>Ga0255760_10001252_pt1 | contig 24623 bp, 23 predicted proteins | sample 071ome_25_FD_179960 | JGI IMG/M metagenome (GOLD analysis project Ga0255760, IMG submission 179960) | Coastal salt marsh microbial communities from the Groves Creek Marsh, Skidaway Island, Georgia - 071410BT metaG (version 2) | ecosystem: Environmental > Aquatic > Marine > Intertidal zone >...
CGCCAAGATTCTTCCTGCGTTACGGCCTACGGCCTCCACTCCGGAAGAATCTTGCACCATCGCCCCGGCGTGATATGATCACCCTAACTTCTCACTCAACTTGGGCCAGAAAGTCGACGGCCGGCAGTATCACAGATTAGGTGAGCGCTTGACTGTTCTTTGGAATCCAGGCTATCCAGCATGGCGGTCATGCAATCTTGCGAAAACCTGTTTATCTTTCCAATAGCCAAAGCGGCCATGCTTTTCACCATGGGATCAGTATCCTGAAGCAGACTGTTCAAAGCAGGCATGGCAGCATTGGCGGCTGGCCCCATCTTGATGAGTGCCCGCATGGCGACAACCTTGTTTCCCGCCAATTGATCAGGTTCCAAGCGCTTGACCAAACTTGGAATGGCATTGGTAGCCGCTGGCCCCATGTTCACCAACGCAGTCAACAAATTGCCTTCAGCTTTACCCCAATCATTGGGATTGTCCAAGGCAGCGACAATGAAATCTATTTGGGACGCCGCTTTTTCGCCTAATATAGAAACTGCCAGCAAATCATTGAGAGGAGGTTTTGATGAATCGCTCCAATCCAGAGGCAGGAGAGATTCAGCGATTCCAGAAGGATATCTTTTTGTGCTAAACATAGCGGCAGATGCGGTGGGGTGCATTGCAGGATTTTGTAACAACCGATGAAAAACTTCTGCAACTTCAGGTCCATCTGGATCGATGTAGAGAGCCGCTCTCATAGCAAAAGCCTTATTGAACTCTTGGCTATTGGTTGCAACGGTCAAAACCGAAGGCAGTGCCTTTTTCGCTTCCGATCCGTAGTTCCCTAATGCGATGAGAGCGTTTCTTTGGATTTCATCGGATCGGTATGGTGAATTTAATCTGCGCTTGATGGAGTCTGGTAATTTTCGCCAAAGTTTCTCGTAATGAAAGTGCCAAGCAGACTTTTCTTTTTCCACGGCAAGTTTCAAAAATCGAATTGAATCAGGAGAGACGGGTGCCAAATCATCAGGTATCTCATCCCAACCTGCTGATTCAAGATAATCGAAAAATTCCACTCCATTGACTATCGGAGCAGGTTTGAAACTGAAAATGAAGGCAAGAGCTGAAAGAATGATACCTGTCAGGAATATTCCAGAGATCACAGCCCCCCTTAGAGCGAGTTTGCGAAATGTTACAACTGCCTTGGACATTCCTTATTCACTAGCTATAAATGAGTTGAATGTCCAAGCTTTTTATCTCTACCTACTCTTACCTTCACCCTACAGCCAGTTCATTAATAGAACAAAGCAAGGCATGCTTTGGCAGCCCTTGAAGTCTGGATTACCTGTTTCCCTTGCAAAATGGCAAGCGTGGGGAATAGGGTTTCATGCATGAAAACACCCCAAACATTGTTCGCTGGAGCTGTTTCGGTTCTTTGTGTCATTTTATGGTTCAACGTCCAGGCCGATCCGGAAGTTCCTGCTGGTTCAGAAAGCCGTGAGGCCTCACCTCAAAGAATTCAATGGGAACATCTGGCTTTGCCCAGGGATGCTTCCAAGCCGTTTGCCGAGCCCGATTTTTCGCGGAAGATCAATCAAATTGGTGATCAGGGTTGGGAATTGGTGAACGTATTGAATTTCGCTCGTGAAGGCACGACAACACGGACTGTTTATTATTTCAAACGATTGAAACAATAGGATTGAAGTGCCACCTTCTGGCGAAGGCAGCTACTTGGGATTGGGACCACCTTCTTGGGAAGTCGGCTACTGGTAGCTCTGGGCGTCCCGCCCGGAACCTCACAGCGCCCGAATCAATTGAACCACACAATGGAAAACCCAAAGATCACCCCAAAAACCAAATAATCGAAAAGCCTTTGGATCAATTCAAACGTTGGCGGGCCACCTTCTGGCGAAGACAGCTACTTGGGGGACGTTGCCAGTTTAGCGCAGGGTGGCGGGTGGGAGGATTTCTTCTGTGCGATCCTGAACGTTGCTCAGGATGCGTTCCTTGAGGTTTTGGTAAACGGGAAGATTCACCTTATCCAATGCTTCTCGTGCTGCCCCCACTTGATCCAATCCCAATAAAATACGCGCTTGGTGAATGTAGACCCCCTGTTTTTCGTTCTCACCCGGGGCAATCTTGAGCGCGTAATCCCACGCCTCCAGGGCTTCATTTGGTCGCGCCATTTTCCTGGGCCCCACCCGGGTTCGAATCCCGTAATAGGTCTGTGCAATATCTTCTGCGAGATCAAAATTGTTCGGATCCTTCTTAAGTGCGATCGCGTAAAGTTCCAGGGCTTTATCAAAAACTGCTTCTTCGGAAAAACCGAAGTGCTCCCTGGCGTCCTTTCGGAATAAATACACCGTGGTGCCGTAGTTATGGTAATACACGGCTGCATCCGGATTCAATTGAATGGCTTTTTCATAGCACTCAAAGGCTTTCTTGACCGGCCCCATGTGTCCGTAGTGATTTCCCAGATTATTCCAGGCTGCCGGATTCCTGGCATCAAGCTCGGTGGCCTTGACCAGATGTGGAGCGGCGGCCATTTCATCACCCCGATCTGTCAGGAAACTGGCATAGGCAAGTCGGACGCCAACATGTTCGGGATGCTTTTCGATGAACTCGTCGTATGCCTTTCGAACCGGTTTCAAACGCTGTTCGATCTTGGCGGGAAGATTGATCAGGGAAGGATCATTGACGCCATCCTGCGTCTGATTGGCCTTCCGAATCCACTCGTCCACCTCGTTCAAGGCCGCATCATCCAATTCGAGCAGCTTCCGGTATTCCTGCGCCACAGGATCAACGGGCACTTCTTCGACTGGTGTCTGAGTTGACACCTCTTCCTGTGCCTGCGCCGTACCAAAAGCGACCAGGCTGACACACAGCATCCCCAGTCGGAAACTCGAAGCAAGTATTTTGGCAATGGATGTCATATCGCAGTTAAAGGGGCACTATGAATGAATGGTTGATCCAAAACTATCATGGTCAGCCCAATCGAGTCAGCAAGGAACGACATTGTCCGGCAAACTCAGCCAGAGCTTCCGAAGAACGAACGGGCGCGTAGCGCGCCTGATTACAGGCTTGAAACAGGGTGTGCAACTGCTGTTCGTCGTCTTGAGTCAGACCCTGGATCCTATCCGGTTGATCCAGCACCGATTCGGTAATCGAACTCGCAGGTTGATCCAGGCACTGTCCCAGGCGCTCCTGGATTAAGCGGAACATCAGTTCGAAGAAAGCATCACTGTCATTGGACTTTGCCAGACTGTCCAGTTCGGGCAGTTTGGATTTGATAAACTGATCTGCCTTTCTCTTACGACGTCCACGCACGTCTTTGCTTGATTTTTCACTCACCTGCCTGATGCCCCAGGCAATCCCAAGCAGGGCCAGAGGGGTCAATTGGAACCAGTAAAAAGTCGGGTTCAAGATCCAGGGCTTCTGACTCACCACCACGTCACCCAGGAATGGTTTGATGGGCACCACGTCCTTGGCTTTTGGCTTGGGTAATCCTGATTCACCGGTCACTTCCAGCGATTGGGTGGGCATGGAAGGCGCGTTGGGATTGGCTTTAATGTTCAAAGGGATGGCAGGTTCGGTCAAGGTGGTGTAGGTGTTTTTAGTGGTATCAAAAAACGAAAACTCCAAAGGGGGCAATTCTTTAAGATCTCCACTTTGAGGGATGATGACTTGCTCAAAAACACGGTTTCCCTTCAATCCTGTTTTATCGACCGCCTCGGTGGTGGCGCTTGGCGGATAGGCTTTGAATCCTTCCCAATGGTCGATGGGCGGCATGGGAACCGCATCGAGTGGACCGGTGCCACGGATGTTGATCGTGATCGTCAAGGGATCCCCCGCAGTCAGGTCGGTGGGGGTGGCCTTGACGTCCATCGTGTAATTTCCAATCGCACCATTGAACGAATCCGGACGATTTTCAGCGGGAAGCGGCATGACTTTGAGTTCTTGCCCTTCCGCCCTGAGGGTAACGTCACGTCGCTTGGCATTGAAATCATCAAAGATGGAATTAAAGATACCGCGTGATCGACCTTGCTGACGAAACACCAGACTGGCCTGCCAACTGACCGGTCCCAGTTGAAGATCACCATGACGAACCGGACGCGCAATATAGTCCAGACTCCACACGTTGTAAGATCTGCCGTTGATCACCTTTCTGGTCTGCCGGAGGTTGTCGGAGATCCGTTCGACAACAAAGCCATCGGAAACCAGATCGGGAGCTTGCTGGACATTGGCGTTTAGTTCATAGAGGTCGATGGAAAATGCGAACGGTTCTCCCTCATAGAATTGTTTTTTGGGAAGATTCAGTTGAATGAATGCGTATTGACTGTAATCAACGGCCTGGGAAACACGCAACTGGACGGACGTCGTTTGCTGTTTGCTGCCATCCACCACCACTTCGAGTGGCGGGATCAAATACACACCTTCTTTTTGAGGCACGATTCGCCATTGGTAAATCAGGGTATTGAATGCCTGCATGCGCCCCCCTGAAAAGACAGTCCGCGAACTACTGCTCTGACCGGCGTAACTGATTTCCAAACCATCAATTTGAGGGAATTCGGGCAATTGATCCGCCTTGGCATTGGCGATTTGAAGCTGGTAGACGGTGGGTTCTCCCGCTGCAACAGGATTGGGGGACACCACAGCTCCTACTTGCGCCGCCAGCGTTTCCCCACAAGTGCCCCCCCACCCTGCGACCAGCAGCAGGACGATGACCAGATACGCGCTCTTGAGACAATCATTACATAAATAAGCACTCAAAGGATTCCTGTTTGGAAACATCCTTTGACTCGCTTGTTGATGAACTGTCTGTCGTGATCGAAGCATAAAAACACTTTTCGGTTGGTAGAAAAAACACACTACCAATCTTTGAATCGTTTGGGACGACGGTTATCGGGAGGACGAAAGATGAGTGATTTGGTCTCGCCTTTTTCAGATTCCAACAACTGCATGGCCTGCTGAGGCGTCATGGTGGTCTGCGGCATTTCTTCGGAAGGTTCGCCTTCCTGTGGTTGAGCGTTTTGCTCTTGATCGTCCTGTTCCCCTTCTTTGGATTGGGAAGCGTCTTGTTTTTCCTGTTCCTCCTCAGTTGAATCAGAGGCGTCCTGCTGTTCCTGTTCCTGCTCTTCCTGATCCTGTGAAGAATTCTGCTGTTGATCCTGTTCGCCCTGGTCCTGTTGTTGCTGGTCCTGGTTTTGTTGATCCTGATCCTGCTGGTCCTGGTCCGACTGATTCTGCTCGTCCTGTTGTTCGTTGTCCTGCTCGTTCTCCTCGTCCTTGTTTTCGTCGGAGTTCTGATCGGGGTCCTGTTCCTGTTGCTGTTGTTGCAGGTTTTCCAACTGTTGTTTCACGAACTGCAGGTTATCCTGAGCCAACTGATCGGTTTCATTGAGGTTCAAGGCATGATCAAACTGATCGATCGCTTCCTTCCACATCTGGGTTTTGCGTTCGAAATTAGCCTCTTCTTCGCCGGCTTTGAACAGGGCGTTGCCGCGGTTGTAGTATGATTGTTGTTGCAGATCCAGATCCTGCGAAATGCTTGCCGCATCGAAATACTCCTGGGCTTCGGAAAACTTCATGGCCTTATAGGCTGCCACACCGGCATTGTAGTAGTAGCGGCTGTCCTTGGGATGCTTTACTGCCAGCTCATCATAGATACGCATGGCCTCCGCATATTGTCCACGCTCCATGTATTCACGTGCTTTGCGCGGTGAATCGGCCTGCGCAGCCAGCATGAACCCCAAACTCAGACAAACCATGACCGCTCCCCGGAGCGGCAGGCTTCTCAAGATCTCTTTTATGTTATTGAAATCGAACATATGCTTCATTCAATTGCTTATCGGTTATGCCACATGTCGCGCGGTTTTTCAATCCACTCAGTGTCTCTATGAGGATTCGATGACATTGCTTGAGCGAATGGCGCTGTTTGGACGCGGCACTTTACGTTGATCGGAAATGAAAATCTCACACATCAACAGAATAATGACCAGTCCCAAAGGCCATTGAAAACGTTCGATGTACTGCCGCACCAGACGCGAGGACAATTCGGCTTTCGGCAACGGTTCCAAGTTGGTGCGATACAATGTTGCCAGGGTGGCTGCATCTCTCATGTGAATGTAGGATCCACCGCCCGCTTCGGCAACCTCCTGCAACAAAGTTTCATTCAAGCGGGATTTAACAGTGTTCCCCGCGTCGTCCTTGACAAAGGTTCGTTGCCCGTTTTCATCGACGATCTGAATCAGCTCGCCCTCAGGAGTTCCCAACCCAACGGTAAAGATGCGACATCCCGCGTCCCGCGCATCCTCTGCGGCTTCCACCGCCCCTTCATCATGATCCTCACCATCGGTCAGGATAATGATGGCTTTATAGTTGTTGTTTTCTTCATCAAAAGCCGTCAAACCACTCTCAATCGCTTCCGAAAGCGACGTGCCGCCCTGGGGAATGACATCGGGATCGAGGATTTCCACGCTTTGTTGAAAGGCTTGATTATCCAGAGTCAACGGGCACTGCAGAAACGCGCTGCCGGCAAAAGCTACCAATCCCAGCCGATCCTGTTTCGCCAGATCCATGAGGTCCAGGGCCGCCAGGCGCGCGCGTTCCAAACGGCTGGGGGCGAGGTCCGCGGCCAGCATACTCTTGGATGTGTCCACGGCCACGACAATATCCAGTCCACGCTGCGTGGCTTCCTGCCAGGAAAAACCCCATTGAGGACGGGCCAGGGCCACAAACAACAGAACAACGGCAAAAGTCAGTAGAACGGATCGCACATTTTGCTTTCTCCAGGAAACACCGACGGTCAGGGATGCCAGCAGTCTTGATTTGACGAATTCCGAGATCAGAACTTTTTTCCTGCGCCAGGCCCACCACAGAAAGGCGATCAAGACGGGCACCGTGACTGCCATCAGCCAGAGCATCCTTACTTCTTCAAATTGAAAACTGTCATCCATGGCTCAGGGAAGTTTCCTCCAGATCGTATGGTTCAAAATCATTTCCAACAGCAACAACACCAAAGCAGGCAGCATGAACCATGCGGCCAGTTCTTCGTGACGTGTGTATTGCTGCATCTCGACCTCTGTCTTTTCGAGGGCATCGATCTCTTCGTAAATCTGACGAAAGGCCTCGCTGTTATCGGCCCGGTAGTATTTGCCCCCGGTTTTCTCGGCAATCCCTTTCAGTGTATCCTCATCGATGTCAACCTTCATCTGTGCGAACACGGTTCTGCCAAAAGGATCCTTCTGAGGATAAGGCGCGGTGCCTTTGGTGCCCACACCGATGGTGTAAACCTTGACGTCCAAAGCTTCCGCCGCTTCCGCGGCTGTCAATGGAGGCACCTTGCCCGCGTTGTTTTGACCATCGGTCATGAGGATCACGATGCGGCTTTTGGATTCCACATCACTCAGACGTTCCAACCCTGCAATGAGCGCGGAGCCGATCGCCGTGCCATCTTCAACAATGCCCAGTTTGAGTCGGTCCAGATTGATTTGGAAAAAGTCATGATCCAGGGTCAGCGGAGCTGCGATGTAGGCCCGGCCGGCAAAGGCCACCAGCCCAAGTCTGTCATTGGTTCGTTTTTCGACGAAGCCCTCCAGCACGTCCTTGGCGATATCCAGACGATCCACGCGTTCTCCATTGCGCTCAAAGTCCATGGCGGCCATGCTCATGCTGAGATCGACCGCAACCACGATATCGATACCACTCGCCTTGACAGACGTTTTCCCCTCACTCAAACGGGGTCGTGCCATCGCCAGGATACAAAGGATTAGGATCAACCAGCGCATGCGAATCAACATGGCCCGGGCACTGGAACGCTGCAAATTGGCCACCCCCCGGAGCAAAGTCACGGAAGAATATAGAAACGCGGATTCCTTCACCTTGAGTTTGCGCATCCAGGCAAGCAAAGGCAGCAACAAAAGCAGCAACAAAAAATATGGATGGCCGAAGTTGAACGTCATGTGTTGCTATGCTCCTCCTCCTCTGGAATCCCCTGTTTCCACCTCCGGCGTCTCCGAAACCTTGGCTCCGGGAGCGGACACGGTTTCAGGTTCGGTTTCACGCACGAACTGAACGCCGATATCGTAGAGTGATTTCAACTCCTGCCCCAACATGTCCGCCTTGGCAAACTTGGCCATATCGCATTGTTGCAGGAATGCTTCCAGGGTTTGTTTATGCTCAAAATTCAGAGAGTGAGACGATTGGAGTTCTATCAAAAACTCTTCGGTCGTGCGTTCCGGCGCACGCAGATCGAAGCGATCTTCCAGATAGTATCGAATGGCTTCGGATACCAGGATACAAAATGCCCGGGGATCGTGCAGATGATCCAGTGAAGCTTCGAGTCGCTGCCGGGCCAATACATGAGCGGGAACAGCGGGGCGCGATGCCTCGATCACCTTGCTTTCACGGCGTTTTTTGAGGAAGTATCTTGTTAGAAAATAAGCAATCAGGATCAAAACCAAAACGGCCACCGCCCATCCCACATATTCCCAAACCGACACAATCTCCAGGGCGGGACGAATGTCGTGCAGTTCAGACGGCATGGTGTTGGTCGATGCTGCCGTTGTATCCGGAACAATGAGTGCGGGACTGTTCGTGGTCATCCTCTCAGCCTCCTCTTTTCCCTTGTTTCAAAGAACTGTCCCAATGCCAGTTGATAATCTTCGTCGGTGGTCAACTGAATGGAATCAATGCCCACCGAGCGAAACAAACGTCCCAACTCGTGTTGTGCCCGCTTTTGTTTACTGGCGAAGGCGGCACGTTTGCGGGGATCGCCGGTATCGACCTCCATGACTTCTCCCGTTTCGGCGTCCTTCAACAGAACGCGTCCAATGGCCGGCAAATGCATCTCGAATCGATCCATCACCTGAACCGCCACGACATCATGACGACGATTGGCCTGACGCAAAGCGGTCACGGAAGCATACTTCAACACATCGGAAAGAACCACTTCACGCATCAGGTGTGCGGAGATATCTCTTTGTGTCGGCGCAGACTGGCCAATGAAATCAGAAATCACCACCGCAATGGCTTTATGCGTGGTCACACGACTTAAAAACTCGAGGGCACGATTGATGTCCGTCCCACGCCGCTCGGGTTCATGAAAAAGAATTTCCCGAATCACTCGCAACACATGAAACCGCCCTTTCCTTGGGGGAATGTATTTTTCAACCTCGTCTGTGAACAGAATCAATCCCACCTTGTCATTGTTACGAATGGCCGAAAATGCCAGCACAGACGCGATCTCTGCCGCCAGTTCACGTTTCGATTGATCACCGGAACCAAACAATCCTGAACCACTCAGATCCACCATCAACATCAAGGTCAGTTCACGTTCCTCGACAAATTTTTTAATGAAGGGGTGGTTCATGCGTGCGGTGACATTCCAGTCGATGGTGCGCACGTCATCACCCGGTTGATATTCACGCACTTCGTCGAAATGCATGCCCTGCCCCTTGAAGACACTATGATAATGCCCCGCCATGGTCTCACTCACCAGACGTTTGGTCCGGAGTTCGATTTGGCGAATCTTTTTTAAGATGTCTTTGGGTATCATACCGTGCGTGTATCCCGGTGAATCTGTCGAGATTGAGCTGAGTTACGGGTTCTCAGGTTCAAGATAAGCGAAATGGAATCAAGGCACCGGCAGCGCATCAAAGATGGCCTGCACGATGGATTCACTGTCACGCTCTTCCGCTTCGGCTTCGAAGGTCACCGCCACGCGATGGCGCAACACATCCAGCCCGATGCTCTTCACATCCTGAGGTGTGACATAACCGCGGCCTTTAAGGAAGGCGTATGCCTTGGCGGCCAGGGTCAGGGAGATCGTGGCGCGCGGGGAAGCTCCGAGTTGGATCAACTCTTTCAGATTCATGTTGTAGGCCTCCGGATCACGCGTGCAACAAACGAGGTCGACGATGTAATCCTTGACCTTGTCGTCGATGTAAATGTCATTGATCACCTGTCGCGCCCGAACGATTTGTTCACCCTGCACAACCGGTTGAGCCGACGGAGAACTTCCGGTGCGCGCCATGAGTTCGAGAATCTGTCTCTCTTCTTCGCGTGTGGGATAATCGATCTTCAACTTGAGCATGAAACGATCGACCTGCGCTTCCGGCAACGGATAGGTTCCCTCTTGCTCAATGGGGTTTTGGGTAGCGAGCACCAGGAACGGTTCGGCGAGAGGATAGGATTGGCTACCGATCGTGACCTGACGTTCCTGCATGGCTTCCAACAGGGCGCTCTGCACTTTGGCGGGCGCACGATTGATTTCGTCAGCCAGCACGATGTTGGCGAACACTGGTCCCTTGCGGGTTGAGAAATCTCCGGACTGCGGGTTGAATATCTGAGTTCCGATCACATCCGCGGGGAGCATGTCCGGAGTGAACTGGATGCGTGAGAAATCAACATCTAAACCATTAGCGAGGGCTTTGACGGAAGTGGTCTTGGCCAATCCCGGCACACCTTCCAGCAAGACATGTCCATCGGCCAACATGCCGACCACCAGGCGTTCCACCAGGTATTTTTGTCCGATGACGACTTTGTTGATTTCCGAAAACAATGGTTGCAGGAAAGCGCTGGCTTCCTTGACTTCTTCATTGATGGCACTGATTCCCGTATTCATAAATTGATCAATAAATGCTGATACATCGAGGCGCCGATTTCATGTGGCGGCCCTGGTTTTGAAAATCTTAAGAGTTTGGCTAGTTGTTTCCCGTCCGCATCCTGGCTTTGGCTTCAGGAATCCATTCTTTGAGATCGGCGATGCGTTTTTCATCCATGGGATGCGTCCGCAGGAACCACGGAGTTCCACCGCCTCCTGCCTGATTGTTGAAAGCCTGGAAACGCTCCCAAAACTTAACGGCTTCCTCGGGGTTATACCCGGCCTCAGCCATGCGAAGCAGCCCCACGTAATCCGCCTCGCTTTCCTGAGAGCGACTATTCGGGAGGGTGTAAGCCAGCTGAGAAGTCATCCCGTAAACCGTGGCGGCGACAGCCTGGGTTTCTGTTTTGTATCCTTGCGCAGCCATTCCCGATTGAAGCAAGGTGCCGCCCAATTGTTGAATCATGCCTTGAGACACCCTTTCTCCACCATGTCGGTTTTCAGCATGAGCCACCTCATGCCCGATCACGGTTGCCAACCCGGCTTCGTTGAGTGTGATGGGGAGGATACCGGTGTAAACCCCGACCTTTCCTCCGGGGAGACAGAATGCGTTCGCTTCCGGACTGTCGAACAAAACGAATTCCCACTGGGCATTTGGCAGATTGGCGACGGCAGCAATGCGTTCACCCACCTTTTTCAACAAGGCATTGTTGGCAGGATCATTGCTGATCGGCACATTGGACTTCATGGTTTCAAAACTGCTGAAACCAAGCTGCATTTCCTGCTGTGGTGAAAGAAGCATCAGTTGCTTTCGTCCGGTTTCAGGCACGGTGGTGCATCCCACCAGAATGGAAACCAGCAGGAAACACTGCATCGAGTATTTTATTAATTGTTTCATCTTCACCTGCTCAAAGTTCTGTTTCTCTTAAATCTTAACAGCTCAAACGGTCAGTTCCATGTCACGTGTGTAATACACGATGCGTCCGCAATTGGGGCAATTGACAATTTCTTTTTGAGCCTTGCATTGCACTTGGGTCTGCGTCGGCAGCGACATGTGGCAACCGCCACATACACCCCGGTTCACTCCCACCACGACTTTATTGCGTTTCCGTTTCAGCAAGCGGTCATATCTTGAAAGCACCGTCTCATCCACCTTGGTCGCCAACTCGGCCCGTTCGGCTTCTACTTTGGTCTTCTCCTTCTTCTGGTTTGCCTCGCGTTCTTCCAACAGGGCCACTTGCTCATCTGCACGTGCCTGTGCTTCTTTGGCAACCTTGTCAGCAGCTTCCACTTCCTTCACTTTGACATCGTATGTCTCCATGAGTTCAAGTTCCTGATCCTCGATCGCGTCAATCGCGGCCTTGCAGTTGTCAATTTCCTTGCTCAGGGCCTGGTATTCTTCATTTTTACGCGTCTCAAGTTGTTGGGAGGCATAGCGTTCAATTTGTTTTTTCTTGGACTCCACCTCCAGTTCCAGATCCTTGCGCTGAGATTCCACCTGTTGGGCGGCTTTGCGTGCCTGGTCCAGGGCGTTTTTCGAACTTTCGGCATTCCCCAACAATGCGTTACGTTCGGGTTCAACACGTGCAAGTTCTTCTTCCAGGCGCATGATTGCCTGGTCCCGGTCCTGCAATACCAATAATTGTTCTATGACATCCAACATGAAATTTCCTTGATGGCATTCACCTTAGAAAGACCACCACCCCCAAGTCAATGCGACTTGCCGTTTTTTGACGCTTTTCGTGTTTTTTACATCCTGTGCGTTTTGATGGCGGTTATGGGCATGGGGGTCTGGTGGGTTCTTCGGAAAAACCGCTGGCTTTGAACGCCACCATAAAGACCGATCCCTTCCCGGGCTCACTTTTAACCCTGACCACACCCCGGTGGGCCTCAACAATCGCTTTGACGAGACTGAGTCCCAGCCCCAAGCCCCGTTGTGAACGGCTCTTGTCGGCGCGATAAAGCCGGTCCCAAATCTTGTCCAGATCAGATGATGCAATCCCCATGCCGTCGTCTTCGACCTGAACCACCATCATGCCATCCATGCGATCCACCAAGATGCGAACATGTCCTCCTTCCGGTGTGTATTTAAGGGCATTATCCAACAAATTGGCCAGCACGAGACGAACCCGTTGGGGATCCACGACGCCGATGGAATTGGGTTTGGAGTCCATTTCGATCTGAATGGATTTGTCCTCTGCCACATGTTCATAAAGATCCACCGATTCACGCACCAGGGCATCGAAATCAGTCGGAGCCAAATTAAGTTTCATTACTCCAGCCTCAGCCTCAGCCACTGACATGAGGGTATGCAACATGGTCAGCACACGATCCGACTCTTCCATGCAATCGGCCAGCGCTTCCGAAGCGCGGTCCATCTCAAGCGGTTCCTCTCTGAGCGCGGATTCGGCGGCGTTGCGCAGGCGGGTGAGTGGTGTGCGCAAGTCGTGGGCGACGTTGTCGAGGGATTCGCGCATGGAGGTGATCAATTGCTGGTTTTGCTGGAGCATCTGATTGAACTGACGTCCCAGCTGTGTGAGTTCATCTTCGGTCTTGGGCAAGTCGACACGTTTATCCAGGTTCCCGGTATCGATGATCGATTGAACCGCCGAACTCATCTGACGAACCGGTTTCATGCTGCGCCACGCCAAAAAACCACCACCGAGAAAACCCAGCATGACCACCGGAATCATGGCTCCGAAAAACACGCGACGGAAAGGACGCAACCAGGTCTCCCGATTATCCATGCTTTTTCCCGCCATGAGGATGTTTCCGTTCGATAGCTGGGATGCCACCAGAAGCAGGTCTTTCTCCTCACTTTCAGGGATACGCAGATAGTCCCGGCTTTTGAGAACCACCGGTCCCCATTGATAGGCATCAAATTTCAGCCAGTTTTCGGAAGCTTCGAGAAACACTTCACGTTCTGATGGTGTGGTGATCCGAACGAAAAAGGATTTGAGTTCGCCGGTTCGTTTGCGTTCTTCAAGCCAGCCTTGAAGCGACAATGTTCCTCCGTCCCTGTAAATACGGGAATAATCACGAAGCTGGGTCTGCAAGGCTTCCAGATCCTTTTGCACCACCGCATTGGCCAGCATCCAATAAACAAAATAAAACAAAGCAGCCCCACTCAAGGTGAAGATCCCTGCATACCAAAGATTCAAACGGAATCCAAAGGTGCGTAAGTACTGGCTAACGGGGTTTAAGGACATAACCAACACCTCGGATTGTATGAATGCGTTCCTTTTCTGGATCCACCTTGTTTCTTAACCGGGACACCAGCACATCCACCACATTGGTTTGGGGATCAAAATGATAGTTCCAAATGTGTTCCAGGATCATGGTTTTAGTGACCACCCTGCCCTGTTGGCGAATCAAATACTCCAGCAAGGCAAATTCCTTGGGTTGCAGCTCCATTTTCTCATCCCCCTTGAACACGTCCCGTGTCAATAGATCCATCCGCAGATCCCCGGCGTCCAAACGTGTTGGTTCGGCGCTTTGGCTGGATCGGCGGATAAGCGCCTGAACACGCGCCAGCAGTTCGGTAAAGGAAAAGGGTTTGGTCAGATAATCGTCCCCACCAGCCTGCAAACCCTCGATGCGATCATCCACCGAAGCCTTGGCACTCAAAACGAGCACCGGAGTGTGAATTCCCTCTTGACGCAGGATCCGAATAATCTCCAATCCGTCCATCCCCGGCAACATCCGGTCAAACACAGCCGCGTCATAGGAAAAGCCGCGCGCCATATCAAGCCCGTCCTCCCCGTCATGGCATACGTCCACAGCAAAGCCGCTTTGCTTCAAACCTTTCTCAAGGAATGAAGCAATCTTCTTATCGTCTTCTACTACAAGTATACGCATGGTACATTCAACGCGTTAAAGCTGACTGAAACCTAATACAGATCAACGAACCGGGCAATGCCTTTGGACAGTGGCGGGTCATCGCCGTTTTGGATACTGTCCGCTGCCCAGTTACGACTGCGATGGAAATGCCACGGGCATTCGATTGATTCAGTCGTCCCACGTTCCATCTTCTTTGCTTAGGGACACGATTAGGAGAAAATTAGGGACCGGGTGGAACCGATCCCTCCATGATTGGGGATAGAAAACTCATCTTGCCATCTACTTCAAAACAATGTTGGGCGGTGTTTGAGCCAAACACCGCCCAACGAGCTTTTAGTATGATCAACCCATCGAACGATCCTTCAATACACGATAAAAGAAATTACCTTCCATCCAAACCCTTACCAATACCCCATCCTCTTCGAATTTGATGGAGTCCAAGTCCTTGAGCGAATCCACGGGAATGCGATTCACTTCCTGAATGACTGCACCGGGCCGGATGCCTGCTGTCCAGGCTTCTTCCCCCTGTTTGACACCGGTTACCAGCAAACCATCCACCCTTGAGGGCACTTGATATTCACGGCGCAGTTCAGGAGTCAATTCACTTAAGCGCATGTCTGTCGGCCAGTCCTGATTGGAATATTTTGAGGAACGGGAAGCCCAGCGGGGAGCATCAGCATCCAAGGTTCCCAAAGACACTGCCAACTCCTTGACCTTGCCTTCACGAACAATCTCCACGGGATATTCCTTTTCAGGAATGCTCTGACCAACCATCAATTTCAGGTGGCGACTGTCTTTCACCTTTGTGCCATCAAATGTCACCACCACATCTCCCGCTTTCAAACCTGATGCTTCGGCAGGACTGTCGTTGACCACATCGGCGATCACAGCGCCGGAATTGTTTTCCAGATCAAAGTAGCGGGCCATGGTCGGATTGACGTCCTGAATGTTGACGCCCAGAAAGCCCCTCACCACTTGGCCATGGTCAATCAGACTTTCCATCACGCTACGTGCCAAATTGACAGGAATCGCGAATCCGATACCCACATTACCCCCCGAACGACTCAGAATAGCTGTGTTGATGCCGACCAGACGACCCTCAGCATCCACCAAGGCGCCGCCGGAATTACCGGGATTGATAGCCGCATCGGTTTGGATGAAATCCTCGTAATCCAGGCCCATGTGTGCGCGACCTTTGGCGCTGACCATTCCCATGGTGACCGTTTGACCGACACCAAATGGATTTCCCAGGGCGAGTACAATGTCCCCGACCAGAATCTGATCGCTGTCTCCGAGTTCGATGGGCCGCAACCCATCGGCATCAATTTTGAGAACGGCAACGTCTGATTTGGGATCAACCCCGACCACTTCGGCAATGTGTTCTTCGTTGTCGGGGCTGAGGATGACCTTGATCTCGTCACTTCCTTCGATGACGTGATTATTGGTCAGAATATATCCTTCCGGAGAAACCACGACACCGGACCCAAGGCCGCTGCGTGATTCAGATTCCGGCATATCAGGGAATCTGAAACCTGGAAAATTACGGCCAAAGAATTGCTCCCAACCGTTGTTGTTCCAACCATTCCGGGTCTTGACTTCGGTGGTCGTGGAAATGGTGACCACACTGGGCGAAACATCCTGGATGACCGGAGCGAAACTGACGGACATACGCCCGTCACGTTCCAGAGGTTTGTCGTTGATGTTCAGGGTCGCCTTTGGACGATTGCCTGAACCTTTGAAATCTTTCATCCAGCCGGTCGCAGCCGAAGCCGCCACGGCCACCATCAATGCGCCCAGCAATCCCAGGCGTGCTCTTGAACAAATGATCGCTATCGTCTTTTTCATGTGTATCCCTTTCTGTAATGAATGTCGTTTCGTTTTAACTGACACCCATAACTAAACACATGAAGCTATCCGCAACCTTTCTGTTGCATTACAAAAATGTAAGTTATTCAAAACGAGAACAACTCAGTCTGTTCCGGAGGTACTGCCACGGGTTCGATGCATTTGGGATCATCATTGGCAACCCGATTGACCCGATCCGAGACCGGGTAAGCTTTCATTTGGTCGGCTGAATAAGGTTTCAGGAAGGGGCGAACGGATGCTGGTTGATTGACCTTTTGACTCAACCACGGAGCCCAGGCTTCCGGCTCGAGAATCACGGGCATGCGATCGTGAACATCTTTGACCAATTCATTGGCCTCCGTCGTCAGCACGGTGAACGTTTCCAACACCGCACCATCCGGTCGGGTCCAGTGATCCCATAATCCCGCCATGGCAAAGGTGCTTTCATCAGACATCAACAGACGCCAGGGCTGCTTGTCGCGTCCGATTTTTTTCCATTCGAAAAACCCGTCGGCAAGCACCAGACAACGCCGATAACGAAAGGGCGCCCGAAAACTACCTGTGGTCTCAGCTTTTTCGGATCTTGCATTGATGGTTCTAAAGCCAATGGAAGGATCCTTCGCCCAAAAAGGCACCAGCCCCCACTGCAATTGGTCCATCATGGGAGGATGCCCTTCCACGCTGCGGATCACGGGCGCATGCTGTCCGGGGGCGACATTGTATCGAGCCGGGCTGGGAACAGATTTGATCCCCAGCCGGGTCGTGACATGGTTCGGATTGCCGGTGTATGAATAACGCCCGCACATAGGCAGATGAATACCCGCTTTCGACGTCCAGGGAAAGCATCACCTTTAACGGGAATATTTCGGCCGGACGGGCATGGTCTGCACACGATTATAATTTGCCACTGTGGGCGTTTGCTCCGCACGCACCAATGCATCCATGCGCTTGCCACTCGCGTTTGAGGTAGCTTGCCTTGTTGCGTTCATCTGTTGCACAGGCGCCGGGTTTTGAGCTGGAGTGGCGACGGGATTTGATCCGCCTCTCACGCCTTGCCCAGGCACAACCGCTCCCACACCAATCTGTCGATAGCCGGCAACGGGGTTAAAAGCTCCCGTCTGACGCTGATTCGGACGGGTTGGGATTTGGTATTTTTCGTCTTTTTGCCGAGTGGATTCAGCCATTTGAATTTTTGAGGTAATATCCTGAACAGGCACACCCCGATTAAACCATCGCCTCCCTTTGCCCATATAGAAGTGATCACTTTTTGAGGAATCAGCAAAAACTTCCTTTGCCTGCTCTGAACCCAACACTTCATTGGTCGGAGTAGTATCCAGCAAATGTTCCTTGGGAACAAAGACATAATGATCCGCCGTGAGTTGATCGGTGTCCACCCGATACTTTAAGGTGGAAGCCACCGCAGCCGAAACTTCCTTGTCGGTGGGTGCCAGGGGCGCCCAACCGCAATGCTCCCCACCGTTCCGCCAACTGACCCATGCCGTGCTCCAATGGCCCTCAGGTTTCCATGCCCAACCTTTTGACGTATGAAACCATCGACCATAATGGAACGGATAAGCTCCCCAACGATAATTTGATACCCAAAGCCAGCCTCCATCATTGTAAGTCCATTTGCCTCCGCTCAAGTAGGGACGCCATTGCGCATCACTCTGACTTGCCTGAGGAATCCAGCAAGCCCCATGATTGGCGTGTTTGAACCACCGCCCATAAGGCCGAAGAGCATTGAAGAAAACATTGAACTGAACGGACGAGATGTTGGACGTATTGGATTGATACCAGGCAACGCGATCTTTGGATGCATCCATCGCCAATTCCTGTTCAGACTGCTGTATGGGGGGAGGCGGTTGATTTTCGACTCCCCAGGCATCCGGCTCCCCAGTGGCATTACCCCTTGCATCAGCCAACGAGGGAGATGGCGCGGAAGATGTTCCTCCTGTTTGCAAAGGCGGATCCTCCTTTAAATCAGCAGCCATTTCCTGGTCATCAGCAGGGACGGTATTCTCGCTGACCACTTGGGCTGGAGCGGGAAAAGTGGGAGCAGGAGGCACAGATGCCACGCTTGCGACGCCGTCAGAAGAAACTTGTTTGGATGGATTTTGCTGAATCAGGATATCCGCAAAAATCAATCCCACCAAAAATATACTCCCGCCCAACAGCAGGATCTGTTCAGAATGGTTTTTCATAACTTTGACTCATCCATTTTCTGTGTTCAACGATGCCGGCAGAGAAACGACACATTTGAAGGTTATTACAACGACACCATACACTTTGAGAGCACAGATGCAACGACAACTTGCTCATTGCCGTCTTCTCTCATACGCTGTGCTGATCATGATTCCACGAGTAACCACAAAACATCGAACCACTATGATGTGCCTCGTCATATTACTGGGACTGACTTATTTGACTGCCTGGACAGAGGAACGTTCAAATATCGATCCAAACATCCGCCCCGATCAGTTCGTTGTATTATCCGAGCATATACCCGGGATACAACTGGATTTGAAGTATGCGGGTTCGGACAATTTCACTGGAGATATCGTGGATGGCTACAAAAACGGACAATGCCTGATCACCCGCCCCGCAGCCGATGCGTTGAAAAAGGTACAATCTGAACTGGCCGAAATGGGACTGTCCCTGTTGGTTTTCGATGCCTACCGCCCCCAACACGCCGTCGAATGTTTTGTTGAATGGGCAAAAAGCCCTGAAACGAATGACAAAATCAAACAGCAATTTTTCCCACAATTGAACAAGACCGAACTCTTTCCAAAAGGCTACATTGCAGACAAATCGGGCCATTCGCGTGGGAGCACCGTGGATTTAAGCATCTGTTCCGTCCGCAAAAATGGAAAAATCAAAGCATTGAACATGGGAACACCCTTTGATTTTTTTGGAGAAGAGGCGGGTATCCGCTATCAAAACATCCCCCCGCAACAGAGAGCCAATCGATTGCTACTGAATCAATTGATGGAAAAACACGGCTTCCGGAACTACCCGGTCGAGTGGTGGCATTTCACCCTCAACAACGAACCATACCCGGACACCTATTTCAACTTCCCCATTACCAAGCCACAGGCGCGTTGATGGGTTTAACCGCAGATTTAACAGATTTTCGCAGATAAGAGAGGCATCATGCTGGCGCAAAGAGAGGTAAGCTGCATCTAATACCAGAAATCTGCGTTAATCTGTAAAATCTGCGGTTCAAAACACCTACTCCTCGCTCGTCTACTATTTTTTCGGTGGTAAATCTTTTCTGGGGAACAAGGGATTGGGTTTGCCAATGACATGACCTGCCTGCAGGCCTCCCCATTTGGATTTCTCGAACAGATTGGGGGTATCGGTCAGTGCCAATTGATCATATATCTTCCGGGATGTTCCCGGTAAATAAGGATTCAACAGCACGGCAATCACCCGGCAAGATTCCACCAGAGTGTAGAGAATCTCTCCCAATCGCTCGGCTTGATCCGGATCTTTGGCCAGTTTGAATGGCGCGGTTTGATCGATATACTGGTTGATGCGGGCAATCAGTTCCCATGTGCGCTTCAAAGCTCCCTGCAGTTTGTGCTGCCGTGACAGCTCAACAACCTCTTCAGAGGCCTTGTTTACTTCGCTTTCCACCTCGTTGCTAACTGCCGGAACTTCTCCGCCCCGATACCGATTGAGCATCGACAGCGAACGATTCACCAAGTTGCCAATCCCATTCGCCAGCTCAGCCGCATAGCGGGTTTGAAAACCATCATCCGTCCAATTGCCATCCGGTCCAATATCCAGCTCCCGGAGCATGTAATAACGGAAGGCATCCACGCCCCACTCGTCGATGACCGCAACCGGATCCACCACGTTCCCGGTGGTTTTGCTCATTTTCTGGCCATCCTTTTGCCACCAACCATGCACACACACCTGTTTGGGCAACGGGAATCCGGCGGCTTTGAGCATGATGGGCCAGTAAACGGCGTGGAATTTCAGAATATCCTTACCGATCATGTGCATGTCGGCTGGCCATAAATTGGGAGGAGCGTCGTTGCTAAAGTCAAATCCAGGCAAAGCCGGATCTCCCATGGAAGCCGGCACGGTCACATAGTTGGTCAGGGCATCAAACCAGACATAGGTGACGTATTCCTCATCGAATGGAAGAGGGATCCCCCAATTCAGCCGTGATTTGGGACGCGAAATGCAGAGGTCCTCCAGCGTGTTGTTCTTGAGAAACCCAAGCACTTCATTACGACGGTTTTCGGGATAAACGAAATCCGGGTTGGCCTCGATGTAATCAATCAACCACTGTTGATGACGACCTAATTTGAAGTAATAATTGTCCTCCACCAGACGAACCACTTCACCGTAAATCTCGTCGAAAGTTCCGTCTTCGCGACGGTCTTTTTCAGTCAGGAACGTTTCCTGTTTGGCGGAATAATACCCTTCGTAAGTGGCTTTGTAGAAATGATCTTCGGCGTACAGTTTGGATAGAATGGTTTGCACCACCTTTTTGTGCCGATCTTGAGTGGTCCGAATGAAGTCGCGATGATCCAGCCCCAGCATGCCGACAAACGATTGCCAGCTTTCCGCCAACTCATCGCAATATTCCTGGGAACCTTTCCCTTGTTCCATGGCGGCCTTTTGAACTTTTTGACCATGCTCATCCAGTCCGGTCAGAAAGAATGTGGATTCCCCCAGGCTTTGGTGGACCCGGCCAATGGCGTCGGTGATTACCTTCTCATAGGCATGCCCAAGATGGGGGTGCCCATTGACGTAATCGATAGCAGTTGTCAGATAGAACGTTTTACTCATGAAGCAATCGCTTTAATGCACCAAAATGCGCAAACCCACACGACATTACCAACACTTTTTCGAAAAAACGGGGAATATCCTGCAGATCAGAACGGTCGCGACTGGTAAGCAAAGAGAATCAAGCGCACCATGGCCGAGTAAACGAGCCAGTTGAGAAGCAAGAACAGCAACGGAGCAAAATCAATGCGGGCCCACTGCAAGGGCAACTTTTTAAGGGGCAAAAGCAGCTTATCCCCTACCCCTTCGAGCCAATCCCAGCCTTCCCACTTCCCGAGATAAACGTAACTGTGGATGAGGTAAAGAACCATCAATAATACCCATAACCAGTAAACCCCCACCCAGGCACTCAGAGAGATCCAGAAAGCCTGCCAAATGAGAAGCGGAAAAGGAATGGATGTCGGCAACACGCCAAACGCTCCGAAACACAATCCCAGAACACCCCACCCTATCATGCCGATCAGAATCAACAAAACAGGTTGAAGAGCGAACGGCACTCTCGTCAGGTATCCCAGCCCGGACCTAAAACTTTCCACCAAATTTTCAGCCAAATCCTTCCTGCTAAGACTCCATAAAACCCACAACCATATGTATGCCATCAGGGTAAACTTCAGAAAACTGGCCACCCCCATCCAACCCATGGACACGAAGGAACCCGTTTTGAAAAAGACATTGAGTAGAAGAAAACTCAAATGCATCGTCGTATCCTGGGGAGCGCCGAGATAATGCAACAGGAGAGCTTTCAGAAACAGAATGACCACAGCCACAGAAACCAGCACCCATGCTTCGCGGATAGAGGGTTTGGGGACTTTCAAGGTTCCCAGCAGCGTTAGAGGTCGCTGCAGATCCTCCCGGTTCCCAAACTGCATGGAACCATTCACCAGCAAAATCCAGGCAGCCAGGTTTAGAATGAAATCGATGACCAACATCCGCTGAGGGATTTACCAAATTCGGAGTCCAAAGAAAATCCCTGATATGAAGAAAAATAAAAAACAGACTCAAGGGAATTATCAGCGCAACCGATACAACCGTATGCAGGTGAGCCAAGAAGACCATCGAACAACAGAATGCTGGATTGCATCCAACAACCCCATCGTTCGCCAAACAGTTTATAATCTGGCAGATAAATACGACGGGACCTTCCTCAACGAATTTGCAACGGTTAAAGAAACCTACGAATTCAATCTACAACGGTATGGAAAAAGCAGTATTTTCGGGGACCACTTCAAGCGCTACAATGAAAACCGCCTGGTCGAGCACAGCCTGATCCTCATCGAAACCGCCAGCGCCATGCAAGAAACCCAGGCCGCCAAAGAAATCCAACAGCGAGCCCTGGAACTCCTCGACGACACAAGACTCAAATCGGCTCTGCCGTAAAACTGGCCCCCGACCAGAAGGGATAGGGGTTACCCATGGATGAAGGCTGCCGGAATTGCGCCTTCAAAGTTTAAGGAATCGACTCACCTACTTCCCTCTACCTGAATCAATCCCTCCCGTTGACGCTCTCGAATTGTAAAAGCTCATACTTCTCTGCACCCTTCAGAGGAAAAGAACCACTTAATGTTGCCCGCGCACCACAACAAGAGCGACAATCCTCTTGAATCGTCAATACTCCAACACTCATCAGGCGCGCATCAATTTTGCAATCGGTGGACCTATGTTGATACGATTTCGCGCCGTCCATTTTCAACAAACCTGTAAATGCGCCCATGTGGGCATTCGTGGCCACGACATGCATGTTCAAAAACATCTCAGAACCATCTTCTAATAATAGGACATCCACATCGTCCGTGACATTTACTCTCTCCCAGTTATTTCCATTAAGCAAATCAATGGGATGATCACGATCAAAACTTTGAACGACCAGAGGATTGACACTTTTCTCTCGTGACAAAACCTCCATGTGATGCACAGAAAATGCTTCGGATCTCGTTTTTGACGGATCAATCCATTTTGATAACTTTGGATGCATGGGATTGATTCGGAGATAACCTGTCACTTTTCCTCCATGGGATTCTGTGAGATCGAAAAACTCTCCGTTTTTCCTGCCTTCTAATTCAAGAATCTTTCTGTGTTTTAGATAAATGTATCCACCCTCAATCCTTTGATCTTCCAAAACCTTCAACCGAATCACTGCCGCTTGCTGGTATATCCCGATCCCGGCAACGATTTGTAATCCCCCTCCCTCGGGAATTTCCAGCAAATCCAAAGTCCTTGTCTCATGAGATCCTTCGTTACCCATTTCCTGCCCTGAGTCATTTTCATGGAGCGAATCAGTTGCATTGCCCCCACCTTGCATGTCCTGTGTCAAAAACATCCAGGAAAGCCATAAAACTGCCTGGATGGTGTAACTGTTCCTGAATGTGCACATTTTAAAATCCTGTTTGAATGAATGGACAAATCAATGAAAAACAAGCACATTCTATCAAACCAACAACTATGCAACAATTGCATCAATCCACAAACTTCAGCTGCCCTACGTGGCTGCTTTTGACCTTTTACCTCTCCTTCATGATGGGTTTCATGAAGGCAGATTCCATCCAATGGTCCACCTTCATGGGTGATTCGAATGAGAACTCGACAGAAGCGGTGGCCGTCGGACCTGACGGAACGGTTTATGCCGCACAATTAGGTGTCGGAGAGGATTTTCAACCGGATTATTCAGTCGGCGACAGTCCTGTCTACATGATTCATCATTTTTCGTCAGATGGATCCACCAGGATTTGGTCGGCGGGCATTGAAATTGGTTATTCCGCCTCAACTCCCGAACAGTACAACAAGCCGGATTCCCCCAATCCATTCGGATATGGATCGATAACAGCCATCGCGGTCGATGAAGCCGGTGATGTGATCCTGGCGGCAAATGGAGGCGTTCATTCCGATTGGCCGACGTCAAATGCACTCCAGGATGCTTTTGCCGGCGGAGATCTGGATGGCATGCTGTTGAAGCTCTCTGCTTCAGGCGACGAGATCCTGTTCTCATCCTACTTCGGTGGAAGCAGGTATGACCGGATCCGGGATGTCAAAGTGCTCCCCGACGGCCGCATCGTATTGGCAGGTTCCACGACATCGCCCGATTTGCCTGGTTTGTCGCCCGATGCCAAACCCATTGCGGAGAATACGGCAGCGACTTTTATTACCATCCTGTCACCCGATGGAGCCGCCCCCAAGACCTACCTGTATGGATCGGAACTCGCGAACTCCCTGACGGATTGCTATACGGTCGTCCCGGGTCCAAACGAAACCCTTTGGGCAGGCTTGATCACCTCCTCAGACACAATGTTCGTTGGCGAACACGCGTTTCAGAAAGAACATGGCGGACTGACCGATGGTTATTTAATGGAGATATCACTGGAGGATGGCGTCATCCTGAACGCAACATACTATGGAGGGTCTTCTGCTGATCACATCAAATCTCTGGATCTAAGCGATGAAGGTGGCCGCCGCCTGAAAAACTGGCCCAAAGCGAGTGAGAAGTTTTGAATAAACAAAACAACTCACAATGAAGCAAAAAAGACACAAACCAGAAGAAATTATCCGCTTGTTGCGGGAGGCCGATAGT
>Ga0255760_10001259_pt1 | contig 24581 bp, 17 predicted proteins | sample 071ome_25_FD_179960 | JGI IMG/M metagenome (GOLD analysis project Ga0255760, IMG submission 179960) | Coastal salt marsh microbial communities from the Groves Creek Marsh, Skidaway Island, Georgia - 071410BT metaG (version 2) | ecosystem: Environmental > Aquatic > Marine > Intertidal zone >...
GCCCGGGATTTGAGATTGAAATCGCAAATCTTTCAAGAAAAGAGTTAATTTCTCTTAGGAAAAACTGTACAACCAATAAAATGGATAGACAGACTCGACAATATATAGAAACTGTTGATGAAGCTAAATTTGTAAAACAGTTTACACAAAAAATTATAAAAAACTGGAAAGGTTTTAAACTAAAATACTTAGAAAGCTTAGTTTTAGTAGACTTGGGCGATAATGACCCTGACGAAGAACTACCTTTTACTTTGGAAAATGCGGAGCATCTAGTTGAGAATTCTACAGAGTTTGACGGTTGGGTCAACGAAGTAGCATTCGATCTAGATACGTTTCGGACAAGAACATCTTAAGATACTCTGGGAACGACTAGATCAATGGCTTGATGCCGAAAATAATAAAATCTCTAAAAGTAAATATTTAGAGATGCAAAAGCAACTCGGAAGAGAGCCAGACCCAGATAAATGTCCGCCAGGACCAGAAGACTTTCCAGAAATAGTTGCTGTAGCAATGACTATTTTTCAACAGCTTGGGAACAGAGTTTACCCAGATGTTGGTTATATAGGAAAAGACTATACTAACTTACCCATTTTGTTAGAAATTTATGACGTAGATAATATTGACTTACTAATGCAAATATTATCAAGAATTGATGAGCACTCTATAAAAAGGTCACAAGAGGCCATAAAGCGTGAGCATCAAAAAATGAAGAGCAAGTCTAGTGGCAAAAAGTAAAGTTCTTTTAAGCGTAGTAGCAGAAGGCAAAAATATAAAGATTGTGCAAGGCGACGTTGAGAAACTTGCAAAGTCTACTAATAAAGCTGGTAAGTCTTCAGAAAATTTGGGCAAAAAAACCAAAAGTGCTGAAACTGGCTTAAAGGGCGTAGGCCAGCAGTCTGCGAATACCACAAAAAATTTCTCGAAATCCCTTAATCTAATAGGAGGCGAAGGAACAGGCCTGGTAGGTGCATATGCAGGATTAGCTGCTAATATATTTGCTGTAAGCGCGGCCTTTCAGTTTTTCCAAAGATCTTTTGATTTTGCTAATATTATTAGAGGCCAGGAATCTTTAGCGGCAGTAACTGGAACAGCCTATAAAAGTATTACTAATTCTTTGGTCGAAGCTACAGAAGGACAGTTAAGATATGAAGAAGCAGCTAAAGGTACAGCAATTGGCACAGCTGCAGGACTCAATGCAAAACAACTAGAAAGACTATCTAGTGTAGCAAAAAATGCTTCTATTGCTTTAGGAAGGGATCTTACTGATTCTTTCAATAGATTAATTAGAGGTGTTACTAAGGCCGAGCCGGAACTTTTAGACGAACTAGGAATTATTCTACGGCTTGATCCTGCTCTGAGAAATTATGCTGCTGCTATAGGAAAAACTAAAGATCAATTAACTGCATTTGAAAGAACTCAGGCAGTTACCAATGAAGTTCTCACACAAGGTGAAAGAAAATTTGATGAGATAGCACAGCTATTAGATCCAGATGCTTTTGCTTTACAACAATTTATAAGATCCTTTGATGAGCTATTAAACCAAATAAAATTACTAGTAGCGCAAGGACTTACCCCTCTCTTTAAAATTTTAACCGAAAATAGAAACACCCTTCTTCTTGCTTTAACAGGATTCGCGGCACCTATTGTTAGAAGTATTTTGCCCGACTTTAAGAAATTAGAGGTAGGCTCAAAAGAATTAGGTAATAAACTATCTGGTGTATTCAATTCCGCCTCAGAATCAGTTGAGAGGACATCAGCAGCGTACAAAAGATTAGGAACTGCTCAACAAGGTCAAGTAGCAGTAACTAACTCACTCAAAAATGTTACCTCTAAAACAGACAGCATTTTAAAAATTCAAGCTGGAAATATAGAAAATGTTAGCAAAAGAGCTTTAGCCGGTTTATTAACTCAAGCTAGAAGGGGTCAGGGCGCTATTACTCAAATGAGCAAAAAAATGGCAGCTGACTATATAGCTGGATTAGAACTAATGTTAGCAAAAACTACCAGTACTTTTGGAAAAATACAAGTACAAATAGGAAGGCTGGGCACGGGATTTAAGCTTTTAGGTCTCAGAGTAGGACAAGCAGTTATAGGTTTAGCTGGAATTGTGACTAAAGCTTTTGGAGTAATTACTTCTGTTATAAACGCTGCTTTTTCAATAGTATCCATTGTAAGTCTAATTGTAATATTAAAAGAAGCTTATGATGCTTGGAGGGGATATAAGAAAGGCCCCGATGAAGCATTAGAGGCTCAAAAAAGATTGGAAGAACAAACAAATAGATTAATAGAAAAGTATAAAGAACTAAATGAAGAACTTTCAAGAAGCTCTAAAGCAAGAAGCACAGTAGGGCTACTATCTCTGTCCCAAACCATAGAAAATTTGGGCAGTTCTGTAGGAAATATCGATCTATTAGATTTAGCACTGCAAATAGAAGTGCTGGATAGAAATAATGAAGAAGCTACTAAAGCTTTACAAGGAACTATCGATAAATTAGTAGATATAGATGATGCTTTTGGTCTTTTTAATAATGCTTTAAATACAGGAATACCTTTAACACAACAACAAATTGGAGAGCTAGTTTCTCTCCAAGGCGCTTATGTTAATGCAGGAAAAGCTTCTAAAGGTGTAGCAGAATCTACACAACAATTAGCTTTATCTTTATCAAAAGTAGCTCAATCAGCTAAAAGCACAGCAGTAGATCAAGTCATATTAGATGCTGGATCTAATGTTGAAAATCTTACACTTCAGTTAGAAGGCGCTTCAAGAGAGTATAATAGGCTTAAAAAAGAATTTCAAGACCAAGAAGAGGCTTTTGCTTTTGGCAATTTAGGCGTTGTAACCCAAGAAGGGTTAGAACAAATAAGGCTTGCTTTATCGCAAGGAGGAGCAGAAATAGATGCGATCACCAAAGCATTAGAACAAAACCAAAGAGTACTAGATGCAACATCAGAGATTAGAGAAAAAATCTTTGAAATAGATTCAAAGATTCTGTCTAATGAATTAGAATCTTCCGCACTTAAAACGGTAGGGATTAGTCTCGAAGAAAAATTACAGAATATAGCAGCTAAAAGGGCAATACAAGAAAATAAAATTTTAACTGCTCAAAGAGCACTACAGGAACAGGAAGCTGTTATAGCTGCCTTAAAAGCACAGAATACTGATGAAAGTGAAGTAGCATATCAAAATGCTATTCAAGCTAGAGACCTTGCTAGAACTAGGTTGACTATAGCAGAATACGAAGTCGATTTAGAAGAGCAGAGAAATAGGCTCGAAGAAAGTGCGATATCATTTCAAAAAATATCTCTATCTCTTAAAGAAAGAGAATTAGAGTCTCAGAGAAGGTTAAACACAGCTAAATTACAAGAAAAACGAATTTCCTCCCAAATAGGAGGCACTTTTGGTTTTCAGAACGCTAGAGAGCTTAGAAGTGCTACAGAAAGTAATATAGAAGCTGATATAAATCTTAATTATCAAAAGCTAGCTCAGCAAGCCGCACTTTACTATCAAAAGCTATCAGAGGGAGACCTTATTGCAGCACAAGGTGTAGAAGCACAAATTACTGCTTTAAATAACACAATAGAGCTTCGCAAATTAGACCTTGAAATTTCTCGAAATCAGGAAGCTAGTTTTGTAAATAAAGTAAAAGGGGAAACGGAACTTTTAGAGGCGAGACGAAAGGGGGTTTCTCTTAATCCTTTAGTACAATCATTTGAGAGTAAAGTCTTAGAAGCTAGAAGTCAAGGTCTTGTTCTAAGCGCAGAACAACTCGCTACTTTAAGACAACAGGTAGAAGAACAATACTTTTTAAACGAAGCTATCCAACTTCAAGAAGGTTTATATAATTCTATTACTGAGGGAATGACAAATGCTCTTACAGGACTTATAGATGGTACTAAGTCTTTTAAAGATGCTTTTAAAGGTATGGCAGTAAATATACTAAAAGATATAGCTAGTATGATCTCTCGAATGTTGGTAATGCGAGCACTTATGGCTGTGTTTCAACCCGCTGCTGCAGGCCCCGCAAATATGTCCGCTATCGGAGCAAGTTTAGGACAGCCTCAACAATCAGCAGGATTTACATTATCTTCAGTACTTGGTGGCCGGAACGGTGGCGTAGCTTCTAAAGGTAAAATGATGTCAGGATATGCTTCTGGAGGAATTGCTACGGGAAGCACTTCTGGCTATCCTGCCATGCTGCATGGAACAGAGGCTATCGTGCCGCTCCCCAATGGACGGTCAATACCAGTAGAGATGACAGGATCAACCCAACAGAACAATGTTACAGTAAATGTAGCTATTGATAATCAAGGTAATGCTACTACTGATACTTCTCAGCAGGGGCCAAACATCGGAAATATTATTGCACAAGCAGTACAGAAAGAACTTCAGAATCAAAAGAGAGCAGGCGGAATACTTAGTCCGTACGGAGCAGCATAATGGCAATTGGATTTACAACTTCAGCACCTTATGGAAGCAGAGATATAAAACCAGATCGCTCTCTTCAAAAAGCAAGTACGCCTAAAGTTCTTACTGCTCGTTTTGGTGATGGATACGAACAAAGAGCGATTGATGGCATAAACAGTGTAGCTGAAACTTTTAATATAACTTTCGTCAATCGGCCATCCGCCGAAGCGGATGATATAGTAGGCTACTTCGAGTCTCTCGGTGGCGCAACCTCCTTTAATTATACAATTAGTGATACGAATGAGTCACCTCCCGAAAGAACGCTCAAAGTAGTATGCGAGACCTGGAATATGGTCTATACTCAGAACGACTGCCATACAGTTACAGCAACCTTTAGAAGAGTTTACGAAGCATGACAGATTTAATAGATGTAGTTCAACTTCATGAGATAGGTGGAATACTATACTTCTATGAAATTGAACTCTCAGGAGGAACCATATATCTGCACCCAGGAGTCGACGAGACTCTTGCAGATCTTGTGTTTGATGGAAATACTTACTCAGCATTTCCAATTGAAGTTACTGGCCTTGAGATAAATGCTGACGGAGCTATCAACCGCCCCGAGATGACTGTAGCGAATGTACTTTCTACTTGGTCAGATTCTCTTGGCGGGCTTCAAAACAAAGACCTTATTGGTACAAAAGTTACTGTTCGTAGCACTCTTGAGCAGCATCTCTCTACAAGCCCAACTGTCGAGTTTCCCAAAAAGATTTACTATATAGACAGAATCTCAGCAGAAACCGCTGTCTCCGTATCTTTTGAACTCGCTGCACCCTTTGATGTTACAGGTATCACAATTCCAGGTAGAACTGTAGTTGGAAAATACTGCTCTTGGGTATATCAGGGATACGATAGGTCAGATGTCGGTGGATGTACCTGGAGAGTAAACAGCCAGATTAATATAGACGGTACCGATTATAAAGCATATTTTACAGATGGGGATGTGCCAATTATTCCTTCTGGTGATACACTCACAATTCCTTACGAAACTTACACAGTATATTCCGCAGCTACAGCTTATGCTGTAGACGACTATGTAGAATATGATAACACTGTATGGAAGTGTGTACGCGCAGGAACAGGAAATACTCCAGACCCAGACTCTCGCTTTTGGGTTCGTGGAGATGTCTGCGGTAAGAAACTTTCTTCTTGTAAAGCAAGATTTCAGTTTCGACCAGACATAAATGGAAATGCCGATGTAGATGGCGGCGCACAAAGACATATGACAACCGAACCCTTGCCTTTTGGAGCATTCCCAGGCAGCAGGAAGTTTAGATGATCGAAGAGATACAGGAGCACTTTGACAAGTGGTATCCAAAAGAAGCGTGTGGCATAATTGGAATAGTAAAAGGAAAGAAAGAGTGGTTTCCTTGTGACAATCTTGCCGAAGACTACGAAGACTTCATACTTGACCCAAAGCAGTATAATGAAATTAGAAAAAGAGCTGACATATTCGCTATTGTTCATAACCATCCTGGCGGATCTTCTGATCCTAGTAGCAATGATATCAAACATTGTAACATACTAGGAATACCATACTGGATATTTTCTTATCCTGGTATGGACTTAAATATTGTGGAGCCTGAAGAGGTACTGAATCCTCTTATAGGCAGAGAGTATGAGTTCGGTGTCACAGACTGCCTAGAGGCAGCAAGAGATTACTACAAGCATTACTTTAATATAGATTTGAGAGAACGTGCCCCATATCTCGATGATTGGTGGGAAAAAGGGCACAATTATTTTACAGACGAGCATATAGCTGAGTGGGGCTTTAGAAAAGTAGAAGATGACCCACAGCCACAAGACTTACTAATTTTTACAATGGGAGCAGATGTTCCTAATCACTGCGGAGTTTTTATTGGTGATGATGTGATGTTTCATCATGCAGTAAATCGACTATCTTGCAGAGAAAGTTTATACCCTTTATGGATAAAGTACTTAACCGGAATTTACAGATATGAACCGTAAAATATTTTTAGACGGACACTTAGGCAAAGAGATTACTCCAGTACTGGACTTCTGTGGCGATAGCGTTGCAGAAGCGTTCCGTTGTATTCAGGCAAACTATCCTGATTTTAGAAAATATTTAATTGAAGCCCATGAACAAGATATAGGATTCTCTGTAGAGATACAGGGACGAATGCTTGAAGACCCTCGTGAATGTCTGTTGCCTTTTCGAGAAGGTGATATTATCATTACTCCTGTCATCGGAGGTTCAAAGTCTGGTGGGGCAAAGATTCTTACCGCAGTAGCAATTGCAGCTCTATTAGTAGTGTCTGCAGGAGGCTCGGGTGCATTAAACGCCTTTTTCTTCAACACTACGGCCGCTGGAGCCCAGACACTAAGTACCTATGGTCTAGTAGCCGCAGGTATTGCGACTAACTTAGCATTAACTGGTATTCAGCAGCTTATGGCCCCTGACCCCTCTGTGGACTCAGACCCAGAAGAAAGCTACCTTTTTAATGGTGGACAAAGAAACGTTTCCGAAGGTGACCCAGTACCTGTTCTTTACGGCGAACTTCGCGTACCTGGAATGCCTGTCTCTCTCAATATTGATCAAGACGATTATAAGTCTGGTTCTGACATAGCGGCTGTTAATGCTTGGGTAGATGCAGAGGGAAATATAACTGACGCAGCCGAAAACGAGGCATACGATGCAAATGTTCCGTCTAGTGATTCTTCGGGTGGGTTAGAGAATATTAATGATCCTGGACAGGGCGTCGATATTGACTCCGCTTCTGAGTTTAATAATGTAAAATCAAATGCTCAGTATATTACAGCAGTCGACATTATTTCAGAGGGGCCAATTTACGGACTTGTAAACGGCACTTCGTCTGTATATTTTGATGATAAGCCATTAGCAGATGCTTCTGATAGTCCTGTGTATGCAAGTGCAACTTCAGCAGACTTTACTTTTAATGGAACCACTACAGTAACTTCAGCAAATGTTCCTTCCAATTTAGATTTTGGTGACTTCACAGAAAAAAGATACCTTACAGCGGTAGGCGGCGAAACAGGCACTACTAGCAGTGTAGCAATAACATCCGGCTGGCCAAATAAAAGCAGGCTTACAGTAAATACTGTAACATCTATATTTGATACTAGCTATACAATAGGATCGGGAGACTCTGTAGCAGGTAGAGGAGAATCTTACACAATAGTAAGTCTTATTGATTCTGAAGGACAGGTCGTAGCTTCCGGACCTATTGAATCTAGAACGAGCGCTTCCTCTGTTAGAATAGCTACAGAAGGATTTATAAATAGAATAACCGATTTTACTGCGACCTATTCTGTAAGAGTTGATGTTGCTCATGAAGTTGCAAGTTATTCAACCGGAACATTTACACTCGCTTCTGCTTCCACTCTCACAGGTACTTTTAAAGGAAATATTTCTGGAAACTCTATAGATTCTGGTACTACTGCTACAAGCAAGTATAAAAATACAACTCCTCAATTTCGAACAGGAACTTTGGGACAAGCCCCAATTATTTCAAAAGATAGTTCCCTTTCCAGTGCTGCTGCTGTAACTACTTCTGTTAGTAATGCAATTGTAGGGCCAGGTGACACAGGAACTCAAGTATATGAATATGCTGGAAGCGATTTTTACTCTGGAGGAACTGTTGATAAGTATACTCAGACAGACTTAGTAAAAATTCTTTTTAATTATCCTGCACTTTATAATAGATCTGATAAAGGAGCGACTCTACCTGGACAAGCTTTTTACAAGATAGAGGTTGCACTTGCTACTGATGCGGCAGGTTCTTCTTTCGGAGCATATCAGCCCTATAATTTGGAGGTTTTTCACGGAGGAACACACACTTCTCCAATTAGCTTTTTAGAGACTATAGACCTTAATAAATTTGGTACGTTTACAAACTTTAAGATTCGTGTTACAAGAGAATCAAATATTGATGCAGCAGCAAACTATGGCACGAACGGCCCCAATGTAGACGGCTATGAAGGAACCAGTGCTGCAACAATTACTCAACTTACAGCAGTGATTTCAGAGCCACTTACTTGGCCTTACACAGCATACGCACACACACGATTTTCTACAAGAGATTTCTCGAATAATCCAAAAAGAACTTATCTCTGCCGAGGCATGAAGGTACTTGTTCCAGATACTTACACAACTCGAGAAAAGTCCTCCACAGGAGTCGCATCATACTCAGGAACATGGTCGGGTGCTTTCAAATCCGAGAAAGAATATACAAATAATCCAGCGTGGGTTTTCTACGACATGGTGGTTAATAATCGCTACGGTCTAGGAAATTGGATTCAAGAGACTGATATTGATAAGTTCGCTCTGTATCGAATTGCAAAATACTGCGATGAATTAGTGCCTGACGGCAATGGAGGTCAAGAGCCTCGATTTACTTCAAATGTATATTTGACTAAGGCTACCGATGCTTACAAAGTTCTCAAAGATCTGGCGACGATTTTTAGAGGTATGCTCTATTGGCTTGATGGACAGATTTACGCTGTTTCCGACAGAGCGGGAGACCCGATATACAATTTTTCTAAAGGAAATGTTATTGATGGTACTTTCGCCTATGAAGGCACAGGGAATAGAACTCGGTCAAACCAAGTTATTGTAACATGGAACAATCCATCCTCCGACTATCGGCAGGAAGCTCTGATAGTTGAAGACCGCGAAAATATCATTAAGACTTCAAAAATCATTTCGGAAAATGCTGTAGCTTTCGGTGCAACTTCTGAGGGCCAAGCGCTTCGATATGGTCGATGGAAGCTGTGGACTGCTATAAATCAAACTGAGATTGTATCATTTAAGACTGCGATAAATGCAGCTTTTCTTATGCCTGGAGATATTATACAGGTACAGGATGCAGATAGACATCCTGGCGATGTTCGTTACAGCGGAAGAATATCTTCTACAGGAACTCTTAGCACGACTCAAGTACCTCTGGATAGTTCTGTGGAGCTGAATGTTGGCTCTACTTATGAACTCAATGTACTGATTACTTCTCCAGGCGCATTTCTTAACCAAGATACTGCAACTATTAGCAGCGCCGTGTATACCAGAGGAGATTTAATACCTGGAATTACTACTGAAAGTGCTGCAAGTAATCTTACTGATGATAGCGGTGATGACGTGCAGGTTACTTGGAGCGAGTATACGCGAGTTGAAAGTCAACCAGTATCTACTGGCGCAGGAACTGTAAATGCACTTACTGTAAGTTCTCCTTTTACTGCGGCTCCGCAGGCACAGAACGTGTGGGCACTACGAGAGACTAATAGTGAGGGTCTTCCAGTTCTCGGCTCTGCAAAGTCTTATAAGATTCTGTCAATTACAGAAGATTCAAAGAATGAATACTCTATTACAGCTGTAGAACACTATAATGAAAAATTTGACAGTATTGATGATGATTTTGTTCTTAGTGTAACTGACCCAGTAAATCCTCCGCTTGGTATAGATGACAGTATTCCACCGCCAAAGAATCTCAAGATGATACTTGAGAATCTCGATAATGGAACAGTCGCCAACGATGGAACACTTAGTTGGGATGCCCCTGATTATGGTTTTATCGGCGGATATCGTATAACTCATACTTTTGGGCCCAAATTTCAACCTTTCTATCTTGTATCCAGAGATACCACGACAGTTACAGGATTTAACTTACCTCTTGGAACTTATACTGTATCTGTACAGACAGTTGCAACTAACGGAAATCGGTCAAGAGCTGCATCTGTTACTTTTGGTGTAGGAGTCGAAAAAGAAACAGTAGTTTCTCGACTTTTCGGCGTGCCTATAGGAGCCACTTCTAGTCAAGATATTGATATTGAAGGAACCGATTTACAATTTGAGGCCAATACATATGTCTTCACGACGAAAGGAAACCCCGCTAAACAATACGAGTTCACCTCAGGAGCTTCTGACACGTATATTCAGGATGTTTCTGGTGTACCCTCTCAAGACTTTTCTGCGATGGGGTCCGACGTTGAACGAAGAAACAATTCTCATTTTATTTACTTCGATGCTAGTAATACATCTGACCCTCTTCGGCTGGTAAAATATTATAATGATACCACAAACAATATTTGGTATTTATATGATACAGGATCGGGAGGCGGCGCACCGAGTACTTACTGGAGTGCAGGATCTGGAACTATATCAGTTCCTGCGAGTTCGAGTACTATAACTGGTTCTGGTACTTCTTTTACTACAGATTTTGCAGTAGGCGGCTATATAAAAGCAGGCTCTACTGTTGCAACTGTTACACAAATTAATAGTGATACTGAGCTACTCGTAAATCTAATTAATAGCGATACAGCTATATCGGGAGCTGCTTACGAAAAACCTCAGTTTAATGTTGATATAAATAACGACTGTATATTTGGGTATGTACGAAATGACTCTTCAATTAGTCCTTCTTTGCGCTTCTATCCAATGGAACTTACTATTAAGCCAGAGGAATTAGCAACAAGAACAGTTCGACTCGAGTCAGATGATTACTCAGTAGTATATGATACGAGCACCTCTCCAGATACTATCTATATTAGTAATGGAACAAGTCCTCCTACTATTACTATTACTGCAACTCAAACTGGTTTTACAAACCCTGTCTATAGATTTAAAGTTAATGGAGCTGAGTTTCCTGCCGGCTCTCCAGAATGGGTAACGGATAATTTTATTTCAGGCCCAGTACCTGCAACTCTTGCAGATTGGAATACTGGATTTTTTGGAAGCAACCCTGTAGTAGTTTCAGTAGAAGTAGCAGAAGATACGCCTATAAAGGAAGTGAAAGCAACAGACTCCGTATCTATCTTCGCAGTAGCAGATGGAGTTGACGGTAACGATGGCATAGATGGCTACACAGTAATTAACACAAACTCTGCTCATGTATTTCCAGCACAGACGGACGGCACAGTTACAAGCTATACTGGCTCAGGAACTACTTTCGAAGTATTTAAGGGAGCTGTAGAACTAGAGGGTATTACTACGGGAACTCCTACTGCGGGAGAGTATAAAATAACTGCATCAGCTACAAATATAGCTGCATCTTCTACAAATGGAACAGCAGTTTCTCCTGGCGGCGCCATAACTTTTTCTGATCACTCTGGAATGACTGGTGATACTGCTGAAATCACTTACACTTTTGATATAGAGGGCACATCTAGTGGTACTCAAAAACAAACATTTACAGTAGGAAAACAAGGAGTAGCTGGAACGAGCGGTAAGGTTGTTCGACTTGAAGCAGATGATTATTCAGTAGTATACGATACGAGTACCTCTCCAGATACTGTATACATTAGTAATGGAACAAGTCCGCCCACTATTACTGCCACTGCTACTCCCTCTGGATTTACGAATCCAATATATAGGTTCAAAATTAATGGAGCCGCAGGCTCTCCAGAGTGGATAACGGATAATTTTATTTCAGGACAGGTTCCTGCAACTCTTGCAGATTGGAATGCTGGATTTTTCGGAAGTAATCCTGTAGTAGTTTCAGTAGAAGTAGCAGAAAATACTTCTCCGGAAGTTGTAGAGGCTTCAGATTCAGTTTCTATTTTTGCAGTAGCAGAAGGCGTAGATGGCGCTGATGGTATTGATGGCTATACTGTTGTACTTACAAATGCAGCACATTCTTTTACTTCGGATGCCGCTGGGAATGTCTCCAGTTATCTAGGCTCTGGAACGGACATAGAAGTATTTAAAGGAGCAACAGAGCTTAATAGTGTAACAGGCACTCCAACAGCCGGAGAATTTTCTGTAAGTGTAAGCGCTTCAAATATTACTGCAGGCACTACCAATGTAACCGCAAATAAATTTACTATTGGCGATCATAGTAATATGAGTGCGGGCTCAGATACAGCAAATATTGTCTATACTTTGAATATAGAAAATCTTGTAACAGGAGATCAAAAACAAACATTTAGTAAATCTAAACAAGGAACTTCCGGGGAAACTTTTTTCCAAACTTCTCCACCTAGCGGCCAAGGAGAAGTAGAAGGCGATATATGGTTTGACTCAGACGATGGATTTAAAATATACCGTTATCAAGGCTCCCCCTTAGCCTGGGTAAATATACAAGACCAAGATATTGGCCAAGCCCTGCTAGATGCTGCAGAAGCTTTGGGAACTATGCAAATTTTTGTACAAACTACCCAACCATCTACATCTGGCAGAATTACTGGAGATATATGGATAGATATTTCAGGCTCTCCAGCTCCCCCAGCTGTTCCTTATACTTATTCTATGCTTTATAGATGGGATGGAAGTTCTTGGGTAGCAGCAGCAGCAGACTTAATTGGCAGAGCACATATTGACGCTCTTAATGCCATTGACGCTGCTGATGCTGCTCAAACAACAGCAGATGGTAAAATAGTTTCTTTTGTTCAGGCAACTGCCCCTACTGCTGATGGCGTTGGAGATTTCTGGCTCGATACAGATGATAATAATAAATTATACAGATGGAGCGGTTCTGCTTGGGTAGAGTATGAACAAGCAGGTAATTTAGCTAATGCTGTTGGAGACTTGGATGATATAGCAGATGGTTCGACTTTCTTTAAAGCTGACGCAAATGAGCTTACAGGAGCCAGTAGAGCCTTTAACGCTTTAGACTCAAGCAGTGATTATAAAAGGACTATACAGACAAGTACTATAGCTGTGGCTGGAGCCAATCCTACATCGGGAGTAGTTATAGATAATGCAGGATTACGAGGATATTCCGGAGGTACTTTAGGATTTAATATTAATACTTCTGGAACCGTTTTCTTTGGCGGAGATATTGATACTGATGGCCAGCTAAAATCAACAGGAGTTGTTTCTTCTGTATCCGCATCACAAGACGCTTGTATACTCGGAGAATCAACAACAAGCGGCAGACAGGGAATCCTAGGAACAAATTCTACTGTAAGTTCAGGAGTTGTTGGATTTAACAGTAGAGGAACAGTATCAACATCAGGTAACGCGGGCGTAAATGGAACTTCGGAAAATGGAGTTGGAGTATATGCACAAACACTTAATTCAGGAAGTTACGCACTATATCTACGTAATAGTGCTGGTGGCGATGCAGTCTTTTTTAATGGAAGCTCTCCCGGAGTCGTTGGCGATGTAAATTTTAAAGATGATGTAGATATAGATCTTACCCTTAATGTAGATGGAGCAACAACCCTTAAGTCAGGACTAGCAGTCACTGGCGATATAACTGCGACAGGAGATATTACAGCATTTTTTACCTCAGATAAAAGATATAAAGACAATGTCACTCCTATCTCTAACTCACTTGAAAAAGTAACTCAACTAGGAGGATATGAGTTTGATTGGAATCACGTATCTCCCTATGAAGGAATGCACGACATCGGTGTAATCGCACAAGAAGTATTGAAAGTCGCTCCGGAAGCTGTAGCAAGACGAGAGAATGATATGCTTGCAGTTCGCTACGAAAAACTTGTTCCATTATTAATTGAAGCGATAAAAGAGCTAAAAGAAGAAGTAGAGGAATTAAAGCGTGGCTCTGCCAACGACTAATTTGTCAATGAGTGCCATCCAAACTGAGTTTGGAGGTAGCAACCCTATATCCTTGAGTGAATACTATAAGGGAGGTTCTTTTGTATCCGCAGGAGCCACAGACCCGAATACCATCCCCACTTCAGGCACAATCACTATAGGAGACTTTAGAGGTGCTTCTCAAGCATTACCTACTGTTACAATAAGTGCAGTAAGAAGCACAACCTCTGTAAATGAAGGAAGCGCATTTACATTTAGTGCGAGTGCCTCTACCGCTATAACAGGTACTGTTGATTTCACTCTTACAGGTTCTGCTACAGATGGATCTGATTATAACACAAGTGGAGCCTCTACAGGCACCACAGGTTCTTTTACTTTTAGTAATAGCACTACATCGAATACTTTGACAGTAACTACTGTTGCTGATTCTACTACTGAAGGCTCAGAAAATGTAATATGTACAATTAGTAACCCAAATGTTTCTGGATACACAGAAAGCATAGGAACAGCTTCCAGAACTGTTACAATTAATGATACATCTACAACGCCCACTCCAACTTATGCCTTTAGCGCGGGCTCTTACACTGTATTAGAAGGGTCTTCTGAGTCTATAACAGTAAATACTACAAATGTCTCAAATGGTACAACATTATACTGGAGTCTTGCGAGTGACCCAGGTAATGATATAGTTACGGATAGTGGGTCTTTTACTATAAGCAGCAACTCAGGAAGTTTTACTGTTAGTGCTGCATCCGATTCAAACAATGAATCTACAGAAACTTTGACTCTTCAGCTTAGAACAGGGAGCACTTCTGGCACTATACGAGATACGGCTGATCTCAATATACAGAATGTCGCCAATATAAACTTAACTCCAGCCACAGATACATTGCCTATTGTTGATGAAGATGGTACAGTCTCCGCTGCTGGAGGTATTCAATTAGAAGGAACTTCTAGTGCCGATACTTATAATATAGGCACAATTATTGATGGAGTCCAATCCCAAGAGCATTCAAATGTTTGGATTACTGGAGGTGACCCTGCAGATTATGAGGCTAGAGTCACAGTAACTTCAGGAACTGTTAATTCTAATGTAAGTTTTACTAATAATGGCACAGGCACCAGTGTAGGTAGCTGGATTACTCTTAGTGGTACTAATTATCTTTGGATTTGGCAGACCACATCAGAGCTTAGTAACACATTTACAATCACTTTAGAAATAAGAGATTCCGCTACACAAACAGTACAAGATTCGGCTACAGTAGAACTTAACTTCGAAACAGTTTTTGTTCCAGCATAGGATAAAAAATGGTAAATTATTTTAAAGATCCAACACCCACTCCTGCTCCCGCAGGAGAACCTACAAAACATTTTATTTTAACAGGAAGTGACATTAATCTTCCTATTTGTGGCCTAACAAATGCTGATGCTGTAATTATTATGACTCCTCTTCAGGTTACTTGTGTTGAATGTCTTCAAATGATAGATGACTTGGCAAGAGCCAGTAATTTTACACAAGCTACTGAAATAGTATCTAATATATCAAATAGACCTGGCAATATAATAGGTGATCAAGAAGAAACTTTTTATAAGAATATGACTAATTTTAGTTTTGTTACTGAATTAGGTGACCCGGAAGAAGAGTATTTAACTAAAATAGCAAATATAAGAGATAATTTATAGGAGATAAAAATGCACGAAATTCAAGAACTTTTACAGCAAGATCCAAACTCACTCACATCTCAAATCAAAGCTGCAAGACCAGATAAACATATTATATTTTCTGGATTTTTTGATACAGAAGCGGTAACTATACCTCTTTGCGGAGATATTAGTAATCCTTTAGCTACTAGAAAAATTTCCCGAGTGACTTGCAAAAATTGCTTGCTTAGATTAAAAGAAATTTCTACTATGGAAACACATCAAGAAGCTTTAAATTATATAGCAACTTTTGCCCCTGTTTTTCAAGATCCTGATTTATCTGTAATCGACGATAAAATAGGAAGAGAGCCCACTCTTGCTGCAAAAGAAGCAATGGAAAAGAGATTTATTCTACAAAATTATAGATTAGAAGTTGCTGCTGATGCTCCAAAGGCAATGATAGGGCCAAGCAAAAATGCTTACTATTATAACATGGTAGAGTTTGAGATATTTAATACGGACGGAACAAAAAATCAAGAAACCTTAGACATGATTCAAGCTCAAATAGACTCTCTTGATAGTCCATAGTGGTATACCTCATAAAAAATAATTCTTGACAATTACGTTAGGGGTTGCTATAATTCTCATAATATTGAAAAAACCCTTAGGGGAGTTAGTTACCGGAAAAATCAATAATGTCGTTTACAGCACGAGACCTACAACCATTGGTACGGGGAGATGACTGGAATATAAAGTTAACCCTTACCAGTGAAAATTCCCCTGTGGACATAACTGGCTACAGTTATATCTTTACGCTGAAAGAAAACATTGACGATATTGATGCAGACGCTGCATTACAGATTACTATAAATGCTTCTGCTCCGGATGATGCCCTCGGTATTATCTATATTACCGCAACAAACGCACAAACAAATAATCTTGTAGCTAATAAGAATTACCATTACGACATACAACAAACCGATACAGGAGGAAATGTCCAGACGCTGCTAATTGGTAAGGTCAAAGTCGTAAAAGACGTTACTAGAACTACTTAAAAACTTTTCCTAGGCGAACCCGCCAAAGAGCTTTTTAGCTTCAAAAAGGAATGCCCCATGTCACGAATAAGTGATCCTGATTTTCTGACGAGATCTAGCGCACCTAGTACAGGTTCTCCGAATGGAAATGTATACTTTGATCTAAACAATTTAACGATCGAGCTAATTTCAGACTCAGATGAGTCTACTTTTTCCCCAAATCCTCTGCTAAATGCAGGAGGTGACGCAGGTGGCGTTGATTTGCAAGCACTGTATTCTTTTATTAAGGATATGTGGAAATCTGAAACTGATTTACCTAAATACCCTTTCCCAATGGAAGCAATTACAGCGGAGCAATTTGAATTTCGTAATGGTTGGAGACTTACAAATTCGACAGATTCTGGTCTTGTAGACTCTATTCCTTATATTCGTAATGGTGGATGGGCAGAAAGAGACTCAGCAGGTGTTATTCAGTTCGAATATGCTGGTATTATTACTCTCGGTAATATCGAATCTAACCACAGAGTTTACTACGCTTTTGACGATGATACAACAAAAACTGACTTTGACTATGACGGTCGGGTTAATCAGCCTATTCTTGTATTTACAAATGGGGGTACTGACGAAAGAAGTAAAGTACTCACTGTTTATATTCGTTCAGCTCCAGAAGGTACTACAGGTAACGTAACTGGCTTTACTTATGACCAGGCTACTACAACCGATATTGGTGTATCCACAATTGCTACTCAGGTGTATCGATTCCCACTTGCAGAAGGCGTAGACTCAAATATTGCTCTGCTTGATTCAGAGATTACGGGATCTCCCCATGATGCCGTATTTGATAATATTAGAATCGAATACTATGCTTCTCCAGGAGAAACTATTTCCGATACTGGTACTTCTTTTACTGTTGGGGTCGTAATTGATGCAAGATTTAGTGATTCAGGAGATTTTGCTACACTTGCTCAAATTTATCAATATGTACAGCTACAGTTACGTTCTACTGGCGATATTAATACTTCCCCAGGTGATGAAACTAGCACTCACTTTGGCGTACTTGCGGACCCGCTCTTAGAATTTGTGGGGGCTACTCTGAAAACTCTTCGTCAGTCAGATAACGATGGCGTATTTATTGAGGGAGTTGGTAATGATTTCCGAAACGACGTAGAATTTGTTGACGATAGCGGAACTGCTCAGACTTATCCGTTTACAGTGTCTGTTACATTGAACTTCAATCAAAATATGATTGATGATGCAAATGCAAAATATTACCTCTTTTATACAAATATTACCGAGGTATCTCCAGACGCAACTTTTGGTACCGCAACAGCAGTTCTTGTAACAGAAAGCGATGCGGTAGTATCTCCAGACCCAGAAGTATCTGGATTTTTGCATAATGAAACTCCTACAGGACTTACTGGGCCTACTTCTGGTACTGGTGCAAGCGCTACTGCGGGTGGATTTGCTCTTAATGTTACAGCTACTAGCCCGGACTACGATGCTACAGGAAACGGAGAGTTGGAAGGAAAAGTACTCGTTATTACTTCCGGAGACAATGCAGGTAGATACTTCATAACTTCAAATACAGGAACTACTATTACTATTGATTCAGATGTTCCTTTTGATGCTACTGATGCTTCTATTAGTTATGAGATTAAGGATAAGAATACTGCCGGTACTTATAACTTCGTATATGATTATACTGCAAATGACGACGGGGGTCGCACTCCTGATGCAAATGCAGCAGTAACTCTTGTAGGTCTTGGCCTGCACTCAGCTCAGTATGCAACAGCTACTGGCTTGATAGAAAAACTCAATACTGCAAGTATTACAGTTTCAAATCCTTTGGAAAGAAACTACGCAGATCCTGTTGGTGTATAACTTTGATAGTGGGGCTCTTCGGGGCCCCGCTTCTACTTTTTAGGTTTAAGGATGAATAAAGAATTACAAGAAGCTATTAATTATTTTGACAAATTTGTAAATGCCGCTCTCACAACAGTAGACTCTGAAGAGTTCGGCTCGCTAGAAGTGGTGAAAAACTACAGCGTCATAAAGGGCGCACTGGCAGAGGTACTATCGGACAAGGACTAATAAATGGCAGGCGAGAAGAGATATACAAGAATACCACCAGAGAGCACTGGTGATCGTGTGTACATGATACACACTGCCGAGATTGAGTACAAGAATTTTAACTCGATTGTGGGCGGCAGCACTGACCATTCATGGCAGATTGGTCAGATGTACAATGTTGCAGGGTTTGGTGGTAACGGCATGATGCACGTTCACGGCGTATTTGATCGCGGTGACGGTACAGGCATCCTTGCGGTTCACTATAATAAAACAGCTAAGTTTGAAAATTTAGAGCCTGCCGCAGACGCTATCATTTCTTATGAAGGCCAAAGCATTGCTCAAGTCACCCTCGCCTATGACGTATACATACCTGCCAACAATATCATGGGTTACGACAATCCAGAATACGGTATGGATGTTGACATCACAGGTTCGGCAAACGTTCGATTTGCAGAAGGTCTCCCTCAGTTAGACGCATGGGGTAAATTGCGTACATCGGGTGCTACTCATATCGGTGACTATGTATTTGGTCAAAAAGACGTTCTCGATGATAACTTCTCTCCGTCAGAATTAAATGGTGGCTCTGTCGTTTACGATAACGACAGAAACTCAGTCACAGTCAAAGTGCCAGGAGCTACTGATCCCGACCATGTAGCAAATGAAGGATTTGCCTCTTGTTCATCTAACCTATACCACCACTATGTTGCGGGTAGTTCACATCTTTATATGGCCACTGCGCGATTAAATAACACAGGGGGTGCATCGGGTTGTGTAAGAAACTGGGGTTTGTTTGATGCTAGCAACGGTTTCATGTTCCGACTTGATCAAAACAACAATCTAAATGTTGTTATTCGAAGTTCCACTTCGGGCAGTAGAGTCGATACGGTAATCGCACAAAGTGATTGGAACGGTGATAAAGTCGACGGATCTGGTGATTCACAATCAACATTAGATTTATCAAAAGATAACATTTACTGGATTGATATTCAGTGGCACGGTGCAGGTCGAGTACGATTTGGTACATACATCGACGGTGCTCGTGTTGTGATGCATTCATATTTTCATGGCAATAACTACGAAGTTGCTATGTCACAGACTGCTTCATTGCCCACGTGTTGGAGTGTAAAAGCAGTTACTGGTCCAACTGATGATACGTCTATCGAAACATGGTCTGCATCGGTATGGACTGAGACAACATTAGATCTTAATGAGAAAGGTAAGTCATCGACCTATGCAACACAACACGCAACTGTAACCGCAAATATTTCAGACGATTGGCAATACCTCTTTTCTATCACTCCAAAAGTAGAACTACCTAACGGAGAAGTAAACCACACACTCTATATGCCAACCTCTGTATCTGCGTATGGTTTTGATGCTGGATTCGATGGTGGTACGGCTACTCCTGGGAAAGGTCTTGGTTTAGATGCAGTAATTGATCTCAAAGCAGAGATTAATTCTGTCGCTACTGGATTTGACTTTTCAGCAGTTCCCGGTACTTCCGTAGAGGTAGACTCTTCGGCTACATCTTATGAGAACGGCAAGATTCTACTTCAAGAAATGTTCGCTGGACGATACGAAACAGATACAACTGATACTTTTAATAACTGGCAATACGGTGCTGTTAAAAACTTTGCGGATGATGGCGGTACTATTGTCAATAACATTCAGTCCGTAACAAATGCTTCTCCCGCTGTAATTACAGTTGCATCGGGAGAAAGAGTTGAAGTGCGTGATCCGATTGCGGCAGGTGCAGCAGAATTTCCACTCAACATTGCAGAGTATGCATCAGACGTAGATGGAAACCAACAGTACGAAGTCTATGACGCACCCGCAGGTTGGGAATCGTTCGGCGGTACTTACTACTATGTGAAACCTGTTGCGGCAAACCAGTTCGAAGTCTATAGTGATTATGACAGAGCGACCGATACGTTCTCAAATCCAGTTGATACTACAAGTCTTCCAGCATGGCCTGGCGGTAACGCATACATCAAAGGATTCAGAGGTTCACGAATCATCTGGTCTTTCTATGCTAAGACAAGAACCGCTTTACACAATAATGTGAAACTGATGGTCACAGTAAACTGGAAAGAGATTATTCAGTAATGCCCTCTATACATTTCAATTATGGTAACTATGCTTTATGGGAACTTTACCATAAAGTTACTTTTGATGGATTGAATAAACATATATTAGTAAATTCTGATGTAACGGAATTAGATATAAAAGAAGATGTCTACTCTGCTTGGAAAGAATGGGTATCTTCTTTTAATGACAATGCAAAATGGGATCCAGCTATAAGAAGCACCGGCGGAGACCCAACAGTAGGCTCAAGCTTTTCGGGTGATATATACTTTCTTATAAATGACTGGAAATTGCTTATAGATTTTACAAAAGTAAGAGTAACTGGAGTTCTTTTCTCAGATGATTTTGATACTGCTTACTATGCTTACGATCTTACTCCTCAATATGCGGTAGAAGTAAGCTCAATCGTAAACACAGTTTCAGAAGGTGTTTCGGCTTCCGCAGTTACTCCTATACTATTAGAACTGCAAAATAGAATTGGGGAAATGTGGCAAGTTGATGGACTTGACTCCTCAAATAACGTAACGATTACAGATGAGTCAATCACTGTAGGAAATATTACTGTAACAATCGGTCAACCAAACAGGGATACTACAACACTTAGCAGATCATGAGTTTAGCATCAAGACTTTCCATAGCCACAAACGGATTCAGGGGTGGAAACAGTATTTTTGTTGATTCTGCGCTGAAGCTCTCTTTAGAGTATGAAGAAATAGAAGTGGACGTAGAGACTGTACAAGCTATAGGAGCTGATTTCGGCCCAGTAAAAGTAGATATTGAAATTGAGGGTTGTTACTAATGGTTGCTAAGGTTTTTACATTTCCAGAACAAATTAGAGGTGACTCTTGGGACATTACAGTAACAATTGTAGACTCCTCTAATAATGCGATTGACATTAGTGGAAATGAGTACATATTTACACTGAAGAGCGATATTGATACCTCAGATGTAGATGCCGACCTTCAATATGGCCCAGTGTCTCCAGGCTCTCCAGATGGATCAAACGGAATACTCAATTTTGTAATACCTGGAAATTTTACTAAAGACTTAGAAGGAAAAACTTATAAGTATGACTTGCAGGAAGTAACTTCGGCAAATAAAGTCTCAACAATACTTATAGGCAGCTTACGAGTTCGCAAAGATGTAACTATAACAGCTACGTATTCGGGAGTAACAGATGAAAGTTTTAGCTCTGCTGGGCTTGGGATCTATTCTGGCTCTACTACTACTACCTCTCCTACTGAATTATATTTAGGTGGAACTTCTGGAAGTACACTCAATATATCAGAAAATAGTGTGTTGTCTTTTACAGCTTTGGTAGTAGGAAAGGATATAGTAACAAATGAATCGTGCGCATTTGAATTCACGGGAGCTATAGAGCGAGACACAGGAAACACTACAGCAATAATTGGAACCGTAGGAAAAACAATACTCGGTCTAGAAAATGCGGCTTTCGATGCTAGTGTATTAGCTGGCACAAATAAATTGCAAATTAATGTAACTGCGGCATCTGCTAACGAAACAAGATGGTCTGCAAGAGTAAATTACACGGAGGTTAGTTTCTAATGGCTATAGAATTAGACTATCAGAATCAAAAGATCACCGTAAATGGTACAGATATAATTGATATAAACGGAGTAATTCCAGCAAATGTTTCCATAGCACCAGTAGGAGCAATTACTACAGATACTCTTGAAGATGCTTTGGCACAATTAGCGGATCAAATTTTTTATAGTGAAACAATACCTGCGAGCGACTATCTAAGAGAAGGTGCTCTTTGGTATAAGAACAGTACTTTGACTTTAGCTGTATATAGACAAGTGTCTCTCGGAGTTTTCGAATGGACACCTATCTCCACGGGTACTGATAATTCAGACTCACTCGATGGAGGAGCCTTTTAAGGGGAAATAAATTATGGTACAGAAAATTAAGATAAAACGAAGTGATACTACCTCAGCTCCCTCTTCATTAGAAGAAGGGGAACTGGCGTATTCTTCGGCATCTGGTAGTAACAAGCTATACATAGGAAATCCTGGAAGTGGGTCTCCTGCGTCTGTTACTGTAATCGGCGGTAAAGCCTATGTAGATTTGCTAGACCATACCCCAGGCACTTTGACTGCGAGTAGCGCTGTTCTTGTAGATGCTTCTGGTAAAATTGATGTATTCGATGTTGATAATGTAAATATTAACGGCAATACTGTAAGCTCTAGCGATACAAATGGAAACTTGAATCTTACTCCGAATGGGGCAGGTAATCTTGTACTTGATGGAGTAAACTGGCCTCAAGCTGACGGAGGCACTGGTCAGGTACTCAGTACGAATGGGGCGGGGCAGACTTCTTGGATTACTCCAGCATCTCAATCTTTTAATATTAGTGACGGTACTACTTCTCCAGAAGATGAGTTTACTCTTGGTAATACACTTAGTTTTCTTGGAACTGCGAATGAAATAGTAACCACAATCAGTAATGATACTATTACTTTCGCCCTACCAAACGATGTAACTATAGGTAATGATCTCACAGTTACAGGAGATTTGGTAGTAAACGGTACAACCACTACAGTAAACTCGACTACAGTGAGTATTGATGACCCGATTTTTACTCTCGGTTCTGTATCTCCAGTAGTAGACGATAACAAAGATAGAGGTATAGAGTTTAATTGGAACAATGGTTCGGCAGTAGTTGGATTTTTCGGGCATGACGATAGTACAGGTAAGTTTATCTATATTCCCGATGCAACAAATACTTCGGAAGTATTTAGCGGAACTACCGGTGTTATTCAAGCAGACTTTGAAGTTGTAAATACTTTTACTTTCGACAGTGTTGGACTTACAGCAGTAACTACAAGTGCTGAAGCTTTTGCAGATAACGATACTTCTCTCATGACTTCGGCAGCAATTGATGATCGAATTCTGAGTTATGGTTATGGCGTGGGCGATATCACCTCTGTGCAAATTACTAGCACAGATTCAAGCATAAGCGGTACTGGTACAGGCTCTACTGGAGCAATCTCGTTCGACCTTCAGGTAGCTACAGTGGACGGAGGTACTTTCTAATGTCCACTACCTGTGTAACGGTAGTAAAAGATACAGTAAATGTAACAGTAAAACCACAAATAAGTATAAAAGTTGTTAAAAAATAATGTCTAAAATACAATTTAAGAGAGGCTTAGAAGCTGACCGTTTAAATCAATCTCCTGCATTTGTTCCAGATGCGGGAGAACCTATATGGGTTACTGATAAAAATACACTATATATTGGGGACGGCAGTACCGAGGGAGGTGTTCCTGTCTCAAAAGGTCTCGATGTTTTATACACCCAAACTGTTGATAATCCGAATGCTTTTGGGACGCCTCAAAACGATTATTTTGGTTCTTGTGTAGCTGTATCAAATAATTATGCTATTATAACCTCCGGAGGAGAAGATGGTGGTGATGGTGTTGCATATATCTATGATATTTCTACGGGGGCGCTTTTACACACAATTCAAAACCCTGCCGCTACATCTCCTTATGAATATACTGGTTTTGTAGAGGAACCACGGAGAGCAGCAATATCAGGTAATTATGCTATTCTTGGAGCTCCTTATGATTCAGGGGGTTTCAACGGAGGTACAGCATATATATATAATGTTATTACAGGAGCTTTGTTATATACGCTAGTAAATCCTAATGCTGGAACTTCTCCATTTTTTGATAATTTTGGCATTAGCGTGTCAATATCAGGCAACTATGTAATCGTAGGCGCATCTGATGAAGATGAGTCTCCGTCATATTTTAGCTCAGGTAAAGTATATATTTATGATATATCAACA
>Ga0255760_10001262_pt1 | contig 24547 bp, 19 predicted proteins | sample 071ome_25_FD_179960 | JGI IMG/M metagenome (GOLD analysis project Ga0255760, IMG submission 179960) | Coastal salt marsh microbial communities from the Groves Creek Marsh, Skidaway Island, Georgia - 071410BT metaG (version 2) | ecosystem: Environmental > Aquatic > Marine > Intertidal zone >...
AACCCCAAGAAGCATCGAAACTCTTGCTACGAGCCATAGTCTTGCAGCAGGAATTGGAAGCGTCATCAGAAGCCCTAGAATTCCTCTTTTCGTTACCGTTCTAAAATAAGCTCTGGATAGCGTTGGCGTTCCTTGGTATACATCGGGAACCCAGAAGTGAAAGGGTCTTCTTCCTGCTTTGAAAAAAAGTCCTCTTCTGGTCAGAGCCATTCCTCTCGAAAAGACTCTTCCTCCCATTGAATTTCTTGGAAGAGACATACTTCCTGGCCAAAAAGTCAGGGTTCCTTGTCTTCTATAAATCATTGCTAGCCCGAGGAGCAGGAGTCCAGATCTAAAGGCTCCAAGAATTAGATATTTTAGTCTTGCTTCGACTGCTCTCTGATTTTCTCGTCTAGTTAGTACATATCTACAAAGTCTTTGAAGCTCAAGTCTTAGATACATCGATAGAAGACTTTCCGTTCGAATCAGAAACATAGACGCTCTGGTTCTACAGGTTACAAGAAATCTAAATGACATTTCTTTGGGTGCCTCAAGCCTTCTTCTTGAATTTGTAGATGCTGCTTGTGCTCTGGTTCGAGATTCTCCATGAAGAAGAAGAATTCTTCTTGAAGTTCTTCTCATTCTCGTTCGAAGAACGTTTGAAACACAAGCTCTATTTCTCAGATCGAGAAGAGTTAGTACTGTTCTTCCTCCGAGAATAAGCCTTCTTACCTTTGAATTATTGGCAGAAGTTGAAAAAGGATTTCTTTTTGGAGAAAAAAGAAGAAACATACTACTCATTCCAAGGAAAATTTCTGGAAACATATGAGTCATCATTTCTCATTTCTTATGGAAACCATAAGTTTTTTTATTGGGTCAATAGAGGGAATTGAACCCTCACCCCTGGATCCACAATCCAGTGTTCGAACCATTAAACTATATCAACCATCGAAACCATTTGGGATGGTTTCATTATTCATCACACCGAAAGGTGATGTTCCCAACATGTTCGTGGAAAGACCAATTTTTTTGAAAGAAGATATCTTGGGAATCCTCGTTCTAGTTGTGCCATCACGACTTGAAGGTAGAAGTAAAGAAAGAAAAGTCTTCCAGCAACCTGTCCAAATTCAAGATATGGACTTTCTACTGGTTTTGCTCCAATCCATCCAAGAAAGAAACAAATTCCAGCAAATCTTCTGAAAAGTCTCTTGTGGAACATTCGGAAGTTTCCATGACGGAACGTTCCCGTTTGTCCAAAAGGAAGATATCTCATTCTCGCGAAAACTCTTCCAATTCTTAGAACTCCTCCTAGTTTGTCAGGAATACTTCGAAGAATTGCGTACACCGGAAGGAAATACCATTCTGGTTGAATGTGCGCAGGAGTCGAAAGGGGGTTCGCAGGGATTGAGTTATCTGGGTGACCCATAGCATTTGGCTCAAAGAACACAAAGAAAGAAAATGCGATTCTAAAAATAAGCCAAGCAACAAGATCTTTTCTGAAGTAGTAAGGATATAGGGTTACTTTTCTCGATTCTACGACAGACCCAATTGGATTGGTGGATCCATACTGGTGAAGTGCTGCAAGGTGAACCCCTGCAAGCCCTGCAATGACAAAAGGAAGAACAAAGTGAAGTCTAAAGAAACGATTCAGAGTTGCGTTATCCACCGAGAATCCTCCCCATAGCCATTCCACAATGGATGGTCCTGCCCTTGGAATTGCACTTGCAAGACTGGTAATTACCGTTGCTCCCCAGAAACTCATTTGTCCCCAAGGAAGAACATATCCAAGAAATGCAGTAATAATCATCACCAGAAGAATTCTAATTCCAGAAAGCCATACAAGCTCACGGGGAGCAGTATAACTCGAATAATAGAATCCTCGGAAAATGTGTCTATACACTACAATGAAGAAAAAACTTGCTCCATTTGCGTGAAAGTATCGAAGAAGCCATCCGAAATTCACGTCTCGCATCATGTGTTGTTCGACTGCTTCAAATGCAAGTCTGGTAGATGCAGGATAGTGCATTCTTAGAAAAATTCCCGTAAGAATTTGTACTCCTAGACAAATTCCTGCCATACTTCCGAATCCCCAAAGATCATTTAGATTTTCTCCGGTTGGGTAATCGATAAGGTGCTCACGAAGAACGTGAAACCCAGGCTCGTCTAGAATAGGTCCTTTGGTTCTTCTTGAAGATGGTGCAACAAGAGATTGAACCGACACCGCGGACCCTCTAAGTCTTGGAGAAATTGCTCTCTCCGAATACTCTTCATGTGAAAGAGTTTGGTTTGGAATCGTATAATTTACGACAAAATTTGAAGAACTCATAAAAAAGATTACTTAACGAAACAGAGTTCGTACTTTTTGGGAGCGAAAATAAGAAGGAACAAGGATTTGCATCGAAATTTGATAATACATTACAGCAGCAACTCTTCTTCTCCACCAAAGTGGCATAAAACAAACAAGATCTAGTTGTGGCATCAAAGAAATATTTTGAAAACAATTTATTGCCAATCCAGTGCCCCTTCTTTCCATTCAATTGCAAATCCTACAGTAAGAATTGCAAGGAAGGCTCTCATGGACCAAAATCCAAGAGATCCAAGATCTTGATATACCACTCTCCAAGGAAATAGGAAAGAAATTTCAAGATCAAAAAGAAGAAACAGAATCGCAACAAGGTAAAATCGAACCTCAAACGGGTGACCCATTTGGTCAAACGGATCAAACCCACATTCATAGGCTGATCTTTTTTCCACGTCGAGAGCTCGAGAAGAAGTCAGAAAACTCACTGTAAGCAGTACCAGGGACACGATGGTCCTCAGAACAAGGGTTGTAAAAGCGCCTAGAGATTCTACCATCAGCGGCCAGTGGGACTCGAACCCACATCTTGTGCTTGGAAGGCACAGGATCTAGCCTTTAATCGATGGCCGCAACAAAAAAGAAAGAAAAAAAAAGAAAAGGAAAATGGGTTTCCGTATCAGCAGATAGAAACCATACTGACTCACGTCGTATTGAACCCAGCTCACGTTCCGCATTACTGGACGAACAGTCCAACCCTTGGGACCTTATTCAGCCCCAGGAAGCGAAGAGCCGACATCGAGGTGCCAAACCAAGCCGTCGATAGCTTCTCTAGAGCTTGATTAGCCTGTTATCCCTAGTGTAACTTTGATCCGTGGATCAGAGCATGTTCCACACCTATGCTCTGGGTCAGTTCTACAGGCTTTCACCCTTGGCAGAGTTGTCTCTCTGACCAATCAAACTCTTTTTCGAGATCCCGGAACAACAAGGGCTGTACCCCTTGTCAAAAGAGTCTTCGTACACCTCCGTTACTCTTTAGGAGGTTGTCGCCCCAACCAAACAGTCTCTAGCTCTCTCTTCCTTTTCGGTCAAGAAAAGGTGAGAACCAATCTTTGAAAAGAGTGGTTTTTCAAGATTCTTTCAAAAGTCCCACATGATCTCCATTTTCCAAAGAATGATTCCAAGAACCAGTCCTGTAAAGCTACTAGGGTCTTCTCGTCTAACTGATACATCCCCGCTTCTGCACGGGGAAAGGAGTTTCGCGGGCTTCAAACATGAGACAGTGAGAGGATCGTGAATCCTTTCATGCAGGACGCCAATTAAGCGTCTAGGAATTTCGCTACCTTAGGACCGTCAGGTATACAGCCGCCGTTAACCAATCTTCGAATTTCAATCTCTCTTACGATCAACTGTCCTTGTACAGAATTGGCACCGGGCAGGAATCGGTCTCTATACATACGCTTTCGCGGTTGCAGAGATCTATGTTTTTGATAAACAGTCGCCCTCTCCGATTTTGTTCCACCCTATTAAGGGTCCACGTTCTTCCGAAGGTACCGTGGTAATTTGCCGAGTTCCTTATGTTTGATTTTTCCCTGGCCTTGGTAGATTGCTACCTCCTCACCTGTGTCGGTTCTCAGTGTGGTTGAAGAAAAGCGATTTCCTGTCACATTGCTCCCTTTTTGAAAATATCCTAATGAATTCAAAAAACAAACAATCTGCGTTGCTATAATAGATTCTTCCCCCATCGAAGGTTCCTTTCGGAACCGTTCTTAGGGACCACAAACTCTTTGGGGAACACCCGAGCAAAGAAACCTTTGAGGATCCGGCCCTGTCCATTCTTTAAGACAGTGTGCGCTACTCGTGCCGACATAGTCACTAGAGATCTCTTCCAAATTTCTTTCGAAATTTATGGGGAGTTACTCTACGCTCGAATACCTTTCTTCCGAAGAAGAAAAATTAGGATTGGTGGAGAGTTTAGCCTCGTTTATAGATCAGAAGCGTTTCTTCTTTTCGAATCTCGAAAAATTCTCTCGAGCATTTACGCTTTCAATACAAGATGGCTGCTTCTAAGCCTACAAAAAGAGAACTAAAAGAAACGCCTCTTTTTTCCGATCAACTCTCATCTTGAAGACCTTTCCTGAATTTCTGGGCTATTTCCCTTTCGACTTAGAACCTTAGCGCCCTAAGTCTGAATGCTTGATCTCTTTTGTCTTGTTCAATCATTGCCAAGAAGTTCTTAGAGAGTCTACCAAGACAAAAGCATTTCCTAACAAGCTTCCTGCCAAAACAGGTTTCTTCGAGAACCAGCTATCTCCTAGTTCGATAGGCATTTCACCTCTAACCTCCCCTCGTCCGAGTCTTTTGCCACAGACACCGGTTCGAGCCTTCCATCCTCAATTGAAGATTTTGTCTCTGGAAGAGGCTAGCTCACTAGGTTTCGGGGATACACCAACTCCCTGCGTTCTCCCATCGGATTCCACTCTTGGGGAGTTGGCATAACTCGTCGGCTCATGATGCAAAAGGAACTCCGAATTTCGCAAAATTCAAAGCCTTGACATGGAGATTTCCAATATTTCATTGTCTCGCGTTTCGAGAACATCTTTCATCCCTTTCCTTCACAGTACTTGTTCGCTCTCGAAAAAACTCTTTCTCCCTTGACCGGAAAGGTGGAACTTTCATTTCCAATTAAAGTCTGGACTCCAATTGGTTCTGGTCATTCTTTTTGATTGTATGAGTACAGGACTGTCACCTTCTTCGGTTGCGTTTTCCAAACACATTTCGCACACAGACAAAAAGGGATTCGCTTTCTTTCACCACTACTCACGAATTCTCGGTTGATTCAGGGATCGGGTACTAAGATGGTTCAATTCCCCGGTCTTTTTCTCTCAGAAGAGAAGATTCCAGTTTCCTGAGAGGAGAGACTTTTTCATAAAGAAAAAGACTTTTCAGATAACAATCTGTCCTCAAGAGTTTTTCTAGGGTTTCATCTCATTTTATGGATACAGAGGGGCTCGAACCCCCGACCTGCGAATTAGAAGTCCGTTGCTCTACCAACTGAGCTATATACCCAAAGAAGGGAAATGAGATCGTTTCTATGAATGGTGGGACTTGAACCCACACCCTCGAATGAAGTCCAGATCCTAAATCTGGTGCGTCTACCATTCCGCCACATTCATTCAACTTTAATACCTTTCTTTTTTTTACTAATTATTGGAAAACGGATTCTTCTTTTTGTTTCGAAGAAAAACGTGTTTTCAGCATCTTTTTTCGATTTGTGGGAAAAGAGATGACAAAGAAGAAAAACATGCTCTAGCGAAGGTTATGAGGCCATAGAAGACATCTTTTGCATGTCATTGTTTCTTTAGGGGCAGTGGGATTCGAACCCACGAAGACATATGTCAGGGGAGTTACAATCCCGCACCTTTGGCCACTCGGTCACACCCCTGTGTTTACGAACCTTTGAAGAAAAGGGTTGTATCCATACGAAGAATCAAAAAACGAATGGTTTTTCTTTCTCGACGAGCCATTTGCTGGAAAAGACTCTGTGATTTTCTTTTTTGTTCAAAAGTACTTCCAGACAGAGAAATCTGAATGGATCCTACCATTGATACAAGAAGAAGCATCGCACATAGAAGAAAATCTACTACATGAGTCGTATAAAGGTGTTGCCCAAGAGCAGGCCCTACGGGAAGCACCTCCACTTCCTCAAGATTCCAGGATTCCCATTCCGAAGAATAAGCATTTCTTCCCGAAAGCCATTCTGGAAATTGACACGAAATTCTTGGCGCAAGTCTTCTGAAAAATCTTCTTCCTCTCGCTCTAAGAAGGAACGGAAGAAAACTCGTTTTTGAAGATCTCATGCCAAGTCTTGAAGAAGAGTCCTTGTTTCTCGTATCGAGAAGCATAATCACGAAAAGAAACAGAACTGCAATGGCTCCTACATAAATAACAATATAGGTAAAAGTGAAAAAATCAAGACCAATGGTCCTAAGAAATCTTCCTCTTGCCACAAAAACTTGAACAAGAGAAATAACCGCACTTACGGGGTGGGTTGAGGTGAGAAGCCTCAGTCTCGCTCTAATGGTAAGTGCTCTAAAAAGTCTTCTAAGGGTTGAAAGATACATCAAACCGAAATTATACACTAAGAAAGAGAACACTTTCAAAGTTTTGAAGAATTCTTTCTGGTTGAATTCCTCTTACCAGCATTAGCACGACAAAAGGAAATCTTACAAATCTTTCGCGACGGTTAAGGTCGGCTCTTGCAGTTCTATGAGGTTTGAGAACCCCTCCAAGTACAAGAGTATAAAGACGAACACAATACACAGCAGTCAGAACAATTCCAAGACTACTAATTCTCGTGGCCACTTTTGCTTCTTGAAAGGATCCGAGAAGCGTCATGAATTCCGCAGGAAAACTTGCCGTTCCTGGAATTGCCATATTGGAAAATACAGCAATTGCCCATAGAATTCTGAAAAGAGGCATTCTGGTTGAAATTCCCCCATACACATCAAGCGTTCGTGTTCCAAATCGCTCATAAAGAAATCCCACTCTAAAAAAGAGAGCGGGACTCACAATTCCGTGCGTAATCATAAGAAGTGTTCTTCCCATCTGTCCAGAAAAATTTCCTCTAAACAGACCAAGCGTCACAAGTCCCATGTGAGACACAGAAGAATAAGCAATCAGTTTTTTCAGATCTGCTTGACGAATACAGGTAAGTGCAGCTCTTACCACTCTTAGCGCACTAAGAGTCATTCTAAAAGGAGCTCTTTGTGCTCTTGCCCACGGGTATAGAGGGAGAAGGAAACGAATCATTCCATACGTTCCTAGTTTTAGAAGAACTCCTGCTAGAATCACAGATCCTTCCGTCGATGCCTCCGTGTGAGCTTCGGGAAGCCAAAGGTGAACTGGCATCATAGGAACTTTGACTCTTAGTCTAAAGAAAAGAGCAAGAAAAAGTCTTCTTTCTTCAAACGCAGAAAATTGATCGCTTTGTGCACTTAGCACTCGCCAATCCGTCGTTCCAAACGTTCCTTGAAGCCAAACACATCTCACAAGAAGGAAAAGAGAAAAGGCAAGAGTATACAGAAAAAACTGAAACGCTGCACGAAGTCGACGTGCTCGAGATCCATACACAACAACCATAAGGAAAAGAGGCATAAGAACTCTTTCAAATAGAATATAGAAACTGAGAAGCTCGGTCACAAGAAAACATCTTACGAGAGCTCTTTCTACCACAAGAAGACTCCATCTGAGGATTCGAGGATTTTCTCGATCCACTCCTAGAAGAAAGGTAAATGGCATAAGAAATCTCGTAAGAAGAAGAAACCATCGTCTTAGTCCATCCAGAAGAATGGGTTGTCCAAGAATTTGAAAGGATCCTTGATTTCTTCCTCTCAGAATCAGAAGAGGAAATCTAAGTCTTCTTGAGAAAAGAAAAATTTCAAGAGAATGAATGGTCGATTTTACCTTTTTTCTTCCTACAGGAAGACCAAAGGATCTTCTTGCCATTCCTCTTCCTCTTAGTCTTAGACTAGTGTAGAGCATCTGCATCCTTCAGATAAATGGTAAAGAGTGCTGTGAACACATACGCCTGAAGGAAACATACCCCAGTTTCCAGAAGAAAGACTCCTTCAAGAACAACTCTTCCTCTTCTTCCAAGAAGACAGAAGGCAACTCCTTTCATTCCAAGAAGAGCACTTACAAATCCTCTCACAGTGTGAAGAAGAAGGTGACCTGCGGTCATATTTGCCCTTAGTCGGACTCCAAGACTCACTGGTCGGAAGAAGAAAGAAATCATTTCAAGAACCACAATGAAGGGTGCAAGAGCGAAAGGAATTCCTCTTGGAAAGAAGAAAGAGAAAAAGTGGAATCCGTGAAGCTCAAGACTATAGAAAATAAGCCCAAGAAACAGAGACCTTGAAATTCTAAAAGTGAACGCAAGGTGACTCGTTGGAGTAAATCTTCTTGGCGCAGAACTAAACGTTCTCAGTGCTCCAACAAAGATTCTTCTTTGGATTCTTCGAAGTGTCCATCTTTTTCGGTTTCTTTCTTTTCCTCTTCTTCCTGCTCTTGGAGATACCATTTTTGCAAGAAAGGTTTCGGAAGTGGATCTTGGAACCATTTCTTCGGTTGGTAGTTCCGTAGTGGAACGAATCCAAGAAGATCTGGATCCTTTTCTTCTTTGAGAGTTTCCAAATCGTTGGATTCTCTCCATTTGTCTCCATCTAAGTCTTCGAAGAGTCATTTGTACTCTTGAAGAAATTAGATTTTGAACTTTCCCTACATAAGAAGAAGAATCTCTTCTTGGAAGTCTTTTTGACGATACTCTTTGTCTTACACCGTCATTGGAAAGAAGTCCTGGAGCATATGCACTTCTTCTACGAGAAAGTTGCATTCTTCTTAGGTAAGTGACCGTTCTGAGAAGAACTGGGAAAGTTTGTGGAATCATCCCCATTCTATTTCTTCCAAGAATAAGAAGAAATACAGTGAGAACAAGAGGAACAAACGTTCTTCCTTTTGCTTTTCCTACTTGGTCTTCAGTCATTCCTTGAATGAAGGAAATGATTGACTCAAATACTAGCGTTCCCGTTCTCGGAACAAGAGTATTTTCTTTTTGCATATATTTGAACCTTAGGTGGCGCACCAGTCTTGCGGTTCTTCTTAGATATACCAGTCTATTGGTAATGGAAAGATCTACAGAATCTTTAGCAATGGGAAATACAGAGATTAGTTGAAATTGCTCAGTTCTAGAAAAGAACATCATGTTTCAAAAAACAAAAAAAGAAAGAAAGTATGGGAACAATTCTTTGCTTTTCTTTCTTTGTAAAATCGCACCATACGGGAATCGAACCCGTCTTTTCGCCGTGAAAGGGCAACGTCCTAACCGATAGACGAATGGAGCATTCAAAAAAAAGAATTCCTCCAAAAGAATCGATTCATTGTTTTTTATGGATTGGCAAAGATTGGGATGGAAGGAATCGAACCTACGATCGAGGGACCAAAGCCCTTTGCCTTGCCACTTGGCTACATCCCATACACAAGAAGAATGCATGGTACTTCGAAACAGAACGATTTCGAGATCATGGTTGGTACCCTTTCTTGATAGGATTTCATTCCAAGGACGGATGGTGGACCCATCCGTGATAGGTTTAATGGGACTTGAACCCATGACCCATGGATTAAAAGTCCACTGCTCTACCACTGAGCTATAAACCTAAAATAAAAAAGGATCCTTTCTTTTGCAAAGGATCCTTTTTCAAAGATTAGGAAGTATATTTTGTTTTTGGGACTGGCTAGCTCTTTCGATTTTCGATATTCACCGCACAGCCCATTCATGAGAGAGTCTTTCTCAATTCATAAACCTTGGGAAGAGGGAGGTTTCAAGACGTCCGTCTTTTCTCCTCTCGAAACGTAGCTTCTCGACAATGCCTTTGGAAAAACAGCCGATCCACCAGTGGTTCCGTCACTGCAATCCTCTCGTACTAGCAATGAACCCTCACAAGTTTCCATTTTCCTTTTTTTCTCTTTCCGGCGGGCTCGAACCGCCAACCTACGGATTAACAGTCCGCCGCTCTACCATTGAGCTAGGAAAGATCTCCAAAAATAACAAATCATGAATCAATTACAATTTTTTTACAAATAAAATGATTATACTCCTGCTCCCCACCAGTAAATGGAAACGAAGAGAAATAGCCATACTACATCGACAAAGTGCCAATACCACCTTGCTCTTTCAAATCCTTTGTGGTTTCGAACAGTAAAGTGCCCTCTTCGATTACGAAGGTAAGCCACTCTCAGTCTTACCGATCCAACAAATACGTGGAATCCGTGAAATCCAGTTCTCATATAGAAAGTAGATCCATAAATTCCATCGGAAATGGTAAAGGGAGTGACGTTGTACTCAAATCTTTGAATTCTGGTGAAGACTACAGAACATCTTAGAGTAAGAATCAGTCCCGTAGTAACTCCATCTTTGTTTCCTGCAAGAATTCTTTTGTGTCTCCAAGTAACTCTGACTCCAGATCTTAGAAGAATGAGAGTATTTTTTAGAGGAATTCCCATTCTATCAACAGTGTCAATTCCTCTGGGAGGGAACTGAACCCAAATATCAACAACAGGTACAAGGGCAGAGTGAAAGAACCTCCAGAAGAATGCTCTAAAGAAGAAAATTTCATTCACAATGAACCATAGCACCCCAATTTTGTGGGACCCCGTCACTCTTCGAGTGTGGTTTCCTTGAAACGTCGATTCACGAGTAATGTCTCGCCACCAAATATACATGACAAAGACAATCATTGCAAGACCCATCAGTCTTGACAGTCCTCCAAAAGGAACACTATTACACCATCTGGTGACTCCAGTGGTAAACCAAAGTCTTCCAAGACTCGCCAGAAATGGGTGAGGACTTAGCTCCACAAGGTGATAAAAGTTTTTCCTTCTATAAGGTTTATTTAGTTCTCGAGAGAGAAGGTGCTCATCACGGTGCACTCGCCACCATAGAAGATCCATTCTTGAATTTCTCATCATTTTGTATTCATATACTCAAATATCAAACTTTTTTTACTAATTATTATTCTTATAATTAGTTGTCCTACTTTTAAAGAGAGAGAGAGCATTGGTCAAAAACGACCAATGAAAAAGAAAACAAATCTCAAAAAGAAATGCTTAAACGAGATTCGTTGGATGGGTGAACTGCAGATCCTCTATAAACCATAGGTGCAGATCCTGGGAAAGTGTGGAATGGAGTTGGAGAACTCACAACCCACTCAAGAGAGAAGTTTACTTCTCCCCAGTTTCTTTCGCTCCATGGAGCTTTTCCAGTTCTTTGGTTTCCTCTCCATGCATCGTATCTCACGTAAGCAAAAAGAAGAGTTGCCATCAGAGAAATGTAAGATCCAAAACTTGCAACTCCGTTCCATAGTCTATATCTATCTGGGTAATCTGGGTATCGACGTGGCATTCCTCTTAGTCCAAGGAAGTGCATTGGGAAGAAAGTTAGATTTACTCCTAGAAAGAATAGCCAGAAGTGGGCTTGTCTTAGGGTTTCATTATATCCTCGTCCAATAATTTTTGGAACCCAGTAGTAAAATCCTGCAAAGATTCCAAATACAGCTCCCATACTTAGCACATAGTGGAAGTGTCTCACTACATAGTAGGTATCGTGAAGAGCGATATCAAGTCCGGCATTCGCAAGTGCAATTCCGGTGACTCCCCCTACAGTAAATAGGAAAAGGAACCCAAGTGCAAAAAGAGATGGAGTTCGAAGAACAAGTTGTCCTCCCCAGATGGTTCTGATCCAACTGAAAATTTTAATTCCAGTCGGCACTCCAATAATCATGGTTGCAGTGGTGAAATATGCTCGAGTATCCACGTCCAGACCTACCGTATACATGTGGTGTCTCCACACAATAAATCCAAGAATTCCAATTCTTGACATTGCGTATACCATTCCCATGTATCCAAAAATTGGTTTGTGAGAAAATCTTGCAAGAATTTGAGAAATAATTCCAAATCTAGGAAGAATTAGAATATATACCTCTGGGTGACCAAAGAACCAGAAAAGGTGTTGGTAAAGAACCGGGTCTCCTCCTCCCGCTGGGTCAAAGAAAGTCGTGTTAAAGTTTCGGTCTGTTAGAAGCATAGTAATGGCTCCTGCAAACACAGGAAGAGAGGTTACCAGAAGAATTCTGGTAATCAGAAGTCTCCATCTAAAGAGAGGTCTTCGAGACATCGGCATTCCTCTTGGTCGCATATTTAGAATGGTTCTAATAAAGTTAATCGCTCCAAGAATACTTGACGCTCCAGAAACGTGGAAACTAAAAATGGCAAGATCCACAGATCCTCCCGAGTGTCCAAGAGTACTTAGAGGTGGATACACGGTCCACCCAGTTCCTGCTCCTCCTTCTACAAATCTTGAAGAAAGAAGAAGAATTAGGGATGGAGGAAGAAGCCAGAAAGAAATGTTATTTAGTCGAGGAAATCTCATATCTGGTGCTCCAATCATCATAGGAACAAACCAGTTCCCAAATCCTCCCACAAGGGCAGGCATCACCATGAAGAAAATCATAAGAATTCTGTGAGCAGTAATCAGTACGTTATAGAACTGGTGGTTTCCTCCAAGAATTTGATTTCCTGGGGCCCTCAGTTCTCTTCGAATAAGAAGAGATCTTCTCGTTCCTAGCATTCCGGAAAATGCTCTGAAAAGAAGATACATACTTCCAATGTCTTTGTGGTTAGTTGAATAAACAAAACGTTCAAACATCGAAAAAAAAGAAAAAAAGCAAACAACAATGGTCTCCTTTTTTTTTGTTTGGGTAGTAAAGGATTTGAACCTCTGACCTTGTCCTTGTAAGGGACCTGCTCTACCACTGAGCTAACCACCCGATGCTATTTCAGGACGAGCAGGGCTCGAACCCGCGACCTTTGGATTTGGAATCCAATGCTCTACCAACTAAGCTATCGTCCTAACAAGAAAAAACAAAAGAATGTTTTCTTTTATCTTCTCAATCTTTCTTCAATTTGATCCGAAAGCCAAGAAAGAGCTTGATCAAGACTTACTCTTTCTACTACAATTGGCATAAATCTGTGAAGAACTCCACATAGTTCACTACATTGTCCAGTAAACACTCCTTCTCGGTTTCTTAGGAAGAATACCTGGTTTAGTCGTCCAGGAATTGCATCACATTTAATTCCAAGAGAAGGAACCGCCCAGCTGTGAATAACGTCTCTTGCAGTAATCAGAACTCGAATACTTCGATTTCTTGGAACCACTACTCGGTTATCCACTTCCAGAAGACGAAGACCTCCTTTTGCAAGATCTTCTTCTTGTACCATGTTACTTTCAATCGGATCAATGGTTTGTCCATCTTCAAGATCGAGTCCGTATTCGTATACCCAATACCATTGGTGTCCACGAACTTTTACGGTAAGATCGAAGGGATTTCCATTTTCTCCAGGAATTCTATCCGTAGAGTATAGAAGAGTCCAAGATGGAAGTGCAATACTTGATACTGCAAGTCTTGGAAGAAGAGTCCAAATAATTTCGAGAACTCTTCCATGAACAATTCTATAAGTATTTTTTGAGGCTCTCCTTTGTTGTCTAGTTTTTCCTAGCATCCAAAGAACAAATCCTACTACAAATAGCATAATCACCATCACATCAGAGTGAAAGTTTTGAATTGCGGTTGCAATTTGACTTCTTGAGTCTTGAAATACGTTAGTAAATACAAAATCTTTAAACATAGACGAATTTTCCATCTTTGGTTTTCATACATGATGTTTTGGAGTGGAATCGAACCACCGTCTCGGGATTTTCAATCCCACGCTCTACCGTTGAGCTACCGAAACATTTTTTTTTTAAGAAACTTCTATGAATTTATCGAAACAATCCCTTTTCTCGAAGAAAAACGCTCCTGGAGCATCTTTTTTTTTTTATTAGCAAAGGGATACGAAATGACAAAAACATGTCCTAGGGAAGGTTATGAGCGCATAGAAAGCATCTTTTGATCCCTTTCCTTTTTATTGTTCTTTTCTGTATTTCAATGGTTTTTCGTTGAAAAAAAAAACCAATGAAGATCAAAGGGGGTCACCTCTTTTGTGGAAGTGGTTCACCTTTTCTCTTTTTCGTTTGGTTGAAAAAGCGTCCAAGAACATACTTGTCATTACAAGCAAAAAAAACATCCACAGTTCGTTATCCTGTCCATGCTTTTTTTCCAGCCTTTCGGCGAATTCTTTGTCCTGATGAATGAATTCCTTTTCCATGATAGACATCAGGAAATCGAAGACTTCTTAGTTGATGTGCAGCTTCTCCGAGCGCTTCTTTGGTTCCAATGAGAAGAAATTGTTTTTTTTGAAAAAGAAGAACCCTTACCTGTTCTGGTACTGTCCAACATTTCCAACGATTAAATCCCAGTTTGAACCAAAGTGTTCTTTGGTTTTCTTTGGAAGACCAAGGAGATGCGCCAAGGACCACACGTTTTAGTCCATATCCTCGCCCTACAATACTTATCCATACTTTTTTCATCTTACCTTCGTTTTCTTCCATATTTGGAACGTCTGAGAACACGTCCTGCTACGGGTACACAATCATAGACTCCACGAACGACTTTGTATTTAATTCCTGGAAGATCTTTGACACGCCCACCACGAATGAGAACGAGGGAATATTTTGCTAGTTGATGAATTCCTTCCCCAGGAATTCTTGCAATCACACGTGTTCCATCCGAAAGTTGAATTCGTGCGACTTTTCGTAGTGCAGAGTTTGGTTTTTTTGGTGTTACCGTGTGGACACGACTACACATTCCTTTTCGAAATCTTCGTCCTTTTAGGACGGTATTTTTGAATGGACGAAGGGTCCATCCTCCCGGGGTTCGATAAAATCGTGTTCCCGTTCTTTTTTTTTTGGTTTTTCGTCTTCCACGCACAAGTTGCATCATTGTTCTTGCCATCGGGGACATTGGTAGGCGAAAGATAGAATCGAACTATCATCCGTGGATTTGCAATCCATGATCTTACCATTAGACGATTTCGCCCTTGTCTTGGGAACACACGAAAAGACGAGAACGACGGGATTCGAACCCGCGACATTTGACGTGACAGGCCAATACTCTAACCGCTGAGCTACGTCCTCAAATGGTTCTCTTTTTTGGTTCCAAGACAACCACAGGAAGCATCAAGGGAGACTCTTTTGGCCACCATCGCTTTTTTCGAACTCTTTTTCTAAGTTCGAGTGCTTCCAGTGTTCTTTTTCGCTGTTTTCTTCTTCTTCCTTTTCCAAGAATTCTTTCTTGATAAATCGAAAACAGTTTTTCTTTCGAAGTGGAAGAAAGAGAACCTCCTTCGGAACCTCTTCTTCGAATTCTTCGTTTCCTTCTTCGTCTCGGAAACGAAGGAAGAACAACAGACACGGATTTTCGTCCTTGACGAACATTGGCAAGCTCGACTCCTACTACATAACGAAGAAAATAATCCCCAAGAATTCCTGAAGTTTGTTTTTTTCTCTTATGAGAAGTAGAAAAAAGATCCATTTGTTTTCTTCTCGTACGCACCGCTTTTTGATGAAGAAACAGATTTCCATGATTCATTCCTCTTCGCGTTTGCCAATCCATTCTTTGATTTCCTTTTTGAATTCGAATTCCACGAAGTTCTGTTTCCTTCTTTGAAACAATGACAGACGAAGGTTGACGTACATTCTTTTGAAATCGAATGGGATTGGCATGAAAAAATCGTCTTGGAGAAAGACCAATTCTTTTTTCCTCGAGTCTTCGAATTTGCCAACGATTTCTTCTTCTTCTTCGAAATCCAGTTCGATTTCGAAAAGGCATTCTTGCATATCTTGTGGTTCCGTTCGTCCCAAGAAGAAACGAACGTTGCCTTCCTTCCTCAAAGATTCTTGCGTCTTTGTCTTGCGCTTTTCGTCTTCTTCGAAATGAAGTTCTAAGAAGCGCTTGTCCTTGCCTTCTTCTTTTCCAAGAAAGGTTTGACGTTCGCTCTTTTAGAAATGGAGGAAGTTTTTTTGAAATGGTAAAAAATCGTCCAGAGGGGACCGATTTGATATCGTTAGAAATCCTATTCATTGATTGATGATTTGTCATCTAATTTTCGGAAATAATAGGATTCGAACCTATGTTTCTCTTGCAAGAAAGTCAACTTAGCAAGTTGATGCCTTAAGCCACTCGGCCATATTTCCGAACAAAAGGAAATACACAATTTTCTTTTTGTTTTCCAAAAGAAAGAGATCTTAGAGATCACATACTCCTACCTTTGTTCCCAGTTTTTTTTCTCTCAGGATTCTACATTGACGAACAATGGAACTTCTTTTCCTCGTCGAAGGAATGAGAATTTGATATCTCGGAACTTTTCTGTTTCTTTCCAGGTAGAGTACGTTTCCATAAACCGGTCCTTTTCCTTTTCCCATACGTGCTCCAAGAGCTTTTTTTGTTACAGGAACGCTAGGAACTTTCCATACACGAATCTTTAGAAAGGAACGAAGGGATTCCGGGTACACACGACGAAGATATCGAATCATATTAATTCGAGCAGCCTCTACTCTTTCCAGAGAAATTGCCTTCGGTCCCATGTCCTTTGAATCTTCGTTTTTTAGAAGATAAAGACCATATTTTCTTGATCTTTCTTGGGTGAAGAGAGATTGATTTTCTTTCCAATTCAGAAGAAGAGATTTGGGTCTTTTTTGTGTAGGGAATTGTTTTCGAACCATTGATCTCATGGAAGACCTTGATAGAGATTGCATCCGAGACAAAGGAGCTTCCCGAGATAATTCTTTCAGTCTATCGAAAGAAGCAAGCGAAATAGTATTTCGAGTACGAGAATACATCACAAGAAGAGAAAGACCAATTCTTGACTCCGCTGCTGCAACCGTTAGGACATAAATAGCAATTAGCTGTCCTTCAAGAGTATCACTCATGACAGATACAGTAAGAAATAGAAGATTTGCTCTAAGAAGCATAAGTTCAATGGCAAAAAACCATAGAAGAATACTCTGACGATTGGTTCTCATGCTGATCGTCGCCAGAAGAAAAAGAATTAGACTTAGAGGGATTCCATACATAGACATCCAACACTTGACATAATGTCTTGATTGTAGAATAGATACATTTTTACTAATTATAACACTGTTTCCTATCGTACTTTTCTATTGTATGGTAAGACAATTCCTTTAAGAATTGTCTTTTAAACATATCCTTTATAGAAAGGGTAACATAAGAAAAATGCATTGCATAAGTATCTTTTTTCTTCCAAAAAAAAATGAATAAAGGTATGACAACTTTTATAGAAATATCCATTCAAAACTTGTTTTGAATGAGGTTTATGTTTAAGATACGTAAGAGAATAAGAAGTATACCAAAACAGTTCTTTTCTTAGAAAAAGACCTCTTCTTCTTGGAATCACCATTCTTATTCTTCTCCATCTTCTTCTCCAAAGAAATCGGGTTGAAGTTCGATGTCTTACGAAAAGCCTTTGGGTTATAGGAAGTCTGAGAAGTCTCAGTCTTCTTCTTCTTTGAAGTCTTTTCGGTGTAAGTTCTCTAAAAACCACAGGAAGTGTCGTTGGAGAATGAATGGAAGATCTTTGTTTTTGAAAAGGAGTCCCCTGGGAAAGATACCAAAGTTCTTCTTCTAGAAAAAGATCTCCTTGAAGTTCAAATGTCCAAAGAATCACAAAGAAAAAACTTCTCCAAAGACCTCTTCTCGTAAACCTTTGTATCCATCGAAGAAAACCATTGGAAAACGAAAAGGAAGAGAAGGAATGCATGGTGAAAAACAGAACTCTTAGGGGAAGAGTTCTGAGAAATCTTAGAAGAAGCGATACGGAAAGAGAAAAACTTTCCGCATTTTGGGAAAGATTGAGTCTTTGCATGGGAAGTACAAATCGAATTCTTCTTGCAAGCCAGTAAGGACTAAAAAGAAATCTACAAATAAGACTTCTTCCAAAAGATCTTCTCCATCTTCCCATTCTCCAAAGAAGTTTCATCAAAAAAAAGAAAATACTTTAGAGAATAAGAAGAAGGACTCTTCTTCTAAACATTCTTAGCACAAATTGTCCATAGAATTGATATCTTGACTGTTGCGTGGGACTCTGAAGAGTTCGTACTTGGGAAGCTCTTCTTTGTCTTCTGCGTGCTCCTCTATAAGGAGCGGTATACTCGAGAACTCCTTGATCCAGACGTCCATAGGTGGTTGCCCACCCGTGGTGATATCTTGGATATCCAAAGGTTTGGTGAAGAACTCTATCAAATCCCCATCGTCTTGAAAGGAAGTTTTGACCTCTTTTTGTTACCTGAATTCTTGGAGAAACTTTCTCGGAAGTTTCTTGAATTCTTTCGAGAAGAATCGGTTCCGAAGATTTAAAATTTGCGGAAAGAAGTCTCATTCCTCTTCCGACAATACTTAGCACAAGAGGAAGTACCTTCCAAGTTTGAAATTCAATTCTAATGAATCCTTCCGTCAGAAGGGTTGCAGAAAGAGAATTTCCCCAGAAAGGAGTTCCTCTTCCAACAAAGAGATCTTCCATAAACCATCCTGCAAAAATTCTTCCAATCGAAAGAACTCCGAGAGGGAAAATCATGGCAAATCCAGGTTCTCCTCTGGTAGCGACCGTTGCTTTGGGAGCTTTTGGCCTTCCAAGAAATCTTCTTAGAATCAGAGACGTACTATAGTAGGCAGTTCCGTAAGCTCTTACACTTCTACATAGTGCCATCGGTGCAGCCATAACAGTGGCAACTCCTTCTGCCGTTTCAAGAATCAGATCTTTTGAATAAAATCCAGCTCTAAAAGGAAATCCTCTTAGGGCAAACGATCCAATTCTGAGTGCAGTGGTCGTTAGAGGGAGCACACGTCTTCTTCCTCCCATTCGTCGAATATCTTGCTCATCACTCATTGCGTGAATCACAGATCCTCTGGAAAGGAAAAGAAGTCTTTTATAAAATCCGTGCGTAAACAGGTGGAAGATTGCTCTTCTAAACTGTCCTGCTCCACAAGCAAATACCATGAATCCAAGCTGACTACAAGTAGAATACGCAATCATACGTTTCATATCCTGTTGTCCACTTCCTACACTTCCTGCAAAAAGAGAAGTCAGTGCTCCGACAACTCTTCTTCTTCTAAGAGACACTTCGGTTCTTAGTCCACTGGTACGCACAAGAAGATATACTCCTGCAGTCACCATGGTTGCTGCGTGAATCAGTGCAGACACGGGAGTCGGTCCTTCCATTGCATCGGGAAGCCATGGGTGAAGTCCAATTTGTGCAGATTTCCCCATTGCTCCAAGAAGGAGAAGAATTCTAATCGTGGTAAGTCTTGGTGCTTCCCAAGGACCAAAACAAAAGGTTCTTTGTCTCAGAACACTTCTTGTTCTGGTAAGGCTTGCGAAATCTACTCTTCCGGAAAGACTATAAGCAGTAAACGTCCCGACCGCAAGTCTAAGATCCCCTACTCGGTTATAAATCATTGCTTTGTTTGCTCCAGAATTTCTTCTTGCACGTCTAAACCAAAAATGAATGAGAAGAAAAGAAGCAACTCCAACTCCTTCCCATCCGAAAAAAAGTTGAACAAGATCTCTTCTACATACCAGAACCATCATTGTAAAAGTAAAGAAAGCAAGATACCTATAAAAACGAGGCATATGAGGGTCTTTTCTAAGATACTCTGCAGAATAAAGGTGAACTAGTGTAGAAACAGTACTTACCAGTCTAATCATGACTCTGGTAAGTCTGTCAACATCACTCGTCCAAAATACTTCAAAAGTATCTCTTCGAAACCAATTGGCAATCACAAGAGAGTTATTCACTCCTCTGATTCCCACTTCATAAAATGCAGTCCAACTTACCAGTCTGGTAAGTCTAAGACAAGTCGTTCTTACAGTTCTCCTTCCTCGAGTTCCAAGCCAGCGACCTCCGAGGCCACAAACTCTAGCTCTAATAAATGGAAAATACAGAAGAAGTCTATACATCTTTTCAATGAAATATGAATCAATCAGTTTCCGAAGGAATCTGAAAATTCATTGGGCAGAGGTTGGAGTCGAACCAACAATCTCCAGGGGATGAGCCTGGCAAGGAACCCATTCCTAAGCTCTACCATCGTTTCTTGTTGAAAAACAACAAGAAACACTATTCCGTTTCTTACATAACGAATAGAAGAATGAATCTTACTACAAGAGCGAAAAGTGCAATTGCCTCAGTTAGGGCTCTTCCAATAATCGCATAGTTGAATAGTTGTCTTTTTTGTCTTGGTCTACGAGCAACAGAAAGAATTAGTGAACTAAATACGTTTCCAAGCCCTACTCCAGCTCCTGCAAGAGCCATAGTTGCTAGTCCTGCACCTACTAGTCGTAGTTCAGTCATCAAATATACCATGAGCAGGGAAAGATTTGAACTTTCGACCTTTCGGTTATCAGCCGAACGCTCTAACCACTGAGCTACATGCTCATCTTTCCTTAAAAGAGAATCAAAATTAGAAGTCTTACGACCATCTTAGAATTCTTGATCTCCAGAAAGCTCTTAGGGAAAGAGGAAGGAATACTTTCCACCCAAGTTGCATCAGATTATCATAACGATAACGAGGAACACATCTTCGAATCCAAATGTATCTAAACAGAAAGAAAGAAGTTTTCAGTCCAGTCCAAATTCCTCTTGGAACCCAAGTAAAGGGAATAATTCTTAGAGGAGGAAGCCATCCTCCAAGAAATAGAATTCTACAGATCGTACTCATTCTAATCATATTCCTATACTCTCCAAGAAAAAACAGAGCAAATCCAAGAGAAGAATATTCTACATTATATCCTGCTACAAGTTCTGCTTCTGCCTCAGGAAGATCAAAAGGAGCTCGGTTTGTTTCTGCAAGACAACAAATGAAGAAAAGTCCTACGATCGGAGCAAAGGGGAAAAGATTCCACAGTCCTCTTTGTCTTTCCACAATGTCACTGAGGTTCAGACTTCCCACAGGAAGTACCACGGTGAGCACAACAAGACCAATCCTCACTTCATAAGAAATCATTTGTGCAGCACTTCGAAGACATCCAAGAAATGCATATTGCGATTGACTTGCCCATCCGGCCATCATAATTCCATAGACTCCAAGAGAAGAAATTCTAAAGAGAAAAAGAATTCCAAAAGGAGTATCCGTAAGAACTCTTCCCGGTCCGACAGGAAGCACCGACCAAAACACGACTCTTAGAAGAAACGTAAGTCTTGGTGCAAAAAGGAACATTCCGAGAGAAGAAGTGGTAGGAAGTACTGGCTCTTTTACTGCAAGTTTTGCTCCATCGGCCAGTGGCTGAAGGATTCCGATGGGTCCTACTTGGTTCGGTCCTTTTCGTCGTTGCATCGATGCCATTACTTTACGCTCTCTTAGAGTTCTCATTCTAACTCTAATTAGGAGAGGGACTAGAATTCTTAGGGTTTTGAGTCTTGCAAGAAGAACACTTCTTCCAGGACTAAGAATTCTAGGAATAAAAGAAAAAGAAGGTCTGAAAAAGTTAGCCATTTCTTCGCTCTAGAGTGGAACGAAGGGTTCGTCCTTTCCCAAAGAGGGATTTTGGCAGTTTTGTTTGAATTCGATTTCCAAGAAGTTGGGTTCCGTTTTTTACCACTACGACAGTCGTTTTTTGGTTCCAACGAACAATTCCATTCCATCCTTTCATAGGAGCTCGGGTATTCACCACAATTCTTTTTGCTACTTTTCCTAGTTCGACACCTTTTCGAACCTGTGGTTCGCGTTTGGTGCTCGAAATTACTCTCGAAATAGGCGTTAGATTTCCGTACTTCGAAAGAGTTTTCGGCCTAGAGCCAATCAGTTGTCTGGTTTTTGCTCCGGAATTATCTCTCACCATTAGGTTTCTCAGATAGAGAGTTTTATTTTTTGCCATCCGAAAAGAAATCCATCCAAACGATGGATGATTGTCAATTCCTATTCTTATCTGAATTCCCAAGATGACCTTAGTAGGTCAGACGAATGAAAGGGTCACGGACCTTTTCTAGGGGTGTTTCATTTCATTCTTCAAAATAGAAAGCGGTTGCGCAGAAGAACTATCCAAAAAGCCTTTCTATGGCCTCATAACCTTTGTTAGGGCATGTTTTTCTTCTTTGTCATCTCTTTCTCCACAAATCAAAAAAAGATGCTGAAAACACGTTTTTCTTCGAGGAAACAAAGAATGTCCTCTTGTGGGGAAAAAGAAAAGATCTTCGGAAAGGGAGGGATTCGAACCCCCGAACCCAACAAAGGATGACTGGTGTTCAAAACCAGCGCCTTAGACCACTCGGCCACCTATCCATATTGAATCATTTGGGAAGAGTTCCGACAAATGGGTTCCCCCCGATTGGAAGTTACTGGAATCGAACCAGTGACATCTAACTTGCAAAATTAGCGTTCTACCACTAAACTAAACTCCCAAAAAGTTCCTTTTCAGGAAATACATAGCATCCATAAAAATGAGCAAAATAATTTTGATTTCTTCCAGCCGCAGGTTCCCCTACGGCTACCTTGTTACAACTTAAGACTGGTCAGCCTCTTGAAATGGAGGGTTCTCAAGCGCCTCGCTCGTAAGGAAGAACCCTTGAGGGACCTCTCTTCCGTCAAGATAACCTTCCAGCCTGTGATGGGCGGTGTGTGCAAACTCCCAGAACCTGTTCAACCGAGCATACTTTTCTCCGTTTACTTACGATTCCGCCTTCCTATTCCCAAGTTTCAGAGAATATTCCGTACCACGATAAGCCTTAAAGAATACTTCGTCCTGAAAAGAGCGAAGAGTCTTGTGTCCTTATCTCTGTCCGACGCCTCTAGCCCACTTCATAAGGATCATGACGACCTACCCTCCGACCTTCTTCCTCTCTTTTGGCTATAGAGAAGTCTTTCCTCTTCTTCCTGAGAAAAAGAGAAAAGGAGCGGTTCGCCCGTTACGAGGAATTAACCTGACACGTCGTCGCACGAGGCTTGTGGTGGCCATGTAGTACCTGTGAAATTCATTCAAGAAGTGGTAAGATTCTCGGCGTTGTCTCCGATTAAAGAGCATCGTCCACCGACTGTGAGGAGTCCCGCCAAATCCTTTGCATTTTTCTCTTGCGAGAGTAGTTTGCTGGTGAGAGACTCTTCGTGAAAGACTCCATGAAAATACGTTGACTGATTCTCACTGGAGGGTCTCTATCGTTTACGGCGTGGACTACAGGGGTATCTAATCCCTTTTGCTCCCCACGCTTTCAGGTCTCAACGTCAGCCAAAGAATTGGATTTCTCCTTCGAATCAGGCCTTCCTCCCACAATCGTCACATTGTATCGTTCCTGGGAGAGTTCCAAATCCATCTTCTTTGCTCAAGAAATCTTTGCCTCTGCTCCCCTCCTAGGTTGTTCTAAGACTGAAGAACAAAGGAGCAAATCTTTCCGTCTTTCCCTGCTTAACACCGATTTCTTCTGGAAAAAGCTAGCCCCACCCGTATTACCGCGGCTGCTGGCACGAGTTTTGGCCAGGACTATTAATGGTTTGCCGAATTCAAACCATCCATTAGATGTTGACAAAAATCCTCCGTCGCCATCAAGTCTGTTCGCTGGGTCATGAATGTCACACATAGCCCAAGATTCCCCACTGCTGCCTTCTGCGAAGTTCGGGTCCTTTTCATTCCCGATGTGACGGGTCACTCTTTCAAGCCCGCTAGGCATCCTCGGTTTCCTTTCCTCATTTCGAGCAAAGGATTTCCTAATACCCACCTTTCAAAGACCTTGACTTCGACATAATTTGCTGTCTTTTCAACGATCCAAGACCCAAAGGTCTCTTCCATCTTTTTTTTCAAGGCCTCCAAAAGATATTACTCACCCGTACGCCTTTTTTGCATACCGTAGCATACAAAAAAATTGACTCGCATGTGTCAAGCGTCAGACACGCTTTCTTCCGTAGCCAGGATCAAACCATTGATTTTCAGAACGGAAGGATTCGAACCTACGACCTTTAACTCCCAAAGCTAACGCGCTACCATCTGCGCTACGTTCTGAACCCTATTGTTTTACGAAAGGGAAAGATAAAAATCAGAATATGATTTTCAAAAGATTTCTCCAACACACTCTTAAAGAAGAGAAAACAGGTAGGTTCCAATAAGAATGGAAGGTCTTGAGAGAATTCTTCTCAGCACTCTTGGAATTTCTTTTCTTGATCTTCGTTGACGACAGGGAAGTCGTTCTTCTTGAAAGAACAGAATTTGAATCACTTTCAGACTATAGAAAGTACCAATCACACTGGAAAGAAGAGCAACTCTAATTCTTCCATACTCGCCCACTTGTCTTGCATGTTGAAGTACTCTTGCTTTTGCTGCAAATCCGAGAAGAGGAGGAATTCCAGCCAGAGAGAAGAAAGTTCTTCTCATTTGAACTTTGAGACCAAGAAAAGTAGATTCTTCAAGATCCGCAAAGGTCGTATACCCGGGAGGAGCATAAAATACTCTAAACCTGTGAAGACCCGTAATCATATACACTCCAAGAAATCTTACCACTCTCGTTTTTCCAAGAGTTTGAATTCCAAGAAGTCCTAGACACATATATCCCACTTGTGCAATGGAACTGTATCTAAATAGTCGTTTTAGGTGCGATTGCGGGATGGCTCCCAGAACCCCAAGAAGCATCGAAACTCTTGCTACGAGCCATAGTCTTGCAGCAGGAATTGGAAGCGTCATCAGAAGCCCTAGAATTCCTCTTTTCGTTACCGTTCTAAAATAAGCTCTGGATAGCGTTGGTGTTCCTTGGTATACATCGGGAACCCAGAAGTGAAAGGGTCTTCT
>Ga0255760_10001277_pt1 | contig 24407 bp, 17 predicted proteins | sample 071ome_25_FD_179960 | JGI IMG/M metagenome (GOLD analysis project Ga0255760, IMG submission 179960) | Coastal salt marsh microbial communities from the Groves Creek Marsh, Skidaway Island, Georgia - 071410BT metaG (version 2) | ecosystem: Environmental > Aquatic > Marine > Intertidal zone >...
CTCGTGGTCGGCGCGGTGCTGGTTCCGGGCGCCGCCACGCCGAAGCTGGTCTCGGCGGAGATGGTGAATGCCATGCGCCGGGGCGCGGTGCTGGTCGATATCGCCATCGACCAGGGCGGTTGTTTCGAGACGTCGCACCCGACCACCCACAACGAGCCCACCTTCATCGTCGATGAGGTCGTGCACTACTGTGTGGCGAACATGCCCGCGGCGGTGGCGCGGTCCTCGACGGCGGCGCTGAACAACGCGACCCTGCCCTATGTGGTGGCGCTGGCCGACAAGGGCTATGCGGGCGCGCTGCGGGACAACCCGCATTTCCGCGACGGGCTCAACGTGCATGCGGGTGCGATCACGCACCCGGCGGTGGCTGAGGCGCTGGGTCTGCCCTGTACGGCGGCGGCGGAGGTCGTCGGGGCCTGAGGGCGTGCAGATCGTGCGTCAGGCGGCCTGTTCGTTGAGGTCGAGCGCGTAGCCCGCCGAGCGCACCGTGCGGATCAGGTCGTCGGTACCCGGCAGGTTCATGGCCTTGCGCAGCCGGCGGATATGCACATCGACCGTGCGCGGCTCGATATAGGCGTCATGGCCCCAGACGGAATCGAGCAGCTGCTCGCGCGAGAAGACGCGGCCGGGATGCTCCATCAGGAAGCGCAACAGCCGGAACTCTGTGGGGCCCAGATCGACCGGCGCCTCGGCACGGCTGACGCGGTGCGTGGTCAGGTCCATCGAGATGTCGCCATAGGTCAGCGTGTCCTTGTCGAAGGCGGGGCGGGTGCGCCGGAGCACCGCGCGCACGCGCGCGATCAGTTCGCTGGGTGAGAAGGGCTTGACCACATAGTCGTCGGCACCGGCGTCGAGCCCTCGAATCCGGTCGTCCTCCTCTCCGCGCGCGGTGAGGATGATGATCGGCAGGTCGCGGGTTTCCGGGTTGCGCCGGATGCGGCGGCAGATCTCGATGCCCGACACGTAGGGCAGCATCCAGTCGAGGAGAACCAGGTCGGGCTTGCCTTCCTCGACGGCCAGGATCGCCTCTTCACCGTCGCGAGCAATCTGCGGGCGGAAGCCGGCCTTTTCGAGGTTGTAGGAGAGCAACTCGACGAGGGGCGGTTCGTCTTCTACGATCAGAACGTTGGGCTGCAGATTGCTCATGTGTCTTCGGCTCTCAGCCTTTACTGGGGTTCAACGACCGTGACGCTGGCCTCGTCGGCCTTGGGACGGTCTTCGGAAAGAGTCTGGCCTTCCACCTGGTAGTGGACGACCTCGGCGATGTTGGTGGCGATGTCGCCGATGCGCTCGATGTTGCGCGCGACGAACAGAAGATGCGTGCAGGCGGTGATGCTGCGCGGGTCTTCCATCATGTAGGTCAGCAGTTCCCGGAACAGGCTGTCGTACATGTCGTCCAGTTCGGCGTCGCGCTCCCACACGGCGCGAGCCTTTTCCACATCGTTGTTGGAAAACGCATCCAGCACGTCCTGCACCATGTTGCGCGCCATGCGGCCCATGCGCGGAATGGTGAACAGCGGTTTGACCGGTGGCGACTGGTTCAGCGCCAGGGTGCGGCGGCCGATGTTCTTGGCGTAGTCGCCGATGCGCTCGATCAGCGGTGCAATCTTCAGCGCGGCCACTGTGTGGCGCAGGTCGGCGGCCAGCGGCTGCCGGCGGACGATCATCTGGATGGCCAGCTCCTCGATCTCGAGCTGCAGCGCGTCGATCTTCCGGTCGTTCTCGATCGTCTCCGTCGCAGCGACTCCGTCGCGCTTCTGGAGCGCATCGATGGCGCGCTCGATCTGTTCTTCCGCGAGCCCGCCCATGCGGCTGACGAGATCGCTGAGCTTGTTCAGCTCGTCGTCGAAGGATTTGACGATATGGTCCGTGGTCATCGGATTGTTTCCGCCTTTCCGGGAATGCGTGCGATCAGCCGAAGCGGCCAGTGATGTAGTCCTGGGTCCGCTTGTCTTCGGGGTTCGTGAAGATCTGCTCGGTTGCGCCCTGTTCCACCAGGATGCCCAGATGGAAGAACGCGGTCTTCTGGCTGACGCGGGCCGCCTGCTGCATGGAGTGGGTGACGATCACGATGGTGAAGTTCTGCCGCAACTCGTCGATCAGCTCCTCGATGCGTGCGGTGGCGATTGGGTCCAGCGCCGAGCAGGGCTCGTCCATCAGGATGACTTCCGGGCTGACCGCGATGGCGCGCGCGATGCACAGGCGCTGCTGCTGGCCGCCCGACAGGCCGGTGCCGGGCTGTTCGAGGCGGTCCTTCACCTCGTCCCACAGGCCGGCGCGCTTCAGGCTAGATTCGACCAGGTCGTCGGTGTCGCTCTTACCCGCGACCATGCCGTGGATGCGAGGCCCGTAGGCGATGTTGTCGTAGATCGACTTCGGGAAGGGGTTCGGCTTCTGGAACACCATGCCGACTTGGGCGCGCAACTGCACCACGTCGATGTCGTGGTCGTAGATGTCGCGGCCGTCGATCGCGATGGTGCCTTCGACGCGGCAGATGTCGATGGTGTCATTCATGCGGTTGATGCAACGCAGGAAGGTCGATTTCCCGCAGCCCGAGGGGCCGATGAACGCGGTCACCTGGTTCTCGGGAATCTCGATGGTCACTTTGTCGAGTGCCTGCTTGTCGCCGTAGAAGACATCCACATCCCTGGCATCGACCTTGGTCGCCCGCTTCGCGGGTGCGCTGGCGGTGGTGCCCTGCGGGTCCAGGGCAGGAGTTACATTCTGTTCTTCAGACATCGCGGGATCCGTCATTTACCAGCGCCTCTCGAACTTCTTGCGCAAGAGTACCGCAAGAAGGTTCATGATGATCAGGAAAGTCAGCAGCACCATGATCGCGGCTGAGGTGCGCTCCACGAATGCTCGTTCAGGTGCATCCGCCCAAAGGAAAATCTGGACCGGCAGGACGGTGGCGGAGTCCGTGAAGCCGCCGGGGATATCGGCGATAAACGCGACCATACCGATCATGAGCAGCGGCGCGGTTTCGCCCAGCGCCTGGGCCATGCCGATGATCGTGCCCGTCAGGATGCCCGGCATCGCCAGCGGCAGCACATGATGGACGACGGTCTGTAGCGGCGAGGCCCCCATGCCCAGCGCGGCCTCGCGGATGGACGGCGGCACCGCTTTCAACGCGGCGCGGCTGGCTATGATGATGGTCGGCAGGGTCATCAGGGCCAGCACCATGCCGCCGACGAGCGGTGCGGAGCGCGGCAGGCCGAAGAAGCCCAGGAACACCGCCAGGCCGAGCAGACCGAAGACGATGGACGGCACCGCGGCCAGATTGTTGATGTTGACCTCGATCAGGTCCGTCCAGCGGTTCTTCGGCGCGAACTCTTCCAGATAAAGCGCGGCCATGACGCCGACCGGGAAGGACAGGAGCAGCGTGATCACCAGTGTGAGCGCGGAGCCGATCACCGCGCCCAGGATGCCGGCCTGCTCGGGTTCGCGGCTGTCCGCGGTCGAGAAGAAGGTGGTGTTGAAGGTGGTGCGGACCCGGTCTTCCGCCTCCAGCTTCTCGAACCAGCCGAGCTGGCGGTCGTTTACCCGCCGGTCGGATTCCGGCAGCGTGCGGTCGATGGAGCCCTTGGCAAGCTGGTCGATATCCGCCGACGACTTTACCCAGACACGCTGGGTGGTGCCGATGACCGACGGGTCGGCCAGCACCATGTCGCGCATGACGAAGGTGACGTCCTTGCTGATCATGTTCTGGGCATCACGACGGACCTTGCGGGACTGGGCGCCGGGGAACTCGGCGCGCAGGGAAGCCAGCAGGGCGCCGCGGTAGTTGCCGTCGGCGAGCACCGCGGGATCGCGGCTGCCGTTGGGGTCGATGTCCTCGGCCTTGAACTGCAGGTCGAGGGCAATTTCCGTCGTCGTGAAGGCTGGGTAGCCCGCGGACACGATGCTGACGAGCAGGACGGCCAGCATGGCGAGCGCGGCGATGATCGCGGCCAGCCCGTACATCCGGAAGCGGCGCTCGGCGCGGTAGCGCTTGCGGATCAGTGCTTCGTTGCGGTTGCGCGACGGCTTGACGGCGTCGTTGGCGGGAATATCAGTCATACTTCTCTCGATACTTGCGCACGACCCGCAGCGCGATGATGTTGAGACACAGTGTGATGATGAACAGCACCAGGCCGAGCGCGAAGGCGGCGAGGGTCTTGGCGCTGTCGAATTCCTGATCGCCGGTCAGCAGCGTGACGATCTGCACGGTCACGGTCGTGACCGCTTCGAGGGGGTTGGCCGTCAGGTTCGCGGCCAGGCCGGCGGCCATCACGACGATCATGGTCTCGCCGATGGCGCGGCTGGTGGCGAGCAGCACGCTGCCGACGATGCCGGGCAGGGCGGCGGGAATGATGACCTGCCTGATCGTCTCCGAATGGGTCGCACCCATGGCGAAGGAACCGTCGCGCAGCGACTGGGGTACGGCGTTGATCACGTCGTCGGACAGCGAGGACACGAACGGGATGATCATGATGCCCATGACCACGCCGGCGGCCAGCGCGCTTTCCGACGCGACGTCGAGGCCGATGCCCTCACCGAAGCCGCGGAAGAACGGGGCGATCGTCAGCGCCGCGAAGAAGCCATAGACCACGGTCGGGATGCCCGCGAGGATTTCCAGTATTGGTTTGACCCATGCGCGGAAGCGCGGGCTGGCGTATTCGGCCATGTAGATCGCGGAAAACAGCCCGATGGGCACCGCGACCAGCATGGCGATGATGGTGATGAGCAGGGTCCCGGCGAAGACCGGGATGGCGCCGAAGGCGCCGGTCGAGCCGACCTGGTCGGCGCGCAGCGCCGTCTGCGGGCTCCATTCGAGCCCGAACAGGAATTCAATCGGCGAGACGTGGCTGAAGAAGCGGATCGATTCGAACAGCAGGGAAAGCACGATGCCTATGGTCGTCAGGATCGCGAGGGCCGAGGCGACAATCAGGATCCAGTGGACGATGCGCTCGACACGCGGCCGCGCCCGGAAGACAGGGGTCACGCTCCGCCAGCTATAGGTCAGGCCGCCGATGCACAGGACCAGGCCGAGGACGACCATCATGGCGAAGCCGATGGTGCGCAGCGTGTTGTATTGGTCCGCCGCGGCGATGACGGTCGGGCCCGGCTCGCTCGACGTGATGTCGCCCAGCGCCATAGCGCGGATGTCATGGAGAAGAAGGCTCAGCTCACCGGCCGGCAGCGCCCTGATGTCGGCGGGCAGGCTGGAGACGACGAGGCTTTCAACGATGCCGTTCTGCAGGCCAAGCCAGAGGCCCACCAGAAGCAGTGCGGGCAGGCCGCACCACAGCGCGACATAGGCGCCGTAATAACTGGGAAGGGAGTGCAGGCCGCGAATATCACCGCCGGTTCCGGCGAGCGCGCGCTTGCGTCCGAAGTGATAGCCCATGGCCGACAGCAGCAAGAGAACGGCGACGAAGAGCAGGGAGTTCATGCTGGCACCGGCGGAGGGAAAAGACGTGGAAGGTGAGAGGAGGTGGTCCGGCGGCCCGGTCCCGTTTCCGGAGCCCGGCCGCCGGATACCGGACTACATGGCCAGCGGCGAGAGGCCCTGTGCCTGCTTCATCATGGCCGAACGCGCGTCGTCGGGAAGGGGGATCAGGCCCTTGTCAACAAGGTAGCCGTCCGGGCCCCAGGCGTTCTCGCTGGTGAACTCGGCGACAAACTCCTTGATGCCGGGGATCACGCCGACATGCTGCTGCTTCACATAGAAGTACAGCGAGCGCGAGATCGGGTAGTTGCCGGCGGCAATTTCCTCGAACTCGGGCGAGGTGCCGTTGACCTTGGCGCCCTTCACCTTGTCGGAGTTCTGATCCAGGAAGCTGAAGCCGAAGATGCCGAAGGCATCAGGGTTGGCTTCGAGCTTCTGCACGATGAGGTTGTCGTTTTCACCGGCTTCGATGAACGCGCCGTCCTCACGGATTTCGTGGCAGGCCTTCTTTGCCAGGCCGAGTTCCTTGGCGCCGGCAACCTTCTTGCAGCCGCCCTCCATGGCGATCTCCACGAAGGCGTCGCGGGTGCCGGAGGTCGGCGGCGGGCCGAGGACTTCGATCCTGGTCTTCGGCAGCGAAGCGTCGATGTCCGACCACATCTTGTACGGGTTGGCAACGAGCTTGCCGTTCATCGGGACTTCCTTGGCGAGCGCCAGGAAGACCTGATCGAGCGTCAGGCTCATGTCCGGGCCGGCCTTGGAGTTGGCGATCACGATACCGTCGAAGCCGATCTTCACTTCGGTGATGTCGATGCCGTTCTTTGTGCAGGTCTCGAATTCGGACTTCTTCATCCGGCGCGACGCATTGGTCATGTCCGGGTGGTCCTCACCGACGCCGGCGCAGAACAGCTTCATGCCGCCGCCCGAACCGGTGCTTTCGACCACCGGGGTCGCGAAGCTTGAGGTCTTGCCGAACTGCTCCGCAACAGCGGTGGAGAACGGGAAGACGGTGGACGATCCGACGATGCGGATCTGGTCGCGGGCCTCAGCGGCGCCGACGACACCCACTGCGACCGCTGCTGCGAGGGTCAAAGTCTTGATTTTCACGGAATGCCTCTCTTCGTGGAGTGGGAATGGCGTGGTTCTGTGCGACCGGGCCCGCCCTCTTTCACGGGCCGATCACGTTCGCGGGTGTGAACCTATGTCCGTCACGCGATAGCTCTATGACAGTTGTGTTTCAGTTCTGTGACACGGGCGCCCGGGCCGGTGGATAAACCGGAACCGCGTCGTACGCGGCCGGCCGGATGTCAGGCGAGGCGCAGGGTCACCGTGAAGGTGCTGCCTTCGCCGGGTGTGCTCTGGATCGTCAGTTCGCCGCGGTGGCGGTTGGCGATGTGCTTGACGATGGCAAGCCCCAGGCCGGTCCCGCCCATCTCGCGTGAGCGCGCCGTATCCACCCGGTAGAAGCGCTCGGTCAGCCGTGGGATATGCTCGCGTGCGATACCCTCGCCCTGATCGATCACAGAGATCGAGGCGACCTGGCCCGACACCGATGCTGCCACCCGCACCGTGCTGCCGGTGCGGCCATATTTGATGGCGTTCTCGATCAGGTTCTGGAACAGCTGCGTCAATTCGTCCGGCTGACCGATGACGGGGCGGTCGAGGGCGTCGAGGTCCAGTTCGATCTTTACGTTGCGGTCCCGCGCTTGCGGCGCCAGCAGATCCGCCACCGTGCCGATGACCTGGCGCAGCGGAACTTCGTCGCGCGGCGGTGTGTGTTCGTTCATCTCGATGCGCGACAGCGACAGCAGGTCGTTGACGATCCGCGTCATCCGGGTGGACTGGCTTTCCATCAGGTCGAGGAAGCGGTCCTGCGCGTCCAGATCGCCCTTTGCCGGTCCGCGCAGGGTCTCGATGAATCCCACCAGCGACGTCAGCGGTGTGCGCAGTTCGTGGCTGACATTGGCGACGAAATCCGCGCGCATCTGCTCGCCGCGGCGCAACGCCGTCACGTCGCGCATCATGATGAGCGCGCGCGCAGCGTCCTCGCCGGAGGCACCGGAGCGGATCGGCTCGACGCGCGCCTCGAAGGTCTGATCGACGCGGTCGGTGAAGGTGAACTCGACGGTGCGCATGGACGTACCGCCGAGCACCTGCTCGACTGCGCCCAGGATCGCGGGCTGCCGGATCACCGCGGACAGGTCGCGCCGCGACAGCTCGGTGACACCGTGCCGGCCCTCGAGCAGTTCGCGCGCGGCGGCGTTCGCATAGACGATGCGTGACTGGGCATCGATGGTCACCAGCGGATCGGGCAGGGCGTCGAACAGGATCTGTGCGGCCTGCACACTCTGCCGCAACTGCTGCCGGTCGCGGCCCCAGCTTCGCTCCAGGCGGTGGATCGAGACGGCGACGTCGCCGATCGGCCCGCCCTCATGGGGCGGCGCGGTATCCGGCAGCGTGTCGGGCGCCCGGTCGATGAGGCGGTCGATCCGGTTTTCAAGATCGCGCAGCCGGGCCAGCGGCCGGAGCGCCATGGCGGCGGCGGCCGCGATGGTGACGAGGCTCGCCACAATGCCGGTTGCCGCACCCAGGTCGTCCGCGACGATCAGGATCACGAAGATGGCCACTGCGGGCCCGGCCAGGACCAGGGCCGTTGTGATCAGCTGGGATGGTTTCGGGGTCATCCGGGGACCGCACGCAATCGGGACAAGTGCGGGCGCACAGTAGTCGATTATGACCCCGGCGGCGAGCCGCCGGGGACGTGTCACCGTGGCGGGCTACTTGGCCGCTTTCTTGGTGGCGCGGCCCTTGCGCGCGCCTTTCGGCCTGGCGGCACTTTCATGGCGGATCGATTCATGCGCCGCGAAGGCCGACGCGTTCACCAGGTCGGTGACGTTCGAGTTCATGTGCACGATCTGGACCGGCTTCTCCAGGCCGATGAGCATCGGGCCGAGCACGGTGCCGACATTCAGCGAGCTGAGCATCCGCGACGTGATGTGGGCCGAATGCAGGCCGGGCATGATCAAAACGTTCGCCGGTCCGCTCAGGCGCGAGAACTTGTAGTAACGGTCCCGCACGGCGGCATCCAGTGCGACATCCGGCGCCATCTCGCCTTCGTATTCGAAGTCCGCGCCGCCCTGCTCGTCGAGCAGGCGCACGGCCTCACGGGTGCGTTCGGCTACCGCGATCGGCGGGTTGCCGAAGTTCGAGTAGCTGAGGAAGGCAACCCGCGGCTCGTGGCCCAGCTGGCGCGCCTTGGCCGCGGCCTGTTTGGCGATCTCGACCATGACCTCCGGTTCGGGACGCTCGTGCACGGACGAATCCGCGATGAACAGGGTGCGGTTGCGCATCACATGTACCGACAGGCCGAAAATCTGCTCGCCCGGATTGGCGTCGAAGACCCGGCGCACGTCGTTCAGGCAGGTGTAGAAGCGCCGCGTCAGGCCGGTGACCATCGCGTCCGCGTCGCCCGCCGCCACCATGGAGGCGGCGAAGACGTTGCGGTTGCGGTTCACCACGCGCGCGCAATCCCGGTACATCATGCCCTTGCGCTGCTGGCGCTCGTACAGGAAGTCGATATAGCGCTCGCGTTCCTTTTCGGTGGCGATCGCGGCGTTGTGGATGCGCACCTCGCCTGCGTTCGAAAGACCGAGTTCCTCGATGCGCGCGCGCACGACGTCCTCGCGGCCGATCAGGATCGGCTCGCCAAGTCCCTGGTTGCGGAAGGAGATCGCTGCGCGGATGACACGCTCGGATTCGCCCTCGGCGAAGACGACCGTGCGCGGATGGGTGCGCACCGCCTCGAAGGTGGCCTCGACGACCGAGGATGTCGGGTCGAGACGCATCGCGAGCGAGCGGCGGTATTCATCCATGTCCTCGATCGGCTGACGCGCGACGCCGCTGTCCATCGCTGCCTGGGCGATGCGCGGCGGGATGGAGCTCATCAGGCGCGGATCGAAGGGTACGGGGATGATGTAGTCGGGCCCGTAAACCAGATGTTCACCGGCATAGGCGGCATCGACCTCGTCGGGCACGTCCTCGCGCGCGAGCTCGGCCAGAGCCTGGGCGCAGGCGATCTTCATCTCGTCATTGATTGTGGTCGCGCGCACGTCGAGCGCGCCGCGGAAGATATACGGGAAGCCCAGCACGTTGTTGACCTGGTTGGGATAGTCCGAACGGCCGGTGGCGATAATGGCGTCCTTGCGCACCTCGCGAACCTCTTCCGGGGTGATCTCCGGATCCGGGTTGGCCATGGCGAAGATGATCGGGTTCTTGGCCATCGACTTGACCATCTTCTTGGTCACCGCGCCGGCGACCGAGAGGCCGAAGAACACATCCGCGCCCTTCATCGCCTCTTCCAGCGTGCGGGCCTTGGTCTTGGCCGCGTGGGCCGATTTCCACTGGTTCATGCCCTCGGTGCGGCCCTGGTAGATGACGCCCTGGCTGTCGCACAGGATGGCCTGATCGTGGGGAAGGCCCATCGCCTTCATCAGCTCGATACAGGCGATCGCGGCCGAGCCCGCGCCGTTCACCACGATGGTGATGTCCTTGATGTCGCGCCCGGTCAGGTCGAGCGCGTTGATCATGCCCGCCAGCGACACGATGGCGGTGCCGTGCTGGTCGTCGTGGAAGACCGGGATGTCCATCGCCTCGCGCAGGCGCTGCTCGATGATGAAACATTCCGGCGCCTTGATGTCTTCCAGGTTGATGCCGCCGAAGGTCGGGCCCAGGAATCGCACACAGTTGACGACTTCATCGACGTCCTCGCTATCGACCTCAAGGTCGATGGCATCGATATCCGCGAACCGCTTGAACAGGACAGATTTGCCTTCCATGACCGGCTTGGAGGCCAGCGCGCCGATATTGCCGAGGCCGAGGACGGCGGTGCCGTTGGACACGACCGCGACCAGATTGCCGCGCGCCGTGTAGTCATAGGCATCGTTGGGATCGCGATAGATTTCCATGCACGGCGCGGCCACGCCCGGCGAATACGCCAGGGCCAGATCGCGCTGGGTGGTCAGGGGTTTGGTCGCATTGATCTCGATCTTGCCGGGCTTGCCCGTGCGGTGCATGTGCAGCGAATCGATATCGAGCTGGGACAGCTTTTTCTGGCCGTTTTTGGATTTCTCAGCCATCGGATGTAATGCCTCTCGTGGCGCCAGGGTTTCCTTTGATGAACCGTGGCCCCACCTGCCCGCGTCCGTCAAGTTGTGCGGGAGTTTTTACGCCTCGAATTCGTGCGTTCCGGTGACATGCGCACAGGGTTTCGGCACCGCGTGAGCGGGCGTATATGATGACGGTTCACCATGAATGTTTCCCGGACCAGTTCGAACCCGACCGCAATGGTCTCCGACGGCGCCTCGCCCATGCTCGCCCAGTGGCAGGAGGCCAAGGCGTCCTATGCCGACTGCCTGCTGTTTTTCCGCATGGGCGATTTCTACGAGCTGTTCTTCGATGACGCGGTCGCCGCGGCACAATCCCTCGACATCGCTTTGACGACGCGCGGCCAGCATCAGGGCGAACCGGTGCCGATGGCCGGCGTGCCCGTGCACGCGGCCGAGCAATACCTGCCGCGCCTGATCCGGGCCGGGCACCGCGTCGCGGTGTGCGAACAGATGGAGGACCCGGCCGAGGCGAAAAAGCGCGGCTCGAAATCCGTCGTCCGGCGCGAGGTCGTGCGGGTCATCACGCCGGGCACGCTGAGCGAGGACACGCTGCTTGACGCGCGCCGCCACAACTACCTCGCGGCCTGCGCGAATGTGCGCGACGAATTCGGACTGGCCTGGCTGGACATGTCCACCGGTGAGGTCTGGATGCAGCCGCTGCCCGCCCAGGGCGGCGCGGGTCTGCTGGCCGCCGCGCTGGAGCGGATCGCGCCCGGCGAACTGTTGATGCCGGAGGCCTTTCTGGCGCGCGACGACATGTCGGGGCTGCGCGGCGAGTTCGAGGACATCCTGACGCCGCTGCCCGCCAGCCGGTTCGATTCCGAAAACGCGCGCAAGCGCCTGCACGGCACCTACGGCGTCGGCGCGCTGGAAGCCTTTGGCGATCCGGGCCGGGCGGAAATCGCCGCCGCGGGTGCGCTGCTCGACTATCTGGCGCTGACCCAGGTCGATCGTATGCCGCGCCTCGCGCGCCCGCGCCGCCTGCCGCCGCCCGGCGCCGACGGCGCGGTGATGGAGATCGATGCCGCGACCCGGCGTAACCTGGAACTCGCCCAGACGCTGTCGGGCGAACGGCGCGGCTCGCTCCTGTCCGTCATCGACCGCACGGTGACCGGACCTGGCGCGCGACTGCTGGCCGAACGGCTGGCCGCGCCCCTGACCGATGTGGCCGGGATCGAGGCGCGGCTCGACGGGGTCGCCTTCTTTGTCGAGGACAGTGGGCGTCGCAGCCATGTGCGCGAGGCCTTGCGCGCCGTGCCCGACGTGGCGCGGGCGCTGTCGCGCCTGTCGCTGCAGCGCGCGGGCCCGCGCGACCTGTCTGCCATCCGAACCGGACTGGACGGTGCGCACGAACTGCGCGTGGCGCTGGAGGCGGCGCCGGCCCTGCCGCCGGTCCTCAACGAGGTGCGCGAGGGTCTCGGCGAACACGACACGCTGACCGGTGAGTTGTCGCGCGCGCTGGCGGGTGATCTGCCGCTGGCGGCGCGCGACGGCGGGTTCATCGCCGCCGGATATTCCGACGCCCTCGACGAACAGCGCGCGCTGCGTGACAGCAGCCGTCAGTTGATCGCCGGTCTGCAGGCGAAATACGCCGAGGCCACCGGCGTGGCGGCGCTGAAGGTGCGCCATAATAATGTGCTCGGCTATTTCGTGGAGGTGAGCGCGGCCCATGCCGAGCGGCTGATGGACGGCGGCAAGGAGGCTGCGGCGGAACAGTTCGGCCTGATCCACCGCCAGACCATGGCGAACGCGGTGCGCTTTACGACGGTCGAACTGTCGGAACTGGACGACAAGATTGCGCGTGCGGGTGAACGCGCGCTGGCGATCGAGCTGGAGCTGTTCGCCCAGCTGGCCGACCTGGTCCTCGCCGGGGACGAGACGGTGGCCCGCGCGGCGCGCGCGCTCGCCGAACTCGACGTGCTGGCGGGTCTCGGTGACCTTGCGGTGCGCTCCCGTTATGCGCGCCCGCGCCTGACCGGGGGACCGGAGTTCCGCGTGACGGGCGGGCGGCACCCGGTGGTCGAGGCGATGCTGGAGGACGGGCCGGGGACTTTCGTCGCCAATGATTGCGACCTGTCGGGGGACACCCGGGCCGCGGGACGGCTGTGGCTCGTCACCGGTCCGAACATGGCGGGCAAGTCCACCTTCCTGCGCCAGAACGCGCTGATCGCGATCCTCGCCCAGATCGGCTCCTTCGTGCCCGCCGAGGCGGCGGAGATCGGGATCGTGGACCGGCTGTTCTCGCGTGTCGGCGCGGCGGATGACCTCGCGCGCGGGCGCTCCACCTTCATGGTGGAAATGGTCGAGGCCGCGGCCATCCTCAACCAGGCCGGTCCGCGCGCGCTGGTGATCCTGGACGAGATCGGGCGCGGTACGGCAACCTTCGACGGGCTTTCCATCGCCTGGGCGACCGTCGAACATCTGCACGACGTCAATGGCTGCCGTACCCTGTTCGCCACCCACTTCCACGAGCTGACCAAGCTCGCCACGCGGCTGGACCAGCTCTCCTGTCACACCATGCGGGTGAAGGAATGGCAGGACGATATTGTCTTCCTGCACGAGGTCGGCCCCGGTGCGGCGGACCGGTCCTACGGCATACATGTCGGCAAGCTCGCGGGGCTGCCCGCCGCCGTGGTCGCGCGGGCGGACGAGGTCCTGCGGCTTCTGGAGGCGGGCGATCAGGCCGGCGCGCTGTCCCGGCTGGCCGACGATCTGCCGCTGTTCCAGGCGGCGGCCCTGCACGAGCCCGAAGCGCCTGCCCCGTTACCGGGTGATCCGCTGCGCGACCTGCTGCGCGATTCCGATCCGGATAGCCTGACGCCGCGCGAGGCGCTGGAATTGCTGTACCGCCTGAAGGCCGCGCTGGATGCGTAACCTCCTGCGTGAACTGGTGTCGTTTGCCGGGTTTGGTTCGGTGGGCGATATCATGCGCCTGCGCAACTTCCGCATCTATCTCTACGGCCACATCCCCAACGTGGTCGGCATCTGGGTCGTGCGCATTGCGATCGGCTGGCTGGCCTGGGAGCTGACCCATTCGGGCTTCTGGGTCGGTGCGGTGGCGGCGGCGGATGCGATGCCGGTGCTTTTGCTCGGGCCGGTGGGGGGCGTGCTGGCCGACCGGTTCGACCGCAAGTTCATCGCCATGGTGACGCAGGCGATCCTGACGGTGATCGCCGTGGTGCTGACGGCCGCCACGGTCTCGGGCGTGATCGATATCTGGCTGCTGTTCGCCTTCGCGCTGGCGCGCGGCATCACCTTCTCCTTCTGGCAGCCGGTGCGTCTCGCGCTGATGCCCAACCTGGTGCCGCGCGAACATCTGCGCACGGCCATCGCGCTCAACTCGTCCACCTTCAACGCGGCCCAGTTCGTGGGACCGGCGCTCGCCGCCGTCCTGCTGACCCTGGGCGGGGCGGGCCTGGCCTTCGCCTTCAACGTGGTGGCGGCGGCCGTGATGGTTTGGACGCTGGCGCTGGTCGAACTGCCGCGCCGCGCCGAGCGGGCGGGTCCGAAGACCTCCTTTGTCGAGGATGCGCTGGCGGGTATCCGCTACGGCGCATCGCATCCCGGGATCGGACCGATGCTGATCCTGCTGTTCGTTCTGGGTACGATGATCCGCCCGCTGACCGAGCTGCTTTCGGCGGTCGCCGGTTCGGTTTTCCTGCAGGATGTAGGCGGGTTCTCGATGATGGCCTCGTCCGTCGGCATCGGCGCCATGTGCGGCGCGGTCTGGATGCTGCGCCGGGGCGATGCGGAGAACTCCACCGACATCGCGCTCTTCGCGGGGCTGGCAGGCGGGTCCGCGGCACTGCTGGTCGTCGCCGTGGCGTGGTTCCCTTTCGCCTTACTGTGTCTGGCGGTATTGGGTTTCTCGATGACCGCGGGCGGGATTGCGACCCAGCAGGTTGTCCAGTTCGCGGTTCCCGACGAGATGCGCGGGCGGGTGCTGGGCCTGTTCGGCATGATGTTCCGTTCCGGCCCGGCGCTGGGTGCGCTTGTCATGGGCCGGATCGGCGACGCGGTCGGGCTGACCTGGCCGATCCTGGTCGGAGCATGCATCGGCCTAGCGGTCTTCGTCTTCGCCATGTCGCGCCGCAGGGCCCTGCGTGACGCGCTCGAAAACCCGCGGGAAGACGCGGTATCCGAACCCTGTCCGGAAGCGGACGAGGCCGCAACCGAACGCGCAATCGAACCGGGGGGCCGTCCCGCGCGTTAGGTGGCGTACGTGTTAAATTCATGGGCAAAGGTGTAAAACGTCGCCGACATGCCGGACCGTAAACGCAACCGAGACCTGATCGACCGTGCACAGATCGAAGACGAGATCGTGGCGGCCTGTGCCGATGCCGATTCCGCCGGGGACCGCCGCAAGATTGTCCTCGAACGGGTGCGCGCCGCGATCGAGCACGGACGTGCGCATGTCCGCACCCGCTTCGAGAGCGGGGAGATCGACGGCAATACGGCCAAGGGCGATCTTGCCTTTCTGTTCGACCAGGTCATCCGGATCGTGCACGACCGGGCCGCCGAGGCGTATCCCGCCGCCAACCCGACGGCGGGCGACCGCATGGCGGTGGTCGCGGTCGGCGGCTACGGGCGCGGCGAGCTGGCGCCGTTTTCGGATATCGACCTTCTGTTCCTGTTCCCGTGGAAGCAGACGGCCCATGGCGAGCAGATCGTCGAGTACATGCTCTACATGCTGTGGGACCTCGGCCTGAAGGTCGGCCATTCCACCCGCTCGGTCGATGACTGCGTCCGCCTGGCCAGGAGCGACCTGACGATCCGCACGGCGCTGCTGGAAGCGCGTTACCTGTGGGGCGATCAGGACCTGTTCCTGGAGCTTCGCCGCGCCTTCAACGACAAGGTGAAGTCGGGCACCGCGATGGAGTTCGTCACCGGCAAGCTGGCCGAACGCGACGAGCGCCACGAGAAGATGGGCGACAGCCGTTACTACGTCGAGCCCAATATCAAGGACGGCAAGGGCGGGCTGCGTGATCTGCAGACCCTCTACTGGATCGCCAAGTACGCCTATGAGGTCGATAGCGTCGCCGACCTTGTGGACAAGGACGTGCTGACGCGCGCCGAGGCGCGCAACTTCGCCAAGGACCAGAATTTCCTGTGGAACGTGCGCTTCCACCTGCACTACATCGCCGGCCGGCCCGAGGAGCGTCTGACCTTCGATGTGCAGACCCGGATCGCCGAGCGCATGGGTTATGCCGAACGCGCCGGGTCGTCGGATGTCGAGCGCTTCATGAAGCACTACTACATTGTCGCCAAGGATATCGGCGATCTGACCCGGATTTTCTGCGCCGCGATCGAGGCGGAGAATATGAGCCGGCCGATAATCCGCATGCCGCGTTTCGGCAAGGCGCGCGATCTGATGGGGTTCGTCCTCGACCGCGACAGGCTGAACGTTGCTAGCGACACCCAGTTTGCGGACGACCCGGTTGCGCTGATCCGTCTGTTCTACGTTTCGCACAACGAGGGGCTGGACATTCACCCTCACGCACTGCGCCTGGTGACGCAGAACCTGAAACGGATCGACAAGGATGTGCGGACCGATCCGGACGCGTGCCGGATGTTCGTCGAGATGGCGAGTTCGATCGAATCGCCGGAGCGCATTCTGACCCGCATGAACGAGGCGGGCGTGTTCGGCCGTTTCCTGCGCGATTTCGGCCGTGTCGTCGGGCAGACCCAGCACGACATGTATCATGTCTATACGGTCGATGAGCACACGATCCAGGCCATCGGGCTCCTGGCGAAGATCGAGCGGGGCGAGCTCAGGAAAGAACATCCGGTGGCCAGCGAGGCGATCCACAAGATCAGCTCGCGCCGCGCCCTATATATGGGCGTGCTGTTCCACGACATCGCCAAGGGCCGCGGCGGGGACCACTCGGTCCTCGGGGCGCGGGTCGCCAAGCGGGTCTGCCCGCAGCTCGGCCTGGACGAGGAGGAAAGCGAGACCGTCGAGTGGATGGTGCGCGAACATCTGGTCATGAGCAGCGTCGCCCAGAAGCGTGACCTGAACGACCCAAAGACCATCCATGACTTTGTGGAGATCGTGCAGTCGCCGGAACGGCTGCGCCTCCTGCTCTGCCTAACCGTGGTCGATATGCGCGCCACCGGCCCGAATGTGTGGAACGGCTGGAAGGCCGAGCTGCTGCGTGAGCTGTATCACTCGGCCGGCGACGTGATGTCGGGCGGCCAGCTGACGAATGCCCGGGCCGAGCGGGTCCAGATCGCCAAGGAGCGGTTGCGCGGGGCGCTGGCGGAATGGTCTGACGCCGATATCGAGGCGCATTTCGAGCGCGGCTATCCGGGTTACTGGCTGTCCTTCGACACCGACACGCTGGCGCACCAGGCGCGCATGATGCGCGAGGCCGAGCAGGACAAGCTGCCTCTGTGCGTGCGCACCCGCGTGCACAACGACATCGATGTGACCGAACTGACGATCTACACCCAGGACCATCCGGGTCTGTTCTCGCGGGTCGCCGGCGCCATCTCGGCATCGGATGCCAACATCGTCGATGCCAAGGTGTTCACCACGCCGCAGGGCATGGCGCTGGACACGTTCTGGCTTCAGGACAATTCGGACTCGGCCCTGTCCGCTTCGGGTGCCTTGGCCAAGCTGACAGTGCAGATCGAGCGTGCGCTGGCGGGCAAGATGGACCGGGAAGAAGCGCAAATTCAGCGCACCTTCGTCCCGGAACGCATCAAGGTCTTCAAGGTGCCGCCGCGCGTCATCATCGACAACCAGGCCAGCGCGACCCACACGGTGATCGAGGTGAACGGGCGCGACCGGCCGGGCTTCCTTTATCTGGTGACGCGCGCGCTGTTCGGCCTGTCGCTGCAAATCTCCTCGGCGAAGATCTCGACCTTCGGCGAGCGGGCGGTCGATGTGTTCTACGTCAAGGACGGTTTCGGCATGAAGGTCACCCACGAATCGCGGTTGGCCAAGATTCGCGAGACCTTGCTCGACGCCATCCGCGAAGACGAGAGCGCGCCCGCGCGCGACGCCGCGGAATAGTTCCGGGCTTCGGCGGGGACCGGTCATGCGTTCGATTCTGCTTTCCATTGCCGCCCTGCTGCTGAGTGTGGCGCTGCTGCTTCTGGGCAGCGGCCTGCAGGGCACGCTGCTGGGCATTCGCGGCGCCATCGAGGCGTTCTCGCCGACCTTCATCGGCCTGATCATGACCGCCTATTATGTTGGCTTCGCGGCCGGCTGTTTCTGGGGCGCGCGGATGATCGAACGGGTGGGGCATATCCGCGCTTTCGCGGCCTTTGCCTCGCTGGCCTCGGCGGCGACGATCATTTTCCCGGTGATCGTGGAGCCGTATTCCTGGCTCGCGCTGCGGGTGCTGGCGGGATACTGCTTCGCGATTCTCTATATGGCGATCGAGAGCTGGCTCAACGATCGCATCCCCAATGAGAGCCGGGGCCGTCTGCTGGCGGTTTATATGATCGTGAATCTGGGCTCGATCGCGGGCGCGCAGCAATTGCTGAACCTCGCCGATCCGGGCGGCTTCGTGCTCTTCGTCCTGTCCTCGGTCCTTGTCTCGCTGGCTCTGGTGCCGGTTTCCCTGACAGCATCTTCGGCGCCCACGGCGGTGCCGACGGACCGGATGTCGCTGGGCGAGCTCTACACGAACTCACCGCTGGCCGTCGTCGGCGCCTTTGCCATCGGGCTGGCCAACGGCGCCATGTGGGGTCTTATCCCGCTGGCCAGCATTCAGACCGGCTACACCACCGCCGACATCGCGACCTTCATGAGCGTGGTCGTGCTGGGCGGCGTGGCCCTGCAGTGGCCGGTCGGGCGGCTGTCGGACATGCTCGACCGGCGTCATGTCATCATCATGGCCGCCACGGTCATGTGCGCAGTCAGCGTCGCGCTGTACATCTTCGCATCCGGGGACAGGAACATCGCGCTCGCGCTCGCTTTTATTCTGGGCGGCATGAACCTCGTGATCTATCCGCTCTGCGCGGCGCACATCAACGACCGCATCACCCAGGAAGATGTGATCCAGGCAAACGCGGCGCTGCTGCTGGTGCTGGGCGTGGGCGCGGCATCCGGACCGCTGATCGGCGGTCTGGTCATGGACGGCTTCGGGCCGTTGTCGCTCTACCTTTATATGGCGGGTGTCGCGGCACTGTTCGTGCTGTTTGCACTCTACCGGTTGCGGGTGAGCGAACCGGTCCCCGAATCCGAACAGGTTGCCTTCGAGCCGGTCACGCCGGCGCCCACGACACCGGTCATGGATCCGCGCATCGATCCCGAGGATATCGAACTGGCGTGATGGCGCACGCGCTTCGCCTTTCCTTCGCCCCGGTTTGAGGTTAAGAGCGCGGTATGCCTCTCATTCGTGCCATTGCGACCGTTGGCGGCTGGACCATGGGCAGCCGTGTGCTGGGTTTCGTGCGCGACCTGTTCATCGCCGGGTTCCTTGGCGCGGGCCAGATCAGCGACGCCTTCTTCGTGGCGCTGCAGTTCCCGAACATTTTCCGCCGCCTGTTCGCCGAAGGCGCGTTCAATGCGGCCTTCGTGCCGCTGTTCGCCGGGGAACTGACGGAACACGGGCGTGCCGCCGCGCGCGAATTCGCCGAACGGGTGTTCGGCGTGATGCTGGTCATCCTGCTGGTGCTGACTTTTCTGGTCGAAATCTTCATGGCCGAGGTGATGGGCGTGGTCGCCGGCGGGTTCCGTGACGACCCGGCGAAGTTCGCGCTGGCCGTCGATTTCGCCCGGCTGACATTCCCCTACCTGCTGTTCGTCTCGCTGGCGGCCATGATGTCGGGAATCCTGAACACGCTGGAACGCTTCGTGGCCGCCGCCGCCGCGCCGATCCTGCTCAACGTGGTGCTGATTTCCGCGCTGGTCGGCGTGTCGCTGGGCTGGTTTGCCGAGCCGGGCCGGGCGCTGAGCTGGGGTGTGCTGATCGCGGGTATCGGCCAGTTCATCTGGCTGGCGGTGGCCTGTGGGCGGGCCGGTTTGCTGCCGCGTGTCCCGCGATTCGTGATGGGGCCGCGGGTGCGCCGCCTGTTCGCGCTGATGGGGCCGGGCATCCTTGGCGCGGGCGTCTATCAGATCAATGTGCTGATCGGCGTGCGGCTGGCCTCCGAACTGCCGGAGGGTTCGGTCTCGTTCCTCTATTTCGCCGACCGGGTGAACCAGCTCCCCCTCGGTGTCGTGGGCGCGGCGGTCGGTGTCGCGCTGCTGCCGATGCTGTCGCGCCAGCTCAAGGCGGATGACACGGACGGCGCGCGGGAAAGCCAGAACCGCGCCATCGAGTTCGCGATGCTGCTGACGGTGCCCGCCGCGGCGGCGCTGGTCGTGACGGCCCAGCCGATCATCACGGTCCTGTTCCAGCGCGGCGCGTTCGAGGCGTCGGATGCGCTGGCGACGGCCGCCGCGCTTTCGGCCTTCGCACTCGGGTTGCCGGCCTATGTCCTCATCAAGGCGCTGGCGCCGGGCTTCTTCGCGCGTGAGGACACCTCGACGCCGGTGAAGGTGGCGGCGGCCGCGCTGATCCTGAATGTCGGCGTGGCGCTGGCGCTGATGCCGTTCCTGGCCCATGTCGGGATCGCGCTGGCGACGGCCATCTCGTCCTGGTTCAACGCCAGCCTGCTGGCCTTCCTTCTGTACCGCCGCCGGCTTCTTGATCCGGACGCCCGGCTGGTCTCCCGGCTGGTGCGTACCCTGGCCGCGGCACTGCTGATGGCGGGCGTGCTGTGGGGTACCGGGCATCTGCTGGGCGGATATCTGCAGCGCAGCGATGCGGCGGGCGTGGCTGCGCTGATCGGGCTCGTCGCCGCCGGGGTGGTCGCATTCGCGATCTTTGCCCAGGCGCTGCGGGCCACCTCGCTGGGCGAGCTGCGCGCCATGCTGCGCCGCAGCCCCGCGCCGGAAACGGACCCCGGACCTGCCGCTTGATTTCCGACGCGCGCGCGGCCATAACCCGCGCCACGTTTTTCCAGACACCCTCGGGCGTCCAAACCCCCAGGAGCAATCCATGAGCCGCGTATTCTCCGGCGTCCAGCCCACGGGCGACCTTCACCTCGGCAACTATCTCGGCGCGATCCGCAACTTCGTCGGCCTGCAGGACGACCACGAGTGCATCTACTGCGTGGTCGATATGCACGCGATCACGGTCTGGCAGGACCCGGCGAGCCTCGGGCCTCACACGCGTGAGGTCGCCTCGGCCTTCCTCGCCTCGGGCATCGACCCGAAGACCTCGATCATCTTCAACCAGTCGCGCGTGTCGGCCCATGCTGAGCTGGCGTGGATCTTCAACTGCGTGGCCCGCATGGGCTGGCTGAACCGGATGACCCAGTTCAAGGAGAAGGCGGGCAAGCATCGCGAGAACGCCAGCGTCGGGCTCTATGTCTATCCGAACCTGATGGCCGCCGACATCCTTGCCTACAAGGCGACCCATGTGCCGGTCGGCGAGGACCAGAAGCAGCATCTGGAACTGACCCGCGACATCGCGATCAAGTTCAACAACGACTTCGGGACCGAGTTCTTCCCGGTCACCGAGCCGCTGATCTTCGGCGAGGCGACGCGGGTGATGAGCCTGCGCGACGGCAGCAAGAAGATGTCGAAGTCCGACCCGTCGGAATATTCGCGCATCAACCTGACCGACGGTGCCGACGACATCGCCAACAAGATCCGCAAGGCGCGCACCGACCCGGCGGAACTGCCGGGCGTGGAAGCGCTGGACGAAGACGGCTCCGGCCTGAAGGGCGAGGCGGTCAAGGAGCGGCCGGAGGCGTTCAACCTGCTGTCGATCTATGCGGCGCTGTCGGGCCAGAGCATGGCCATGACGCTGGAGCAGTTCGCGGGCTCCCAGTTCAGTTCCTTCAAGGGCGAGCTGGCCGATCTGTCGGTGGAAAAGCTGGGACCGATCGGTGCGGAGATGCAGCGGCTGATGGCCGATCCGGGCTATGTCGATTCCGTGCTGGCCGAGGGCGGGGAGCGTGCGGCGGCGATCGCCGAGCCGATCCTGCGCGACGTCCACGAGATCGTCGGCTTCCTGCAGTAGCGGGCGCTGCCCGGGCGGTTATTCCCCGGAAGATGTGGCCGGCGCGAAGACCGGCTGCGGGTCCGGCACGCCCTTGAGCATGTGGGTGCCCAGATCGCGCAGCGGCAGCCCGGCGGCCTCGGCGAAGGCTTTCGAGATCACCACCGGTTCGTCCAGCGCCCCCGCCAGCGTTTCCAGCCGGGCGGCGTGGTTGACGGCGGGGCCGATCACCGTGAAGTCGAGCCGGGTCGCGCCGCCGATATTCCCGTAGGACACCTCACCCAGATCCAGCGCCAGCGACCAGGGCAGTTGCGGCGTGCCGTCGGCGGTTTTCTCGTTCGCGGTCAGCGCGCGCGGCCTCCATCGCGCGCATCGCCGCGTGGCAGGCGTGCTGCCCGGGCTGGCCGTCCTCGATCTCGAAAATCGCCAGCAGCCCGTCGCCGAGAAACTTCAGGACCTCGCCGCCGGCCTCCTCGATCGCGCCGACCATGTGTTCGAAATGGCCATCGAGCAGGCGCAGCAGCGCGTCGCGCGGCATGCGTTCCGTGGTGGCCGTGAAGCCGCGCAGGTCGCTGATCCACACCACCGCGCGAATGGTCTCGGCGAACCCGCGCCGGATGCCACCCTCGAGGACCCGCAGGCCCGTGCGTTTGCCGACATAGGTGTCGAGGACCTGCCGCGCGACCCGACTGCGGCTCTCGGCCTCGACCACCAGGGACATGGCCTCGGTGATACGGGTCAGCGCGGAGATATCGTTGTCATCGAACCCGCCGGGGGCATCGGTCTGGAAGGACATCGGATTGCGGGTGCCGTCGGAGAACACCATCGGCAGGCAGAGATAGTCGGTCATGCCCTCGCCCCGGAACCGTTCGAGGACGGTGTGGTCCAGCGGGGCGCCGCCTTCCAGGCGCCGGCGGTAGGGCTCGCCCGTCTCCGCCGTGATCGTCATCGGGCTGTTGACGAAAGCGTCGCTGCGGGTCTCGTCCCAGGAGGCGGAGACCTGCTCGATCCCTTCGTCCCGGCGCCAGATATAGCCGGTCGCGCCGACCAGCGGATGCAGCGTGCGCACGCCGCAGAACACCCGCGCCACGGGGATGCCCGCCTCGCCGATGTGATGGCACAGCGCCTCGCCATAGGCATGCATGTCGTGATGGGTCTGGCGGCCCTCGCCCAGCATCCAGGCGATGACGGGATCGGCTTTGGACAACGCGATCAGTCCTTAGTTTGTGCTGGATGTGTTTCTGTCGGGCAGGGTGAACACTTCCTGCGGCTCGCGCACCCCGCGCAGGGCGTGGAAGCCGACCGACTGCATCTCGCATCCGGCCGCCTCGGCGAGTGACGCCGAGGTCAGGATGTTGCGCGACAGCGCCCGGCACAGCGTCTCGATCCGTGCGGTCTGGTTGACCGCCGGTCCGACGACGGTGAAGTCCAGCCGGTCGGGCGCGCCGATGTTGCCATAGACGACCTCGCCCAGATGCAGCGCGATCCCGTAGCCGATCTCCGCGAGACCCTTGTCCGCGCGGGTGCGGTTGCCTTCGGCGATCCGTTCTTCCGCGTCGGCTGCCGCCGCCAGCGCAGCATCGGCCGCCGCGCCCGGGCTGCCGAAGGTCGCGATGGGGAAGATAGCAAGTACCGAATCGCCCATGAACTTCAGGACCTCTCCGTCATGGTCCGCGATGGCGCCGACCACGCGCTCGAAATGGTCGTTCAGCACGCCCAGCACGACCGCCGGCGCGAACTCATCGGCCAGGCGAGTGGAGCCGCGCAGGTCGGAGATCCAGATCACGGCCTCGATGGTCTCGTTGACGCCCCTGTATATCTGGCCGTCCAGCACGCGTTCGCCCGCACTGTGTCCCAGATAGGTGTCCATCAGGTTCCGCGCGATGGCGCGCATCGCCAGGATTTCCAGCACCAGCGAGAAGGCCGGCATGAGCTGCATGATCCGCGCGATGTGCATGTCCGAGAACCCGTCGGGGTCGCGGGTCGCCCAGGAACAGGCATAGGTCTTCCCGTCGGAGAACGGCAGCGGAACATCACATAGTCGGTGATGCCCTCGCCCGCCAGATCGTCGAGGATCGGGTAGTCGCGCGGGCAGTCCGGATCGAGCAGGCGGCGGCGGATGCCGGGCGAGCCCTCGAAGATCACGCGGACGGGGCTGCGTTGATAGGATTCGCGCGACTGCGATTCATGATCGCCCGTGAATTCCCGGACGTTCCCGGTGCTGCTGTGCCAGGAATATCCCGTCACCGCGATCTGGGGATGCAGGGTGCGGACGATCACGCCGATGCGCGCCAGCGGCATGCCGCAAGTCTGGAACCGCGACCCGACTTCCGCGATCAGGTGCGGGATCGTATCGACGAAGCGTCCGAACTTTTCCGTCCATTCGAACACCGGGCAGTCGTATTCCGGATGCGGCAGGTCCGCCGCGCCGATGCTGCACATGTGATTTCCGGGAACGAGAGTTTCGCTATCCACAGGGCCGTCCTGCCGTGATCCGCGCCGAAGTGGCGCCGGATGTCCTTAAAATCATAGGAAGTTCGCGGGTCGTCCGCCAGCTTGGGCGGATTCGTTAACCAACTTGCGAATTCGTCTTAACCAAGGAAACCTGATTTCGGGCTTGATTTCCGCCGATTTTCGCACAATTTTCCCGCCAACAACGCGTCCGGCCGTGCGAATTCGTTAACGAATCATCGGCCGAAAGGTTAAGTGGGGCGCGCTCGCGGAAAGTCGAGAACCGATTCCGCAACAGGGCATCAAAAGTTTGAGAGAGGTTTCGGGATGTTCATTCAGACCGAGGAGACCCCC
>Ga0255760_10001279_pt1 | contig 24384 bp, 9 predicted proteins | sample 071ome_25_FD_179960 | JGI IMG/M metagenome (GOLD analysis project Ga0255760, IMG submission 179960) | Coastal salt marsh microbial communities from the Groves Creek Marsh, Skidaway Island, Georgia - 071410BT metaG (version 2) | ecosystem: Environmental > Aquatic > Marine > Intertidal zone > Salt...
TCGAGTGAGCGACTTTTGGATGCCAGTTGTAACATACAGTTTCATTTCAGAATCGTTCGTTGTCCTCGACGGCGCGCGCGCAATCGTCAGTCACCGCCTCGTCGGAGAGCCGGCGCTCGAACGGCGGCGCGTTAAATACACGAGAGAGAGGACGATGTCGCGCGTCGTCGCCGTCGCTCGCGCGCGCGCGTCGTCGTCGTCGTCGTCGTCGTCGAATTCTTCTTCACTCGTCGCGTCTCGGATGGCGGCGGCTCGTCGAACGACGCGCATCGCGCGCGGACGCGCGACGACCGCCCCGCGCGGGTTCGACGACATAGACATCGCCGCGGAAACCGCGGACGAGGACGATTACGCGAAATGGCAGCGCGCGCCCGAGAGCGCGGCGTGGAAAAACTACGCCGAGTCCAAGCCCGAGGGCGGGTCGTACGTGGTTGGGAAGCGACGGCTGGATGAAAAGTTTTTGAGCGAGCTCATGCTGGCGCTGCTTCGAAACCACCGGCGAGGGATCCGGGCGGAGGCTATTTTGAACAAAGTTAAATCGAACATGGAGCTGGACGGGTACAAGAGCGTTTTGGTTGGGATCGGGAGGATGGAACAGTGGGAGCTGGCTCGAGAGGTGATCGATTACGTAAAGTCGGAAGGACGGGAACGAGGAGACGAAGTGTTGACGAGTAATTGGTTCATGGCGTTGGCGACGAGACGGTTGGAGGAAAAGGCGTACGATGCGGTGTGTGATGTGTTCGATTACATGAAGGAATTCGGTTCTGTGCCGTCTGGGGAGACGATCGAAGTCTTTGCAAAGTTGACGGTGAGTGATGCTTGTTTGGAAACGAGCGCGCGAGAACGCGTCCATCCATCCATCCCCGTTCGTCGATGATTATACACCTTCAAAAACACCATCTTTCGGATCTGAAAGTCATTGAAGAGAAATGAATTCCATTGTATGAGACGAAGTTTTCTTGCTTTTTTTATAATCGAACGAGTCGACTCGTGGGATTTAGTACTGACGGAACGTGACGACATTTTTTTTCCGTCGTCGTCGCAGGACGCCGAGCCTTTCATGAATAGCGCTCAGAAGGATAGAGTCAAGACGATTTCGTCTTGGCTCTCTGAGAGCGACGCCGGTCAGGCTCTTTGGCACATTCACTTTGGAGATCCGACCAAGGCGCACCAGCCTGGGGCTCCGGGAACTCTCGTTCCGGATCGCACCATTAGCGTCGCGTTTGACTCGGACGAAATCGACCTCGACGGTGACATAGAAAAGCTGCGCGAAAAACTGAAGGGGTTTTACTAGTTACGGGAACGAGGGCAACGGTGTGCATGTTTGTACCATTTTGTTGTATTAATACGAATTGTTTTTGACATCGCATCTTGCGAAAGTCTCTAGACGAGAGCCTCCTCTCGCGCTCAAGGCGTAAAAATTTAGTGACCATCAGAGCCACGGAGGAGGGATTCAATAACTTCAGACAACGTCGGGTGCGCGTGGACGGTGAACTTGAGTTCGTCCAAAGTCATGCCAGTGCTGATAGCGTTGGAAGCTTCGTGAATCAAATCAGCCGCGTGCAAACCGAAGATCCACATACCCAAGATTTCGCCCGTCTTCGGGTTGTAGATCAACTTCGCCATACCGTCACCCTCCTTCTCCGCGAGCGCCTTAGAGTTAGCCTTGAATGCGGTCTTTCTGACCGCAACTTCGAAGCCTTGCTCTTCACCCTTCGCCCGAGCTTGCTCCTCAGTCAGACCGACGAAGGACACCTCAGGGTGCGTGAAGCACGCCGCCGGAACGGAGAGGTGGTTGAGCGTGTTGTCGTTGCCACACATGTTTTCAATGGCGCTAATACCTTGGGCGCTCGCCGCGTGCGCCAACATCATCTTACCGTTGGCATCACCGATGCACCACATGCCTTCAACAACCTTACCATCCTTGTCGAGGACTTGCATCTTTTCGTTCACCGGGACGAAACCACGCTGAGTCTCGACGTTGATGGCCGGCAAGTTGAGGCCATCAGTGTACGGAGAGCGACCGGTCGCGACCAAGACAGCATCGACTTCCATCGTGTCGACGACTTCCTTGGTGTTGAAATCGGTGAGCTCAATGGTCACCGGCTTTTCGCCCGGGATACCCGGAGTGACCTTAGTCGCCAAGACGTTGGTGACGTAGTCAATGTTGCGCGGCGAGATGAGCACGCGCTCAGCCATCTTGGCGATTTCCTTGTCGAAACCCGGCATAATGTTCGGCATGGCTTCGATGAAAGTGACATCAGAGCCGAGCGCGGTGTAGACGTCGGAGAATTCAAGGCCGATGTAACCAGAGCCGATGATGGCGACCCATTCCGGAACCCAGTCAAGCTTGAGGCCGGCATCAGAGGTGAAGACAGTCTTGTGGTCAACCTCGATGCCCGGCGGCACGAAAGGCGTGGAACCCGTCGCAATGATGATGTTCTTCGCCGTCACCTTGCCGCCAGTCACGGTACCTGGGGCGCCGTAAGACACGGTGTGGTTGTCTTCAATCTTCGCCGCGCCGGTGAGCACTTCAACACCGAGACCGACGAGGGAGCGCTCCAAGTTACCGCGAATCGTCGTCGCGAGTTGTTCAGCGTGGCCTGCGATGCCTTCGCGGTCGTAGGTAACCTCACCTTGCACTTCAATACCCATGCTTCTCAAGTGCTCGGCGTTGCGCATCTCGCGCACGCGACCAGACGCCGCGAGCAAAGCCTTGGACGGCACGCAACCGCGGTTCACGCACGTACCCCCGATGACATCACCCTCCATGATGGCCGTCTTCAAACCACGAGACACGGCGTGCACGGCGGCACCGTGACCACCGACACCGGCGCCAATGATCAACAAGTCGTAGTCGTACTCCGCCGCGACGCGCACCGTCGCCGCGCGAGATCGAGCACCAGGTCGCGCCGAAACGCCGCTACGTTTTAAGAAACGAAACCGAAAAAGAACACTCGTCAGTCATCGTCGCGCCCGAATCTCCCGTTCCATCTCGCGGCATCCAGCGTCCATCGTCAACGCGGTCGCAGCACGACCAAAGTCGCGTATAAACCTCGATCCCGCCGGATCACCTCTTCACTCGTTCGTACCTCTTACGCGCACCGCGACCGAGCGCGCGCGCCGAGGCGCTTCGCGCGAACATGCGCGTTGGGGCCGTGGTCGTCATGGACATGGTTACTCGATGTATTCCCTCGTCGTCGTCGTCGTCGTCGTCGTCGACGTCGGCGAGTTCTGCAGGCCGACGCGGCACGCGCGTTATCCAAAAAGGACCATGCGCATATTATACAAACATATCACCTATACAAGTTACTCAGGAAACCAAACGGATAGACTTTGAAAACACAAAGTACGACATTTTTGAAAAAGCACCGACAGCACACCCTGTCGCTCGACCGACCGCAGTCTGCGACGCACTCGCACGCCGACGACGACGCGCGCACAGCACGCGCGACGCACGCTTCGCGAGAAGGCGTTGCAAACAATTTAATCTCGTCGACCGGCGGCGCGAACACCGCGCGCAGACGATCGCACGCGTCCCGAACGGTTCAACAATCGCGTCGGTTCGAAACGCGCAAACAGACGCGAGACGCGTGAGACGCGAGTGAAGATGAGCGGTTCGCCGACGGGAAGCGGCGCGTCCGCGGATCGTTGGCTCGCCAAGGCGTTCGGGGAGAGCTCAATCTCCGTCGGTCGCCGCGAGGGCGGCGTTCGGGATTCGCGGACGAGCGTGCGAAGCGAGGTGCGTACGAAATTTGGGTCTTCGGTGGCGTCCGCGGTGCGCTGCTCAACGGTCACTTTTGAACGACTACGCGTATTTGAGATTGGTTTTGGCTTTTGACGACGACGACGACGACGACGGGGACGACGAGAGATGAGGTACTGACGACGTAATGAAACACACATCGTTTTATCGACGCAGGAACGCGAGTACGAACGATACGAGGCGGCGATGCCGGCGCCGGCGGCGGAGAGACGACGCGAGGAAACGCGCACCGAGCAAAAGCCTCCGTACTGGGCGCACGGCCAACAGAGCGCGGATGGTGGTCCGGCTTCGCCGAAGAGGTTCTTCAACAAGGCGAACGAGCGTTTGTATGAGGCGTACTCTCAGTTGCACACGATGGCGCAAGAGTTTGACAAGCCGTTCGACTCGCCGGCGATTCTCGTCGTCGGTCACCAGACGGATGGTAAATCCGCGCTCGTCGAAGCGCTCATGGGTTTCCAGTTTAACCACGTCGGTGGCGGTACGAAGACGAGAAGACCGATCGCGATCAACATGAAGTACAACCCAACGGCTGTGGAGCCGCGATGCTTCTTGGTCAAGGACGACGCTCTCGGACGCGAGGAGGAACTTTCGCTTCCAGAGCTTCAAGCGCACATTGAGAGCGAAAACAGACGTCTTGAAAACGAAAACGGCTTTTGGGCCAAGGATATCGTCGTCAAGATTGAGTACAAGTACTGTCCGAACTTGACCATCATCGATACCCCGGGCTTGATCTCTGCCGCCCCGGGACGCAAGTTTCAAGGTTTGCAACAGTCCTCGCGACTCGTCGAGGACTTAGTCAAGAGCAAGATGCAGCAGCGAGACTACATCATCCTCTGTCTCGAGGATAACTCTGACTGGTCCAACTCGACGACGCGACGCATGGTGCTCGAAGCCGACCCGGAGCTTCGCCGAACCGTCATGGTAAGCACTAAGTTTGATACGCGCATTCCGCAGTTCTCCAGAGCGCAAGACGTCGAGATGTTTATGCATCCACCGGCTCGTCTCCTCGAGCCGACCGTCTTGGGCGGTGGTCCGTTCTTCTCTTCGGTCCCTTCTGGCCGTGTCGGACTCTCTCGTGATTCGCAGTACCGATCGAACGATCACTATCGCGAAGCTGTCCTCGAGCGAGAGCAAAACGACATTGTCGAGCTCGAGCGTCGCTTGGATCGACGCCTCTCCTCTCATGAGCGAGGCCGCGTTGGCGTCAGCCAGTTGCGATTCTTCCTTGAGCGCCTTCTCCAACAGCGCTACTTGGAAAATGTGCCGACCATCGTCCCAGTGCTTGAACGCGAGCATCGCATCGCGTCGAGCAAGCTGTCTGAGACTGTCAAGGAGCTCAATGACTTGAACCAAGACCAACTCAAGGAGAAGGGCAGATCCTTTTACCAGCACTTTTTGGAAAAGATTCCGGAAATCATTCGCGGTACTCTCGCGGCACCGCCGCGTATTTTCGGCGAAACGTTGGCACACGAACACATTCGAGGCGGTGCGTTCGTCAACGCCGACGGCCGACCTTGCATTGCTCCGGAAATGGTTCCCAACTCGGAGATGCGCCTCTTTGGTGGCGCCCAGTACCATCGTGCCATGGAGGAATTCCGCATGATTGTCAACGCTGTCGAATGTCCGCAAGTGTCTCGCGAGGACATCATCAACTCTTGCGGGGTGGATGAAATCCATAACGGTGTCAACTACACTCGCACTGCTTGCGTCATCGCCATTGCGCGAGCCAAGGATACGTTTGAGCCGTTTGTGCACCAACTCGGCTTCAGATTGTCTCATATCGCTCGTCGTCTCTTGCCGGTGGCCATGTACCTCTTGCAAAAGGAAGGTAGAATTTTGACGGGTCACGAAGTGTTTTTGAAGAAGATTGGAGCTACTTTCGCGAGATTTGTTGACGAGCGCGTCAAGGAGTGCCAAGAAAAGTGCCACGAAGATTTGAAGTCGACTACGGCGTTTGTCACGTGGTCGTTGCACGCCGGCAACAAGAGTGGTTTGCGCACTGTTTTGGCGCCCCATGAACACGATGTTGATGCTCGCGACGACAAGAAGCGCGGTAACGGCGAACTTGTCACCACAGAGAAGGATTTGAAGCGCTGTGGCCTCACGGATTTAGTTGAGAACACGCTCTGGAACAGATCGATGAAGTCTGTCACCGTCGATATTGTGGACATGTTGGTTCGACAAATTTTCAGCGGCATTCGGGCGCACATCGTCCAGTCTGTCGAGCTCAAGTTCAACTGCTTTTTCCTTATGCCATTGTTGAACGAGTTCCAAACCTTCTTGCGCACGGAGATGGAGGATGCGTTTGACATTAGCTTGGATTCTGTGTTTGACGTCAAGAGTGTTCGCCAAGCGCTCGAAACGAGAAGACACAAGCTCGAGACTGAGCTCGAACAAATGGAACACATTCAATCCAAATTCGCGTCGATTCATTCGCAACTGGAAGCCTCTACCGGCAACTCGCCGGCAACTCAAGCAGCCGCCAAGGCGGCTGTGAACGGCTCCACCTTCCACAGCGCCGCCGCTCGGGAAATGGCTGCCCAAGACGAAATTCTTAGAGCCAGCCACGACCTCAGCGAAGGTATTGCTGAGGCCAAGGCGCAGTTCGCGCACCACTCGCCGCGACCGATGCGCGGTTCCAAGATGTACGAACCGTCTCCAGGTCGCTCCGCCGTCGGTAGAAGCCGAGATCGTGCCCCGCTTTCTCCCTACAACAACTAGGAGACGAAAATCTGTTTGCGTCGATGCGTCGATATTTATGTCAAATCTCAAAGGAACGCTCCGTGATAACAAAGCGCTTGTAATACAAGATGTGCTATGTACATTTCATTTCATAATTCTAAATCAACGATCCGAGCCCGGGCGCGAGAGATCCGCCTTGGCTCGGTGGTTTCGGCGGCGGGTGATAACTTTGAAAGTTGTCGCTGGAAATCCCCGTTCCTCCATACGTCGTACTCATGGCAGAGCTTGGACGATAGTTTAAAACTTGATCCGCGGTGAGTTGACCGCGTTTGATATCCCAAAGATCTCTCGAAGCCGGAGGGTTGTGACCAAGGTTGACGTAAAGTAAACCGAGAGAGTTCACCAACCAAATGCTTGCCGGACGTCCGCCGCTTCCTTCGTTTGTCCACACGAGCTGCGGCGCCACGGATGGCTTCTCTGCCCATTTCTGCGATATGCATCGCACGGAAGTAACGCTCGGCGCCTGAGGCTTGGTGGTGAGAACCATACCCAAGGCGATGAAGCCCGGTGGCGGCACCGGGGTCCAGGCGTACAGTGCGGTTCCCTTCCACTCTTGTCCCCAAACTTGCCTAAATCTGCTCGGATGTGGGAACAAGCGATCGAGCACACGAGGCATGTAATTTGAACCCGCCAAAGCGTACGCGTTGACGTCCGTCACCTCCACCACGAACGGTGCTGGCTTGGGTTGCGAAAAGTGCGGCGATGCGTAGTGCCCGAGGCTTACGCGCTCCGTCTTCTTTCTTAAATTAGATTTTCCCAACGCGGCGTCCCAAACGCTGCCAGTCACGCGACTTCCCGTTCCGTCGCTCGTCCAAACCTTGTTGAACGATTTCTGATGGACAACCGTGACTTGAAATCCGTTGAGCACCGTGTTGGTCAATTTTGAATCAATCTTTTGATTTCTTCGCTCTTCCTCCTCCTTGATAGGGTTGACGAGCGCCCGCGCTTGAATTTTTTCCCTCGTGGGTGCGGCGATGGTACCAGCTGAAGTATCGAGTTGGAGTATGTCGTTTCCTTCCCAACCGTCGGATGCGGACACCGACCGCGACCCGAGCGGGTCATTGAGCGAACCACCACCCACCGTCGTACCGCTGCCGCCGGCGAGCCATTCGTCGAACGCTGAGGACGAAGCGCCCGCGGGTGGCCCAAGGCCGAATGGATCGTCCGCCGTCGGTTTCGGCGCTGCCGACAGCGACTGCTGCACAGGCTTTTTCGCGGTAGGCAGCGTCGCCGCCATGCCCAGCGCACCCCAGTCGCCGAGACCGGTTCCATCGTCAATGCTGAGATTCGCAGTACTGAGTGCCTTCGGTGGAGTCTCCGGGGCTGCAGTGGCCGCGGGCGCTGGCGTCGCCACGGGTGCGCTCGATCCCTGCACCGTGTCCCCGAGTAGATCCATCAAGCTCATCTGCTGGGAGACTTGCGGCACAGCCGCCGGGACAGGAAGAGCGTTCATCATCGCCGGAGCGTCACCATCGAGCACCCAATCGTCGTCTGGGCCAAAGGCGTTTTCGAATTCTTCCCTTGTGATGAAACCGTCGTTTGTGGTATCCACTCTACCCGCGAGTTCGAGCATCTGAGAGGACGACAACGACAATCCCAACCACGACAGACCGCCGTAGAGCCCTTCATACGTGAGACGGCCCATGTTTTCACTGTCAAAGGCTCGGAAAGCGTCGAGCAGGCGCATGCGCTTCGACTTGAGAGCCGTGCGAACTCGAGCCACGAGCGCTCGAGTGGCGAGAAGGTGGAACTCATCCGGCGTTGTGAGCACCTTGGCCAACGGTGCCGAAGCCCACGGGATCTTGGCGCGTCTTCGGCACGCGCGCACAGACTCGAAGAAGTCTGCACGTTTGGGGCATTCCGAAGCTTGCAAAGCGCGAAGAAGCAACGAGACTTCTCTGTCTTCGAAATCGAGCTGGCTGTCCAAAAATCTGTAGCACTGCTCAGCAGTCGCGCCTTGGAAGACTTGCGCTGGAGTGAAGCCAGAGGTGCTGTCGACGAGCACGCCGCCTCCGATTCTCAAAGCAGCTTCTGTGAGCTTGAAAGGAACGAGTTTTCCATCGCCACCCGAGTTTGATCTAGTGAGATGCATCACCACACGAAGCGATTCTGCCTCGGCGAGTGACAAGCCGACGTAGTAACGGCCCTTTTGTAGAGCGTAGATGTTCTTCGTGCGCAAAACACGTTTGAGCTCTTCGAACGACGTGCCAGACGATGGCATATCCGTGTTGAAAGTGCGAGACTCCTCAGCAACTTCTCGAGCGAGTTGATGCAAACGGAGCTCATCATCTTCGACGACTGCGTCGATTTCACGCAAAACCTCTCGCAGGTCAGCCTCCTGCAGACGACCTTTACCAGACGTGTCAAACATTTCAAACGCAGTTCTCAATGCGTGTTCTTGAGCAGCTGTGAAAGAACCCACGTTTGTAGCCGATTCGTTCGTCAACGATGCGCTGTCGGGAATCCAATCGAGAACGATGGTGAGATTCTTCAGACGACGGTGACCGTTGAGCGCCCAACCTTGACGGAAGTAGTTGCGAGAGAGGTACAAGTACTCAGGGAACGCGAGTGGCGCAGTCGATTTACCAACGCCCTTGTGAATTTTAAACTTGTTGAGTTTGTAGAAGCCCTGTTCACTCTCGCTCGGAAGCTTACTCAGTGTTTCGTAATCCCATCCGAGTTGTTTCTCCTCGTCTCGTACGTACTTGAGGCGCTCTGGAGCCTCTTCGATGATTTCCTCGACTCGCTCCTCTTCTTTCTCTTGCTCTTGCTCCTGTTCGTTTTCCTGTTCCTCTTCGTTTTCCTGAACTTGTTCGAGGTCGAGTACGTGCTCCAACGCTCCAGCCATTCCTTGATCACCAGATTCAACGGCTCCGGGAGATGAGTGCACGCCGGTACGAATTTGTCGCAGCGCCGCCTTGGTGGCGACCTCCATCTGCTTTACATCCGAAAGAATCGAATTGAGTTGCTCTTTAGCGCGCACGTTGTCGTCCAACAAGTGGCCAAACTGTTGCACGCTCATTTCGAGCTTCTGTGAAGGCGACATGACAGTCGGGATGACGTTGGCGACGACGTAGGACACTCGATCGCGGAAAACATCCAAGCACGCCTGGATGTTGCCCTCTGCTTTCGGCGTCCCCGGTACCGTAGGCGCGGCTATGAGCTTTCTGTAAGAATGCTTTCTCCAAATGTTTGCTGCTCGTTGCTCCGCCAACAAACCGGCTTGAATATTTTCGCCGCGCATGCTGTTCACCACGAGCCACGCGACGACATCTCGAAGCTTTCGCTTCTCGGCTTCATCAGGATTCATGCCGACGAGCTCTGACTCGCGAGCTGATGGAACCTTCCCACCGCCCTTGGCAACCTCGTGCGACACCAGACGAGCAACCTCAGGAATGACGAGCACTCTAAGAGTTTGTCCCTTGCCCAAGCCACGCATGCGCCATGCGCCTTGCGCGTAATCTCTCAAGCACATGTCTTTGCCCAGAGTGATGGCTGCTTGTGCCGCTGCTGACTGTTTAATGTCCATACCAGTTGTGTGTACTTGGTCATAGAAAGTGAAACGTTTCGCCAATGGCATCGCGGCAACTCTTTGAAGCGGGATGACTTCCCATCCTTTACGCATGACAATCATCTGCTTGTCATTTTCATCCAAGAAAACGCAGCCGTCTGCCCACTTCAAGCCGTTCTTCAGCAAGAAGATCGCGACTTCCATATTCGACATACCCGTCACGAGCGCACCGGTGTCAATCAGCGCGCGAATCGGCGGATCGGCCGTTGCAACGCATGTAAGCAACGACTTTACGTCCCAGTCTTTATCCAGAGGCATGATGCTCGCAGTCTGCGGATCCGTGAGATACGCCAACATCTTGGCGTCAGAGCCCGGTTCGTAACGCGGCGCTCCTAGTTCGAGCGGAAGCAAATCACTCGGTGTTCCACTAAATCCAAGTCTGTTGGGGAAGAGGACGTCACCCCCGAGCTCTTGACCTGTGGCGCTGAGCTTCAAGTTTTGATGTTGCGCCGTCTCGGGAAAGACGAATTCATTGAGATAATACTCAATGACCAATGGAATCTTTCCGAGAAGCTGATAGAGCTCTTCAATTTGATCGTGGTCACGTAAATCAATGAGCTGTATGGGCCAGATTTCGTCATCGTTCGCAGTACCGTCCTCTTCCAACCAGGCCAAGCCGCGTGCCTCTCCGGCGCTCGTCAAGCCAGCTTGCTGTTGGGCACCGCGTCTACGAGCGTTGAGGGCTGCTTCGGCGCGAGCTTCGCCGCGTACACGCTTTCCAGTCAGTCTCACCCAGTCAGCCCATTTTCTCGCCGCCGGGCGCTTTGATGGAGGTCCTGCTTCGTTATCATACTCCTCAAGCATCAATCGAAGCACTTGCATGAAATCGGTACGTCTGAGGCCTTCAAGTCGGTACGCAGCAATCGTCAGACCAAGCACAACATCGGGATGAGAGAACTCGTTTGTTCTACTTGGAATATCTTTACCGATGAACGGCACCGCGAGTAGTTTTCTCGTTCTCGGAAGCTTGGATCCGGTCACCCTCTCTAACATTGTGATATCAGCCGGTTGAAGCAAACCAAAGGTGACGCGATCCACCTTTGAGAGGAGATGCGGCAGCAGGGAGCAAAGCCAGTCGCGAGCAAGATTAGTCATCTTGATTGCCTCGTCATCGCTTTCTCTATCAAGCTGCGCTTTCGCGTCTTGGTATCCAGGTCCATTCAAAAGGTAAGCCATGACGAGCGCTTCAGACATGCCGCGCAACGCTCCGTGAGCGCGCAACCAGATACTCGTCCATTGCGCTAGCAACGGACGCAGAATATCGTGATACCACGCCTTGTCGAGGAGTGCGATGTGAGGGGATGTCTGTAGTTGCTTGGTCGTGATAGCGCCCTTGATGACATCGCGAATGCTATCCAAGACATCCGCCGCTTCCTGAGAACCTTCCGCTTCAGACGACGTCGAGCGTCCGAAGCTAACAGCGAAAATGGCGTCGAGAATGAAGTAAGGAAGCTTCCAACGTAAACCGTCACCTGAAGCAGATTTGCTAAAGTCAAGTGGCACGCGACGACCCATAGGCCAGTTGAGTTCAGACTTAAGAGGATGAAGAATCAAGTCTACCTCATCCAGAATCAACGTTCCAGTTTGGAAGAGCTCGAAAATTTCAGCCGCTGCGAGCGCCTCTTCGCGAAGCGCATTGGTCTCTTCAATCGTCAAACCGCCCGCGTCAGCCACACGTTCGCTACGACTCTTAGCGCGAGTGAACACACGATTGATCGCGTCCGCTCCTTGTGCCAATATACCTCCACCAGCCTTGTGATCGCGCTCGGCTATGTAGGATTGATCTAACAAGTGACAGACTTCCAAGAACTTCAGCGCGAGCGACTTGATGCTCGTCGGCGAAGCGATCACAATCGCGCGGTTCTCCTTTGCCTTTCGCAACGCTCCTAACACAGAACCATCCGATAACGAAGTGTATCTATTGAACTCGAGAGTAACCACAGAGCGACGAATAATTCCAGAGTACGATTTGCGCAACGTGTCGCGCGAAAATTCTAGCAAAGCGTGCGGTACCACCTGCACGACGAGCGAGCTGCTCTTCGCGAGGATGAACCCAAGCAATGGACAGACAACCGTAGTTTTACCCTCACCCATCAACATCTGTGCGCATTGGCCACCACCGTTTTCAGCGGTGCTGACAAAGTCTCTCGTTAACTCGACTTGTCGTTTGCGCAAAACAATGCTTTGACTGTACTCGTACACGAGCAGTCGCGGATCGAAAATCATGCAAGTATTCTTGTTGAACGGATTGGTGGTGTCCGCGTGGAAGTAGTGTCTTTCCACAGAAATCAATTCCGCAATTGCGTGCGCACGCAGGCGGAGATCACGATCAACTGCTTGCGCGCCATCCGTAGCGGCAGTCTTTGCGCAATTCGTGAGAGCGATGAGAGTATCAGCCACCATGGCTGCGGCGCGAGCAGCAAGCGTCGCGCGCAGCGTGAGAAGGAGAGCTTGCGACGTCAAATGGAGCGCATCCACGATTTGGTGCGCTTTCACATCGGGCGACAGGCGCGAAAGAATATGTTCTCCACCATCGCACGTGAGGCATTCCACCAAATCCTCAAAGGTAACTTCTGCCCACGCGCCTGCTCGTCTTTGCAATCCTAGGCGGAGCATCTTCATACCAGAGCCCACATCCTTTCGCAACCCGTTGGCGGTAGCGAGAGCGGCGGACATCGCTTCTGCAGCAGCCAACTTGTCATCAGAAGTGACGCGACGAATGCTCTCGAGAAGCTCGCGCAAAACTGCGCGTGCGTTTCCAGCAGCCGCACCAGCACGTCCGGCGCTCGCCTCCGACGCAATCGCAGCGGTGTCACTCAATGAGAACCCACGAAGTGTGACGGCGTTGAATTCACTCTTCATCTTGCGAGTCTTCGCCTTCTCCGCCGCACCGGTGATATCGGTGCGTAACCTCCCGAGCATTTGTCTCGCCACAGAGGTCGTTGCCGCGGGATGCTGGCTTACGTCAAAGGGCAAGCCGCCGAATCCACCGAGCGCGACAGACTCAGCAAGTTCATCGGCTCTGTCCTCGGTGAGAGGGACCACATACTTGTTTAAGTCGAGTATACCGAGCGGACGCTTCACGAGCATTTCAAGATCGACATGCTGCAGCGATTGACCGCTCCACGTCGTACCAGCCATCTCTTCTCTCGCTTGATGCACGAGTGAGAATTCACGTTCCGAGCACGCCGTGTTTCTGAAGCGAGTTAGCGCCCAGCGACCGCCCGTGGCGATCGTACGCGCCCATGTTTTAACGTCAGACTCGTAGATGGCTGACGAGATGAAATCCTTGCCCACCCAAGTCACGCGAATCGGGAACATCTCCTTGCGATGTTGTAAGTACGGTCTCACTTTCTTAAGCAATTGACCAATGGCGCCGTCAGACGTGAACATCGCACTAAACCGTTGCCCAACGCTCTGCTCTTCCATCCTGGGACAGTCACGCGCGAGTTCGGCACTTGATGCCAAGACTCGGAGAGTACTCATCAATGTGCCCTGCTTCATTGACTGCTCGCTAGGAACAAATCGTAACAAAACGTTGCCCCATCTGTGAGGCGTATCGCCGGGAAGAATGCGCATCGGTAAAGTACCAGTCAGCAGTTCGAACAAGAGAGGGAAACCGAGACTACCGTCGAGGTTGAACTTCTCTTTGTCGATCCACGCGCCAATCAGGGCGAGGGCTTGGCTACCGTTGACGCTGACGTCGTCGGGACGATTGTACGTTTGAATCAAACCTGCCAACTTTCCGAGAGGACCTTCGCCCGTGACCTTATCGCTGAGACAAGTTAAATCATCGAGAGTATCAAACTTATTATACTCGGGCGGCGGTGGATACACCAATGGAAACCCAGAACTCGTAGGTGTCGAGCCAGCACTCATTCGCGCGATGCCGCTCACGAGCTGTCGCAAGTAAGCGGCTCGGTTGACAAGCGCCGGAGTCTTACTTGGGTCCATGTCCATGTCGCTGGCCGATACGCTTTGAGATCCGGGGAACATGAATTGAAGAAGCTTTTTGAACTTCGAGCGTTTCTTTTTGGCGAGACTCGCCGAAGGCAAACTTTCGATTGCTGACAACTCTTCTTGTCCAGTCAAGCGGCAGTTTGCGCTGATGAAGGACCAAACATTGATGTACGCCAAAACGTCAGCGACGCCAGCCCATTTCACCGCCAGACGCGGTTCAATCGGCGTGTCTTTTACCATCAACATGATTTTCACTCTCACCGCGATGGCATCCGGACTTGGATCCAGGGAACCAGCGTGTGCGAGCGCGTCCCAGAGCTGCGCTTCTTCAGGCGACGGAGCAGCCTCTGAAACGCAAAGTTCCGTCAGACGTAAAACACCGAGGTAGTCTCGACCAATCAATCGTAAAATTGCGAGATATAAAGCTGCCGGCAATGACGTAGCGCTGAGCGTGGAGTGCGAAGGATGTACCGGATACATGTAGTGTTTCTTTCCATCCAGATTCTCAATCCACTGCGTGTTCCACCTGTCGACGATTAAATCTGAACCAAGTCCAGTGCTGGCTGCGTGTGCTTGATCGACAGAGTAAGCCGCAGGACGTGGGATCGCGCCAGCTGGAATCAAGATAGAGAGCGCTCCATCTCGAGCTTCCAACAGCAACGCGTGCGGAACGCCAGCGAGCAATCTTTCGAGAGCTTGGTTTCTACGTTGCGCCAAGAACAATCCTGCGTGCTCCTCGCATTCCAGTCGGATGGAGCCTCCAGATTCTACAGCGTTGAAAGACACACCCAATCGAGGGAGTTCGATGCGAGAAACGTCGCAAATGTCCATCGCCGCGTACTGACCGCTTTCCAGACCACGCCTTGACGTCCAGACTAGAGAATGAGCCAATCCTTCAACGGCGGCCAACGACTTGGTGAGCGCCATGAGAGAGTCACCGTTGGCTCCCGCCATGGCGGGTGCGTATAATAGGTCGACGAGGGTCAGCTGTCCTTCGACGTAGGAACCATCGAGAAGCGGCAGCTGGTACGTACCGTCAGACAAAGTGGTCGGTAATCTGCGTATGATGGCACGAGTATCGGTGATGTGACCGGCATCCAATAATTGGTTATTTGGATATCCAAGACGGACGTGTATCAGCGTATTCGAATGAGTCGCGCCGTCCTGTGCGGTACCATACAAATCTCCATTTGTTTCGCTTCTCCAAAATTGGTACTCCGACAATAATGCTTGCGGGATGAGACCTCTCAGATGTCTGGCTGGAACGAAGGATTCGCGTCCAATCGCGCCGTTGAGCAATCTAGTGATCACCAAGCTCGGCGCTCGAGACCCAAGACGAGCCGCAGAGAGCAAGAACCGTTCGTTTTCATCTGGTAATATGGGCTGTCCGTCCGGGTCAATATCTGCAAGACAGAATGACGCATTCGAGGCAAAGACGAGTGATCTTCGCCATCTGCGACCATACGATTCAACCCGGAACACCTGGACGAGTGGTGGCTCTTTGACTACCACAACTTCAGTGAGAAGTTGCTTCGCTTCTTCCAAACGCCTCGCATCGTCTTCTTCGTTCTGCGTCTTCTTCTTTTTCCACATACTCCACGATTCGGTCGTCGCGTTGTCTGGTGCGCCCGTGCCTGCTAGTCTTGCCACAGGTCCGTGAATGGTATGGTTGGGTAAGAAGAGCTCGACACCGTGCAGGTAACCTGCACCAGGACCCCTGACTATTGGATCCAGTAACAGAGGAATCCATTGTTCGCACGGATCGAGGCCACCACTACCAACCGTACGTCCCAGTGCTTCGAGAGCTTGCACGTTTGTCTGCACTCGAGGTACCAGGGAACGCGTGAATTCGTTCACAGGCGGTCGAGGATCTTGATCCCACAATTGAACGTCATGGCTGAGACCAACGAGCCGCATCCACGTTCTGTGCTCCGTGTTCTGAACCTCGGCGCAGTGGACTACATCGCCTGAATCCCCAATATTGATTTTGTCTACGCCGTACAGTTCTCGTTGGAAATGCGAAGGCGCGATGCCTCGCTTTTCCAGAACAGGACCAATGGCTGCAATGAAGTCTGGCATTTCTCGAATGCGCGCGTCGAGATGGCGCAGTCGATTCTTCCGAACGGTGAACTCGCCTAGCTGCGTATTAATCTCCATATCGAAGGTTTGTAGAGTTGTCTCTAGCAACCACTCGCCGTAATGTTGATGGTTGCGCAACAACATCTCCGCATTCTGTTTGTCCCGGGCGACGAGGTCGGCGTACGGTATATCGGAGACGTAGCTGACGAATCTCCCTGCACCACCCGTGCCCGGTGCCCGTCTCCAAGCTCTCTTCGCCTTGAATGTATCCTCGGAGTCCAAGACGTTCGTGGGAGACTGGGATCCGTCGCTCTTCTTCGTCGTGAGAGTCTCGACGATGGACTCAAGGATATCATTCGCATCTTGCGGGTTGGCGGCAGCCCACTCTAAAACGGAGCGCCGCTTTCTTTGGAATAAATCAAATATTTCCGTGGGCACAAAGCCAAGACCAGTATCAGCCCCACTCATGCTTCCGGTGTCCGCCAACTTGCGCGAAGTTGTTTCGCTTCCATCCGGCGTATCTGTAAACGCGTAGTTCACGAAGATGTATTGTTGCGCCGTGAGAATAATCTGCGCCGCTGACTTGTCTATTTCTGCTCGCGGCGTCCAATAGTACATGTACGCTAGATGCGCATGAAGCGCACAAGCTGGACGGATCGCATTCTTCTTCACAGCGTGTCTCAACCAGCGCTGAATGACGGGTCGGCTGCGTTCAAGCAACGCGCGCTTAATGCGAGCCTTGACATCCTTCAGTGCCGTCATCGCGGACGTTGGACAGTTCAAGCCTCTCGTCATGCCGGTAGAAGTCGTGAACTCTGCATCCAGGGAGTTAGCCTTGATGATATGGTCCACAAAACCCAAAATGCGAGTGAGCATGCGTGTGGCGAAAAGTACACCTTGAGCGCTCGGAGCGTCGTGACGCCCGGTATCTAATTCTAAACTCAAAGCGAGTAATTCTTCCGCGCTGTCAGCGAGCGGCGCAGGGCAGTTGATCAACTCGTGCGCCAACAGACCGACAGGCGTCGCCATGTGCGCGCGCGTCGGTGCTGGAATTTCCTTCGGCAATTCCACCATTTCAGGTGGTGCCCAAGGACCTGGCTCGAACAAAACCGCGTCTAGAATGCTCTGAATGTCTAAGTGTGTTAAACCACGAACGCGCTGAGGCTCCGCGAACAACTTCATGACGAGCGGCAAACGAATCATGGGCGCTGTCAAATACGTCAAGAGCAACTCTGACTCGCTCGGTTTCAACAAATCATCAAACGTAGGGACTTCCGGCAAGTGTAAAACATCCTCCTCCGTATCGATACGTTGGCCAGCCAAGTTGCTCGGGTTAGCACCGGATGGTGGGCAGCGAGGTCGACGATCTTGCATTCTGGCAAAGAACCCACCACCAAAGATGTTGCGCCAACCAGTCGTCGGCGCGACGGCTCTGGTGTCGTCGATGACGGGAGCTTTCCAAGGAGGAATGACGAGATCCCGATTGAAAGCTCTGACGTGAATACCGAAAAATCCGTCCCCCCTGGTGATCGTCCAACCCAATGCCGCATCGATCGGACGCCATCGAGCGAGTTCGGGTAAATCATCCGACGTCGGCGTCATTAGAAGCTTGAACATGAAAATAATGTCCCGCAAAGCTTCCATTTCGGGGAAGTAATCAGCGAACTCGCGATGCTCGCCGCTGTGGTACTTGGCCAAGTATTCAGGATCTTCTCTGTTCATACCTAATTGTAAGCACACTTGATCGATGAGCCTAGCCTCACCAATGCCGAACACCATACCGCCTGCTAATTCATCTTCCCATCGGTAAATCATGTGATCCTTGTCGATGGTCTTCTTCAGGCTATGGAAATAGTCGAGCGTCTGCGTTAATCTACTCGTACGCTCTGGGCAATGGAAGCGAAGGTACTCAGCCTCCACTGCGAACGGCCCGATGTCGAAGCCAAACGCCGTCACCGGACCTTCTGCGTATCCCGCGTAGTGTTGCATGAACGCTGAAGGCGCGTCGTCCACTCGCAATCTCAATACCGCATCCGCAATCGCCGCAAAGTTTGCAATGGTTAGCAAACGGGCGGCGTCAAATGTTTGCGTCACGCTAATGGAAAGCGCCGCAGCAGAAAAATGTCTGAGCAACAAGTTCAGCGTACGCAGAATTTCCGCCTGAATTTCATAGGTTGTCGCCGTGGACGCCCAGAAGCATTTCGTCGCCCGCTCCGGGTGCGTCAGCGGCAGCGGCGCCGGCAACACGTGCACAAATAAGTGTACAATTAAACTCACCCGCAGCGCGTACGAGTTGGGCATCAAATCAGCCTGGTTGGCGAGAATGATGCAACAATTCAAGGCGTTACGAAGCGCCTTTGGAACTTCTTCAAGTTTTGACACAGCATCTGGGACCGAAGTGAGCTCCACCGGGCGCACGATGGGCGGTGTTTTCGCCTTACCAGCCAACGCGTCTACGTTTCCTTCCACGGCGAGTCGATTGAATAGAGGCACCGCACCAGCCATCAGTGGAATCTTCGGCGGTTGAAGAGACGGAGGAATCGTAGTGACGCCGTGAAGAGTCTTCGTTCGCATCATGACAGCCTCCACAGAGCGGAGCACCTGCGCGAGCGTTTCCCGCGTGATGGTGGTCTTCTTCGGAGCTTCGCCTTCTGTAGCCGCCTCCTCTGCAGCGACGCACATGTCGGCGTGCTCCGCCGCACACTGGGAAACAGTCTTGCAAGCCGCTTGCAAGGTGACCAATGCACTCGCTCCAATCATATCTACTCGTTCCAAGTCGCGTCTCGCTTCTTCCAACATGACAAACCTCACGCCGAGGTTCACCAAGACGTCGGCGCGAGCGGGCGGGCAACCCAAACTCGCGAGCGCGCACCTCGCGGCTTCCAAAGCCGTGAACGCACCGCTCGGATCGCCACCTCTCGTCTGCTTGGCAAACTTCACCGTACGCAAAGGTTTCGGTGTCACTGACGCTAACAACGGTCTAGTGTTCATCATTGGTAGGATTTTGTTGTAAATCATATCCTTCGCTTTGCTCGCCTCTGTGGGGAAAATGAGAGGACGGAACAACAGCGCCCAAGCGGATGAATCTAACGCTGTCGCTATCGGTACCTCCATGAGCTGCACCGTGTGCATGTGAGTGAAGGCGTCCTTCGCGGGATCGGCTTGCACCGGGTGATACTCGATTCCATCACCGCAGTTTGTGATGCTGACGACGAAATTCGCTGGTAGACGATGAATGGTGAAAATCACCGCGGCGCCGCCGTCGTCGTTCGCCCAACCTCCGGGAATCATCATCAGTTCTCCCGCTCGGAGGGTTCGAATGCGGTCTAAAAGCGCCGAAAGAAACGAGACGAATAGGTTGTTGTCTTTCGTTCCCACGGGCATCACTCGCGCCAGCGAAAGCATGTCTTCCAACGCGCGTCTGACAGTGCCCGTCGCGTTTTGCTCCGCGGCGCTCATCGGCATGACAGACGCGCCTAGACAACGACCGACGGTGACGGCGCTATCAACCAACGCAGTCAGCGTCTCTCGCACGTACTTTGACTTGCGCGCGCGACCGAGCCGGGCGTTTAAGCACGAGTCAGCCATGAGGTCCACAAAGGCTAAATTTTCCCAACACGCGTCCAAGTGCACGGGCAACGCGCCGCCACCGAGCGGGCCACACAACCCCGCGAGCTCAAGCGTACCCCGGAAACTTTTTCCACTCAACGCGTCTTGCTCCTCAGCCATGAGACCGTCTTTCATCGCCGAGCCCGACTTGTTTGCCGCTTCGTTCTCCAACGCTCTCGCCGCGGAGATGGCTTCTCGAATCGCCGTCACCCATCTCTGCATCGTCGCCAAATCCTCCGCCTCAACCACGAGCGCCGTGTTTGACTTTTCATTCGGCATCGTCTGAAACGCAAACAACTTCTTCCCACCGTACTTGTGCGGTTTCAATCCAAACTCGCTCAACGACTCATCCGAGTCCAAGATTTTCACTTCGCTCCTCCCGTTGATCGCAAACTCACCCTTTGCCCCGCTCTCGCCCGCGTCCGCGGGTTCACTCGCAAAGTACCGCACGCACGACCGTTCCCGCGCGTGTCTCGCCCGTCTCAGCGCGAAGAACCGCAACCGCCAGGTTGATTTCCCATACAAATCTTTTCCTCCTCGTTTCGTCAACCACGACTGGATTACCACGTGCGACGACGACGACGGCGACGACGACGACGGTTTATTCGTCCCCGCGCCGTCCCCGCCCTCCATCTCGTCTCCTGCGTCCTCGCGCGCGCACCGCTCGCCGCGTCACCGCCGAGAGGACCGGTGTGAGGAGCGCGACGCGTGAATCACGATTAGACTTTACAGCGCGACGCGCAACGACCGCTCTGAAATTTGACTCAGACCGACGCCGCCGAAGCGGACCGACGACGCGGGACGACAGACGCGACGGAGAAAAACGAGGCGAAACGAATGAAAAAAATCTTCTTCTCTTCTAATTACACGCGCGAATGCCCTCTCTCGCGCCGGCTAGTGGAGCGAAACGCGCCGCGCTCGACGCGGTTCGTTCGTCGTCAAATCTATCGCCCGCCGCCAAAGACGGCGCTCGCGGCCCGTCGAGTCGCGAACGACGTCAACCCCGATTTCAACTGTTCCTGTTGATCCTTCGAACACTTATAATACCCCACCGCGTTGCTCGACGCGAGAATCACGGCGATGAGCGGGATCAACGCGTAATTAAACTCCAACGCGGCGACCGCTCCGACGAGCAACCCGAGCCACCCGAGCGCGAACGCGTACAACGAAAACCAAAACGCCCGCGACTCCCGTTTATCCACCCGCGCCATCCCGTCCTCGTCCCTCGACTCGAACCTCCACCGCGACTCCCCGCGTTCGTCGATCTCGTTCCAAAACCGCAACCCGACGAGCAGGCGTCCCGACACGTTCTTCGTCGTCCAGAAATCCACGGCGAGGAGCAAGACGCACGCGATGAAGTTTTGGACGAAATCCGAGTTGAAGATTTCACACACGCAGTACGCGACGACGGGCGTCGCTTTCAGGACGAGCGTCGCCGCGAGCGCGACGGGGTGTTTCTGCGTCGGCTCGTTCTCGATCGCCACCGTCGACATCGTCGGGTGTCGTCGTCGTCGTCGGCGTCTGATGGATGGATGGATGGATTTTCAGTTGAGATTTTGATCCATGTCGAGACAAGATTTTTTTATGTTCATATTACTGTATGCTCATACACGAAACCATGCACGGGTGCCGCGATCCCATGCATGGGTGCCGCGCGCGACTGGAGACCCTGACGCGTCGAGATCTCGCGCGAAGCGGAGCGTGGAAAACCGAAGGGCGTCTTCGCGCGTCGTCTCTCGAATTTCGACGGAGTGAACCGACGGACGGGCGCTTAAGGACGCCCGACGGTTGGCGTTCGGGATCGAAGGAACACGGTTGAATAATTGCGTGCACGATCCGAGGAGACGAAGCGATCCCGATCGACCGACGACGATGGCGGACGGGGCGAACGCGCGTCGAGGGGAAGAAGGAAACGAGGGTGAAGAAACGCTCGCGGAGATGGCGGCGAACGCGCGAGCGATGATGGACGCGGAGGGTGGCGGCGGCGACGGGGCGGACGCGTCGCCAGACGTCGGCGAGAAGAAGACGAGAAAGAAGTACACGCAGACGCGGGCGCGGGTATCGTGGACCCCGAAGGAACACGCGAGGTTTGTCAAGGCTTTGGAGCTTTACGATCGAGATTGGAAGAAGATCGAGGCGTACGTGGGGACGAAGACGGTGATTCAGATTCGTTCGCACGCGCAAAAGTATTTTCTAAAGGTGTTGAAGAATGGAACGGGCGAACACGTGCCGCCGCCGAGACACAAGTCGAAAAATGGTACGGCTGCGGCGCGAAAGGCGTTAGCCATGCGCTTGCGAGAGGAAAAACGCGCCGCGAAAGCCAGGATGAAGGATAACCCGGAGAGCGATTTGTACGACGACTTTCCGACGAAGCAGTCAGCGGCGGAAGCCGCGGCGAGAGCCCGGGCAAACATGGAGCTCATCTCGCCCGATTTTCGCGTCGTGTACAACTTTCTGGCTGGACTCTTTCGGGTCAAGCTCACCGAACAAGAGGAAACTGCCCTTTTACGCGAGATGCATCCAGTGAATCGGCAGACGACCGTCTCCGTCATGAAGAATGTTCGCGGCAATTTGTGCTCCAAGCAAATGTGGAGACAACAACTTGATCTCCTCTCCACTGGTTCTGACTCTTTCCTCGACAAAGATGACGCCAGAGCGATGGGTATCACCAATAGTTCACGTTCGGAAGCGCACACCGCGCACGCGAGCGACAGCACCCAGGGTGGTGCGAGCGGCGGCGGAAGTAACAAGTGAGCGAGGTACGTCTCAAAAATTGCGCGTGGTAGTGACGTTGTACATGTACTTGACTAGTGCTTGCCGCGGCGGTGTTTCTTAGATGTTATATATACTATGGTTGTTAGAAATCTCCCTTACACAAAATCATCCATCAAGCTAAATACTTGTCCGCCTGCTCTTGTAGCATTCTCGCGCTCGCCTTGGCGTCCAAGAAGAGGTCCTCGCACTCTTGCAAGTCGGCGAGCGCCACCTTTTCGCGACCATTCGTCTTGGCCACGATGAAGGCTGGCGACAACAATTGCATCGCGTGTCTCAATGATGTTTTGTCACCGACATCAGCCAAGTGCGCGAGCGATTCCTCGTCGATATCGAGCTCTTCAATCTGGGCTCTCACAGCGAGAATGCGAACCATCTCCTCAACCGTGTACGTCATTGTTCTGACAATCATGAGCCTGTCCAACAAATCCGTCGGTACGCCGTGCGGTGCCTGGATATCGGTACCCTTGACGGTACAGATACCTCTGTTTGTGGCCAAAATTACAATTGGGGCGAGGGAAGACTCCAAAGCCTTGTTCAAGTAGGTGAAGCACTCGATGTCGAGCATGTGCACCTCGTCGATGAACAAGACACCCGGGACGAGCTCCGCGATGCCTTGGTCGATGTACCCATTGACCACCTTGTTGATTTCTTGTCGCAACTTTTCCGTGATTTCCGTCTTCTTCGACTTGTTCAGCTGGTTCATGACGGCGACGAGGTCGTGGCCTCCAACGGGTTTCGCGTTGGCGGCGTCCAAGTCGTGTAACGTCACGTCTTGCACAATCTCCTTGCGCTTGTGCACGTCACCCTTTGGTAGCGGAACGTACTCTTCCGCCTCGAGGTCAAACTCGGTCGCGTACGCGTCGCATCTACCGACGCGCTTGACGCTTCCACTGTTTGCTTCAATGTAAATGACGTCCCCAGTCTGAACCTTTTCCTGTTGCAGCGCCTCGTAAATCGCCGGGTCCAACTTGAGTTGCTTCGTACCCTTGACCGACTTCAATCCAACGACAACGTGGGAGATAACCTTACCGTAACCCCCACTCGTGCTCTCGGTTTCCTCAGGCGTCATCTCGGTCACCTCACCCTCGTAAACCTCCTTGACCTCTTTGATACGTAAACCAATCGCTCTTCTGAAATTCTCCATGAGCACCTCTGTCTTTTTGATCTCCGAGCTGTACACCTCGCTCCCAACCATTGGACAAAACGGAACCCTCGTCCCGAGTTCCTGCGCGATCCCGAGCGCCATCGCCGTCTTCCCCGTTCCCGGCGCTCCCGTCATCAACAACGCCCGACCCGCCATTTTCTTCTCTCTGATCATGTCCACCACGACGCCGCACGCTTCGCGCGCGTTTTCCTGCCCGATCCATCCCGCCGCCGTTTCGGCCGCCGTTCCGTCATCCTTCAGTCCGAGTCCCTGCGTCGATTCGCGCGCGTCATCATCATCGCGTCAGTCATCGCGTCGTCACCGAACCCACGCGCGTCGTCACCGAACCCACGAGCGTCGATCCAATCCAATCCAATCCAGTCAACGCCGCCGAAGCGCCCAAGTTTTCCGCGCCGTTCGCATCGAACGCGAGACGAACCTTGATGTGCGTGTGCGTCGCGATCCGGGCTTTCCTCGCCAAGCTCGGCACTTCATCGATCTTCATCCTTCGCCGTTCTCGAGCGCGTCGTCGTCGTCGTCGTCGTCGTCGACGCGAGGTCAGCGTCGGTGATTGCCGCCGAGCGCGACTGACTGCGTGCAAACCACTCACTGTTTTTATACATAAACCCTAGGGTCTACATGTATCGTACTATAGTGTATGAAAAGTCTATCCAGTAATAAACCATACCATCTAAACAACCGACTGTTTGCAAACCATCGTACTGAACTATCTACTAG
>Ga0255760_10001288_pt1 | contig 24267 bp, 17 predicted proteins | sample 071ome_25_FD_179960 | JGI IMG/M metagenome (GOLD analysis project Ga0255760, IMG submission 179960) | Coastal salt marsh microbial communities from the Groves Creek Marsh, Skidaway Island, Georgia - 071410BT metaG (version 2) | ecosystem: Environmental > Aquatic > Marine > Intertidal zone >...
GTCGAAAGTTCCTGGGGTGTAGTCTTTGACGAAAAAAGGGCCAACACCGAGTTTCTGACTCCAATGTTCACATGCCGTCTCTAAATGCGGCACCACGAAGGCGCTTTGGAAGAAAGCACGAGACAGAGGGCTTTTGATCATGGAAAGATTCCTTTTCCCTCGAGTGTACCAAACTCGAGGGATATGAGAGGTATTGAAAGTGAAAAGCGTCAAACGCAAGCGCGCGAAATGGTCAAATGATAACGAAAAGAGGTGCATTGATGACTGAGCAAAAAGTGCAGGAACTGGTCGATCGATCCGACATTAGAGAGGTTGCGCGACGTTATTGTCGGGGCGTGGATCGGCTCGATGGCGAGCTAATGAAATCGGCGTATTGGCCGGATGCGGTCGATGAACACGGCGTCTTTAATGGGAACGCGCACGAGTTTGTCGATCACTGTATGGTCAGTCATCGACGTTGGGCGAGCACACTGCACTGTATCTTCAATCATACGATTGAACTTGACGCCTCGAGGGGTATGGCTAACGGCGAAATCTACAACGTGACCTATTTGTTCTCTGAAGGCGAAAGTGCCGGGGTCGATCTTTGGGTGGGGCGCTATCTCGACACTTACGAAAAGCGTGGTAAGGAATGGCGAATTATTAAGCGAGTCTGTGTGCACGAGGGCAGCCAACATCTCGACGGTGCGCCCATGAGCATTGACAGCTCGAAATTTGTTCAGGGTTCCGCCGATCGAAATTTATAGGCCTTGAGGTTCCGCTCATTGAGTCTCGTGTCGATGAGTGGTTTTGTGCCTTAAAGGGTGCTTAATGAACGGCCTAAATCCCGCCTAAAAATTCAAAATCTAGCATCCACTGAGAATTGAATGAACAATAGCTTGGAACTGCAGCAATGAACCGTGGATGAGAATGGGTCAGCGTGGTTTGTTTCGAATCCGCTACGGTTCTGCTTCGGTTCGGCGGCGGGTTGATTGAGAAGCTGCATTTTTCAAACCGTTACGCTTAGGCACTCCAGGCCGAAGGAAAAGCTACTTCTTGCTATTACCAGCCGTGTGACGCTTCATAGGGCATGAAGTAAAAGTGAACAACGGTGATGACGCCTTGAATTATGTGGCCCGAAGACTAGCGAATGCGCTTAGCTGAACAGGGCTCTGCCGGCTGGGGACGCCATGGACTGCGAATTATTCTTTGAATCCGCTAGGATTGACGCTGGATGTTTGTCTCGTCCTAGATAGGAGCCCATCGCCTTGCCGACGTATCAGAACCCTTCAGACGATAGCGATAAACTCCGTCTTGATGAGACGGACAAGCCGCTTGCAGAGACCCTTAATCCGAACTTCCGATACGCACTCTTTTCGCCGATTGCAAAAGGCGGGAAATCACTGATCCAAGCCTGTACGGATCTCTATTTGGGTCGAAAAATCTGTCACAAGAGCCTACGAAAAGAATTTGCACAGGATGAGGTTGAGCAACGGCGATTATTGCGTGAGGCAAGAATCTCAGCTCGACTTCAGCACCCAAATATCGTGCCGACTTATGACCTCGGTCGAACACGAGATGGCGGTTATTTCTTCACGATGAAGTTGCTCGAGGGCTATACGCTGCGTGAGCTCCTTAATTATCGAGAGAGGTACGATCTAACGCAGATGGTCAACGTCATTGAACAAATCGCCAACGCGCTGGCGTACGCGCATCAAAAAGGAGTGCTGCACCGTGATGTGAAGCCCGAGAACATCTTGGTGGGGCGCTTTGGTGAAATCGTTCTTTTGGATTGGGGGCTTGCCAAGGTTTGGGATGAGGGCGCGGATGGTGTGGAATCTCAAGGCGTTTCCAGCACGGGGTCCGGCTCAGACAGCGAAGCGGATGGGGCCCAGTCGACCTTGGCCTTGGGGATGACTCAGACGAGCCCGGTTCAGGGTACGATCAGTTACATGTCGCCGGAACAGTTAGATCGTGAGGCGACGATAGATGATCGATCTGATGTTTACAGTCTTGGTTCGGTCCTTTACGAAATTTTATGTGGTCAGACCGTATTCGATGGTGACCGTATGGATGAACTGGCAGAGAAAGTTCGTTCTGAAACGCCGAGGCCACCCTCGGAAAAAACCAGGGTCAAGCTGCCTCGAATGCTCGAGGATCTCACTATGCAATGTCTGGCCAAGGAGCCAAGTCGACGCGTGTCATCGATGAACGATGTCTTGAGAGTGCTGAGTGAAAACTGGTTGCTTAGCTAGACCATAGATCAGCGACAACGAGACTGATGTTATCTGGGCCCCCTTGTCTGAGTGCGGCTCGCACCAACGAATCGCTCAAGACGGCTAAATCAGTGCTCGCTCCGAGTAGTTCATTGATTTCCCGTTGAGTGACGATACCGTGCAATCCGTCGGTGGACAGCAGCAATCTTCCAGCTCGAACGCTCGCTCGGGGTAGTTGCCCACGCGCGACCTCAGTTTCGAAGCCGCCGCCAATGCTGCGCGTTAGCAGATGCTTGTCTTGAGGCTCGGGCGTAAGACCCTGGCTTCTTTTTTGTTCATAGAGGTTGTGGTCCTTTGATAAGCAGGTCAGCGCCTGATCACTGCCTCCGAGGTAAATTCGAGAGTCACCCACCCAAGCGTACAGGAGGTCGGTTTCGGTCACGAGTGCGCAAGCGATGGTTGTGCGCATCTCGGGCTTTCCGAGCCCCTCTTTACCTTTCTCATGAATCGCGTGATCCGCTGAGACGATAGCCTGGGTGAGTCCATCCAGGGTACGGGACACCTTGTGAGACTCAAAAAGGTGCATGATCGTTTCAACCGCAGTGTTGCTCGCCAAATCTCCAGCGCCGTGACCCCCAAGACCATCGGCGATGATCAGGAGGCCAAGATTTTCTTGGAAGGCGAAGGCATCCTCATTATGGGATCTGACGTGGCCTTGATGCGTGAGTCCGGCGGCTCTCACAATGGCAATGCTTGGCTCATTCGGGGAAGACTAGCCCGCGATTTGACCGCTTCGAACCAGTTTGCCTGGTAAGGCGCCTGTTGGTTCGCCTCCACTGAACGTCAGAACGCCTGCCACAATGGTGGCCTCTAGACCGTCTGCGTTTTGAAGAAAACGCTTACCGCCTGCTGGGAGGTCGTGAACAATGTGTGGCGTTCTCAATTGCAATGCTTCAAGGTCAATGACATTGATATCCGCCTTTTTGCCGATCTTGATTTCGCCGCGGTCGATAAGAGAGTACAGCGAAGCGGGTTGCGCAGTCAGGAGGTGGATCGCCTGCGCCAGAGCGACCTTTGATTCTTTCTTGACCCACTTCGTCAGTACATAAACATTTGCGCTGGTGTCGCAGATCGAGCCTACGTGCGCGCCGCCATCGCCCAGGGCAGAGACGGTGAAGGGGTGCTGCAATAGTCTTGGAATGTCAGCGTTGTAGTTGGCTGCTGGAATATAGATGAGATTTTTCCCACCGTTCGCGAGGAAAAAGTCATAGAGCCAACTGGCGGCATCCACTCCGGCTCGTTCGGCACGCGCGGCGACCGATTGATCGGCATCGGGTAAGTACTCTAATGGATCTTCCATTGGATACATCTTGTCGAATCGGTTATTGAAAATCCGAACAAAGATATGAGGATTAATGTTTTCCTCTCCGAGAATCTTTGCCTTCAGGTCCGGGTCGGCAAGCCGGGCAAGACGCTCTTCCCAGGGAAGATCATCCAGCGCCATGTAGCTCGGTCGACGGTAAAATGGGTTCATTGAAGAGGGTAGGCCCATCATCATCCCTACGGGTCGTGATAGCACCTGACCACGAATATCCAGGCCCTCAGACTGAGCTGCTTCTACCATCGCGAGTTGCTTTTCCCATAGCTCGGGTTCGTTGTCTAAGTGTAGGAGTGTAAATGTGCCTTTCGCGCCCGTCTTCTCGCTCACCTCTCGCAGAATTGAAAACTCATCGGCAGGATCTTCCCAGTCAGAAATGAGTTGAAAGACGTGGCCTTTTTCACCCGATAAACTCTCGCCCAAGGCTTTTAGTTCCGCCGTCGCTGCTTTGTAAGTCGGTACAAGGTTGCCATCAGCGCTTCGGTGAACCAGCGTTCTTGACGTTGAAAAACCTACTGCACCTGCCTCAACCCCCTCTCGTAACAAGACTTTCATAGCCTCAATGTCCTCTGGCGTAGCAGGCTCGCGGTTTACCGCTCGCTCACCCATGACAAAAACACGCAAGGGCCCATGGGGCAATAAGGCGGCGACATCAATATCGCGCGGCTTTCTGTCCAGGCTATCGAGATACTCAGGGAAGCTCTCCCAGTCCCAGGGTAATCCCTCGCTCATGGCTGTTTCTGGGATCTCTTCGACGCCCTCCATCAGCTTAATGAGGACATCGTGATCGTCCTGACGGCAAGGCGCAAAGCCGACGCCGCAGTTACCCATCACCACGGTGGTTGTGCCCAGGTTTGACGAGGGCGCCAGGTGCTCGTCCCATGTTGCCTGGCCGTCATAATGAGTATGGACGTCAATGAAGCCTGGCGTGACGATTTTCCCAGCCGCATCGATCACCTGGTCTGCTGAGGCGTCAATGCTGGGCTCGATCGCCGCAATCTTTCCATTTTGAACGCCAATGTCAGCGATGAATGGCTCACGTCCTGAACCATCAAACACTTGTCCGTTCTTGATCAGAAGCTCGTAATGACGCATCGGGCGACCCTCCATGATTGGTCTCTTTTTGATCTTTTTGATCTTTGTAATTTTTCTGCTCAAGGGGAGCCTAGGCAAGCGCAGCTTGTGCTGGCGTTTACACTGCCCCAGATATCGCGCTTTGGTTCACGCAACGTAGGCCCGAACATAGCGCATTCAAGCGAAGCGTACTAGGGGTGTTCAGACGACAGCAAGCGAGTTCGTCTTATCAAGAGTCGATGACTTCTCCTCGAAGTTGGCTTAAGAGAAGCTCGGGTACCCGTCGATAAGCTCTTTGCCAAGCGCCGATTTCAGTGGATCAAGCCAAGGCTCAAAGGGCTGCCACGCGTCCAAACTCGTTTTGAAAATGGGCTGCCTCACCTGTTCAGAACTGGGGGTTCGGACGCTTCGCTCACTTTCGAAAAAACTAAGACACGAGACTTCAAAGGGCAGGCCACAATAATCAAGTATTCGGCGAACTTCGGCTTCCAACGCAAAGACCACTGACTCATGATGAACGCGCAAGATAGCGCCAGGAAGGACCGCATCCCAATGACGCATGATGTCGACGTAGTCCTTGTAGTATCGTCCGATGTTTTCCAGTCCGTAAGTGAACTCCTGGCCGCTGGAAAAGAGTTGCTTGAATCCGCTGAAACAGCACGCCAAGGGGTGGCGTCTAGCATCGATAATTTTCGCGTTGGGCAGCATGAGCCGAATCAAACCGATATGCCTGAAATTGTTTGGCATTTTATCGATGAAGTAGGGCTTATCTGATCGATGGACTCGGGTTTCCTCGAGATATCGAGTGCCCAGCGCAAGACATGTCTCTTCGCTCAAGGATTCAAGACAACCGGGGTAGACAGGATCATCTTGAATTCGGCGTCGGCCATCGAGCTCGAATGCGTAGGACGCGATATTGGGAAGTTCCTGCGTGCCTTCGACCTGGGAGTGGGAGGATAAGATTTGTTCCAGTAGCGTTGAGCCCGCTCTCGGGAGGCCAACAATAAAAATTGGGTCTGGCGCGGGATGCCCGAAACCAGCTTTTTTGGCAAAAAGTTGCGGGGTGCAATGCGTCATTTGCAGTCGCATTCGTTCACTCAAGAGCGAGCCGTCAAAGTGCAGTTGCTCTAACTTTCTAAGGTTACCAGCCTCATAGGCTTTGAAAGCGGCTTCAACGTCACCGCTGTCCTCATGGTGCTTTCCGAGCGCGAACAGAAGATGGATGTCATCGATTTCACGGGTCATCGGTTGGCCTGAATGTTTGTTCATGGCGGCAACTTCTGCGTCGGTGAACCGGTAGGTTTTCAGATTTGCCAGGCTCCAATAGGCGTCGCCAAAGTCTGGCCGGAGCGCTGCAGCCTGTCGGTAGGCCGTAATCGCTGCCTCTGTCTGACCAATGGTCTTCAGTGCGTGTCCCTTGAGCAAATGCACGAGCGAAGGGTCGCTCACCTTGTCCTGCACGTCATCGTAGATGGTAATCGCATCGTCGAAACGCCCCAGCGCCACGCATTGATTCGCGTAAGCGGTCTTGTAGCGCACATTGTCAGGCTCGAGTTCAAGTAGAAGGCTGGCTTGATTAAAGGCAGCCTGATATTTCTGTCGTTTGTAGAGCACCGTCATGTAATCAAAGCGCGCCAATCGGTTTTCCGGCTCAAAGGAAATGGCATGTGCAAGCAGGGTCTCTGCATCGTCAAGAACTTCGGTGACGACGCCGATGTGCGCGAGTAGGCGCATGCCCTCAACATGTTGAGGATTTTGAACAAGGAACCTGCGACAGACGCGCTCTGCCAAGAAGAGTTTGTTCTCTTGAATCAGTGATCGAGTCTGCAAAAGGGGTTGAGGGAGTGCGCTGAGGCGCCGTTGTTGCTCTTCTGCCTCTTCGCGAATGATGTCGTGATTGAGTTTCCGCGCAAGCTCGGCTAGCGCACGCCAACTCGCAAGTAGCGCATCATTCAGTGTGACTGCCTGACGAAAGCCATTGAACGCGGCGCTTTCATCGCCTCGAGAAACCAAAGCAAAAGCCCTTTCCTGGGTCGCGAGGCTGTCTCTGGGGTGAATATGAAGGAGTTGATCGAGCTTCTCAATGCAGGCATCTAAGTGCCCCAATCTTCGGTCGATCACTGCGAGGTAATACAGCGCATCACGATGGTTAGGGTCTTCAACTAAAATGGATTCGAGGCTAACCACCGCCTCGGACAATGAGGATCGTGCGAGATGTTGCTGTGCTGTCCTGAGTGTTGCGGGAATATCGATGGGCATGGGGCGCCAGCGGTCAATCGGGCACGCATTCTGCCCGATGACCGATCATTGGAATCAGCGACTACTGTAAGTCGTATGAGACGCGCAATCCAATTGTTCTTGGGCGATTCGTGGTGATTCTTTCAAAGAAGTCTTGGCGGTTGATGTGCAGTTGCGCACGTTCATCCGTCAAGTTGCTTGCAAATAGCTCGACACCCCAACCATTGTCCAGGCTGGCAACGCCTATTGAACCGTCCAGAATACCGTAGCTGTCCTGCATGGTGTTGGGCTCGTCGGCTGTATCAACGATCGAGTTGAGCGCCTCGCCCGCATACTTGTAGCCAAACTGCCAGTGGGCGCCAAGATCACTGTTCAATTCCCATTCATAACGGGCACGTACGCTGAACTGAGTCTCGGGTGTCAGTGGCAGCATGCTGCCCGCATCAGCCACGACGATGTCAAATGCCGGGTCTACGTATACCAGCTCAGTATCGTTAAATGACGCTGCTGCAAACACCGTGAGGTTGTCATTGACCGCCCACGCCATATCCATTTCCAGTCCCATGATTTCAGCGTCACCGCCGTTATCAACGATGGTCAGAATGGAGATGTTCTGTGAATCGAACTGTGAAACTTGGATGTCTTGCCAGTCAATTTTGTACACTGCGCCATTGAGTCGCAATGAGCCATCGAGAAGTGTCGCCTTAACGCCAAGCTCCATATTCTCTAGGGAGTCAGATTCGAATACATAGGGTAGGCAGTATCCAGGGAATCCGGTCGACGGATTGCTGTTGATGGCTGCGCTCGTCCCACAGGCCGTACCATCATCCCGAACATTGTTTGCGCTCGCGTTGTAGACACCCGCCTTGGCGGCTGCTCGGTTAAAGCCAGGGGGGCGATAGCCTTCGGACCAGGTGGCAAAGACCAGGGTGTCGGAGTCTTCGGGTTGCCACGACGCCGTGAAACGCATGATCGTGTCCGTCACATTGAGGGGCTGCAACTCCGCAAAGTTGGTCTGGTAATCACGACCGCCGGTTAAGGCAGGCCTAATATCATTGTTGGGGTCGTTATCATCGACAAAGAGTGGGCGATTACCGTAGCGCCAGGCGCCGTAGCCAGTAAACCCGTAATCCAAGTCGTAGTAGCGAGCACCGATGGCAATCGACAGTGCGTCAGTCACGGCGAACGAGATTTCACCGAAGATGGCGGTCTGTTTCTCAGTCCTAGTGTTGTCATTCCTAAATTGCGTTGAGTCGGTGACGCGCCCACGTGCGTTGGCTTCAGAGTTTGTGAAAGTGCCGCTTGTGCGGATGTCGATGGGTGAGAAACCAGCATCAATCGGCGCTTGATAGTTGAAGTCCCCGATGTGCAGGATTTCAAAGTCCTCGAAGAAGACGCCGCCCTGCATGTTGATTCGACCATCAAAGTTTGTTGCGACGCGAAGTTCGTGGGTCCAGCGCTGGTTTTCGTTCTCAATTCTCGCCGCGTTGGCCGGCGTACCACACTCGATCACGCCAGGATCGCCGCCGATCGTGGGATCAAACGTGTAGAAGGTGCTTGGGTCATAGTCGGTGTTGTAACCGGTGCCAAGCCCATTGTAGTAACCGCCAACGAGATATTCGCACTGGTAGCCCGAGATGAACGCACCAATGTTGGTGTAGCCCGTGTAATCAATATTGGCGGTGACATCCCGGTCGAGAAAGGCGCCAGTGTAGATGACATCCAAGTCGCCGAATGAGCCTTCCAGCGTCCACGCTGTTTGGTTGAATTCATCGTCGAGGAAATCATCCGTAAATCTAGACACTTGCAAGTCATCCAAGATGGGGTCGTAGTCGAAAACACCTTCCGTGGACAGCGACTGCGCGGTGTGTTGAATCAAGAGTCCCCAGTTGTCGGAGATCATGTACTTCAAGCCGAGTCGCATGCCTGCATAGTGCGCATCGTTGAAATCGTCCTCAACCAATGCCGCGTTGTTGGCGATGGTTTTATGAACCGGAACGGTGAGACCGCCTTCACCCACGACGGTCCCGTTAGCAAACACGGTGCCCTCAGCATACGTGACGGTGTTCCCGGGAAAGGTTGGGTTAATGGTGTTGTCCGCCTGAAATTCACCAGGGACATTGTCGATAAACCCGCCCTGACGGTCGTTATAGAGCGCGACTCGGACGGCCATTTTGCCGTCGATAATGGGTAAGTTCAGCATGACTTCGGCTGAATTGCTGTCCTCCCCTCCAGAGGTACTAGACCAGCTGCCATTAAAAGAGGCATCGAACTGGTCGAGGACGGGCTTTGCAGTGATCAAACGAACGGTACCAGCCATTGAGCTTGCCCCGTAAAGGGTGCCCTGAGGTCCCGGAAGCACCTCAATTCGCTCCATATCGCTGATATACACATCAAGGTTTCGGCCGCCCGCGGTGACCGGCTGCTCATCAAGGTACAAGGCGACGTTGGGCGCGGACCCTTGAGATTCAGCGACGGTAATATTGATGGCATCGACGGCGGCGCCTCGAATGTAAATTTCATTCTGGCCTGGACCTCGTCCGCCGGCATTTACGTTGGGAAGGTATTGCACGTAATCTGCGAACTCTTGAATGTTTTGATCTTCGAGTTCCTTTGCACCGATGGCTTGGATGGTAACGGGTGCATCCTGGAGAGGCACCGCGCGCTTGGTGGCGGTGACGACGATTTCTTCCAGTTCAGCTGAGGCTTGGGGTGCGGTCGCAGCTGCGATGGCGGAGAGTACAGCAAGGTGCAATTTCTTCTTTTGAAACATGATCAGTCCTGTTGTTGCGTGGGCGTAGTGTACATATATTTAGAAATCAATTCATTAAATACGAAAGAAATTGAATAAAGACCATAAAAAACAGGTAATTACCGGCCTTTTGGAGTTAAATCTGATTCATATAAATTTGATATCAAAATAAATTCATTGGAAGCCAAGAAGCCAAGAAGCCAAGAAGCCAAGAAGCCAAGAAGCCAAGAAGCCAAGAAGCCAAGAAGCCAAAGTCCAAAAGGCAGAGAGGGAGAGAGCGGTTGATGCATCGTGTCCCTAGTCGCCGTTCCGGTCTTCAGTGCCAGCGATCAGGGTTCACCAAACTTTGTCACGTCAGAGGCGTTTGAGTCGACTCATCACGATGTGCCCGGGTCTTGGAGAAGCTTTCGTTCTTTCAGTAAACCTAGGACGAGGCTGATCGCCATGAGGATGATGATCAAAGTGAAAGGGAAAGCGGTGGCCAGCGCGAGTGCCTGGACCGAATTCAATCCACCGCCCAGAAGAAGCGCGATGCCAATCATGGCGAGCGCACAGCACCAAAAAACGCGTTGTGTCACTGGCGTTCGGGTTTTGCCTCCAGCAGCCATGGTGTCTACGACGAGCGAGCCAGAGTCCATTGATGTGACAAAGAAGATGATGACGAGCACCAGACCAACGATGGACGTCACCTCCGCAAGTGGTAGTTGTTCGAGAAAAATAAACAGCGTTAGCTCGGGTTGAAAATTACGAACACTGTCAGCCACTGCCGTCGCGCCGTGAGTAAAGTAGTTGACCATGGCGGTTTGGCCAAAGATGGTCATCCAGATGAGGAATATCAGCGAGGGTGCGATGAGGGCGCCAACGACAAATTCTCTGATGGTGCGGCCGGTAGAGATCCTGGCGATGAATAATCCCACAAATGGTGAGAACGCAATCCACCACGCCCAATAGAATGTGGTCCAATCATGCATGTAGTAGAAATCGGTTCGACCTGCCCAGGTGCTGAGTTCGGGTAAATACGAGAGATAAGCCCAACCAGAGGTTACGATGTGTTCGAGCGTACTCCAAATAGGGGTGGTCATCAGCACGAAAAAACCGAGCGCAGTCGCCGTCAGCATATTGATTTCGCTTAGTAACTTGATCCCACCGTCAAGGCCTCGAAGCACGGAGAAAAGCGCGAGTGCGGTAATTACCGCGATGAGCGCCATTTGCACCAGGCTAGAGTCTGCCACGCCAAATAGGTAGCGAAGTCCGCCGGAGGCTTGTTCCGCTCCGTAACCGAGCGAGGTTGCAAGACCAAAGAGCGTCGCGAATATGGCAAGGATGTCCACGATATGACCGGGCCACCCCCAGATGCGCTCGCCAAAGATCGGGTAGAGCGCCGAGCGCATCAGCAACGGCAGTGATTTGTTATAACAAAAGAACGACAGAGATAGCCCGACCACAGCGTAAACCGCCCATGGATGAAAGGCCCAGTGATACAGCGTCGCGGCCATAGCGAGGGCTTGAGTCTCCTCCAGTCCAAGGTCCGTGAGATTAAGCGGCAGACGCAACGCATGATTCATGGGTTCCAGGACGCCATAAAACATAATGCCAATACCAATCCCTGCGGCGAACAACATGGCAACCCAGCTAGGCAGGCTATATCTCGCTTCCGCCCTTGGGCCACCGATACGAATGCGACCCAGTGGCGATGCCGCGAGCACAACGCAGAACAGCAGGAAAAAGTTCATGCTGTATATAAAAAACCAATCGAGCGTTGTGGTCAGCCAGACTCTCAGCGAACCAAACCCTTCAGCGGCCACTTGAGGGAAGAGCAGCGTCAGCACGACGAAAATGACCGTAACGCTGCCGCTCAAAATAAACACGGGGTTATGGATGTCGAGCCCGAAAGCCTCGATGTTGTCCTGCCCCACTTCGTAGTCAGACGTATAGACGTCTTCGGTTCCTTGGGCCTCAATTGAGGCGTCGGTCTTGGAAGACAAAGATTTCACCAGCTGGAATAAGTAGGGGACCCTAACATGTTGCCCCTAGGGTGTCACATCAGCGGTCTGGGCCCGCGATGGAAAATGTTAAGGCACGCGGCTGAGCCCTCAGCGTGCCCGGGCTAGCAATTCAAGGTCTGAATGGGTGCGACGTTCCCTGTGTTTGATCATCGGGGGCCGGAGCGCGCTTGATGCAACGCGTTGCAGCTAGTTTTAACGACCCGTGAAGTTTGGCGCTCGCTTAGCGAGAAAGGCTTGAATCCCTTCCTGGCCATCCTCTCCGACTGCACAGCTTGCGATCTCTCGAGTCTCGAGTTCCATCTGAGTTTCAAGGCTGGTGTGGGAGCTCTCGTTAAGAAGTCGTTTGACCGAACCAAAGGCTCGTGTTGGGCCGGTCATCACTGCGTCAACACACTGCGCCACTGCAGATTCAAACGACTCAGCGGGCACGGTTTGATTGATTAACCCCCAGGAGACGGCCTCCTCTGCACTCAGAACTCGATTGGTCAGCATGAGCTCTCTAGCCTTTCTGTCTCCAATGCGCCTGGGCAGGAAGTAAGTCGAACTGCCATCGGGTGATAATCCAGCCTTGGTATAGGCGGACGTAAATTTCGCGGTATCAACTGCGATCACCAAATCGGCGGCGACGCAGAGACTTAACCCTGCGCCTGCCGCGGTACCCTGAACCGCACACACCACGGGTGCATCCAGTCGGGTAAGGCGACTGATGGCGATATGAAGATCACCCGCCATGGTGCGAATGAGTCGTCCTACCTCTCGGCCAGCCTCTGCAAATTCTGCGATATCGCCGCCGGCGCAAAAGAGTTTGCCGGTCGATTTGATTAGTACGCAGCGAAGATCGCCTTCCTCTGCGAGGCGGGTTGCGGCATCACTCAACTCTTTGGCCATCAATGGATTCATTGCATTGGCTTGGTTGGGTCGATTCAAGGTCAGAGTGGCAAGACCTTGCTCAATCTGAAGTGTGATGGTTTCAAAGCTGCTCATGGTCGATCTGTTCCTCATAGTTCGGTTCGGACAGGCGCTCGTTGGCGTGGCACGGGGCGCGTTGTGCTCATCCGTCATCGTGCGCTAACTCTGCGTATTGAATCAAGGCCGAGCGAGTGATGGATCGGCGCGAGCACTCCGGGCGCCATGCAACGCCCAAATTAAAAGACTACAGGCTCCTGAGCGTGGGTTGACGAGGTCAAATCGGTCCCGTCAATCCTCGGGATTGACTGTGGGTTTGGCGGTCTCGGTTCAATCGCGATCTCTCTGTGGGGTGGTAACCGCCTGTTGCTTTCAGTACGGACGATTAACCCGTGACAGGCGGCCCACGGCAACGGCTTCCCCACGTGACTCAAAGATAGAGGACGTTTCAGGGCCACATGACGTGTGCCGATCGAAGCGCGGGTTCAAACCCCATTCACCCTCGTGTCGAAAGTGGTCTTTTTTGCGCAACTCTTTTTGCAGAACTCTTTTTGCGTAATTATGGTGGGCAGACCCTGAATATCTGCTAAAAATGTTGGTGCTAATCGAAGACGCAGCGACACACCCAAGTAGACACACCCAAGTAGTTGATCAACCAGATGAGAGAGGATGCTATGCCAGAAGTAGTCAACCCAGTCGCCCCCTTGGCGCCCAGACCCGATGCTCAGAAGGCGTCGGTTGATGAATTAGATTTGATGCGCCCGGACCTCTTTCACGGTGACTACCATGTCGATGTATTTAAGCGATTGAGGGACGAGTCGCCGGTGATCAGTCAAGAAGTTGAAGATCTTGGCCGGGTTTGGCACGTGACGCGTTTCGAAGACATCATGGCGGTGGACACCAATCACGCCGACTTTTCATCCGACGGCTCGATTGTGGCGACAGATCAGGAAGAGGATTTTCCGCTGCCGATGTTCATTGCGATGGACCCACCAAAGCACGACCAGCAGCGGCGGGAGGTCAGTGGTGTGGTGGCACCTCGTAACCTGGCCAGCATGGAAGCGTTAATTCGTCAGCGTTGCCGGAAGATATTGTCCGAGTTACCGCGAGGGGAAACCTTTAACTGGGTTGACCTGGTTTCCATCGAGCTCACGACGCAAATGTTGGCAACGCTCTTTGATTTTCCTTTCGAGGATCGTCGAAAACTGACTCGCTGGAGTGATGTGGCGACCGCGGATGAGCAAAGTGGCCTTGTGGAGAATGAAGACGCGCGGCGAGCAGAGCTCATCGAGTGCCTGACTTACTTCACAGAATTGTGGAATCAGCGCGTGAATGCCCCGCCGGCAAACGATCTGATCTCGATGCTTGCACATGGCGAATCTACTAAAAACATGGACCCCATGGAGTACCTCGGTAATCTAATCTTGTTAATCGTTGGCGGCAATGACACCACGCGTAATTCGATTTCGGGCGGCGTTCGGTTTTTAAATGAAAATCCTGACGAGTTTGCAAAACTCAGAGCCAATCCCAGTTTGATTCCGAACATGGTCCCGGAAATCATTCGCTACCAAACGCCGCTCGCCTACATGCGTCGCACTACTACGCGTCCTGTTGAGATTGCTGGGCGATCGATTCCCGAGGGGGAACGCATTTTGATGTGGTACGTCTCTGGCAATCGCGATGAACGCGCGATTCAAAATCCTGACGCGTTCTTAATTGACCGAGCCCGATCTCGGCAGCATCTCAGTTTCGGTTTCGGCATCCATCGCTGCATGGGTAATCGACTCGCCGAAATGCAACTGAGGATATTGTGGGAAGAAATTCTTGCGCAATTTGATCGAGTCGAATTGGTGGGTGAGCCTGAGTACGTGAATTCGAACTTTGTTAAGGGGTACACCTCATTACCTGTGGCTGTTTTTGATCGATAGCGTAGCGCTTGATGGTTGATGCCACGTCAGATCTACCTGTGCCGGGCGCCGATTTCGGGCCGAGTTTGTGGGCCGAAGCGCTCCGCCATCGCGAGGAGATCAACCCAACTGCCGACCTGCCGACCCAAGCGGATGTGGTCATCGTGGGGGGCGGATTCTCCGGTCTTTGGACAGCTTACTATTTATCCCTCGCTGATCCCAAACGATCAATCACCTTGCTCGAAGCTGAGCATGTGGGGTTTGGCGCCAGTGGTCGAAATGGTGGATGGTGCATGGGATGGGCAGAAGGGATCGATGCCTTGCTTGCGCGACCCCAAACCAGACCCGAGGGACTTCGTTGGGCCAGGGCCATGCAATCAACGCTCGGTGAAATCAAGTCAGTGCTTGACCATGAGTCGATTGACTGCGATTTCCATCAAGGCGGCACCCTGACCACAGCGACCAACGCAGCGCAATTGGCGCGGCTTCAACGACACCATGATCAGTTGCTCACCTGGGGATTTGATGAAACCGATTTTCGGTGGCTGGCACAAAAAGAGGCGCTAGATCAGGCTAGGATCGAGGGCGCCTTGGGTGCGCAATTGACGCCGCACTGCGCGGTCATTCATCCGGCAAAATTGGTGGCAGGTCTGGTGAGGGTCTTACGCGCTCGTGGGGTGCTTATTTACGAAGGGGTTCGTGTGACTTCAATCAGAGGATTGAAGCTATGCACTAACCGAGGCCATGTCGCCTGCGATACCCTGATTCGAGCAACTGAAGCCTACACGCGCGAACTTCCTGGCCACGCCCGGTTGGTGGTACCTGTCGTGTCTGCGATGGTGGCGACCGCCCCTCTTCCCGCCGACTTATGGGCATCGATTGGGCTGGTTGATCGGCCCACCTTCTGTGACGCGCGTCGCGTGACGGTCTATGGTCAGCGCACCTTGGATGGCCGAATCGCGTTTGGCGCACGGGCTCGTCATGTTCGTGGCACGTCGCTCCCTGCGCATTACGCGTCCACCGACCCGATTTTCGAGGAAGTCGAAGGCGCGCTGTACTCTCTTTTCCCTCAGCTTTCTAACCACGCGATCACGCACCGTTGGGCCGGCGTACTAGGTATCTCGCCCCGGCGACATCTAGAAGTGGCATTCGATCAACACACCCAGCAAGGGTATCTGGGTGGCTACATGGGAGAAGGGGTCGCCGCTTCAAACTTTGCCGCCCGGCGCTTGGTCGAACGCATACTGGATGTGTCTTCGGACTGGGTTGACGCACCTTTTTACGTGTCGCGGCCAAAAAAATGGATTCCTGATCCTATGCGATCCGCGGGCATCACGATTGCTCGCCATGCCGCCGAGCGAGCGGACGCAGCTGAACAAAAAGGCGCGACATCCTTTTTCTGGGACAAGGTGTTCAACGCGCTCGTGTGAGCAGTCCGCTTTGAATCCGTTATTCGAATGTTGGTTCTTCCCACCAGGGAAAGAATTCCGGTAGATCGGATGAGACTTTGCCCGGGAAGACTGGCGCACGCTTTTGAAGAAAAGATTCCACCCCTTCAAAGGCGTCTGCGGATCGTCCTCGGTGATAGACCCCTCGCGAGTCAATTTTGTGAGCTTCCATGGGGTGGTCTGCGCCCAACATTTTCCAGAGCATATGCCGGATTAAGGTCACTGAAACGGCCGAGGTCATCTCCGAGAATTCGAGGGCAAGTGCCTTGGCAGCGGGTAACAGGTCTTCTTCTGCGTGAACGCTGCGAACGAAGCCGCGGTTAAGCGCTTCGTCTGCTTCAAATACGCGTCCTGAGAAGGTCCACTCGAGCGCTGTTTGAATGCCCACAATTCTGGGTAGAAACCAACTGGAGCAGGCTTCTGGAACAATGGCGCGTCGAGAGAACACGAAGCCATAACGGGCTTTTTCGGAGGCAAGACGAATGTCCATTGCACACTGCATGGTGGCGCCAACGCCAACTGCTGGTCCATTACACGCTGAGATCAAGGGTTTTTTGGACTCGAATAATCGAAGCGTCAGTAATCCGCCGCCATCACGCTGCAGACCGCTTGGTTTCCCAGGCGCATCATTGTTGAACGTATCTTTTCCAGAGGATAAGTCCGCACCCGCGCAAAACCCTCGCCCTGCGCCTGTGAAGATAATGGCACGCACCTCATCATCGGCGTCTGCCGCATCCATTGCATCAATCAACTCTTGCATCATTTGACCGGTGAAGGCGTTCAGCTTGTCGGGTCGGTTCAACGTGATGGTTAGGATGGGGCCGTCTTTTTCGTAAAGGATTTGTTCGAAATTCATCAGAGTTCCTCGGGTTAATTAGGCGCCTCGGGCGAGCTCGTGGAAGAGTGCGCGCTGGGCATGGCTACCGCCAATCGTGTGGAGCGTATCAAATGTACCCTCGAGCAGGGACTTCGCTTCGGTCGTCTGACCTTTTGCGCGAAGCGCCAGGGCTTCGGCGAGATCCTTTCCCACGGCCTGACAGGTGAGGCCTTGCTCTAATGGGCTGTCGCTCCAAGCCTCGATACTGGCCATGCCTTGCTCGAGTGCTGTTTGATCGCCAATTCTGGCAGCGATCATCACATAATGCAGCGTAACAAATACGAGTTCCTGGTCCGTGATTCGGTGCTGATAGTCGGAAAGCGTGTGCCATCGGTCGTTCACGTCGAGGCCTCGCATTTCTAACCGGTGCAGCAGGCTCGCGGCGTTACAGACATCCAGATAAAAGTCATCCTTTAGCGGTTGGATCAAATAGTCATCGTAGAGCTGAAGCGCGGCGTTAGGCTCACCACTGTCGACCAACATAAGCGCTTTGTGCCAGTGCAGATGGTTCGTGAAGTTGTTCGTGGATTGCCAGTGCGGCAGGCATTCGTCCATCCATTGCAGGCCCTCTTGCCATCGGGACTGCATGTGGAGCACATGAGCAACCGAGTGTGCGGCCCACATATCCATTGGGTCGGCAGCGACGGCTGCACGACCCAGGGCCTCGGCGTGCTCAAAGTGTCCCGTTTCTTCGAATCCGAAACTGAGCATCCCTTCGACAAAGCTTCGCCAGCGGTGATCTTCGGGCCACGCGGTAAGGCTAGCGTCGGTCGCGTCGCGCATTGCCCCAGCGTCACCTCGATAGAAGTGAAGATGGTTGGCCGCTTTAAGTGCTAATAAGTCAGTAGGAAAGCGAGCCAACAATTCTGCTAATCGTTGGCTAACGAGGACGAGGTCGTCGAGTAACCAAGCATCGATTGCGGCTCGATGCAGAGATTCTCGATCATTAAGTTCAAGTTCGCGGAGTGCTGCTGCGGTCTGTTGCAACGGCCCTTTGAATCTTGGATCACTGGCCATCTTAAGTTGATATGACTTAAAGATATGACCTGTGGCAAAGGTCGGGTCGTCCTCCAAAATGGGGTGAAGGCTGTCCATGGTATCGGTGGCGTAGCGAAGATATCGGTCAATGACCTGATCAAAGCGCTGCACCGAGTCGTCGCGGTCACAAGAGTGGTGAAGTCCGAGATGATCCTCTATTTGCATGAGCTTGTCCGAATGATTGGGGTTTGCGAGCCAAAAAGAAGCGCTCTGCCTGCGTCGAAGGTCGACCCAGGATCTGGTTTCGATGAGGGAAACGACCAAATTGCGCAACGATTAAAGCGTGGTCTCGGAATGAGCGCAAGAAGCCATCAAGCAGGGCATGCCAAGGGGGCTCAGCATGTTCTCTGAGCCTCCATAGCGCCTCAAGGCCTTCGGTTTGGTCGGTTGTCGATTCGCTGTGATGAAGTGGCATCAAGGTGAATACCCGCTCGATTGGGGATAGCCAGGCCCAGTCATCTCGAGTCATGACGCTTCTGGTTAACTCAATCGCTTTCGATGAAAACGCGAAGGCGCCAGGTGTGCTTCTGAAGATATGCCGCGGAAACTGATCCAATGCAATCGTGAGGGCAAGGGCCTCGTCAATGGTGAGCGCAGTACGAGATAAATTCTCAAACGGCGAGGGTGTAGATGAAAATAACACGCCAAACCGGTGCGCGATATCTTGGTCCAGCCGCTTGCCGCCTCGAAACCAAATGTTGTACCTCGCCGCGACCTGTTCTGGATTAAAGCGGTCGATCCCAAACCATAATTTGATGATGTCGCTAGTGGGTAAATCCATCGGCAATCTCGCCATCAGGCAAGTCAAGATAGCGGCGCAGGTAGTTCACTAGAATGTACAGCGGGATTGTGTCGAGGAGCGCGACTACGACTTTGAAGAGGTAATTGCTCATCATCAGCGAGAACAGTAGGCCTAAGGTCATGGCACCCGCAAGGAACTGAGCGCCAAAGGTCACCGCTACTACCATGACCGAATCCACGCCCTGGCTTACGATGGTGCTGCCGTTATTTCTTAGCCAAAGATGTTTGCCGTCCGTGAGGCGCTTCCAGAAGTGGAACAACGCCACGTCGCAATACTGGGCGGCGAGGTACGCCATCATCGAGGCGAACACGGCGCCGCTGGTTGTGGCGTAAAGCAGCGAGAACAGTTCGATCTGGTTCATCGCCTCATCACCGTTTGGGAGAGGCACTGGCTCGGCAAGCGTTAAGGTTTGCCATGGTGCTGGCGAGGTGGCCGCTGGCATCGCTTGGCCCAACCAAATGAAGCCAATAATAAAAAAGTTGAGACCAAGGCCCACAGTTACCAGGAAATTCGCGCGTTTTTTTCCGTAGAGTTCACTGATCAAATCGGTACATAAGAAAGTGAGCGGATAGGGGAGAACACCGACGGCCAGCGCCCAGGGGCCTAGTTGAACAAAACGTGTGATGCCTAGGATGTTCAGCATGGTCATGGCGCATAAAAAAACCCCAGCAAGGACAAGGAATACGCGTTCGCGGCGAACAAGGATGGAGTCAGTCATGGGGTTCTCCGGCAAGGTTTAAGACTCTTTTTGTCCCAGATTGGCATGGAGCACTGCGCCATTAATGACCGGGTGATCAGCGCAGAATCGAATCGTCTCGGCGATTTCTTCGGGTTCTATGAGGCGACCAAAGGTTGATAAGCCACCAATCATTTGAAGAACAGAGGGGTCGTCACCCACGTGGGCACGCAACATTTCGGTGTCGGTAAATCCGGGACAAACGCAGGCGGTGTGAATGCCTGTGCCCGCCAAATCCTGACAGGATGCACGCATCATCCCGATCATGGCGTGTTTGCTGGTCACGTAGGTAAACGAATTTGCCACAGCTTTTTCGCCAAGGGTGGATCCAATATATAGCAGCGCGCTTCCCTCACGCATCAGAGGCAGCAACACGTGATTGAGCATCTGAGGGCCAACCACATTGATCATCAAAATGTTGTTCAACTCGCTCGCACTGGTGGTTTGCAGCGTGTCATTCACCAGTCGTGCGGCATTATGAATCAGGACGTCAAGCTGGCCCTCCAGTAGCGGTACGAGCTGACTTTCCAGCACGGCTTGTGCGCCTTGATGACCGAGGTCGACCTCGATGTCCGTAACGCCTTCGAGGTTGGAGGGGCTGCGAGAGAGATTGAAGACTCGCGCGCCGTTTCGGACAAATAGTTCAGCGGTGGCTCGACCGATGCCTTTGCTCGCACCCGTGATCACAATGTGCTTCATGAGGCTTGCCACTCCGCAATGCCCCATTGTCCTGGGCTGGAGGCAACCTTCAGGATCAGATGTGTGACGCCAAAGCTTTGAAATTGAGGCAAGGCTTTTACCCGATCAAGAAAATAGCGAGAGAACTCTTCAACTGTGGTGTTGGCAATGGGGAGGGTCAGTACGTCTCTCGGAAGAAAAGGGATGCGTTCGCCATTGAAGTGGGCCAGAACGTACCCGTCTTCTTCGCTGATCTGAAGGTGCGGCGACTGTTCGGGCAGCAGGACCTTTTCATCGATTTCGTCACACAGGGCCCGAAGCGCGCGTTTAATGATGCCGTAGTCAAATAAAAGGCCTGCCTCCGAAAGTGCCGCAGTGATCTGGCATGCAACTTGGAAGTTATGGCCGTGCAAATCCTCTCGATCCGTGGCGTTGAAAATCGTGAAGTGCGCAGCAGAAAAATTCATAGCCTCTTTGGCGACTTCGATGGTGGCAAAGCGTTGAGTCAAAAGGGGTGGCCCGTTGGTGTTCAGAGCCAGTGTACCCCAGGCGCTTAAGTCGAGCGAGGGTAAGCCCTTGGTGGTGTGTGCGGGTCAATTCTGAGAGACTCGATTGGTGGCTAAATCGCGAAGTCGATGAGAAAAGAGGACAATAGTATGGCGTTATCAAAGTTAAGCCGGTCGATCAAAGGTAAGGCGGTGATTGTGACGGGTGCGGCGAGTGGCATGGGGCGGGCAACCGCGCATCTCTATGCTGATGAAGGCGCCAAAGTCGCGCTCATTGACGTCAATGAGGGTCCGCTCACCGAGGTCCTGAATGAGATCCGCGGTGCAGGCTATGAGGCGGAGGCCTGGACGCTCGACCTTCTTGATCGTTCCGCCATTGCACCCTGCGTCGATGCGATTGCGGCGCATTTTGGTGGTATCGATATATTGATCAATAACGCAGGGATATCCATTCCAGCACCGATCGACAGTGATCATTATGTTGACGCTTGGGACAAGGTGTTTGGCGTGCTTATCACTGCGCAAACGTTGCTGTGCCGAGCGGTGCTGCCCTATATGCGTCGGGGTGGCTGGGGCAGAATTGTCAACATCGCTTCGACGGAAGGCTTGGGTGCCACCAAATATGGCAGCCCTTATACCGCGGCAAAAACGGGCGTGATCGGGTTGACTCGCTCGTTGGCTGTGGAATTAGGTCGAGAAAATATCACGGTAAACTGTGTTTGCCCTGGACCGATTAAAACAGGGATGACCGCTCGAATCGCCGATGAGGATAAGGTGGTTTTTGCCAAACGAAGAACCGCACTTGGCCGATACGGTGATCCTGAAGAAGTCGCCCACGCGACTTTCAGTCTCACGTTGCCCGCTATGCAATACGTGACTGGCGTGACCCTGCCGGCAGATGGTGGACTCACCATCAAGAACGCCTAGATCCTAAGGCGTCGGCGTCGGCGCGATGGGATACTGCCGTTTGAGCTCGTGGTCGGGCGGCTCTATCCACGAGTGCTGACGTTGCTATGGATAGGTGGCAGATACGCTGCCGTCTTTAAATTGTGGCTCCGATTTCACTCGTTTTATGGCGCGAGCATCAAACGCTTCAAGACTGATGGATCCACAGTCGCGTCCCCCAAAAAATTCCAGCGGATCAGTATCAAGCGGTATCGATGAGCCGCTTACAAACCGAGCGACCAAGCATCAAAAACGGGGTCGGGTTGCAGGTCATCAAAGCGGGATGATGGTCAACGCCAAGCCCGCTGTCTTAACCCCCTTCACGTGCGAGGGGCCCATCCACCGTCTGGCTAGACTGAGGCAACGCCCTCGGCAAGCGCGGCCGGGACTTCAATGGTTCGAACACGCAGATATTCGCCGAAGGACTTGGCTTGACCGTCGATTCGATTATTTGAAGAGACCCCTTCGCCAAGAATGTCTCGGATATAAAAATTCAGCGATCGCATGTTCGGTAATTCATACCGCTCAATGTCATATTGCGCGACATCAGGACACAGTGCCTTCAGTTGTTCGACGGTAAGAAAGTCATGCAAGAAAGCATAAGCCTCATCGCTTCTTGCCCAAACGCCGCAGTTCGCAGCGCCGCCTTTATCGCCCGAGCGAGTGCCAAAGAGGCGTCCAAACGGAATGCTAACCTTAGGGCCCTCCGGAATGGGTGCGAGGGTCTGAGGAACGGTTTGATAATGAATCTCGGGTAATCCCAATCGTTGCGTCGGCAAGACTTCGATCGAAGTGCCATCGATGTGCAAAGTCTCCGTTACCTTTTGGCTATCGATCAATGTAGGCCAGTAGACGATGCTTGGGCTGCCGCCACCGATGGTGTTGCCTCGACCCGTATTGCCGGGAATTGTAGCCAGTGATAGCTCTGTTATTTTTGCGTGGAAAAGACGACCTACCTTTTTAGGGTCCTTTGAGGTGCATACGACCCGTAGCGCTGCATGCGCTTCCTCGTTGGATTGGCCATCAGCTTTGTCACTGCGTATGAGTTGGACGTCGACACTGTCGAATTGCGCTCGCCCGCCCAGGTTATGAAAGATTTGCTCAAGATAGAGTTCGGCCTTCTTTTCAATGTCGAGTCCCGTCAGCAAGATCTCAACACCGTTGCGGTAGAGACCCTTGGTATTGATGCAAACCTTGTGGGTTGGTGGAGGAGAGCTGCCACGGCAGCCCGTGACCCGCACGCGATCGGCATCTTCCTGGGTCAGCTTCAAGGTATCGAAATGCGCAATGACGTCGGGATTGAGATAAGCCGGACTACCGATCTCGTAAAGTAACTGGGCGGTTATGGTACCCACTGAGATGAGTCCACCCGTCCCTGGATGTTTGGTCACTGTAAAGCTGCCATCTGCCTCGATTTCGGCGATGGGATAGCCGACGTTGATGTAACTGGGGACTTCCTCAATAAAACTGTAGTTGCCGCCACAACATTGGGCGCCACATTCGATGATGTGACCTGCGGTCAGCGCGCCGGCGAGCGCATCATATTGGTCGCGTTGCCAATTGAATTTCCAAGCAGCCGGGCCGATCACCACTGCCGCATCAGTCACCCGAGGGCAGATGACGATGTCAGCGCCTCGATCGAGGGCCTCTTTTATCGCCCAGGCCCCGAAATACGTGTTTGCGGTGACCACTTCATTTTCAGAGTCTGCGAGTCGCGTGCCTTTATCCAAATTGACGAAGGCTTCACCTTCGGCTTGAAGTGATTCGAGGTTGGCCGTCAGATCATCACCATCAATGTAGGCGACTTTGGCCCGCAGACCTTGTGCTTCGAGTATTTTCTCTACCTCTTCGGCCATTCCCTTGGGATTAAGGCCGCCCGCATTGGAGACGATTTTGATGTTTCGCTCGAGGCAAAGGCCGACCACGTCTTCCACCTGCTTCAGAAAGGTCCCCACATAGCCCAGATGCGCCCCGCGGCTTTCTCGTTGATCGTAGAGGATTTTCATGGTGAGTTCGGCAAGATAATCCCCGGTTAACACGTCGATTGGTCCGCCCAGCACCATTTCCTTGGCCGCGTCTAATCGGTCACCGTAATAGCCACTGCAGTTGGCGATTCGAATCGTTTCTCCCATGGTCAATCTCTCCGATTGTGTGTCTATTGTTAAAAAGGGCCGCTAACATCAGGGGCTGCGCTTGCGCATGAAACAACCGCTGGGTGACTGCACTGGCTGCGGGGAGCGGTCACTGGCTATTCTCAGCGACCCAACTGGGTGACCGCTTTTCCCTGAAGGCCGCCATCCCTTCTGCTGCTTCCTCTGATTGAAATGTTGCGACACTCCACTCAGATGCGGCATCAAAGGCTTCGTCTGGTGACCAATCTGGGACTCGATTCACCAAGGCTTTACAAGTCTGAACGGCAATGGGTCCTCCGAGATTGATCATGCTGATTTCTTCCTCGACGGCTTGGGTTAGAGCGTCCAAGGACACGGCTCGATGCGCAAAACCCATCGCCACTGCTCGCGTGCCAGAAAATCGTTCGCCCGTGATAAACAGTTTCATTGCATGATGCCGGCCCAATTTCGGAAGGCAAACCACGCTAATGACCGCAGGGATGACCCCAATTCGAACCTCAGAGAAACTAAATTGCGCATCTTCATCGGTAATCACGATATCTGCAGCGCCAACCAGGCCCAGGCCACCGGCGAAGGCGGCGCCATTTACCGCAGCAATGACGGGCTTGGGGCTCGCAAGGATGGCTTTCAATACCTCGGCGTAGGGCAC
>Ga0255760_10001290_pt1 | contig 24214 bp, 20 predicted proteins | sample 071ome_25_FD_179960 | JGI IMG/M metagenome (GOLD analysis project Ga0255760, IMG submission 179960) | Coastal salt marsh microbial communities from the Groves Creek Marsh, Skidaway Island, Georgia - 071410BT metaG (version 2) | ecosystem: Environmental > Aquatic > Marine > Intertidal zone >...
CCGTCCGAACGAAGGGGTGACCGAGCGGCACAACAACGGTACCAATCTGGGGATGTTCGGTGGTCATGTCGAATATTGGAAATTCACTGCCTACTATGAGGAAGCTGGGATTGGTGGCTTTCCTGGTCGGGCACCTGGTCGGTTCTGGTGCAATCCGGCTTCGGCTAATGGTAAGTAATCCGCGGTTTTTTGAGCCACTCTTGAATATGAAAACACCTTGTGCATGGATACTCTCCTTCCTTCTATTCGCTCTGCCAGGTTGCGGGGATGGGAGTGACGGTGGCGGTATTCGTAACAGTCAGAACGTGGAGGGGGCAGCTGATCACTTGTCCGAGGCTTTTGCTAATTCCGACTCAGCCCTACAAAAGCATGCCAAATCGGCTTCAGAGGCCATGCGGAAGAAAAAATACCGGGACGCTCTAATCGCGCTGCAGGAAATCAAGCAGTCAGGTAAGGTCAAGGATGTGAATGAAGGCATTGCTGTCAGGGATTCCCTGATCAACCTGGAGCAGGAATTGATCTATGCCATGGAGGATGGAGACCCGAATGCCGAAAAGGCATACCAGCTTCTCAAGCGAGTCAATCGAAATTAAATCGCCTCTCCGATTAAGCTTTGGGGGCTACCTATCAGCAAGGGGCTAAGGGCCAGGCTCGGCTTAAGCCAGAGAGAGGACGATCAAAAATTTTGATATTCTGCTCTCGGGCTCGTAAATTAGCCTCATGACTTTGCCGCTGGTATTGCTTCACTACAAAACCTTGATGCCTGGTAGTCGTCTGGTTGATGGCCTTGAAGGGCTGGGTTTTAGGGTTGAGGTGGTATCAGATCCAAACCAACTCGCCGACCTGGTTAGGACGCAGTCTCCCATGGCCCTGATCTGTGATCTGGATCCCGAGCCCCGGCCTGCTCTTGAAGCCATCCGTGCGATCAAAGAGGATTTACAAACCCAGCATCTGCCTATCCTTGCCTTTGCTGATCTTTCCAAGCCTTCTGTGGAGGATTCGGCTCGCATGGTGGGTGCCACGCTGATTGCGGATCGATCAGGGATTCTTTCCCAACTGGGGCACCTCATGGATCACGTTCTTGAAGTGCACTGAAAAGGGGATTCCAATCCGGCCGTATTATCCTGCCTTTCGCGTTTCTAGAGAGGCCCAAAGCCCCAACGCGCATCAAAGACTTTCCGCGTGACCTGATCATCAGGGCATGGCAGGTTTAGGCCGTGACACCCGATGAGGCAGGCCGATATTTAAGAGCCTACAAAGAGGACAGGCTTTCGCAGGAAGAGCTGATTAAGCTCTTTCAGCGTGCGCCCTTTGAAGACTTGGGATTCGCCAGGGTCGATACCCATCGAGCCTTGCGTAAGGGCTTTCCTGAGGTGGTTTTTGGCCAGGGTAAGACCCCTCCCCAGATCGAGTCCATTGTTCAAAAATTGGCCGAAGCATCCCACGCCGTCCTTGTCACCCGCGTTGAACCCGAGGCGGCTGCTGACATCCAGTCACGGATGCCAGAGCTGACCTACCATCCTCTGGCCCGTTGTCTGGTGTGGCAAGGTTCTACAGAACTTCACATGGGAGGAAAGGTTTGCGTGGTCTCGGCTGGCACCAGCGATATGCCTGTAGCTGAGGAGGCCGCTGTCACTGCAGAAGTCATGGGCAACCATGTCGAACGGATTTATGACGTGGGGGTAGCGGGTCTGCACCGATTGCTTGCTTCCTTGGAGCGTCTTCAGCAAGCCGAGGTGCTTATTGTGGTCGCAGGGATGGAAGGGGCTCTGCCAAGTGTGGTGGCTGGGCTGGTGTCGCAGCCAATCATCGCAGTGCCAACCAGCGTGGGGTATGGGGCGAGTTTTAATGGTTTGGCAGCGCTTTTAGGGATGCTCACCAGCTGTGGGAGTGGCGTCACAGTCGTGAATATTGATAACGGATTTGGAGCTGCTTTTGCGGCAAGTCAGATCACTCAACTCCTTCACCCTCTCGCATAGTGGCCTTTATGAAGACACTTTATCTGGATCTTTTTAGTGGGATCAGCGGGGATATGTTCCTGGGAGCCATGCTCGATTTGGGGCTGGATGAGGGATATTTGAGGCAGCAACTGGATTTGCTGGAAATCGGTTCCTATGAACTCAAAGTAGGGCGAGCGAGCCGATCAAGCGTGGAAGGCGTCAAGTTTGATGTGCTCCTGGATGCTTCTCAGGGGGAGACACACCATAGCCATTCACACGGGGGTCACACCCATGCCCATTCCCACACCCACAGTCATGGTGGCATCGAGGATCACGGTCACGATACGGATCACGCTCGCAATTATGCACAAATCAAAACCCTAATCAGGCAAAGCCCGCTCTCGGATTGGGTCAAAAAACGTGCCGAAGCGATTTTTCACCGCATCGCTGTTGCTGAAGGCAAGGTTCATGGACTGCCTCCTGAGGAGGTTCATTTTCACGAGGTGGGCGCTGTAGATTCCATTGTCGATATCCTAGGTGCCTGCATTGCCCTGGAAAAAATGGGCTGCCCCCGAGTGCTTGCCTCACCGGTTGTCGAGGGCACTGGCTTTGTTCACTGCGCTCATGGGAAATTCCCTGTGCCAACGATGGCAACCCTTTCCATTTTGGGTGAAGCGGGCATTGCACTCAGCCAGTGTGATGTGCCTCACGAACTGGTGACTCCCACCGGCGCTGCCTTGTTGGCTGAATTAGTGGAATCTTTTGGTCCCATGGAAGGTCTTGTGGCGACCCAAGTCGGCTATGGTCTGGGCGGGCGAGATATTCCTGGCCGCCCCAACGTGCTCCGCGCGGTTTTGGGCACGACAAGCGCTTCTCAACCTGAGGTAGAGGACTGCTCTGACCAAGTCGTGTTGCTCCAGACCAATCTGGATGATTGTCAGCCGGAGTGGTTAGGGCACTTCATGGAGCTGGCCTTGAAACAGGGAGCTCTGGATGTGTTCTTTGCTCCAATTTACATGAAAAAACAACGGCCGGGGGTGCTGCTGAGTTTGCTCTGTGCGCGGGGTCAAGAGGATACGTTTGAACGCCTCATGTTTCGTGAAACCACTGCATTTGGCTTGCGAAAAAGTTATCATGATCGGATCAAACTCACTCGACGGGAGGGTGAAGTCGCTACGGCCTTCGGGAATATCATGACCAAAGAGGGATACCTTGGTGATGCACGCTTGAGGGTGACGGCCGAATTTGAATCTTGTCGTCAGGCAGCTCAACAATTCGGGGTCCCTATTCAGCATGTCTATCAGGCTGTGGAGCGTGCCCTTGGGAACCGCCTTGAGGACCTTTGATCTTCCTATGAAACCTGGTAAACATCCCTCATCGAGTCAGGTGACCTATCGGGAAGTGGGAGAGGATTATTTTCAAAAGCGGCAGCTCAAGCGTTTTGCTGGGGTCTTTCATCTTTGGGCGCTGGGGGTTGGGGCCGTGATATCTGGGGATTTTTTTGGCTGGAACTTTGGTCTTGGGGCGGGGGGATTTGGAGGCCTGCTGGTAGCCACTTTGCTCATCACGCTAATGTATGTCGGGTTGTGTTTCAGCATTGCCGAAATGAGTGCGGCCATGCCTCATACAGGAGGTGCCTATTCCTTTGCTCGCACAGCCATGGGGCCTTGGGGCGGTTACCTGACTGGCTTAGCCGAAAATATGGAATATATCCTAACTCCCGCGGTTATTGTTGTGGGTATTGGAGGCTATTTGGGCGCTATTTTTGAAACCCCTGAAGCGTGGGAACCTCTGTGGTGGTTGGCAGCCTACAGTGTTTTTGTTGGGCTAAATATTTGGGGGGTTGAGATTTCTTTTCGGTTTTCAGTGTTCATCACCCTGGTTGCCCTTGCCATCTTGCTCGTATTTTACTGTGGAGCTTTAGCTCACTTTGACTGGCAACAAGCTTTCAACATGGAGCCCGGGGAAGGGGCAACACAGTTCCTGCCGAAGGGATGGGCAGGGATCTTTGCTGCCATGCCTTTTGCTGTCTGGTTCTACCTGGCTATCGAGCAACTACCTCTTGCAGCCGAAGAGGCCCAAAAGCCCCAGCGGGATTTGCCTCGAGGCATCGTCAGTGGTTTGATGACCCTAGTCTTCTGTGCCTTTGCCACCCTCATTCTCAATGCGGGGATCGCACCTGGAGCCGCAGGGATTGCTCAAAGCGATGAACCTCTTTTTGAGGGCTTTAAAACAATTTTTGGGGAAGGTTTAGGAACCCGAGTCCTTGCATTGATTGCTGTGGCTGGGCTGGTTGCAAGCTTTCACTCCATCATTTATGCCTATGGCCGGCAGATCTACTCTTTGTCCCGAGCAGGTTACTTTCCATCTTTCCTGTCTCTGACTGCCCCCCGACGCAAGACGCCGCACGTTGCCTTGGTGTTCGGGGCCTTGATTGGGTATGCCGTCGCATTGGTGATTCATTTTGCCAGTCCAGGCAGTGCAGTGGGAGCCGCCCTGCTCAATATGGCTGTCTTTGGAGCGGTCATTGCCTATGTCATGCAAATGGCCTCATTCTTGCGCCTGCGAAAGCACCATGCTGCCATGAAGCGCCCCTATTTGAGTCCTACCGGAGTCTGGGGAGCCTGGTTTGCCAGCCTACTCTCAGTGATGACTTTATTAGCCCTTTTTATTGATTCGAGCTATCGTCATGCCGTCTTGGGTGCTCTGATTTGGTTTTTGGCTGGCATAGGCTATTTTGCTTTGTTTGCCCGTCACCGTTTAGTTAAGGCCCCCGAGGAACATTTTGCGATGCATGATGGAGAAGTTCCCAGCAGGGAATTGCCTCAGGATGGTGATGCAGCCAGCGATTAAATGGGTCACTCGACCCTTCGTGGCTTATCTGGCCTGCAAGGGCTGTATAGGGATGCCAAGGGCTTGCTAGCCGCCAAATGCTGCACATGAGAGAGCCAAGCGGTGAAAAGCTCGGCTTAAAGAGAGCTACTAAGCAGTCGGGAGAAATCCCGGACAGGCAAACTGACTAGGCATCGACCTCGGCTCTCGCTTCAGCTGCCAGCGGGGTGCTGAGGTAACGCTCACCCGTTGAACAGGCGATGGTGACGACCATTTTGCCCTTGTTTTCAGGCCTACGAGCGATTTCCAGAGCTGCGACCACATTGGCTCCGGTACTGATCCCTACCAGCAAACCTTCTTCCTTGGCCAGACGACGGGCCATGGCGAAGGCATCATCATTGCTGACTCGCACACATTCCTGGATCTGGTCCACACCGTCTGATCCCTGCAAGTGCAGGTTGTCGGGGATGAATCCAGCTCCTGTGCCTTGGATTTTGTGAGGTCCAGGAGTCAATGCTTCCCCAGCAAGTGTCTGACTAATAACTGGCGAGTCGCTTGGCTCAACAGCGATAGCTTGGAAACCAGGTTTTTTTGAACGCAGGACTTCGCAGCATCCGCTGATGGTGCCACCGGTTCCGACGCCAGCTACCAAAATATCAATCGCACCATCGGTGTCATCCCAGAGTTCTTCGGCAGTGGTTTCACGGTGGATTTGCGGGTTAGCGGGATTTTCAAATTGTTGGGGTATCCACGCATTAGGAGTCTGCTCTGCCAGCTCCTTGGCCTTGTCGATGGCTCCTTTCATGCCTTGAGCCCCAGGAGTGAGCACCAATTGCGCTCCCAACAGGGCCAGGAGGGTCCTGCGTTCGTGCGACATGGTCTCAGGCATGGTGAGGATCAGTTTATAACCTTTGGCGGCAGCAACAAAAGCCAGCGCAATACCCGTGTTGCCACTAGTTGGTTCGATAATGACCGTTTCTTTTTTGAGGATACCACGTTTTTCGGCATCCTCGATCATGGCCATACCGATGCGATCCTTGACACTACCTAGCGGGTTGAAAAACTCGCATTTGAGTAAGACGGTTGCATCGATACCATCAGTCACCCTATTGAGGCGGACCAGGGGGGTGTGACCGATGGTCTGGACGATGTTGTCGTAAATCTTTGACATTCCTGAATGTGGCTTGATGAGCTTTGGCTTAAACAAATCTTATTTTTCCTCAAATTCAAGGTCAACCTCCAAAAAGGTTTTTCCAGAATGGGGGGAGCCTTTGGGAGTTTATTGAAGGATCTGAGGTCGACAAATGAATGGATTGAACCATGATTGAGTCCCATGAAGATCCTTTTTGTTCATGCCCATTTTGATGATTATGAATTCACCGCATCGGGCCTTTTCGAGGCCTGGCGGCGAAGACTGAGCACAGGCTTGAAGGCAAGGGTGTTGGTTTGCACTGATGGTCGAGCTGGCCATCATTTGCATGGACCCGATCAGACCACCCAAGTGCGCTTAAAGGAGCAGCAAGCCTCGGCAAGCATTGGTCAATATGAGTTCCATAGCTTACGTTTGCCTGACGGATCGATACCCCGTGAGGCCTGCCTGCTGGTGACGCGCGAATTGCTAGCGGCTCTGTGGAAGGCAATCAGAGACTTTGAACCTGATTACCTTTTCTGCCCGCCGTTGCCGATTGATCCGCTTGCTGGAGTTCATGTGGATCACGTAGCCGTGGCTGAGGCAGTCAGGAAGGTTGCCTACATGATCAATGTCCCGCATGCTTTCTTGGAAGAATATCCTTCACCTGCAGGGACGGCGACCCCATGCAAGGTGCCGGTCATCCTGAATACCTATGATGGTTACATGGCTGGGTCCAATCATCCGGATTTCGTGGTGGATGTGGAACCGATGTTTGAAACGATCGCTCAGATGACCTGGTGCCATCAAAGCCAGATTATGGAGTGGCTCCCGTGGGTGGGGCGCCATCGGATGCAGGCTCCTGCCGATTTCGATGCCTGGAAGGTGGAATTACGCGAACGCTTTATCAGGCAGAATCGAGAGCTTGGCATAGACGATGACCACGCCAGGGAGGCATTCATGGTGACGGCATGGGGGGAGGTACCAACAACCAAGGAGCTTCTGAATGACATCCCTTGTATTGATCAGGCTCAAAGTACTTTCCAGCGACTCAAGGTTTATGAGAAGGCCTATCATGGAAGCCAATGAAGATAGGTCTTGCGAACAGGTTGCTTTGAGCTGGTAGAGAGCCCCCGCTAAGGGCTAACTTGTGAACCTTCCTAACATGAAAACCAATCGCAGGCAATTCATGCTCCAAGCCTCCTCGGTGGCCATGGCATCATGTCTTGCACCCTCGCTCAAGGGGCAGTTGTCACAGTCTTCAATGAAACCAGATTACGTTGCTAAGGGTCCCATTCGACACTCAGTCATGGGCTGGTGCTTCAATCCCATGTCGCCAGCTGAGCTAGCCCGTCAGGGGAAGCAAATGGGTCTTTCAGCCATCGAGGGTATCCCCGTATCAGCCTATGCCGAGGTCAAGGCCATGGGATTGAATATTTCTCTGGTTTCTGGAGGACACGGCTTTGCCCAAGGCCCTTGCAATCCTGCCTACACCGAGCAGGTAGTCGTCGGGTTAACTAAGGCGATTGATTTAGCCTCCTCGGTGGGAGCGAACAAAGTGATTACCTTTACCGGGATGCGCTACGAGGGAATGGATGATGAAGCGGCTGTGCAATTATGTCTCAATACCTGGAAAAAGGTGCTTTTGCACGCTGAGCGAAAGAAGGTAACCCTGGTGCTTGAGCACCTTAACTCTCGCGATGGCTCTCATCCCATGAAGGGGCATCCAGGTTATTTTGGTGATCATGTCGATTTCTGCATACAGCTCGTTGAAAGCCTTGCCTCTCCCTATTTTAAGCTGCTCTTTGATATTTACCACGTGTCGGTGATGCATGGTGATGTCATTCGCCGGATCCGCCGCTACCATCCACTCATTGGGCACTATCATACCGCTGGCAACCCGGGACGAGGAGAACTGGACGATAACCAGGAAATCAATTACCCCGCGATCATGAGAGAGATCCTAAGAACGGGTTATGAAGGGTATGTAGCCCATGAGTTCATCCCTACCTGGAAGGATCCGCTTCAGTCTTTGAGGCATGGCATCCAGGTCTGCGATCAACAGCTCTGAAAAGGGTGAAACAATCTACGCGCTCACGAGATCATTCGGTGACGCAACTTGGGAAGGCGTCCCAAGTAATCGGTCCATAGGCATGCCAGATAATGGGCCAATGCGCGGCCATTGAGGCGATCCCAAACCTTGCATCCATTTGCCAGTGTGTCTGATCCCAACGCCATCCACTGTAACACCAAATCCTTGCTTGCCCCGTCAAGTCGAGTCTCTGTCCAAGGGGGAGCCAAACCAAGCAGTTCAAGAAGATGGCATTCAAAACAAAGCGTCTGGATGAGGCCGTCTGTATCCTTTTGACTCATCCCTTTGAGATAGGATTCAAAAAGTTCCATCAAACCATCCATGGGGGTGTCTTCCTCAACGCAGTGGGCAACCATCTGGGCGGCGCAGCAGGCATACTCGAAACGATCTAGATGTCGACTCAGTGGTCCGGGTGGGTTCTTGAGCTGGATCTCCTGCAAGGTATGCAGGGTGGAACGAGAGCTGCGTTTGAAGGCCAGCAAACAGTGGTTAAACAGGTCGAGCTTTCCTTTGAAAGCTGATTTGTTCCTCAAAGCGCCCCGCGCCATGGTACTCAAACGTCCGTGATCCTTGGTGATCCAGTGAACGATGAGGCTGGTCTCAGAATAGCGAATGCAACGGATGATGATTCCCTGCGTCTGTTCCATTGGATTCAACCTCGGTAGGTTTATTCTCCGCCCCTCACCGATGAGGGAACGGGTAGTGTGGGTAGGGGAATCGTTTTTTTTAGATGGCTTAACCAGTGGTTTTCTTGAGTTTTCATCACGCGCCGATCATCAGGCTCATGATCATCATAACCTACCAGGTGAAGCATGCCGTGGATGAGGTAGCGCATGCATTCCTCAAACCAATGGGTGTGGTAGGTCAGGCCATAATGATAGGCGATTTCCGGGCAAATCAGGATTTCGCCTAGCAACATGCCCTGAGTGCCTTCAGAACTCAGGTCAAAGGTGATGACATCGGTTGCCCCTTCGTGCTGGAGGAATTGATGGTTGATATGGGCCATGCGAGAAGAGGCGAGAAATTGAATAGACAGTTCACAGTCACGTTCATGCAGGATCTCAGCGGCAGCCCAGGAGGCAGCGGCACGACTGATTGCCAAATCGACAGCCCACTTTCTTTGGCGATTTCGAACCTCGATCAGATGCATGCTTGAGGCCATGGAAATGAGTGCTTGTGCTGTAGCCTACCTAGCCTGCTGTTGACGATGGTCCTCATAGGCAGCCACAATTTTCTGAACCAGCCGATGGCGAATGACATCTTTTCTCTGAAATTCGATAATCGCTATGTCATCAATTCCCTGTAAGGCCTTTCTCGCTTCAAGGAGGCCTGAGGGTTTATGCTTTGGTAGGTCTATTTGAGTAGGATCGCCCGTGATGACGGCCCGAGAATTCATCCCAAGTCGAGTCAGAAACATGAACATTTGTTCGGTGGTGGCATTTTGGGCCTCATCAAGAATAATGAAGGCATAATTCAGGGTGCGCCCACGCATGTAAGCAAGTGGGGCAATCTCGATAATCCCTCGATCACGATACTTTTCAATTTCTTCTGCAGGGAGCATGTCCAACAGAGCATCTTGCAGGGGTCTCAAATAAGGATCGAGTTTTTCATGGAGATCGCCAGGTAGGAACCCGAGTGCCTCCCCGGCTTCCACCGCTGGGCGAGTGAGGATGATTCGGCTGACCGCACCGGTTTTGAGTGCCTGAGCTGCCATGGCCATCGCAAGGTAAGTTTTGCCTGTTCCAGCTGGCCCGATACCAAAGGTCACATCATGCTTACGTATTGCTTCGATGTATTCTTTCTGGCCCGCGGTCCTTGGATGAATAGGAGGCTTGCGGCTCGAGGGTTGAATACGCTCCTCATACAATCGTTTGAGGGCACCGGCTCCATGCTGCTTGATGATTTCCAGGGATTGATTGAACTCACGCATGCGGATGGCAGTGCCAGCCTTAAGTGCTTTCTCCAGAGTCATGAAAAGCTCTTTGGCCTGTTCGACTTTGTCGAAGTCACCCTCGAGCTTTATCCAGCCATCGCGCGTGATAGCTTTAACCCCCAGTTCAGTTTCCAGCAGCTTCAGATTGCGCGCGTCATTGGCAAAAAGTAATTGAGCCTGATGGGCATTTTCGTAATGCAGTGTTTCAGTTGCCATGAGGAAAAGACAATTTAATGAAAGCTAGGCCGAGATCGATCAATGGTTGCCTGCATGCAAGGTGTGGTCAGTTTCATGCTTCCTGAATCGGTTCACTGCCTCGAAAGGCCGCACGCAGTTTCTCAGCCAGGGCTTCCAGAGCCTCTGGGAGGACGGCTGTGGCGCCGATAACTGGCATGAAATTAGTATCCCCCTCCCAGCGAGGCACAATATGCATGTGGAGATGCTCCTGGATGCCGGCACCCGCAACGGCCCCCAGGTTCATGCCGATATTGAAGCCACTTGGCTGCATGATATGTCTCAACACTCTGATAGAGTTTTGGGTGGCTTCCATCAGGGCGCTTAGTTCCTGTTGGTCGAGGTCATCCAGGTTGGCAACCTGACGGTAGGGGACCACCATGAGATGCCCTCCGCTGTAGGGGTAGCGGTTCATGACCACATAGCATGACTGACCTCGCCACAGGACCAGATTGGCCTCGTCGTCGGAGGATTGAGCGATCTGGGTGAACAGGGAATCTTCGCCTTTGGGTTCTTTAGGCGCCAGAATGTAATCAATGCGCCATGGAGCGTGCAAGTGTTCCATATGAGCGCAACTTAGATTGCCAACATCCTAAAGTCAAAACAGGGTCAGGGGTGGGCCAGGATTTCGATGTCGCGGTAAGCCACATGCATGTCCTGCCCTCCGTGAAGCTGAAGTGCAAGATGGCCAGCCAAGCGACCAGGATCCTTTTCCAGGGAAGCAGTCTGATGCCCGTTTATGTGCACGGTAATGCGCTGGCCATGAGCCGAGACCGTCAGCTGATTCCATTCGCCTTTTCGATACCAGGGTGTCTTTTTGTCGGCTGGGTGTTCAATCACCCACGCACGACCCCCGGTTTCGTAAAGCCCCCCGGTTTCGTAGGAAGTATCCACTTCAACCTGGAATCCGTGCACGCCAACCCCATCCCCAGATTTTTCAGAACGAAAATAAAAGCCACTGTCTCCACGGGTTACCTTGAAGGAAGCGCGGACAGTGAAATCGCCATAGGTTTGGTCGGATACCAAAAGTCCGTGCCGTGGTTCACTGGCTGGGCTGGTCCCTTGGATTGTCCCATCGACAACCTCCCACGTGCCTCCTGGAAGAGTATGCCATCCGCTTAGATCTTTGCCGTTGAACAAAGGCTTCCATTGGTGTTCACCCAGATCCTGGATGCGGATGTTGCGCCACTTGATCTGCATGGGTTCCTCACGATTGGTACCGTGAACTTGAAGAGCAATGAATCCGGATACGTTCAGTGAATCCCGCAAATCCGCAGCAGGGACCCCGTTGACCCAAGTGCGGATAGAATCGCCGATGGCCTCAACCCGGTAGTGATTCCATTGGTTTTGTCGGAAGGCAGCTTGTGCCTGAGGGAGATCCTTCAAAGGGAAAAGCCAGCCACGACGACTTTCGTCATAGATGCCGCCAGACCAGGCACGCTTGCTTGGATCAATTTCCACCTGGTAGCCATGCACCACGCCTCGGTTGTAGTCAGGGTCGCTCAGGCTTCGTATTTGGATGCCTGAATTCATGGCCGGGTCCACGAGGTATTCTAGCTCCAGAATGAAGTCCCCATAGTCGCGATCGGTACAAAGGAAGGTGTTAGCTCCCCCCTGACGTGTTGTCCCGATGATGGTTTGCTCGGAAACCTCATAGGTTGCGTTGCCTCCTCGCTTGATCCAGCCATCTAGGTTTTCACCATTGAAAAGCGACGACCATTGAGCCCCCCATGCGTATGGCGCAAGAGAGCACAGGCACCATGTCACCATCCAGAAAGGGACCATCTGGCATGACTGGATCGAACGTTTGGAAGGGCTATTCACAAGCAAGATATTTTACCGAATTCGGGTTGGCTTCAATGCCAAAATATTTCATTGTTCTGCTAATATTGGGCTACACAAACCCTCTTTTTGCCAATTGCTTCCATGACCTTGCCCCAGCCAGAAGACTTAGCTGCTGCCCAGAGCGCGCGTCGGAAAGCCTACCTGCACGTATTGCCTCCTTTATTCATCACTTCTGTCATCGCCTACCTTGATCGGGTCAATTTGGCCTACGCCAAGCTGACCATGAATCAAGATCTGCAGTTTTCAGATGAGGTGTTTGGGCTTGGGGCAGGTATCTTTTTTCTAGGGTATGTCCTCTTTGAAATACCAGGAGCACTCATAGCTGAGCGCACGAGCCCTCGAAAATGGTTGGCGCGTATCATGTTTAGTTGGGGCTTGGTTTCTGGATTGATGGCATTCATGACCCAAGTCTGGGAATTCTACCTGCTGCGCTTTGCCCTTGGGCTTGCCGAGGCAAGTCTTTATCCCGTCCTCTATGCCTCATGCATCCCACGCTGGTTTGGGGCTGGGGATCGGCCTCGAGCCATCGCGCTGCTACTTGCCTCCCTGCAGGTCTCGAACATCATTGGAGCCCCATTGGCAGGCTGGGTCCTGGGCTTTCAGTTGCCCGGATTGGAGGGCTGGCAGACGCTCTTCCTGCTGGAGGCGCTTCCTGCCTTAATTTTCGCCGTGATATTGCTTAGGTGGTTTTGCGATGATCCTGCTCAGGCCACCTTTCTCAACGCTGATGAGAAAAAGTGGTTGCTGGATCAATACAAGCGCGAGTGCCATGCCAAGTTAGAGACAAGGCACTACACCGTGATGCAGGCCTTATGTGATCCTAAAGTGCTGAAATTATGCCTGATTTATTTTCTTTGGATCACCGGTTTTTGGGGCTTTGGATACTGGATGCCATCTGTGCTAAAGGCCCTCAGTGGTTGGTCTGATTTGGCATTGGGATGGATGGTTGTTCCTCCCATGTGTCTTTCCCTGGGGTTCATGCTTTGGATCGGACACCGATCCTCGGTGACTGGGGAAAAACGATTTCATGGTGCGATAGGGCTCTTCATAGGAGCTGTGGGTCTTTTGCTGGGCACGTCCTTTGACAATCCCTGGTTGAGTTACCTGATGCTATGCATGGCTGCAGTGGGGGTTTACGCCCCCTTTGGGGTATGGTGGTCCTATCCCACAACTTTTCTGACTGGATCGGCTGCAGCCGGAGCCATTGGCATGATCAATTCATTCGGCAATATAGGGGGTTTTGTGGGACCCTACTGCATCGGCTGGCTTAAGGAAACTAGTGGTGGCTACACCCTGGGATGGGTTTACCTGGGTCTTTCGCTGGCCTTGGCAGGGTGTCTGATGCTCACACTGCGCCACACACCCAGGGATCTGTGAGTCGCTCACTAGAAATACTTTTTTAACAATAAACGCCATTCCTGGCCATTAGTGCAGGATAAGCCTAACCCATTGATACATGATCCAAAACGACATGATTTCCAAATACGCCGCTCGAACTATCTACTTACCTTCTTTGGATGGGATCACGCGTGGCTTCTCGAGTCTGGCATGGCCATGCTGGATACTCATGAGCCTCCTCGCAAGCAAAGCACTCGAGGCTCAGACCAATGGCTATCCCCCATCCAAGCGATTGGACGCGCTGATGGTGCCTGTTTTCAAGTCCCCTGATTCAGGAAGTGAGCCGGCTCGAGCCAATTTCCGACTTTTTCTGCACTATCAATTGCCTGCGACTGAGGAAGCACGCTTGCACCTTGGGTCCGAGGTTTCCCTTCGATTGCTGAGCGGTAATCATGTCCTAGCCGTTGAGCACGAGCACCTACCTGAAAAAGAGGGTCGATTGGTTGCTTCCATGGACGGTCGTGAGATGCTCAGCCTTGCCTTGCCTGCAAAGGAATCGAATCGATATGAGTCCACCCTGGAAGACGCCCAAAATATTTTTCGCATGGATGCATCCTACACCGCGTCGGTGCGCTTTCAGACCACGGGCGAAGGCACCCTGATTTCCAAGAGTGCGACCGATGCTAAATGGGCTCCTAATGCCAAGGCTCTTTTCATCCGTGATGGACGATTGGTTTATGACATCGGTTGGCTAGGGGCCATGAATTCAGCCGCTCAAGTTAATGATGGCCAACCCCATCACGCTGTCATCCAGGTGCGCGATGGGAATGCTCGTTTGTTTTTGGATGGGGAACAGGTGGCATTTGGAGAAGGATTGACAGCCAAGGATGAGCCACTTCATCGATTTAAGATTGGCCGATCTGCCTCTGATTTCGGGATGGATTGGCAAAATGGATCGATTCAGGAAGTGCGTTTTTGGAAGGATGGACTTTTAGATGATGCCTTAACCGCCTGGATGGGATCCGGTCAAGAGCCCCTGAATCCCCCTAACTTATTATGGCAGGGAATGATGCCGCAGGAGACCTTTGAGGGAGAGGGCGTAGCAGGTTTCGGAGTCGTTCCTCGCTTGGAAGGCAAGGTTGATGTGATCAAAGCATGGGTCCAGCCTCTGAGTGAGGTGGATCACGCCACACTCATTTCGGGCTGGGACCAATCCACTTTCAACGAGGGGCAAGAAATTTACCAAGGCCTATGCGTGACTTGCCATGGAACGGCCCAACAAGCTGGTTTTCTCCCCACAGCGCTCAAGTTCCATGAGGGTCAGTTTCGCAATGGTCATGATCCTTATGCGATGTATCAGACCTTGACTCATGGCTATGGGATGATGGTTCCTCAGGGGCAATACACCCCCCGACAAAAATATGCCGTGATTCAGTATATCCGTGAAGCCTTGGTGCGTCCGCATAATCCCATGGAGTATTATGAAATCAGCCCGGCTTATCTTGCATCCTTGCCCAGACCCTTGAGGCTTCAAGAGCCACGGTCGGTGCAAGAGACTTCGGATCTACCTCAATATCAGAAAATGGATTTTGGCCCTGCCTTGATGTGGACCTACCAAGTCAACGATGCCAAAAAAACATCTGATTGGAACATTGCCCAAAAAGGCATCAATGTCCGTCTGGACCCTGGTCAAGGGGGTGTTTCCAAGGGGCAGGCATGGATGGTCTACGACGAAGATACCATGCGTGTGGCGGCTGCCTACACCGGGGACTCCTTCGTGGACTGGCGAGGCATTGCCTTTGATGGGTCTCACGGGACCCATACTTCCATTTCTGGAGATGTCGCTTTTGAAATGCCAGATGCCCCAGCATGGCAGCACCCCGAAAAGCAAAGCTGGGAGGATGAGCGAATCACGGGGCGAGATGGGCGTCGCTTTGGCCCATTGCCTCGTGATTGGGTGCACTACAAAGGCCTTTACTATCACGGAGAAAAGGTGGTGGTGCAGTACACGGTGGGCGAAAATAATTTTTTGGAGCATCCCAGTGTCTTGGATTACGGCGATGCTCCGGTTTTTGTAAGAAGTTTTGAGCTGTCTTCGGCCAATCGGCAACTTGTGGCTCGGGTGGCACCTGATCGACCTGATCTGGCGGTATGGATCCAGGGCCATCACACGGTAGGTCTGCGACGTCGTCAGGGTTTTGTCGAGATGGTCGTGGAGCCTTCTCAGAATAAAAGACAGTGGCACTTGCTGGTCTCCCGACTAGATGAGCCTTCTCTAAGAGGGCTGGCTGAAGGGGTCAGGGCGGTTGACTTTGCTCAACTCACAGGAGGGGGGGCGCCTCGTTTCGGGCAAAAAGTGATCACAACTCAAGTGGAAAGGGGCCATGAGATGGATGCTTTCGCGGTCGACGTCCTTCAGCTACCTGATGCATCAGCCAATCCATGGGAATCTTGGATGCGCCTAGGAGGTTTTGATTTTGACCCCAATCATCCTGGTCGGGCCGCGGTTTGCACGTGGATGGGAGATGTTTGGCTTGTCGATGGGGTAGGGCTCGAATCTTCGGCGTTGAAGTGGCGGAGGATCTGTTCAGGCCTGTTTCAGCCGCTCGGATTAAAAATGCATCAGGGAACGATTTACGTCACGTGCCGCGATCAAATTGCGAGGCTGCACGACTTCAATGGAGATGATGAAATCGATTACGTGGAAAGTTTCAATAATGATGCCCAGGTTACCGAGCATTTCCATGAGTTTGCGATGGGGCTTCAGGTAGACTCCAAGGGGGATTTTTACTACGCCAAATCGGCTAGGCATGCCAAAACCGCCCTGGTGCCGCATCATGGTACCTTGTTGCGTGTGACTGCTGATGGAGCTCGGACTGACATTGTCGCTAATGGGTTTCGGGCTGCCAATGGCGTGTGTCTCAACCCGGATGGATCTTGGATCGTGACCGATCAGGAAGGCCACTGGAATCCGAAAAACCGTATCAATTATGTGCGAGAAGGAGGATTCTATGGAAACATGTTTGGCTATCACAACGTGAGTGATTCTTCCAATGCTGCGATGGAACAACCGCTCTGTTGGATCACCAATGCCTTCGACCGATCACCAGCTGAATTACTCTGGGTGGGGCCAGATGCAAAATGGGGACCCTTGAACGGAGTCCTGCTCAATTTGTCCTACGGGTATGGGAAAATCTACACTGTGCCGCACGAATTGGTCCAAGGACAGGCTCAAGGGGGCATGTGCGAACTCCCCATGGAAGCTTTTCCTACGGGTGTGATGCGGGGCCGCTTCCATCCCGTGAACGGACAACTTTATACTGCGGGCATGTTTGCTTGGGCTGGAAACCAACAGCAGGCCGGTGGGTTTTACCGTGTGCGATACACCGGAAAACCAGCCCATGTGCCAATCTCAATGGAAGCCACCCAAAGCGGGATGCGAATCACCTTCAGTGATCCACTGGACGCCGATTTCATCGAGCACACTGAGCGAGTAGAGGTTGAAGTGTGGGATTTAAAGCGTACGGCCAACTATGGTTCCAAACATTACAATCAGCGCCCATTGGAGGTGCAATCAGTGAGTTTGTTGAGTGATGGGCGCAGCGTATGGGTAGAAATCCCCCAAATTCAGCCGACATGGGGCATGTCCATGAAGTTCGAACTCCGAGGTCCGGGACAGTCCAAATCGGTTTCGAGGTTGATTCACCACTCCATCCATCATCTTGGTAACGGGCTGTTCTAAAGCAGGATCCCGTGTGGCTTGCCAGGGCGAATCTGAGCACGCATTGCGTCTTGCTCAGCTCAAACCCAGCAGAGCAGGCCAGGAGGCTGGCTCTTCATAGCTGTCATGCGCACTGAACCATCACCTTGCCAAATTGGTGGCCATTTGCCAGATGATTGATAGCGGCTTGGCAGTCCTCCAAGGACCAAGTCGAATCAATGACTGGCCTGATCTGGTGTAGGCAAGCAAACTGCATCATGGATTCAAACTCCTCTCGGGATCCCATGGTAGAGCCCTGCAAGGTAATTTGCTTCCAGAATAATTTAAACAAGTTCAAGGACCGAGGTGAGCCCGTGGTGGCGCCATACTGAACCAAGCGCCCTCCAGGTTTCAGTGCTTCCAGCATGGGGTCATGATCCTTGCCTCCTGAGCCATCTAGAATCAGATCGGGCGGGCCACTCTGGTCGGATAAATCGCAGGCCCAAGCCTCCTGTCCGTAGATGACACCGCCTTGTGCTCCCATTGATATGGCTTGCTGGAGTTTTGAATGGGAACCGCTGGTCACCCAGACTCTGGCGCCTGCAGCCAGCGCCCATTGCATTGCTAGCAGGGCCACGCCACCACCGATACCGGTAATCCAAAGGGTTTGCCCTGGGATGAGATGACCCTGTGTGAAGAGCCCCCGCCACGCTGTAACGCCCGCCAAGGGAAGGGCCGCGGCTTCCTGGAAAGTCCATGCTTTGGGTTTGGGATAGAGGCAGGAAACGGGCACACACGTATGGGTTGCCAGGGTGCCTGGCCTGGGCATGCCAAGGACCTGAAAGTTCGAGGATTGTACTCTGGGATCATCCCCCCAATGCAACCCTGGATAAAGCATGACTTCTTGGTTCAACCAAGACGGGTCGACCCCTGCGCCCAGGGCAGTGACCACACCTGCTCCATCCGATCCAAGGATCGCCGGTAGCTTGATCTTGGGATAGAGTCCTTGGGTGATCCAAAAATCACGACGATTGAGCGCGGCTGCCTTCAACCGAATCTGGACTTCGCCGTGGGGGATCTCAGACTCATGACTTGTCTCCAGAACAAGGGGTTGCCCTATTTGATGCAGCACCGCTGCCTTCATGCGCCCGAGTCTTTCCTGCTAGTAGCGTATGATCGCTTGCCAAATAAAGCAGTGCCTAGTCGTATTAGAGTCGATCCTTCTTCTACAGCGACCTCGAAATCGTTGCTCATACCCATACTCATGATCGGGAAGGGGACCCCCATCAGGTCTTCACAATCCCTTCGCAAACGTTGCATTGCCTGAAAGACAGGTCGCGTTTTTTCAGGTTCAGGAGTCCAAGGGGCCATGGTCATGAATCCATGAATTTCCAGGCGATCCAGCGCGTTGATTGCCTCAAGCTCATCCTTGATCTGGTTGGGTGTGAATCCGTGCTTTGTCGCTTCACCTGAGATGTTGACTTCGAGTAAGACTCGCGCTGTCCTTGCCTGTTTGGCGCATTGTTCCTGAAGCGATTCAGCCAGCTTGATCGAATCGACGCCGTGAATCAGGTGGAAAAGGCGCACAGCATCTCGGCTCTTGTTGGTTTGCAAGTGCCCAATAAAATGCCACTGGAAATGAGGGGCTGCCTGACTGATCTTGAGCTTCGCCTCCTGGATCTTGTTTTCACCGAAACAATTGAGGCCGCATTGGGATGCTTCCTCAATAGCCTGCATGCTGTGCCCCTTGCTAACGGCTAACAGGGTCACCTCCTTGGGGTCACGTCCAACCCGATCGCAGGCCTGGATCAGGCGTTCTTGCAGACCCTCTAGACGCTGAGCGAAAGATCCTTCTGGTGCCATCACGGTTTGGGGGCGTTGGTTGTTTGGGGGGCAATATTGGGCTGTTCTTTGAAATCCAATCGCTCAAAACATCTAATTTCCAGGGCTGATTCCCCATAAAATGGGCTGGTGAAGTGTAGCTGATGCCCTTGGATTCGTTGCAGATTGATAGTCAATTGATCCCCCCCTAACAGATGTGCTCTGGCCTCACCCTGCTTCAGGGGCCTCAAAGTATCACTCACACCACCCCACTCGATTTTTTCAACCCGCTCCCACGGAGTCTGCGTAGCCGTTTCGCCTATCATGAACTCAACAGCTGATTGGGTAGCCTGGCTCACTCGGCCCACCAGCTTGTCCCCATTACGAAGGGTTAACAGGTCTGTTTTGGATTGAACGCGATTGGTAGGTGGCGACTCAAATCGGCCATCCCAAGGCTTGAGCTTAAGATTGCTAAGTCTCACCGAACCCTGTCCCTGATGCACTAACCTGATGCCATTGCCCTCTCCTGCGAAACCACCTTGGTCGACCCAGCGTTTAATCAGAATCCCATTGACCAAGAGACTGATGCTGTGGTCGGCCTTGTTGGTGCGGACATCAACATGAGCCCTTTGCCCCTGGCGGAACACGGGTGTTTGGGTCATCCCCAGGTATTGGAGGGGTTCCTTTTGTTTGACCATCAGGACATTCACCGCATAGCTGGTCAACTGAAGACTGTAAAAGCCGCCGAAATCTGGTTCCGAATCCTTTTCGGCTAGGCTGACTGGCTGTAAGTAGTCTGTGTAAAGGGCGACGGCAATGTTCAGGGAGCCTTTCCACTCAAGGTCAAATTCCATCTGCATTCGATCTGGCATACCGATCATGCGGGCTATCGAAGCAGCCTTGGTGGCGTAGAAGGCCCCGTTACGATATGCCCATTGACCTCCTTCCAGCTGAGCTGTATTCACCTCACCCATGGTCCATCCCTGCAGCCCCGTCGGGCCGGCATAGAGGATGCCTTGATCGTCATGATGCATGACTGCCCACTGGATTTGATCAGCAGGGAGACTCAGATTCTTGCCGTAATGGGTCGCTAGCTGCAGGGTGGTTTCCGACAGATGCTCCAGTCGTCCAGAAACCTGGTCACCGTTACTCATGCGCAAGGTGATCGAAGGTACCCATGCGCTTTGTTGAGCGGGGCGGTCTCCAAGTCGGATTTCCTCAATAGCCGATGAATCAAAGGCAAAAGGGGTCTGGATGTCCTTCCTATCCCACAGTGTGATTCCGGGGAAGTCAAATTGAACCAGATTTCCTGAGAGTTGATCGCCATTGCTTAAATGGATGGTATCGACCGTGATGGGACGGATGACAGGTTCTGAGGGCAGGGGATCGGCTACCAACCCAAGGCTATCGGTGTCCGGTTGACTCGATTCCTGACTGAGAGCGACAAGCGAAGACAGGAACAGGAAATGGACCAAATTAAGGGTTGTCTTCCAGAATCCAGATTGCATCGGCTGCATCATCTTTGTGAAGTGATTGGTGATTCAGATTGAATTCTATCTGCCGGATTGAATCGCTCCGGAAGGAGAGAGGACCAAAAGTACTGCTTTTTCCATTGAGCCAATCCTCTTCAAGGGAAAGGAGATCAAAGGATAGGCTGCCGCCTCCTGCAAAATGGGCCCTGACCCGGGAAGGGTGCGTTTCCGTTTGATGAGTAGTCTGATCCGTCTGGTTAAACTGGATTTGCTTGACCCTTTCCATGGGCAACCGAATGGCTCTTTCTTCTCGCAGTAGGAACTCAATGGATTGATCGCGGATAGAAACCACACGACCCTTTGGGCGGTCTTGATTGACCAGGGAGAGGACATCTCGCTCTCCAAGCACTAGATCCTCCTCTTGTTCCTCATCGCTTCCATCCCATTCTGTGACCAAAAGGTTGCTGAGGGCAAAGGACGAGCTACTGAGTTGAGATGAGAAGGAAATACCACTGCCTTCGGCCACAAAACCTCGGTTGTCTCGGAAATTCCCAATGGGTTCATCGTTGATATAGACCACGAACCGTGAGCTTTCTCGATGAGCTCGGATACTGAAGCGGGCTTCACTACGACCATTGAGAGATTCAATGCGAGATTGTCCCAGGGTGAGGACTCCGGTGCCCGGCTGAACCCGTTGAAAAGAGACAAATTGTGGGCTCAGGAAAAAGATGTAAGACCCCTGTCGGTAGTCAAATCGATTGTAGGTATCAGTAAAGAGCGTCACGCTCAGCTGGTAGGGTTGTTCCCACTTCAGGTCAAAACTGAGGTTGACCGAGTCCTTGAGTCCGAAATCACGTCCGATGACGCCACGACTTTTGATTTTAAGCGATACGTCTTGATAGCTCCAGCCGTTCTGCCCAGCACCTAGCTCCCATTCGGTGAGGTTGTTGGGGCCTTCGTAAATCACTTTATAACCTGTCTTGAGAAAAGCGATACGACGGAGAGCACTGCGATGTGTGTTGAGTTGACCTCCAAACCAGGTCTCCAGTTCCACGCTTTCTTCTCCAAGGGCCAGAAGGTTGCCATAGATCAAGTCGCCATTACTGAATTCGAAACGGCAGTCCGGTTGCCGTTCCTGTCGAACCAAGCCCATCGTGTTGAGTCTTAGTCGGGAGAGGTTGGTAAGATCGAAAGTAACCTCATTGCTTGCAAGTGGATGTTGCCAGGTTAATCCCTGGTCCCCACTGAGACCTCTGGTGAACCCATGGAGCGTAGACCCGTCCATCAACTCGATCATTTCAGTGATAGCCTCACCTGGGTTGTCTGGGATGGATTCTTGAGCGAACATGCTCAAGCAGGAGGCAATGGTGCCACTGAGTAAGCAGCGCTGCCAATTCAAGATCCTTGATAGGGTTTTGTTGGCAACATCAACGCTCATAAATGGGCAGAAAACGATAGTTGAGTGCCATGGAAAGGAGTGAAGCTGCCGTGCTGAAAGTGGTGCCGAACTGACCATCCCAGCTACCATCAGGATTTTGGGATTGTTTGAGGGCGGTGATATTTTCCTGATTCCACCGGTTCCATTCTTCCGGGGAGGCATGGAAGAAGGCCTGGGCTCCGTAGTAGAGATAATAATGGTAATAATTATTCGATTGACTGGCTTTCTTAAGATAACCGAAGGCCGACTGGAAGGCGGGTGTGTCCTTGCGCTTTGCCAGAGCCAAGACGAGGCAACCAATGGCGGTTCTGGGACTGTTGGCTCCCGATGCCGAAGTATAGCCAAAACCTCCATCTTTGGTTTGGCATGATAGAAAATATTCAATGCCCTGTTCGATCGCTTCCTGGGGTACTGAGAGCCCAGCATTCCTAGCGGCAAACAAAGAAACCATTTGCGCGCCGCTGACGGTGGTATCGGCATCTTGACTCTCAGGGGAGTAGCGCCATGCATGACTTGGGTTTTGACTCTGTGATTCAAGGATCAGCCCAATAGCGCGTTTGAGGGCCGGGCCAATACGTTCATCCATGACAGCTCCATAGGCTTCGGCCAGCGATAGGGTGGCGAATCCGTGATTGTACATGGTCCTACCGATGTAGCCAGTTTGCTGATTTTGTTCGGAGAGGATGAAATCGAGACTTCGTTTGATGGTGATTGCATAGGGACCATGATTGGGATCATCTCCATGAGCTAGCAAACTGACCAACGCCAGGCCGACCACACCCGGTTCCATCCCATAGGGCCGATCTGACCAGTTTCCCTGGTCGCTTTGTGAGGCTGCCAGGAATTGCAAGCCTTTGACGTAGAGTCGATCCACCTCTGAGGCAGCCAGATCGAATTGATCGGTGAACAGTTGCTGTGCCTGCAGGCCAATGCTCAAGAGGGTGAGCATGAGGTAAACCGCTGCAAACTTGGATGGAGTGGTATAAGGACTCTTCACGGTGTGGCCCCTGATACGGTGTTTTGGGGAGAGGGGAGTTGTTCCAGTTGCTGGAAGTAGAGCTCGAAGGATTGACGAAACTCCGCCGGAAGGTTGAATGCCTGACCACTCCCCTTGGAAACCGTGCGTGATTCCGGTGCATCGCCTTGGTCGTTGCCTGAAGTTTCTCCTGGTTGCCGATTGGTGTCGCCTCCTGAAGTGTTCCCACCATCTTGCTGGCTATTTGGCTGTTGCCCCATGGATTGACTCGCCATCATCATCTGCATCATGAATGACATGGACTGGCTGGCCGAGGATGAAGGATCGTTCTTCTGTGCCTGCTCATTGAGCAGGTTGATGGCATCGGTCAAGGTGTTGATGGATTGCGTTTCGGCCTCCACCACGTCCTTGCCGGTATTCCCTCTTGCAAGACCATCGGCTGCGTTACCCATGTGTCCTCGGATTTCCTCGAATACGGGGTCCATGAATGGCAATGGGATAGCATCCTGTATTTCCTGTAGGGATTCTTGAAGCTGATATTGTTGCGTTGAAAGATCGCCGGTCGCTGTGACCTTGGAATCATCCTTTTGGGAGGGCCGGTCAAGGAGGCGGGTTCGCATGCGCAGATTGAGTTCACTTTCACGCATTCTGAGAAGGGCCATGAGCTGTTCGGTAAGATCCTGTTCCTTTTGGCCACCGCCCTCACCTTCACCTCCACCGGCGGCTTCGCCTTCCTCTTCTTCAGGCTCAAGCAAAGTAGCCCACGCTGCAAACTGTTCTGCCCAGGATGCGATTTGATCGGCAGCATCCATGGTAATGTTTTTTAGGATCATGGAGCGGGTGGCATTGAGCCCCTCCACGGCCTGACTTGCTATCATTGCATCGGAGACCTCACCATAGGGATCTTGCTGGGTTCTCTCAAAAAAACGACCAATCTCCTCTTGCAGTTCACCCGTCTTGCCCGCTGTTTCTTCCTGAGTCTCTCCCAGTTTTTCGTGAAGCGCTCGCCAGCGAGGTGGCAGTTCGTCGTTAAAAAGACCCAGCGTTTGCTCCGCTCCGTCCATCAAGGTGGATTCCAGTTCTAGCTCTGTCTGACTCAACCCACGAAGGCGCTGTGCCAGGGTCATGGCCTGTAGTTCGTCCAGGCCCTCATTAACCATGGCTTGAAGGTCCTGAAGTGCCTCCAATACTTGCTGCTCCTTTTCCTGCGCTTCCTGCAGTGCCTGTTGCTGAGGTGAGGAGGCAGATTGGGGTGATTGGGGTGATGAAGGAGACGGTTGTGCAGGGGAGCCTTTTTGCCCTTGTGCGGGTGAAGCTGCCTCTTGCAGTGCCTGGGCTGCCTCTTGCATGGTTTGATCAGCCAATTGTTCCATTTCGCTGAGTGTCTGGGTCCATTCGGACATCATTTCATTGGAAAAGGCTGGGTTGCGCATTGCTTCTCTAAGCGTTTCCATGCCACGCTGA
>Ga0255760_10001297_pt1 | contig 24146 bp, 16 predicted proteins | sample 071ome_25_FD_179960 | JGI IMG/M metagenome (GOLD analysis project Ga0255760, IMG submission 179960) | Coastal salt marsh microbial communities from the Groves Creek Marsh, Skidaway Island, Georgia - 071410BT metaG (version 2) | ecosystem: Environmental > Aquatic > Marine > Intertidal zone >...
TGAACGCGGACGATCACGAGGAGACGTTCGCGTCGTTGGCGAAATTTTTAGCTAAGAGCGATTTTCACTGCGCGTTGTTGCAATCGAAAGACGTCAAGACGAGGAAGAGCGGGTTTGGCGGTGGTATCGGAGGCGGCGGGATGAATAACGCAGTCGGCGGGTCGACGACGTTCGCGTCGTCGGCGGCTTCGAGAGGGATTTTGGGGGATTGCGTATCGCTCGTGGCGAGACAGTTGGAAAGTAGGAACGCGGCGCCGGGCGGTGTTTCCGTGGAAGAGTTTCTGAATCCGCGGGAACATCATCTCGGCGGTGGAGGTTTGACCGCGCAAACGGCGGCGGCGGCGAGCGGCGGCGGCGGAACGAAAACAGTTAGGCACATAGCGAAATGGTACGAGTCCACTTTAGTCGGCGGCTCGGAGCATCAACAACAGCAAAACAACGAAACAACGAACGAGAACAACGCTAACGGCGCGCACGCGAGAGATAAAAATACCGAAAGACCGTCGTACAGTTTACGTCGCGAGCGCGTGGAAACGCTGCCGAAAATACTCGGTCGAGCTCGTCCGGTGGTGGTGTTAGTCTCGGACGTCGAAGGCTTCCAAGGGTCGTCCGCCTTGAGCGATTTACTCGCCTCTTTCGCCTCGTTCCACCGCGACGTTCCATTTATATTATTGTTGGGTATTGCTACCAACACGAGCGCTTTACAACGGTCCATACCGTCCGAAACCGCTTCGAAACTGCGACCAAAAGTCTTCAAACTCTTCGCGCCGACGGACGCCTCGCGCGAAATCCGAGAAAAAGTCTTCCTCGATCCAACCTTGTACCCGGCTTTAGGCAACGACGCGTTGACGTATTTGCACACGAGATTCATGGAGCACGATTTCTCGTTGACCACCATGCGGAGGTCGGTAAAAGTTTTATTCTTAAATCACTTTGCCACGGAACGTCTGTCCTCCGTCAACAAGATTTTGAACGAGAGAGACTACAGCGCGGATGCGACGAAGAAGTCGAACGGAGAAGGAACATCGGAAGCGCGAGCGTTGCAGCGTGAAAGCGAAAAATTATATTCCACGGGTAGTAAAGATGCGTTGAAGTGGTATTTGAGAAGGTTTTGCGGGTTGCTTTTGGGTAGAAAAGATGAAAAGAGCATCGAGATGTTGAGAGAGCTGTTCCTCTCTGCTCGAGAGGATGGCGAAGAGGAAGGAAAAGAACGAGAACTTCGCGAGATGGACGTTAAAAGAGATGATATTTTCGACGCGTTCACGGAGAATATGTTAGAGGTTGGGGAAAGTCGAAAGAAATTCGCGATTGGACTGGACGTTTTATCCCTGATTTCGAGAAGCGTGGGATACCAGCGATGGTCGAGAACGGCGGACGTTTTGTTAGACTGCGCGTTTCCGAATTTTTTCTTCGCGTCGAAGAAAAAGCAGCGGCAACAGCAAGAAAAGAACAAAACGACGACAACGAACACAGACGAACGAGAACAACAACAACAACAACAACAACAACAACAAGAAAAACCGACGACTGAAAAGGCGTTCGTGACGGAAGGCGAGAAGATTCTTCGACTTTTATCTTCGAGAGTGGAACGCGCGGTGAAAGCGGCCGAGGCTGCACCGGCGAGCGATGCAAATAACAACCAGACGACGAACACAGCGCCAATGGCGGCAACCTCGATAGCACCTGCTGCCGCAACACTATCGTTGAAGGATTTATGTAGAGACTGCGCGAAAGTGTGCGAGGGACACGAGGAAATACACGCGAACGAAGGCGCTCGATTTTCACAGCTCGTGGCGCAGATAGAGGAAGAAGAAACGACTACTACTACTACTACTACTACTACTACTACTACGACATCAACACCGTTGCAAATCTTCGAGCAAATTGTTCGTTCGGTGGTGAAAAATTACGCGAGCAAACCTCCAGAATCATTGCCGGGAAAGAAAATATTCTGCGTCACCTCCGCCGACGCCGCTCGAGAAACCTTCTCGGCGGCGCCGAGAATGGCTCTCGAAACCGCTTTGTCGAACCCGTCGGAAGCGTTGGAGTGTCAGTGCTGTCCGAAATCTGGAGAGATTGCCGCCTCCTTACCGGACCCGTGTTTGTGTTACAAGCTGCTAGAGAATTTCGGCGGCGAAAGCGCCAACGCGTTTGAACTCTTTCGCCGCTTCATCATCGAGCACCGAGACACGAGCGACGAAGAGCTGGGACTGTTGCTGAAAGAAGACCGAGACAAGCTGAAGAAAAAGAAGAGAACGAGACGAGGTGAGAAAGACGGAGAAGACGACGACGACGAAGATGAAAAAGAACCGCCTCTTCTACCGACGAACAACGACAACGAGAACAACAACTCTTCCAAGAAGAAACAGAAACACACGTTCGGATTGGATAAGCACAAAGTTTGGGCGTTGCAAGCGCGCTTCACGCGCGCGTGCTCCGAGTTGGAATTTTTAGGCATGGCCTCCGCGAGGCGCCACAAGAAGGTTGAGTTTTTAGTCCGAACGGCGTTCCCGTTAGACTTTGCGAGTAAATAATAGTTTTAGGTTTGTGTTGTAATATCCTGCCAACGCTTGCGTAGAAAGAAAGATAATCTTATATAGATAGTACGATTGGTTGGTGAAGATATTCACCAGAGTTTTTTGTTTGTTTATTATTATGCTGCTCGCGATGCGAACGCGCGCGCGCTACCCGAAAATTTAATATTCTTGGGAGACAGAGCCAGACTTCTTGCCCTTCTTCGGCAACAAGACCGAGTGGATGTTCGGCAAGACGCCGCCAGAAGCGATCGTGACCGTGCCCAACAACTTGGACAATTCCTCGTCGTTGCGGATGGCCAATTGGATGTGTCTCGGTACGATTCTGGACTTTTTGTTGTCTCTGGAAGCGTTCCCGGCGAGTTCGAGAACTTCAGCCGCTAAGTATTCCAAAACCGCGGCCAAGTAGACCGGGGCGCCGGCGCCAACGCGGGTGGCGAATTTGCCAACCTTGAGGTATCTGTTTTTGTGCAGATGGAAAGAGTTTTGTTGGTCAGCGCGTGCGCGTGATGTGATATGATATAATCTCGTCAAACGGACGGATTTTTGTTCATTCATCCCGGGGAAAAACTGAATCGCAGGATTCGTGCTCAAATCGAGAAGGCTCGTAAAAAGTAACGCATAAATAATCGCACCTCGCGATACGGCCAACCGGGAATTGCAAACCAGCCTTCGCGGATCGCGAGACGGCTTTCTTGGAGGATTTTCCTTTACCACGTCCAGACATGTTTTGTTTTTGTTTATATGTTTGAATATACAATAATGACGAGTTTTTGGTCCGACTTTTCCCCTCGTTTTTTCAAAAAATGTTGCATGGTTTAGGGACACATTCTGAGAAGGTACGCTTTACCGAACCCCTTTAGGCACGATGTGGACGTTTCTGATCACACCGCGCGTAAACGCGAGTTTAACGACATACAAAAACATAGTAAACGACTCTTTGTATTATCAATGCTTCGTGGTGTGCATTTTTGCGAGCGTTGGTGCTCTGGTTGAAGAGATGTGTGCGTGGACTTTCTGCTTTTTTTCACAATAAAAAGTAAAACTAGGAAAATTGGAGCTCAGAGTTTCAATTTTCAATACATTTTCGAGAGTTTTCCAAGAAACTTTTCCCCCAATTCGTCATTACTTTGAACACAAACGAACGAACGAACAACACGATGGCCGGCAAGAAACCAGCGAAAAAGACCGTCAAAGGCGGCGCCAAGAAGTCCTCCAAGAAGAAGGTCGAAACCTACAAGATCTACATCTACAAAGTCTTGAAGCAAGTGCACCCGGACACCGGCATCTCCTCCAAGGCGATGAGCATCATGAACTCCTTCATCAACGACATCTTCGAAAAGATCGCGACGGAAGCCGCCAAGTTGGCCAGGTACAACAAAAAGCCGACCGTGACCTCCAGAGAAATCCAAACGTCCGTTCGTTTGATCTTGCCCGGTGAATTGGCCAAGCACGCGGTTTCGGAAGGCACCAAGGCGGTGACCAAGTTTACCTCCGCTTAAATTCTTTTTTGAATTAAAAAACGGACAAATTGAAAAAAAGCAGAAAAAAAAATATAAGAGACAAAACAAACGAAAAGTGTCTGATTGCGTGTACTTCCGAACGACTCGCGGGGAACGACGAGAGAAGATCTCGCGTCGTTCCTTGTTCCGAAGAACTGCTCTACGACCGTAAAAACAAACACCACAAAAAAAAACGGAAATTCATATTTCCATCGCTTTCATGTGTTATAAGTATTGCGCTTTCGTCTCCGAACGCGAGAGACGGAGTATTTTTGTACATACGCGCGCGCGCAAACGCTCGACATCTTTTCACACGTGTGAATTCACCAGCTTTATAAAAGTCTCATAGAAACACCATCCTACTCTTCGAAGAGAAAGAGAGAGAGAGAGAAAGAGGGATATTTGCGGCAATAATGTGTACGTTTTTCGTTCCCTCGCGTCGCTTCGCAGGATAAAACGCCACGTGCCCACGTCTGCGATCCTCATAAAAAAAAGAGAGATTTTATTCTCTTCTCTCTTCACTTCTTCACACACAAACAACGGTACCAAAGAAAGAAATGAACAACGCGAGCGTCTCCTTCAAATCGCTCCTCTTTGTCGTTTTCGCGCTCTTCGGAATCTCGTTCGCTCGCGCGGCGGACCAGGTCGTCACGTGGAAATACGAAGCGCAAGAGATTTCGTTATACTCGGACGAGAGTCTGACCATCCAATGGACGGGAACGCACGACGTGTGGTTGGATGCGACGTCGGCGGAATGCGACTCCGCTGGCGCTGTCCAACAGAAAGCGGCGACGGCGAATGATAACTGGACGACCATGGCCGGTAACATGAGTCCAGGAACGTATTACTTGAGTTGCAGAGTTGGATCGCACTGCGAGAGCGGCATGACGTTGAAGGTGACGGCTTTGGCCGGCTCGAGACCGACTTCTTCGGACGACGACGACGCTTCTTCCTCTTCCTCCTCCTCCTCCTACTCCTCTTCCGCCTACTCCTCTTCCGCAGTCTTCTCGACGAGAAACGCGTTCGCGTTCGCGCTCGCCGCGTCGGGAGCGGCTCTCGCGGTGCTCGTTTAAACGTAAACGCGCGGGTTTACGTCCGCGCGCGTCCGCTCGCGCGGAGAAGAAGAGAGAGAGAGAGAGAGAGAGAGAGAGACGCGTACATTGCCTTCTCTCTCTTTTGATGTATGTGTAGTTCATTCATTGTAGATTTTATCATTATCTGTCTAAAAACGTACGATTGATTACATCGCTAGCTCGCGCGTTCTTCCATCTCTTTTCTCGCTTAGTACGAATTTTTCTCTTTTCTCTCTCTCGTCGAATTGGACTAATCGTCATTTCAAAAGCGCGCGCTCGCTTTCACGATCGACCCCGGGCATCGAATAAAGAGAGAGAGAGAGAGAGAGAGAACGAGCGAAAAGGGATAAAAGAATAACGAGAAAAAAATGATGAAATCGCTGGTCACGTTTGCCCTCGGCGCCGTCGCGGGTATCTTTGGGTTCAAAAAGCATCAGGAATTGCACGTCGGCGACGGCGAGAAGAAGACAACGAGCGCGATTGTCGAGGTGAAGAAAGACGAACGGGAAGGAGAAGAAACGACGGAAAAGAAAGAAGAGGAAAAGAAGCGCACGAGAGTTCTCGGGGTGATTCCGGCTCGGTACGCGTCCACGCGATTCCCGGGGAAGCCGCTGGTGATGATTGCCGGGAAACCGATGATCGTTCGAACGTATTTACAGGCGAAGAAAGCGACGCAGTTGGACGCGTTGGTCGTCGCGACGGACGACGAGCGAATTCGGGACGCGATCGTCAAAGCTGGCGGAGATGTGGTCATGACGGATGAAAGTATTCCGAACGGGACCGAACGATGCGCGCAAGCCGTGGATAGAACGGCTGGCGAATTCGACATCGTCGTCAACATCCAAGGGGACGAACCTTTGATCGAACCGGAGATTATCGATGAAGTCGTTTTGGCGTTAAAGAACGCGCCGAAAGATTGCGTGTACTCGACGCCGGTGACGCCGTTAAAGCACGAGGAAGTGACCATGCAAGGTAGAGTGAAGTGCATCACCGATGTCAACGGGTACGCGATTTACTTCTCCAGAGGTATGCTCCCGAACAACAAGAAAGGCAAGGTGGACCCGTCGTTCGATTATTGGTTACATTTAGGTTTGCAGTGTTACGATAGAGAGTTTTTGAGATTGTTTCCGAAAATGCCAGCGACGCCGATGCAAATGCAAGAAGATTTGGAACAGTTGAAGGTGATTGAAAACGGCTATAAGATTAAAGTCATTCGCGTGAATCACTGCGCCCACGGCGTGGACGAGCCGGAAGACGTGGCGAGCATCGAGAAGATCATCGCCGAAGATCCCAGCTTAGATTAATATTGACTTAATAATGAAATATAAGTAAAAATGCGCTTATATATATATATAGTTCTGAACTTGTGTAATACGATGAGTGCCTAATGATTCAAATACTGTTGTTACAATAAATTACGCTGCGCAGCGGCTCTCTACTCAACTCGATATCTCTACGACTATTTACGACTAACATTGCTACTCCTCTTCCTCTACTTGTACGGAATCATTACTTCAAACTGATGGATTGCAGTCGAATCCCCATCGGGCGTTTCTCCTGGATAGCTTGGTCTAATCCGCCTAAACTGAAATAAAATTTACTGTATATGATCAGTAAACGCGTCCCGCCTTCCCGAAACGCCTCAATCGCGGTTGGATAGTGACTTCGCACCAGCGGAGATTGCGACTCGTCTTCTAACCTCGCGATCCTTCGCCACGTTGCGCCGCCATCGCCGGAAACGGCAACGTCGAGAAACGTCCGCGCGTGTCGTTTTTGACCCTTCAGCTTCGCATGTGCGTTTAAAACCATCGCTAAGGCGCCCGAGCGCAATCGAGTTAAAACGATTTTCGAATCTGGGTTTGGTATCGCCGTCGATTCTGGAGGCGTCCACGTGATGCCTTCGTCGTAGGAAGCCGAGGCATACAAAACGCCAATCTTCGTCCTGAATAACATCAAAACCGATCCGTCGTCTCTTTCGCTCAGCGTGTTTTCAATCAACCACGTTCGGGGATGGTCCAACTTCCCGTACGCTTTCCATGTCTTTCCGTTATCTCTGGACCGCAAGACGCCGGCGTTGCCTTTCGTTAGCAACAAGTTCGAACACGGCGCCGCGTCGTGCGGCTCTCGCCAATACGGAAGCAACCACACGCCTGAACGCAATACAATCATAGGATTGGCGATAACTTTCGGGATTGGCCCGACGCCTTTGCCAACATCGCCTTGTCTGAAAATCGTCTTCGGCGGTGCCCATCGAACCGATTTCAGCCACTCGTAATTTTCAAACGTCGGCACTTTCAACGACGTCATCATGATATCGCCTCCTGGTAATTGCCTGTCCTTTTGTATACCGGACGGATTAAAATCGCCTTCCTGAGGTGCCGTTCGAATGCACTCTCGACTTTCGCTGTAAAACAAGAAAATCTCGTTGTTGTCTTCGTCCACGTGAAGCACCGGCGACCACTGCGCGTTGCCGTTTTCGATGGCGGGGATTTTAAACTCCGGACCCCACTTCTCGCCGGTGGAAGATTTCGAAAACGCGTGGTAAATTCTTTGCGTCAGTGAACCTTCGTTATCTTCCGCACCTTGCCACGCGACTACAAAGCGAGCATTGGGCGAGTCCACCGATCCAAGCCGAGCGATGGTCGCCATGTGCTTGTATTTTAAAGTGTTGTTTGCGATGGGGGAGATCCATGCTTTGTGCGTTGGACGTTTTAAGCGCGGGCCTCGAACGCCTAAATCAGACGCCAACTCACTGTTTGTATTGTTGTTGTTGTTGTTGTTGTTGTTGTTATTATTATTGTTCGCAGCGAACGCTCTCGCGAACGACCGTCTCGCGAACTTTCCTTCCACGCTAATCGTCGCCCCGGCGTAGTCAACCAGTCTCGCTTGCACTGGTTGCCAACTCGCGTGCCCGAAAACATCTCTGTGTTCTGCATAAAAAGCTCTCTCTTTCGTTTGTTTCGGAACGTACGTTATCGCTGATGATGTTGTTGTTTTATCGAACGATACCCGCGACGAAGCCGCCAAGCCGTCGCTCGCGTTCAGCGATAAAATTTTGGCGTCCGACGTCGAACTTGTCGACGACTCCGGCGCTAACGGCGCCTCCACGTCCTCCACGTCCACCCCGTAACTGTCCACATCTTTCGCGAACGGGTCGTATTCAAACAGCGCTTTCGAAGAAAACCGTTTCCCTCCGAGGAGCGCGCCGCCTCCTCTTCCAGCAGGATAATATCTCAACCGATAAAGAATCGTGACGGACAAAATAATCACGAGAAAGTTCGACGAGCGCTTCCGAGGTTTCCGTCGCTTCGCGAGCGAGGACGAGTGACCTCCTCCTCCGCGCTTCATCTTTCCTTCGTCTCTTTCGCGGTTAGCTTTTTTGGTCCGTCTGTCTCTCGTCTTTAAGAATAGAGAGCGAGAGCGAGAGAGATTTTCCGTACAAATTTGTCGAAGAAAATCTCCGATTCGACACCCGGGAGAAACGCGAAAAGAAACCCACCGACTGCACCTCCCCCCACCAAAAAACCTAACCTCTCCTCTCCTTCTGTCCGTCGTCTAGCGGTGATATCGAAATAGTCTCGTCATGCGAAGATCTCTCTCCGCTTCTTTTGGCTCGAAGGCTCTCTGTCTGTCCTCGACGTGTCTACTGTATATCTCTTTTTCTTTGCGAGTGGGGAAAAAAAAACGTGGACGCACGAAAAAAAGAAAAAAAAAGGACGTTTCGAGATCAAAAAATAACAATAACACACACGTGCATGATTCGCACGAGGTTGCGCGCGCGTTCTCCGTCGTTTCGAACAAAAAAGCGTCTCGTCGTTCGGTCTCTTCTTCTTCCTCTTCTTCTTCGCTCTGTTCCTTTTTTTTAAAATAAGATCTCGAAACACAAACCTTTCGTGTGTGTGCGTTCACTGCTAATAAATTCACACATTCACACACATGTGGATTGGAGGAGGATTTCGGATATTTTTTGTGGCGTCTGTCCTTCAAAGAAGACGTCACTTGGGGAAAAGAGGGCAAGACAAAAAAAAAGAACGACATGAACGAAGTCCTCTCGTCGCAAGTGCACGAACACATATTCGGCCTGAACGGGCCGAGGCGGTTGCTGGCGGAGAATTTAGATTACCAGCAGTTGGAGCTGACGACCGAGGACAGGGAAGATCACACGTTTAACGGTGCGCGGTTTCATCAGGTTTACGGATTTTTTTTTGTACCTTTTCTTCCCGCAAATTGAATCGAGTCCAACCCGAGCGCGTAACTAACTTTTTAGCTCTCTGTTCTTTTTGAATGATATTCTGTGCACAAAAAAGGGATATTCTTCGACGTGGAAGCGTCGACGTCGCTCCCGTTGCAGTACATCGAGATTCACTCGGTGTTTGTGCGAGGAAGTTTAGGAAAAATGACCGTCTGGACGTCCGATAGCGGAGAGAACGAGAAGAAATTTTGGAAGAGAGCGAGCGAGACGAAAGTGGTGGCGGACGAGGAGACGGGCGAAGAGAAGACGATTTTTACGGAGTTTTCGGTGGGCAATAGCGAGAAGGAGCACGACGACGACGAGCGCGTGTACTTGAATCAGTCGGAAGAGACAGAGCACGGCCTTTTGGATCGGTACACGACGAACGGAGGGTACCATCGCCGGGAGCTGTGGACGAAAGTGTTCGAGGACGAGTTACCTCCGAGTCGGAGGAAGTTGGTAGAGTTGAAGCTGGATCAACCGATACGAGTGGAAAGAGGAAGGAAAGTTGGGATTTACGTGCATTCGGCAGAACGGGGAGACCAAGGAATCGTGTACGATAACGTGGCCGAGTTGGGACCGAGGCCGAAGAGAGACGGGAGGGTGATTATACATCCAGGAGTGGCGCATTTGAGTTTCAAGCCGTTTGGTCGATCAGCGCCGTGGGGCGGCATAAGCTTGAGAAGAAATCGACAGTTTGTCGGTAAACTCGGATACGCCGTGAGATGGATGCTGTGGTCGGAAGTCAATCACCATTTGTTCCCTATTGGGTATAAACAAGCCGTGAAAGAGTTGATTAAAGGAAACCAGTTGGATAGGGAGTGCGCGCTTTCGATCATGCCTCCGGAAATCATGTTCGCGGTTCTGAACAAGTCCTGCGGCTGGGATTGGTTTGGTCCGCAGATGAGGAAAATTAAGAGAGATCCGCATGGAAAGTCGTTGTTTCCAGAGATTCAGTGGTCGAAAACGTGCGGGAAAGAAGATGTGGATGAGAGTCTCTTTAAGAGTGCGAGAAGATACGAACAGGGCAGCCAGGGCGGCCAGATCAGATGGATACAAATCGCGCCTGCGAAGAGAGAATATTTCGCCCGAGCGCTCAAGATTTTTATGCATCTCATGCACGAAGAGTACGTCGTCAAATTGAAGGAACGGTTGGCGATTAGTATGTCTTCGGACGAAGATGAAGATGATGATGAAAAATCGGAATCGGAATTAGACGGCGATTACGTCAGTCCAAACGACGACGACGACGAAGAAGAAGAAGAAGAAAAAGAAAAAGAAGAAGAAGAAGAAGAAGAAAAAGAAGAAAAAGAAGAAAAAGAAGAAAAAGAAGAGGACGATGGAAAAAGAAGAACGAGATCTATGACAAAGGCGAAAAAAGCAAAAAAAGCGCCGAGACGCACGAAAGAAGAAAAGATTGAAATCGCGATCGAAAATAGGTTCGAGCGCATACGCATGTTAGACGGAGTGCTCATTGAGTTTGTGCTACATCACACGCTCGATAACTTGGCGAGAGAGTTGGAAAATCTCGACTTGCTCATCGAAGAAGGCTTCTGCGATTCCCAAGACGAGGTGGATACATTTCTCACGCACGCGCAACTGAATCGAAATCTCTCGTTGGATTTTGCACTGAGTCGCAAAACGGCTTTAGAGGAGTTGCACGAAATGAACGGCGGCCGACGATTCGAGTTCGAAAAGGGATCTAATATTTCCGGCTTGTACGAAACTGAAGGCACCAACGTCAACTCTTCTTGCAAGTACATCGTGCGCGAGCTGATGCCAGGGTCCATCATGCGTAAATTTGAAACAGATCTGTCGCATGTGCACGGGAGCCACATTTGGTACGGAAATCACGGACCGACGTTGGGAGGACTCGGGGGCGCCTTTGAAGGCGACGAGTACTCGTCGTCTGAAGAAGAGTATGACGACGACGACGAAGAGTATGACGATGACGAGGAAGAGTACTACGATGACGAGGAAGAGTACTACGAGGACGACGAGGAGTACGAGGCTGACTTTGGCCCAGGCTGACTTTGGCCCTTGATTTGACCTCTAGGAAGGCGAAATTAAATAATTGTACACATGTATTACTGGTATCTTTACACATCAACTGCTGTATACATTGACATCTAAGAAGTTACTGCTGACATTTTGAAATCAACGCCCTTTCTTTTCATTCCATCATCTCGTCTTCTTCTTCTTCTTCAACGTCGCTCAACTTCATATCGTCTAACAGCTCTTCCAACTTGATTTCCGGAATCTCGTCGTCGTCGTCTTCTTCGTCGTCCGTTTCGTTCGCCAACGCGTTCTGATTCGCTCGAATCACAGCGTCTAAATCCTCATTTTTCTTCTTGTACACGTTGATTTGCGCGCGGCCTTCGAAATCTTCCTCCAATTCTTGCATAAACAACTCCTCGTCTTGCATCCTCTTTTCCGCGTCGTCCTTCTTGTTCGTCGCTTCTTCTTCGTGTATGTCCATTCTTTTGAGTTCCCAGGCTCTGCGGTATCCTCGGTCTCGTCGTTTCTTCCGTTTCTCAGCGTAAGATTTCTTGACCAAAACGACATCCGGTATCCTCGATTCGCCTACTTTTTCCACGTAAGAATCGAAAGACTCGTCTGCAATTTGTACGTTGGTCAAATCGTATCCCAACGCGGTGTCACCGACTTTCAACACCGACCCTAAATGCGTTCGAGTGAAAAAAGTGATATCGTTCGTCCCGAAATCCCTCGATCTCGCCACCGTGACGTCGGCGAGCAAGTTTTTTCTATTCGCTCTTCGTTGTTTACCACCGATAGTACTCGCGTTGCCACCAAACTGAGACCCGTTGAATAGCTGCGACCGGTTTTCCCCGTGGCCGTCGTCTCCGTTCTGCTCCCACTCGTTCCCATTCACAATCTCTAAATCTAAAACGATGTACTCGCACAACTGCTTGGAAGTAGCCACCGCCACGAAAGGATACCGCCAATACTGTTCGCTATTCAACCACACGCGTCTCAACGTGTGCGTTTCGGTGAACTGCATGCTCGTTCCAACTCTCGTGCACAAAACCACCGGCCCAATCCCTCCGAAACTTTTGCTCGTCTTTGGCGGTAAGCACACTAAATCTTCGCGACACATTGGCACGATTTCTACCATCAGCGTGAACCGATAATTGTACGTGTTATCGTTCGCGTCGTGCGAAACTAACTGCTTATCGTTTCTACTACGAATAGGTAACACCGACCCGATAAAGTCTACCATTTTTAACCCGTGACTCCTGTGTCCGTAATAAAAATCCAACCCGTCCGGTTGAGCTTTTACGCCAATCGCGTTCACCTCCATCGAATGTTTCAAAATCAACTGTTCCAAGAACAAAAACGTCCTCTTGTGTTCCACTTTCTGTCGCACTTGCACGCACGCTTGCCACTGATCCGCGTTCGCCGCCGCTCTCGCGCACGCGTCGCACATGTTCCACTCCACCACGTATTCCACCACAAAACTTTGCTGCAAAATAGCGCCGTTCAGCACCTCTTTCTGCACCGTCAACTTTGTCTTCAACCGTTTCGAGTGCGGCTCGGTCCATATGAACCCGGCGTCCACCAGCTTCACTTTATTCAATCCCTTCACCCGTTTGATGCAAAACGTCAGCAGTTCTTTGCTCTCCAAATCCGCGCGAACCCAGTGTTTCGGCGGTTGCAAATACCTCCCGCACTGGTTGCAATGAATCACCGAACACTGCTTCTGTATTCCCTCGGTGATATCGACTCGCGTTTTGATGCACTCGACGCACATGCCGGTCGGATTCGGCGAGATGGCCGTCGCGCACATGCAGCACAAAACGTGCCCCGGTTGCGAACGAAGCGCGCCGCCGCTGCTCGTGCCGTCGTTGCGTCCAAACATTGTCGTTGTTGTTATTATTCCGTGTTCTCTCTCTCTCTCTCTCTCTCTCTCTCTTTTTTACCCGGAGGAGGAGGAGGGCGTCAAAAATGTGTGTTCGTTTTTGGCGGCTGCGTGTGCTTTGGGGAAATTTTTTCGCGGGGAAAACTACACAAAAACACGAGAGGCCCCTCGAAGAAGAAGAAGAAGAAGAAGAAGAAGAAGAAGAAGAAGAAGAAGAGCAGAAGAGATCATACCGACTGAAGCGCGGGATGAAGATGATGAAGATGATGATGGTGACGAATCGCGCTCGTGCGTCTTTGGGGAGCTGCGTGGCTTCGTAATCTTTTTGAAGATAGAGAGGCCGGGGAAAAATGATGTACGCGTCCAGCAACGCTAAGACTAATAATAATAACAACAACAACAACAACAACATCGCCAAACGAGATGTACTTCTTCGACAAAAGAAGAGACGCGGTGTTCGTAAGTTGACGATCGTCTTTGTGATCCTGGCTTTGGTGATTTTGGACGTGAAGTACGCGGATATTCACGGTCGCGTTTCGAGAAGATTCAAACGAGACCAGAGATATTCTCCCTCTGAGAGCGTAAAGTCCGCGTGCAGAGCTTCCGTGTTCAGGGAGTTTAGACCGGCCCCTGTCACTTCTGTCGTCTCGAGAATTAATGAAAAAAGAGGAGGAGGGAGATTAGAGTGCAATTTAGATGCGGGGTTATCGATAGGATACAACTGCGAACGTTGGTGGAATCCTATGGCCCGGAATCGGTTTTACATGTTTTTCACGCTCGATCCGGAAATCGACGTGTACGTTTCGAGACATATGCTCCAAAATAATGGGATTTTTGATGAGCACGTTCACGCCGCACTAGGAACAGCACTTCACGGTAAGCCCATATGCGATTCAAAGAATCCTATTTTAGATGTAGGAAGTAATCTTGGAAGTCTTACGCTTGCTGCCGCGTCGCGTTTTGGTTGCGTGGTGCACGCGTTTGAGATGCAGAAAGACATCGCTTGTCGCGTTCGTATGAGTGCTTCCTCAAATGCTTTCGACGAATTAATCTCCGTTCACAATGTCGCCGTATCTTCGATGGATGGGCAAGAAAAGTCTTACACTACAAATGAAAGAAATCCTGGAGGTACAGGTGTGGTGGATGTCGTTGAAGCAGGTCTGTCCGGCGATGAAACTTCAAATATCGTCAGTACGGTCACTTTGGATAGTTTATTTTACGGGAAAGTTGAAAGTATACCATTCGTGAAAATCGACACGGAAGGACACGAACACGAAGTTTTGAAATCGGCGAAGCTTTTACTTTCTCAAAATATCATAAAGCACCTCGTCGTTGAGATCCGACGTCATCAAACGCAAATGGTAAATTTTCTCTACGAAAATAGATTTACGTGTCACTTGCTCGACTACGAAAAGAAAAGTACGTTCTGGAACGCCAATCCAAAATGCGAGAGTGGAGAAAAGCTGGACGCTTTACTCTCCAAAATAACTCGCATTAAACTCTTTTCCGATTTGTTTTGTTGCCACGAGTGAGGAAGAGGAGGAGTGAGTTTTTAGTTTTATTTTAATAGGGAAGAGTAGTAAAAGTGCAACAAAAAATACGCGCAGCAAACAGCGCGCGCGCTGCGAAATAAAAAAGAGAAAGAAGCATCGAACCAACCGCCGCACTCGCTCGCTCGTCGTCGTCATGACGAACACCACGTTCTCGTCGTTCTCATCGCGGCGACCGTGTTTTTCTTCTGCGTCGTCGTCGCGAAAAAAAAAGCGAGACTTTTTCTTCTCAAAAACGCGTTTTTAACGAGGGCGGGCAACGAGGGCACGGAAACGCCGAAACGCGAGAGAGCTCTCTCTCTCTACTTTTTGCCGCGCACCCTCTGCCGCGTTCGTCGCGAAAAGAAGAAGAAGAAGAAGAAGAAGAAGAAGAAGAAGAATGTCGTCGATTACGCGCGCGGAAAAGAAGATGACGATGCTCTTTTTCTTCTTCTTTTTCTCGGCGCTTTCTCGGCTCTTTGAAGCTCTCTCTGAGGAAGGCACGCGATACTATTACGATATCGTGCAAAGCTCGTATGGGAGGGAAAACGCGTCCGTCGAGGTTGAGAAAATACGAGTGAGGTACGGACGAGGGAGAGAGAGAACGAACGCGTTAGTCGCGTGTCCAGTCGTCCGGAACGACGAGGAAGTGGTAGAATCTTTGATGCCGGCGATGGTATATAGCCCTGGATTTGGCTCTTCGTGTACTTCGTTTACCAACGAAAATTCTACGCGCTTGTACGATATTCAGTATCCAGCAAACTATTTGGATTTTCTTCCAAAGCTCGTGGCATCGCACCATATTGTGTTTGTTTGCCCGGAAGAACCAGTCGCTCCCGTGCCTGGAATGGAAAACGACGAAGGCGCGGCAAATTTGATTAAAGCCGCTCGCGCGCTGCTTCTGTATCAGCCGTGTGAAAAATTCGGAGTGAAAGTGAACGCGTCGCAACTTGCAGTAGTCGGATACAGCATGGGCGGTGGCAGAGCCATACGAGCAGCCTCTGCTGCGACGAGAGCAGAGCGCGGCGGCGGCTTTTTCTTCCGGCGACGATCGAGCGTCGAAGAAGAGGTCTCGAACCCTCTCTTTTCAGCTCTCGTAGCGTTGAACCCATTCAACGGCTTCGTAAACGTCAAAGACGTCCAAATACCGTCGCTACTCATCACCGGCGCCTCTGACGTTGTCGTTCGACCGTTTGAAGTCGAACGCATCTACGAAGAAAGAATCAAATCCACCAAAAAAGCTTTACTCATCCTTCGAGATAAATCCCACGAAGAAGCCGTCGCTTCCTCGGCCAGCCTCGCCGTCGGCTTTGTAAAGCACGTCTTCAAAACAAGTTTTGGGGGAGCAAAAGAAAAAGATAAAGAAGAACAAAATGTAGCCGCGTCGGCGGCGATGACACGCATTCTTCGTCGAGGCGACGACGACGACGACATCGAAGAAGAAGAAGAAGAAGATCCGAGCTTTGAGAGCGTTCGAGCGCGCGGGTTTTAATCGTACAGTATAGCATAAAGAGAGAGTCAGAAGATATTTTCACTTTTTTTGACAAATACGAGTACAATTTGGCCCTCATAATAACTCATAGTCTTATGCATATCTGGTATAGCATCGACCTTGGACTTACTACCTTGTTTCAATCTGATTAAATCTTGAAAATGTGCGGGATCAGTTTTTTTCTCTTTTTTTCTCACACCTAACGAACTCTCAATTTTTACCGAACACAAAAACAGCGCGAAGAGAGATGAAAGAGAAGAAGAAGAAGAGAGAGAAGGAGAGAGAGGAAGAGACGACGACTCCGACGGCGAAGAAGAAGAGGAAGAACAACATCGACGACGACGACGACGACTCCGAGAAGAAGAAGAAGAAGAAGAAGAAGAAAGAGAAGAAAGAGAAAGTGAAAGAGGACGACGGCGCGAAGGGAACGACATCACTTAAAAAGCTGAACGATATCGACGCGGAGATCGAGCGGTTGTCGAGGCTAGCGGAAGCCGCGCCGGAAGAGAGCGGCGACGAAGAAGATGATTTAGGAATGAGTAGTTCTGGGAGTTCTAGCAGTAGTAGTTTAGGGAGAATCGCGCCGTTACCGCCGGAAGCGTACCCGGAGCATTACGGCTACGGGAGTAAAAGAGGGAACGAAGGCGCGTTTAAAGGGAAACGCGTTTCATCTTCTTCTACTTCCGCCGCGGCGAGCAAAAACGTATTAATCCCTGGATTAGCCGAACGGGAGAAGAATAGGCCGAAATGTGAAACGTGCAACTTATCGTTCACCAGTCAGGCGCAGTTGGAGGAACATTTGAAAGGGAAAGGGCATCGGAGGAAAGCGGCCGGTGGCGCGACGCAACGTCAACAACAACAACAACAACATCAACATCAAAGGAGAGAGGCGAAACCGCCGGAAGGTCCTCACTGTAAACTGTGCAGGAAGATGTTTACGTCGCTGGCGCAAAAGGAGGAACACGAAGGCGGGAAGTGGCACAGGATGAGAGTGGAAGGAAAATTGGCGCCGTCGAATAAGCCGTACGCTTAGAAATGAATTCAAACGACTCTCCAGTCTCTCTTCGCTTATAGAAATATCGCTGCCGCGCGTGTATGTTTACAAATTCTTTTTTTACAACGTGTCTAAATTAAATGTGCTATAATACAAAACGCTCCTTTTGCTTTACTTTTAAGGACTACCGAATTCTAACGAGAACGACGTTTTCATTTTACGCGACGCAACTGGTTCGGGAGACCAACTTTGTTTCTTCTTCGTTTCAGAGTTTCTCTTCGGGTACGACGGCGGGATGTTTCTCCCTCCTCCTCCTCCTCCTCCTCCGGAACTACTATCGCTCGTCCCTCGCAAATCCATGCTAGGTTTTTGGCCTATCTGAACAGAATTGAACCTCTGGATTCGTTCGAAATCACCAGAGTATCTTTTAGGCGGGGATCCTATTCCACTTCCGTCCAAAGTTCGGTTCTTCAACATCAGATCTGGCGATACGTTGTTTGCGCGTCTGTATTCATCGTAGAATTCCTCGTCGACATCTTCGATACTTCTGCGACCCCCGAATAAGAATTTCTTGTTGTTCTTAACCGAGTTGAATATGGCAATGACGCTGCTTTTTCCTCCTCCTCGCCTGGAGTCGCTGTCGAAGTTACGTTGTTGATGATCGGCGCTGGTGTCCTCGCTCTCATCTTTACCAAACTCTGAGCGAACGTTGTCGTAGGAACCTCCTTTTGGAAAGAAGGATGATTTATGCGGTTTCGTTCCTTGCGCTGGGTCTGGACACGATCGACGAATGAGCTGCCACAGTTCTGGTTGTTGTAATTTCCACTCGCGGATTATCGCTTTAGTTTTTTCGTATCCTTTGCGTTCAATCGCATCCACGCTAGAGAATTCGAGGATGCCAAAACATTGGACTTCCGGTCGAATGTACACGTTGATGTCCTCGTCTCGTCGTCGAGCGTTGTTTGCATCCGTTATGAATGGTAAGTGCGCTTGCATTTCCGCCATGGTTGGACAACTAGAACGTATACCTAGCCATTTTGGCGTGAACAACGTTCGCAAGACGTGCGAGAGGCCAGAAACGCCATCGCCCCACGTATTTTCAAACTTTTTCGATTCCAAGCCTTCACCACCGACGTCTACGGCAATAACCGTGTTCGCGCCGAACAAATCTTTCATCATATCGACCGGAACGTTGTTCGCGTATCCACCGTCGACGAGGACGTGCAATCGTTCAGCATCCTCATTCGCGTTCTTAGAGGACGATGGAGCATCCAATTTATCACACAAAGGAGGTAAGAAACCAACTAAAGTCATCGACGCTCGAACGTACCGCCATAGCGTCCCATTTCTGTGCGCGATGGACCTGGAGGAGATCAAATCTAGAGTCACGCAATAAAACGGCAACCAGCAGTCTTCGATTTTTGAATCTCGGAAACTGCTCGCAATTGCTCCGTTTGTGCGGAAACCGCTGAAATAAGAAACAATCGGTAACGTCAAATCGGAGATTCTGTTCCAAAATCCGCTCATTGTTTTAGCGAATCGTTTTGCTTTTACCCGAGTAGATAGCACGGACGGTTCTCGAGCGTAGTTACCACCGATGAAAGCACCCATACTTGTTCCGCCAATGGCGTCGATTGGAATACCTTCCTCCTCTAAAGCGATCAACGCGCCGACGTGTGCACACCCTCGCGCGCCGCCGCCGCTAAAAACAACACCCACGGAGAGTTTCCGTAATGAACGAGCGAGTCGACCGGCGTGCGCTTGGTGTAACCCTTGGTTACCGCCGAGTTTACCCCCGACGTGATGATGACGGTGGACACCGAACGCTTCCAGCCATGGCCTGGTGTTGATTGGAACGGAGTCGTTCGCGTCTTCGTGTAGTAAAACGAGTTCACGAAATCCAAGATTGAATTGATGATGTCTTCGCAAACCCAAAAGCCTTTGTTGTAACTGTTTTCCTTCTTCAGGTACCGGTGGTTCGTCTTCCGCGGAGGCGACTAATAACACAACATCCGCATGCGATGCACACTGGGCACACCAAGCGGATGGGAACGGGTCACCTTTGAGTAGAACCACGTCGTGTGTTTCTTCCAGTTGATGCAACCAAAATGCCGTAGCTTCGTGCGACAGCGCGCCAACGGCGGCTGAACCAACTTCGGCTAAGTGATCCGCAGAGTCAGCGACACGCGCACTACATATGCGCCGCAGAGCGTGCATCAAGGAACTAACAAACGCGTCCAAGTGCAACGCGGCGCCTGGTGAAACTGGAACAACAGCGACGAGTTTTGGTTTGTCCGCGCGCGAGCCTCTTCGCTGATGATTGGAAGTTGACTGCAATGCTGCCAGTGATGATGAAGGGTGTAGTTCGTTGGCGTTATTATCTGAGTGATGATCGTATGGATTCATCTTACGAGGCGGTGTTTCCATCATATTGGTCGTGCCACCATCGTTCGATAACGAAAAGGAAGATGCGAGTAGCAATTGCGAATTCGCAAATCTCGCTCCAACGGATTTGATAAAGTGCAAAAACTTCTTCGGGTATCGCATGGTGAGATTATCCAAGCTTGCGCCAGGCACAAACAGTGTCTGGGAATCTCTCGCCGCTCGAGCCAGAAGGAATAATTTCTTTTTCTTGCTCGCACAGAAGTCATCGCCACCACTGTAGATGTTGGTTCTGTAAAGTTTTTGAAGATGTTGTTGTCGCGCGTACTCGTTGTCGATGCTCTCTCGAGATCGCTCAACGGCGTGTTCTAGTTCTTCTTCTTCATCGTCGTCGAACAAGACGCGCTCTTCCGAGCACGGTTCACCCGGACCGACGTATCGCGGTGGAATGGAAAAGATTGGTGCCACGTGTCCTTGATGAGTGCCTCCCCCTGAAGAGTTGTGGTGCTCGAGCGCGCCGAGTAAGTCACCGCTTCCTGCAGAAGAGTAAGAACCACTATTTGCGTTGCCGCCTTGTAAAGATGAGCTCGAAGCGTTCTTATCATCATTTACTGGGTTATTTCTTTGCTTTAAAGCAGACATATTACCATGTTCATCGTGTGATGATGATCGGATCGACGTCCACCTCGGCGAAAACACGCCAGCAAACGCGCCTTTTGTATACGTCGCCGCTTCGACTCGACACACCCCCGTGGCCACAATCATCACACCGTTTGAAGCGATATCGTCCAGTCGTCGTATGCGTTCCCCGACGTGCACGTAATCCCATTCGCACCCGCAATATTGCAAAGCATCACCGGCGAGCGAGCGTCGAGCGCGTTTGGCTAAATCTGCGGCAATCTTCGTAAAGACGCTCGAAAAGTTTTTCTGCATCTTTACCACCGTCTCCGTCTTCTCTTCTTCAACATCTTCGGTTTTCTTTTCACCTTGAATACTAATATTAGTCGTAGCGTTGGCGACGCTCGCGGAGATGGAAACAAACGCATCAATTTCATCGCGATATCGAGCTAACTTATGAAATTCGCTCGACACTAGCGTGGCAACCACAGCCCCGGAACTTCCCGCTCGAAGCTCAATAGACGACCGCGTATTTGCCAAAAGTGCAAATGGTTGAACGACGTCACCTGGGTTCGCGTACCAGGACACATCCGAGTTGTTCTTATTCTTCAAGTCGTTTTTCTTCACAAAGGTCGCTTCGAGAACGCCACATTCTATGAAATACGCAGCGCCTGGGGAACCGAGAGCACAAACGAGTTGACCGGGAGCGTAATATCTGCACTCCATGGTTGCTTCGTACATCGGTGCTTCTTCGTTTTTTTCTTGCTCGTCCTTGTTTTCCTTTCTCGCCGCTTTATCATTCTCGTCCTCACCGTTTTCATTCTTTGGTGAGCTCTCTGGTGGCGCCTGTGTCTGCTCTTGCGGTGTTCCTTTGCTGCCTCCTCCTCCATTTTTTTTGTTTACAGATGCGGGCGATTTCTTGCCATCAATCGTCGCATCTTTAGAAGAATTAAAACTCTCCGAGGAGGAAGTGAACAGTCGCTTGACAAATCCGACGCGATTTGCACTCGATCCCGAACCTCGCTGTTGCGGAAGTATGCTCTCAGGAGAAGTCTTTTTCTCGTTCTTTCTGACGAGTAAAGGCGTAATAACACGTTCCATAATCTCGGATGATCCGCTCCTCTCCGCGAGCTCTTCCAAACACGTCGCAATTGCGCTGCGGTCGACTTTTTGCGCTTTCTTGGGACCTAATACGCGCTCTAACCCACGCTTGACCCGCTCGCCTGCAACAATAGCATTAGATTCTTTACCATCGTTGCGTTCAGAACCGGCTTCGTCCACCCACAGTGGCTTCGTGGCACTTTCTAAGGAGAGATATTGACACACACAACGCGCGGCGTTGACTAACCGCGACGCTAAAGCGTGCGCACCCACCGTTTGGTTCATAACGTCGTGGAACACATTCAAGGGAACAACGACAAACATGGCGTCGTCGGAAGCCGTCACGGCTCTCAGTCTGTTTTTACTTTGCCTATTATTGCTACTACTACTATCACTACCGCGAGGAATGTCGCCTTCTCCGGCGAGCGTAGAATTAGATGGTGGCCTAGATTGTTTCGATGATGTTTCTTCGCGAATACCTACGAGCGGCGGCGGTGAGAAATCCAAAACGTCCACGAGCGAACCGACGCACGCGCCGACTTTCGTTACCACCGTTCTCGCGCTCACAACACTTCTTCCTTCTCCGGCATCATCGTTGTCGTCTGTTACCATCACCATCGATTCAATCGCAAATGCGCCTCGACACAAAATCGCGATCTCCTCGCCTCGTTTCGTAAACCCGCTCTCGTGGCTCACATCCTCCCCTCTCTCGAACGCGCTCTTCGTCCTCGACGCGTCCAAAATCTCCACAATTTGCTCATCTGTCAACGCGTCGCACAGAGAACACTGTCTCAGCGCCATCGCTTCTTCTGTCGACAATTTCTCTTGCATTTTCTTCTCCTCTTCTTCCAATTCCTCCTCCTGGAGCAACAACGCTCTCAACCGTCTCTCTTCTTCCTCCTCTTCCTCCTCGTCTGTTACGGTTCCGTTCCCAATTTGATTCGGGTTCATCTCGTCGTGCAAATTCATCAAACCGTCCCCACGAATACTTTTCAGCTTATCCCTCCGTTCCTTCCGTTCAATCAAAGCGTTCTTCAAGAACATTTTCGTCCTCGCTCGCTTCTCGACGTCGCCCCCTCCTCCTCTTTCCGTCTCCGTCGTCTTCGCCGTCTTCGTCAACATCGACGGTAACCCAGTCTTGATCAAAACTTTCTCTCTCCACGCTTTCCATTTCAGCGCCGCTTGCCTCAACCGTCTCGGGTGGTGCGGTAAATCGAACAAGCGCAGCGCGTTCTTTTGAAACGTCCTCAAAGTCGAGTCGTCCAAGAGGAACAACTCGTCGATCTCTTTTCTCGACGCGCTTCTCTTTCCTCTTCGGAACAAGGAAGAGGCGCTGTTGTTGTTGTTGTTGTTGTTGCTGCTACCATTTAGGGTTTTCCCACGAAAAAAGTTAGGTATCTTTTTGAACAAAAGTTTCCGGAGGAAACGAAGGAAGAGGACGGTTTTCTTCACGAGAAACGTTCTGTGAGATGTTTTTGAAAGGAATGGAAACGAGAGAGGAAGAGAGAAGAGGTCAGCGAGCGAGTTTCGACGGAACAACAACGACAACAAGAAGAAGAAGAAGGAGAAGAAGAGAGAGCGCGCGCTTTGAAAATTGAAAAGAAAAAAAAATGTGCCGAAAAACGAGTCAAATTTTGTTCCAAAATAAAAAATCTCTCTCGCGCGCGCAACAACAACACACGCACCTCATCGGATAATACAAAAACAAGAGCACGACGCCGAGGAAAACGCCATTTTCTATGCCCAAGGCGGAGATGAGGACGGCGAAGAGGACGGCCAGGAAAGACCCGTCCATCTTTTTTTTTCTGTCGTTTTATTATGGGAAAAGAAATCTAGACTTCACACTCAAACGTTGTTTTAGGGTTTCAGAAAAAGGAAGAAAGTTAGGGAAGAAAAGAGAGTTTTTATTCGAGGCGGCAGATTATTCTCGCGACAGCGCGCGATATATACGCACATTAACGGAGACCACACGAGCGAATAAGGGACGCGCACACACACGCGCACGCACACGCACGCTGCGCAGACTGATATATATATATATATATACGTACAAAAAAAATGCAACCCACGCTCAGAAACCCACACTATCCATCAACCTCGAAAGATGGATTGAAAGCGGTGCTCTGCGAAAAGCACATGCTCGTGGCGATATTCGCGTTATCTTCGAATTTTCTGGTCACCATGCTCATCGTCGTCGTGAATAAGTTGCTTTTCACGGAGACGCGGTTTCCGGTGATCACGTTGTCCGCGGCGCACATGATCGTTTGCGTGATATTTACCTCGATTTGTAGCCGATTGCAAATATTCGAGAGGAGGAAGATGGATAACAAGAGCGTGATTGCGCTGGTGGCGTTTTTGCAATCGTCGGCGATATGTTTAGGTCAAGCGTCGTTGAAGATGAATTCGGTGGCGTTTTTTCAGCTGACGAAGCAAATGCAAGTGCCGTTAGTCGCGGTGGTGGAGTATTTCTTTTTGTCGAGGACGGTTTCGAGGGACAAGATTGTGTTGCTCGCGAGCATGGTTTTGGGCGTATCGGTCGCTTGTTTTAACGACGTGCAGTTTACGAGTTTTGGGGCGATAATTGCGTTTGTTGGGGTGTGTGCGACGAGTGTGGAGGTAGTTTTGTATTCGTGGTTGCAACAATCGCACCGGTGGGAGACGTTGCAACTGTTGCATCAGACGATGCCGTTCGCCGCGAGCGGGTTGACGTTGGCAGCCGTAGAGGTAGATTTTTTACAACCGAGAGGAATGGGCGCGTATAATTTCGTGGCGAACTTTGTGAGCATGTTTTACGTTGGGAATAACGAAGC
>Ga0255760_10001302_pt1 | contig 24097 bp, 22 predicted proteins | sample 071ome_25_FD_179960 | JGI IMG/M metagenome (GOLD analysis project Ga0255760, IMG submission 179960) | Coastal salt marsh microbial communities from the Groves Creek Marsh, Skidaway Island, Georgia - 071410BT metaG (version 2) | ecosystem: Environmental > Aquatic > Marine > Intertidal zone >...
GTGGGAATGTGCAGTGTGAGAATACGAATATTCATTTATTAAAAGCCAATGATTATGTAGCCGAAATCATTAGGTCTAAGATGAAGGAAACAAAGACCTTGCTGATCAACGTAACTTCTTCTGCGGGTAGCGGTAAAACAACATTGATGCAGAAGACTGCAGAAAAGTTGAAAGACAAGCTTAACCTAGCTGTTATGGTTGGAGATTTGGAGACAGAGCGGGATGCTGATCGCATCCGACAAACGGGGATTTTTGCGCTACAGATTGTCACTGGAGGTATCTGTCATCTGGAGGCGCAAATGGTTCATCAGATTTTAGATCAATTTGATCTGGAGAACTTGGATGTTCTATTTATTGAAAATGTAGGAAACTTAGTTTGTCCTTCTTCATTTGATTTAGGCGAGGACTATAGAATCACGCTTATGGCTACTACTGAGGGGGACGATAAGCCCAAGAAGTATCCGAAGATGTTTCTAACTAGTGACCTAATGCTAGTATCCAAAGCAGATCTATTACCTTATCTTCCTTTCTCTGTCGATGCAGTAGTAAAGGATGCTCGAGAGATCAATCACGAGTTAGAGGTGATTCAAATATCATCTTTAAGTGAAGAAGGAATTGATACTTGGTGTGATTGGATTCTAGAGAAGGTTAAAGAAAAAAAATCGATCTAAACCTTGTATTGGAGATTTACTATAGGTGGAATCGTCCAAGGGGTTGGCTTCAGGCCGTTCATTAAAAAACTTGCTGACGAGTTAAAAATCAATGGAAGAGTTTTTAATTCGGAACAGGGAGTGGTTGTTGAATTTGCTGCAGAGCGATTGCTAGCCGAAAACTTTCGAAAGCGAATTTTCGATGAGAAACCGTCAGCGGCATGGATTGAATCATTTGAGAAGTTCTCAGAGCAAGATTTGAAGATTGGTGATGGGTTTTCAATTGATCCATCGATGAATTCGGGAGTTTTAAACCTTCGGTTGACTCCAGATTTTAAGCTTTGTGATTCTTGTATTGAAGATCTAAAAACGCATCCTAGAAGAAAAGATTATGCCTTTACTACTTGTACGATTTGCGGTCCTAGATTCGCAATAGCTAAGGGCTTTCCTTTCGACAGAGAACAACTGAGTATCCATGATTTCGAGATGTGTACAGATTGTTCAAGAGAATATGGAGATGCTAACGATCGTAGATTTCATTCGCAGACTAATAGTTGTAAAACTTGCGGCCCTCAATTAGTTACTTATCCGGAGGCCCCAAAGGGGACTAATCTTGTAGAGGAAGCCGTTCTTTATTTAACCCAAGGAAAGATCATTGCTGTTCAAACAACGACAGGTTTTCTGTTGATGGCAGATGCAACTAATGAGAAGGTGGTTGAACGTCTTCGGAGCCGCAAGAATAGACCTCAGAAACCTTTTGCAGTAGTCTATCAAGATCTTGATCATCTTGCTGAAGACTTCAAAGTTGAAGATAACCAAGCAGAATTATTATGCTCCGCAGTTGGTCCTATTGTTCTTCTAGAGTCAGTTTTAAATAATAAGCTTGCCAACAATATAGCACCCGGATTAAATGAAATAGGAGTGATGCTGCCCTCAAACCCCCTAGTGTACCTTATAAGTCAGCAATTCAGTAAGCCGTTAATTGCTACGAGCGGTAATAGAGGAGGATCTCCACTGATTGCCAACATTCATGAAGCTAAACGTTTATTAGAAGGTATTGCAGATTTATACTTGTATCACCATTTAGAAATCGTCCATCCTATGGATGATTCGGTAACTAAAATGGTAGGGGATCATCCAATCATTATACGACCAGCTAGGGGATTGACTCCAAATTACATTGGCGGTACTAAACCTGGTAATAATACGGTGATTGCCTTCGGTGCAGATATGAAGGCCCATTATGCTCTTTTTCATGAAGGTAAGTGCTATCTCAGTCCTTATTTCGGAAATTTAGAAAGTTTTGAAGTTCAGGAGCGAATGACATTCAGTCTAAGACATCTGGTAAATGTATTGGACCTAAAACCCCAAGAGTTTTTAATAGATGCTCATCCCGGATATTTTTCCCGGGCATTAGCCGAGTCTTTTTCAAATGAATTTAAGGTACCGCTAAAATCTATCCCACACCATCAGGCTCATTTTTGCTCAGGCCTGGCAGATCATGGTTTGTTTCAAAGAAAGACGACTATACTAGGTATTGTGCTTGACGGAGTTGGATTTCTTGAAGGTGAAAAACTAGGTGGGGCTGAACTATTTGAATACCATCAAGGAAAGATCACTCCGATAGAGGTATTCTCCTTTTATCCAATCATAGCTGGTGACAAAATGTCTACTGAAACACGATTGTCTTTACTCTCAATCCATCCCGATTCAAAAGCAATTCCCGGTTTATTTAACCAGGTTGAACTTGAGTTATACCATAAACTTCGAAAGATCTCCAAAGGAAGAATTCGTTCTATGGGTAGGCTCTTTGATGCGGTTGCTGCTCTGTTGGGTACAACTCAAATAAATAGTTATGAAGGGGAAGCTGCAATGAAAGTTGAAGCATTAGCAGCAAGATATCTAAAGCATCATCCCCATTACCAACCTGAACATTTTAAGGTTGACTATGGTTTTGAGTCTTATTTGAGGGCAATTGAAGATGGGATTGAAGAGGGTAGATCGATAGGTGAATTGGCCTTGAATTTTATCGCAACCATAGCCTACCAATTGATTTCTTTTGCTTTGAAGAACCAATACAAAGAGGTAGTATGTAGTGGAGGGGTGTTTCAGAACGGGCTTCTTATCCATTTCATTGAGGGTTACGCCCGTAATGTTCAAATAAATTTATATTTTAATAGCATAAGTTCTCCTAACGACTCTGGAATAGCGATAGGTCAACTTTACTATAATCACCTGATAAATTAAACAACGATGTGCTTAGCAGTTCCTGGTCAGATTAAATCAATTGAAGAACTCCATGGAGGCCTACTTAGAAAAGCTCAAGTTTCTTTTGGAGGTATTATGAAATCAGCAAGTCTTGAGATGTTACCTACTGCAGAAATTGGAGACTATGTTCTTGTACACGTAGGTGTAGCGATCAGTAAGGTTGATGAAGAAGAGGCTAAGAAAACTTTCGATTACCTACGAGAAATTGGAGAAGTTGGAGAGCTTGAAGACATTGATGAATACTTACCAAAAACAGAATGAAGTATTTGAAGGAGTACCGGGACCCGGTATTAGCTCGAAAGATATTAGATGAGATTCGCAGAACAGTTACTAGGCCCTGGTCTATAATGGAGGTTTGTGGAGGTCAGACTCATAGTCTTGTAAAAAATGGGATTATCGACGTTCTACCCTCAGAAATCACCATGATTCATGGTCCAGGTTGTCCAGTTTGTGTAACCCCTATACATCTTATCGATGCAGCTATTGATTTGGCGATGCGCCCTAATGTTATCTTGTGTTCTTTCGGAGATATGCTTCGAGTACCAGGATCGAATCAGAATTTATTAGAGGCGAAAGCACAAGGGGCCGATGTTCGAATTTTATATTCTCCATTAGAAGCGGTTGCAATTGCTAAAGACAACCCAACGAAGGAAGTTGTTTTTTTCGCTGTCGGCTTTGAAACTACTGCCCCCGCGAATGCCCTTTCTCTTGTTCACGCGAAGAGAGAAGGTATAACCAACTATAGCATATTAGCATCACATGTGCTTGTACCGCCTGCTATTAAGGCCGTAATTAACGACCCTCTTAGTAAAATTGATGGATTCTTAGCGGCAGGTCACGTATGTACCATAATGGGTAACGGACAATACTATCCTTTAGCTTCAGAATATAAGGTGCCCATTGTTGTTACCGGTTTTGAGCCTATTGATGTTATTCAAGGAATACTTATGGTGGTCAAACAACTAGAGTTAGGAACCCACGAAGTAGAAAATCAGTACTCTCGAATTGTTCGTGAAGAAGGAAATAAGGAGGCTAGGGCCATTATTGAACAGGTGTTTGAGGTTAGTGACCAAGTATGGCGTGGCATTGGTGAAATTCCCTCGAGTGGTTAAAAGATTCAAGATAGTTTTGAAGCTTTTGATGCAGTCAAGAAATTTGGAATTTCTGTAGATGCTCCTGAGGAAAAAACAGAGTGTATATCTGGTGAGATTATGAAGGGGTTAAAGAAGCCAAGTCAATGCCCTCATTTTGGTAAAAAATGTACTCCAGAAAATCCTTTAGGCGCTCCAATGGTTAGTAGCGAAGGAGCGTGCGCGGCCTATTATCATTTTTCAGGAACCTCAATTCCCAATTAGATGCAGTTATCTTGCCCGACCCCAAAGCTTGATTTTGATGTGGTTACTTTAGGACACGGTAGTGGTGGTCTATTAACCCATCGCCTTTTAAATCAAGGTGTTTTCGAGATTCTAGGTGATGTACTGGTGAATTCTGAACATGACGGTGCATGCATCGCAACCGAAGAGAAGATGGCTATGTCTACGGATAGCTTCATTGTCTCTCCAATATTTTTTCCTGGAGGGAGTATTGGAGATTTAGCAGTTAACGGAACGGTTAATGACGTTGCTATGTGTGGTGCTAAGCCATTATATCTTACTCTTAGTCTTATCATCGAAGAAGGTCTAGCAGTCAGTGAACTTTGGAAGATCGTAGATGATATCGCGATTGCCTGTCGTAAGGCAGGTGTCAAGATTGTTACCGGCGACACTAAAGTGGTCGACAGAGGCTCTGGAGATAAGATATTTATCAATACAACAGGTGTTGGATCCTATTTACCGAAGGCCGCAATTAGTCCTTCTAGAGTGTCTAAAGGAGATGCCATTATTCTGACAGATAGCATTGCCAATCACGGGATGGCAATTATGTCGAAGAGAGAAGGGTTGGCGTTTGAATCTGAAATTCAAAGTGACTCAAGAGCATTAAACCATTCGGTGGAATCTCTGATTAATACTTTTGCAGATCAGATACATCTAGTAACCGATCCAACAAGAGGAGGAGTAGCAACGGTGCTCAATGAAATCGCTTCAAAAACGAATTTGGGAGTTGAATTAACTCATGAAAAAGTACCTGTTGAAGATCAAGTTGCTGGCGCATGTGAACTCCTTGGTCTAGATCCATTGTATGTAGCAAACGAAGGTGTGTATCTTATTTTCTGCCCAGATCCATTAGCTGATGAGGTTCAAGAAAGCCTCAAAGCTTTAGGGCACCAGCCTGCTATGATCGGTAAAATGGTCGAAGAACACCCAAAACAAGTAATCATGGACACTCCTATGGGAGGTAAGCGGGTCATCTCTATGCTTCCGGGTAGTCAACTTCCTAGAATTTGTTAGAATGAGACTTGAAACTCTAGGAGAACATGTAGCTAATCCGATTGTGTTTAAAGGACCTGATCAAAAGCCCTTTCTAGCTCCAAGAGGAGTGTTGTTGAATGACAAGATTTTTGCGGTATGTGATACAGGTCAGAACCGAGTGCTTATATGGAAGAATCCCGCTGAGGGGTTTAGTCGTGAACCTGATCTTATTTTAGGTCAATCAGATGGTGCTGCCACTTCAAGAAATCAAGGGGATGTAGCAAGTGCGTCTACGCTGCTTTATCCGACCAGTGTATGGTGTGAGGGGGATAGAATTATCGTTGCTGATGCTTGGAATCACCGAGTACTTATTTGGAATCATTTTCCTGAAGTAAATGGTGCCGCTGCAGATGTGGTTATCGGGCAACCTGACTTCGAAAATAATCAACCCAATATGGAAGGAATGGGTAAGGCGCCTTCAGCTCAGTCACTCAATTGGCCTTATGGTATTTTTTGTGACGGTCAGCGATTGTGGATAGCCGACACAGGAAATCGAAGAGTTCTAGTTTACAACCGCATCCCAGAACAGTCGTATCAATCAGCCGATCATGTAATAGGCAAACCTTCTTTTGATGAGAGAGATTACGAATCAGACGATCCGATATGGCCTTACTCGGTAAAAATTAGTTCGAAGGGAGAACTGTTAATAGCGGATACTCAATTTTTTAGAGTGCTTTATTGGAAGAATTGGGAAGACGCTCTAAGTAGTAAAGCTGAAATTGTCTTTGGTCAAAATGACTTAAAGCAATCGGGTCAGAACCAGTTTCTTTTACAACCTAATGAGAGATGTTTGAATTGGGTTTATGATAGTTGCTTTTATAAGAACGGTATTCTGATCAACGATACCGGAAATAGTCGGATTTTATATTATGATCAAATACCTGATCATAATAATTCAGAGGCTAAGCTTTTAATTGGTAGACCTGATTTTAATACCTCAAGTGAGTATTCCCAGACGCTCATGGGTACAGAAAAAGCGATTTACTGGCCTTTTTCTATAGGTGTAATGGGTCAAAAGCTAGTTATTGCTGACACCGGAAATCACCGAATTGTACTTGCCGATTTAAAATTCTAGATCGAAAGATAGATCCAGTAGCAACCTACGACGATCGCGAAAATGGCTCCTGCTCTCTGTATTTTCTTTACTCCTGATTCCTTGGCAATCGCCCCTCTTTTGTACATAAGGCCCAACAGATAGGCGAATAATGTCATGGCGCCTAGGGTTCCTCCGATAAATCCAATGAGATAAAGAACGGTTTCTAAGATACTATTTGATGATAATACCGGGATTAACAAAATGAAGTGTGCTACTCCGGCAAACCCGTGAACAACACCTACTGAAAATGAGGTGGATAATAGGTTTTTACTCGAATGTGTTTTTGTTTCTCTTTGTCGAAGTGACCATAGGCCCACCAGTATCAAGAATAAACCAACCGCTTGTTCACTATAGCTAGCAATATAATCTACAGGTATTAGATCACTAAATAAGATGTACAGCGTGGCAATTAGGCCAATACCAATGAGGTGTCCGGCGCCCCAACTTAAGCCAATACGATAGGATTTCGAAGTAGAGTGAAGGCCTAAAGGCGTTATTGCTGCAAGGTGATCAGGCCCTGACAGTACATGTGAACTCGAGGTAAGTAATCCACTCCAGAATGAAAGTAGCATAAGTAATTGTTGTTGGTTGCGTTTCGAAAATACTATTAATCCTATTAAACTAGTAGTGTTCATCGTGCTAAGTAACCTTTACTCATCTCAATTTTGGTATTTAATCCTGAAATTGAGGTAGTTCTATGAAAAGAGGTATATGTTAATTTTAGACTGAGCCCAGAAAACAGGGCCGAAATTTTATAACTTGATGCTAAATAGTTTGTTATGGCACAATATACTTTGTTTGTAAATGGGGAGACGAAGACCGTTGAGGTTGATCCGTCAACACCTATGCTTTGGGTACTTCGTGATCACCTAGATCTTGTGGGTACTAAGTTCGGATGTGGTATCGCTCAATGTGGAGCTTGCACCATTCATCTTAACGGAACTGCGGTTAGATCTTGTCAGTTACCCGTATCTGCTGTGGGTAATGGTGAAGTAATCACTATAGAAGGTCTTTCAGAAAATGGGGATCATCCGGTTCAATTAGCTTGGATCAAACAAGATGTGCCTCAATGTGGGTATTGTCAGGCAGGACAGATTATGACGGCTACCGCTCTGCTCAAACAAAATCCGAACCCTACAGACGAAGAGATTGAATCTGCAATGGCCGGTAATCTTTGCCGCTGTGGAACCTATGTGCGAATCAAAAAAGCGGTTAAGGATGCCGCAGCTAACCTTTAAACGCTGAATCATGAGTACAAATAAGTTAAATCAAGGAAGACGATTTTTTATCAAAAGCTCATTGCTTGCCGGTGGAGGTATGATGCTAGCCTTTCCATGGTTAGAGTCTTGCAATTTTAGTGCAGAGCAAATTAAATCCATGCCTAAAGAATGGTTCGAAATCAATGGATATCTAAAAATTGGTGAAAATGGTCTGATTACGATTATGTCTCCAAATCCAGAAATTGGTCAGAACGTAAAAACCTCAATGCCGATGCTTATCGCTGAGGAGTTGAATTGTGATTGGAACGATGTGATTGTGGAGCAGGCACCCCTTAACTCTAACAAGTTCTTTCACCAAATGGCGGGGGGGAGTACCTCGATCAGTGCTGCATGGACTCCGCTTCGAAAGGCAGGGGCCACAGCGCGTCAAATGCTAATTAACGCCGCCGCGAGTACTTTAGAAGTTTCTGCAGATGAATTACGTGCTGATCTAGGTTTCATCTACCATGATGCTTCAGGAAGAAAGCTAGGGTTTGGTGAGGTTGCTTCAGCCGCAGCGCTTTTAGAAGTGCCAGAGGACGTTGAGCTTAAACCTATTGATGAGTTTAAGATTATTGGTACATCGAGAAAGAATGTAGATAGTAAGAAAATTGTAACCGGAGAATCACTTTTCGGTATTGATTATAAAGAAGACGGAATGCTATATGCGGGTGTGATTCATCCTCCAGCATTCGGAATGAAAATTAAATCCTTCGATGCCTCACGTGCTCTTGCTCTGCCAGGGATTGAAGCCGTTTTTCAATTTGAGAATTACAGAGAAGGACAGGCTAAAGGGGCTTTCGATATCAAGGCGCACCAAACTCAGATTGCCGTAGTGGGTAGATCTACTTGGGAAGTTTTTCAAGCCAAGAAATTAGTTGATGTCACTTATGAAGAGGCGGGTGAAGTGGTAAATACCATGAGCTTCTTCGGCAGAACGATGGAGAATAAATGGCCAGCAGGTCTTGAAAGCACTTCTTCGCACAAAAAACAAATGGAAGAGGCAGAGAAGCAAGCAACCGTCGTTCGAACCGATGGTAACCCTGACAAACAATTTAAAGAGGCTGATGAGGTTCTTGAAAGAACCTATTATGCTCCCTATCTAGCACACAACACCTTAGAGCCGCTGAACTTCTTTGCTGAGGTTACCGATGAATCGGCTCGATTTGTAGGGCCCATCCAATTACCTGAATTTCTTGAGCCAGCACTTGCAGAGAGATTTGAACTACCCGTAGAAAAGGTAGATATCATGATGACTCGAATCGGTGGTGGTTTCGGACGAAAATTATACGGGCATTTTATGCTTGAAGCCGGCGTAATTTCTAAAACTGTGGGGAAACCTGTAAAACTAGTCTACACTCGTGAGGATGATATGACTGCAGGTACCTACCGACCAAGTTATCGAGTAACTTATCGTGCGGCTATTAAAAAGGGTAAAGCAACGGCAATCCATATAGTAGCGGGTGGAATTCCTGAAAGTCCATTGTCTGCGAATCGATTCCCGGCTGGTTCATTTGATCACTACAAGGCCGAGACATGGACAATTGATTCTAATATTACCACTGGGGCATTCAGGGCACCAAGATCTAATTTCATGGCTAGTGCTGAACAAAGCTTCCTTGATGAACTTGCTGAGCAGATCGGTAGAGATCCGATAGAATATCGTTTAGAACTCCTTGAAAGAGCGAAAACTAACCCGGTTGGTGAGCGCAATGATTACGATGCTGAGCGTTATGCTGGAGTACTGAAACTCGTTAAAGAAAAGTCTGGGTGGGATACCCCTAAACCCGGTGTACATCGAGGAGTAGCTGCCTATTTCTGCCACCAGTCTTATGTCGCAAACGTTGTTGATGTCGTGATGAAAAATGGTAGCCCGGTAGTTGAAAAAGTATATGCCGCAATCGACTGTGGGGTGGTAATTAACCCTGACGCTGCTGCTAACCTCGCTGAGGGAGGTAGTGTTGATGGTATCGGACACGCTATGTATTCGCAAATCACCTTTACCGAAGGAAAACCGGATCAGAATAATTTTGACGACTACCGATTAATTCGTCATAATGAAGCTCCCAAAGATGTTGAGGTGCATTTCGTTGAATCAAAGGTTGACCCAACAGGTATGGGAGAACCGCCATTTCCACCGGTAATGGGAGCATTGGCGAATGCACTTTATAAGGCTCAAGGTAAACGATTATACAAACAGCCCTTCGCAGGATCTCAGGCTTAGACGATGATAGAAGTTCAAGAGGCACTTGATCTTATCGATCGATTTACCTCTCGATCAAAAAGTGTTAGACGACCAGTTGACGCTAGTCTTAATGGATTGATACTGGCTGAGGAAGTCTTTTCAACGGTCAATCTTCCTGAATTCAGGCAGTCTTCAATGGACGGCTATGCGATAAACGGAATTGCTGACAACTACCAGATTATAGGTGAGGTGCCAGCGGGCAGCAGCAACACTTTTGAGATAAGGTCAGGTGAAGCGGTTCGAATATTTACTGGAGCGCGAGTTCCAGATTCTGCCGATAGGGTGGTCATGCAAGAACACGTTGAGATTGCTCCTAAGGGGATTACTGTCACCAAATTTCCGAATCAGGGTGTAAATATCAGAGCGGTTGGCAGCCAGATTCAACAAGGCCAGCAAATACTATATCGAGGAGTAAAAATCACCCCATCGATTATTGGGATGCTCATATCCATTGGTTGTGCAGAGGTAGCAGTTATCGATCCTCCAAAAGTTGTTGTGCTTGTAACGGGTGATGAGCTAGCAAAGCTGGGTTCTGAAAAGAAAGAAAGCCAGGTTTATGAGAGTAATGGCGCCGTTCTTCAGGCAGCTGTTCAAGAAGATCATTGCGATTTTCTCTATGGCGCTTCTATAAAAGATGACTATAAAGCCAGTGTAGTTGCGATACACAAGGCGGTTAATGATGCTGACCTAGTACTGATATCTGGAGGTATTTCGGTTGGAGATTATGATTTTATCGGCAAGGCTCTTAACGAATTAGGCGTATCAAAACATTTTCACGGAGTACGTCAGAAGCCCGGAAAACCTTTGTTTTTCGGATCCATTAATCAAACCGCGATTTTTGCCCTGCCCGGTAATCCCGCTTCAACCCTCACTTGTTACTACGTTTATGTAAGACGATGGTTACAACGTTATCAGGGGATACAGCCTATGGTCAAAAAAATGACCTTGGCCGCAGATATTCACAATCGATTTGGAAGAGCACTGTTTGTAAAGGCCAAAATTCATGAAGGTTGCGCAGTACCTATCGATGAATTTAACTCGGCAACCTTACTGAGTTTTTCAAAATCGGAGCTATTGATTTACATGGGAGCTGATGTTAAAGTTCTCTCCAAAGGAGAACTCGTCGAAACCTTCGAAATATGATAGAAGCAATCGAATTTTGGTGGTTTTTGGGGCTTATCCCGATCGTTTCTTTCTTATACAGTAGTGTAGGTCATGGTGGGGCTAGTGGTTATTTAGCCCTGATGGCATTGTTTTCTTTTCCGGTGGTATTTATGAAACCGACGGCGCTATTACTGAATCTTTTTGTATCCGGAATAGCGTTTACACAATTCTATCGAGGAGGACATTTTAAGAAATCCCTTTTCATTTCTTTCGCCTTAGGCTCGATTCCTTTCGCATACTTTGGGGGTACCATTAGCGTCGATCCCATTTTGTACAAGAGAATACTTGGTTTCTTACTGATTTTTGCGGTGTTAAGAATGTTGATTCGATTAAAGAACCACTCAGAGTCGCCGAGGTCAATTCCGTTCCTTGCCGGAGTCGGCATTGGAGCAATCATCGGTTTTTTCTCAGGGCTAATCGGAATCGGTGGTGGGATCATTCTTACCCCCGTTCTGGTTTTATTTCGTTGGGCTCAAGTAAAAGAAGCTGCGGCGGTATCGGCTCTTTTTATTTGGGTAAATTCGGCTTCAGGCCTCGTTGGCCAGTTACAGTCGGGTGCTATGCTGTCTCTATTTATGATTCCTCTGGTAGTCTTAGCGCTTATCGGCGGATTTTTAGGTAGTTATTACGGAAGTTTAAAATGGAATTCAGTTAAATTGAATTATGTATTGGCTGGAGTTTTAGCGCTAGCCTCAATAAAAATGTTTTGGATATGATCACCTACCAGATAAAATGTTTTGGAATGCTTGCAGAAGTCATTGGAGAGCAGATTACAATCGAGTGTAATACCGAATATTCGGTGGATGAGCTGATAAAATATCTTTCGAAGGATTATCCGAAACTCCAGGCCATTCCTGTAAAGGTGGCCCAGAACGATCAATTACTGGATGATTCAGCAATAGTACTATCGGGAACCCTTTCGATGTTCCCCCCATTTTCAGGCGGATGATCAATCGATATGACCGACATATAAAACTCGAATCCTTCGGTGAATCTGGCCAGCAATTATTAAAAGAGTCTAAGGTTCTAGTCGTGGGAGTGGGAGGCCTTGGCTGCGCGGCGTTACCTTATTTGGTTTCTTCAGGTGTTGGAACGATCGGTCTTATGGACGCCGATCGAGTCGACAAGACGAATCTTCAACGGCAAATACTTTTCAGTGAAAAAGAGATCGGTTTACCTAAAGTCAGCTGCGCCATCAATCGATTATCTAAGTTGAATACCGAAGTAAATCTCATTTCGTATACCTTCGATCTAATCCCAGAAAACGCAGAAGAGATCATTTCTCAGTACGATGTAATTCTCGATTGTACGGATCGCTTTGAGGCTCGTTATTTAATAAACGATGCTTGTGTTCGTCAGAATAAACCTTGGGTGTTTGGAGCATTGTATAAGTTCGAAGGCCAAGTGTCGGTCTTTAACCATAAGTCAGGACCAACGTATCGTTGCCTTTTTCCTTTTAATTCAAAACAGCAAATGCTTCCTAGCTGTTCTGATGTTGGAGTTTTTGCCCCAGCCGTTGGAGTTGTAGGAGTTACCCAAGCGAGTGAAGCACTTAAAGTGCTTTTAGATCTAGACCATACGCTTTCGGGATCATTGTGGTGTATTGATCTTTTAAAAATGAATACCTACACCATTAAGCACACTAAAAATCAAAAAGCAATAGACCAGATTAAAGTTGCGAACCATTTGGGCGTTAAACGCTCTGATTATGTAATAGACCTCGATACTGAAATTAATTACGAGGGTTATCGCTGGATTGATCTTAGAGAATCTCATGAGGCCCCTCAAATAAGTCATAAATTAGTAGAGACTCTACCGCTTTCAACGATTCAAGATAAAAAGGTGAACTGGTCTCAGATGGGTAATATTGTACTTTTTTGTGCTAGTGGTGCAAGAGCGCGAAAACTAGCTGAAGAGCTGCAACTGTCTAATGTTCGCTTTACCGATTTGGGTGCTGAACAGCTGAGCAGAAAACTAATTAAACACAATGCATGAGTAAACCGATAAAATCTATTTTTATTCAAGGAGCTATAGATCCTTCTAAAATAGCCAAGTCTATTGCAGCCCATCAGTCGAAGACTGCTATAGGAGCTCATCAGATTTTTCTAGGTCAGGTAAGAGCAGATCAGGTAGGTGAAGAAGAAGTGAGTGCAATCGAATATACTGCCGAAGAATCTTTAGCGAATAGTATTGCACACACCATAAAAGAAGAACTGTTTGATAAGTATGAGCTTACTTGCCTACATATTTATCACAGTTTAGGTAAAGTTGCGGTTGGAGAAATATGTTTTTTTGTTTTTGTTTCGGCACCTCATCGCCCAGCAGTTTTTAAGGCCCTCCCAGAACTGGTTGATGCCTTGAAGGCGCAGCTTCCTGTTTTTGGAAAAGAGTGTTTTGAGAGTGGAAGTCATCAGTGGAAAGTAAATAGGTAATGGTAGATATCACAGCAAAGAGTAATACACTGCGAATTGCGACGGCAGAGGCCCTTGTAGAAGTTAGTAGTCCTAAGACTATCGAAGCCATTCAAGAACATCGAGTACCCAAAGGGGACGTCTTCGAAATGAGCAGGGCAGCAGGGCTTCTCGGAGTAAAAAAGACTCCTGAACTACTGCCTGATTGCCATCCGATTCCTATTGAGTATACCGGATTTCAATTCGAGATTGTCGATCAGACCATTAAGATCAGCTGTACCATTAAGACCATATATAAAACGGGTGTAGAAGTTGAAGCCATGCATGGAGCAAGTATAGCAGCCCTCAATATGTATGATATGCTTAAGCCTATTGATAAAGGGGTAAGTATCGGCGCTATCCGATTACTGAGTAAGAAGGGCGGAAAATCCGATTATGCTGCACAAGCATCTAACCGATCAGCTGCAATTATTGTTGCTTCTGATTCTATATCGGCTGGCAAGGCAACGGATCAAACGGGAAAGATGATCGAGCAATTTCTAGGTGATTTAGGCATGAAAGTGTCCGAATTATGTGTCATCCCTGACGAGCCCAATGATATTCGACTTCGGATTGAAAAGTTTCTCGAAACTAAAATCGATCTCATTATTGTTACCGGAGGTACAGGGGTCAGTCATCGAGATCAAACCCCTGAAGCGATCTCCCCTATCATTGAAAAGAGACTACCAGGTGTAGAGGAGGCGATGCGTGCCTATGGACAAAATCGCACACCGGTAGCCATGTTCTCAAGGTCTATTGCGGGTATCAGCCAGAATTCGATTCTATTAGGTATTCCCGGCTCTAAAGGGGGTGCTCTAGACTCTTTGAAGGCTGTTTTCCCGTCATTAACCCATTTGTTCGATGTACTAAGCGGAACGCGTCACGGTCAATGAAACAACATCCTTCTATATTAACCGATGGTTATGGTAGAAAACACAACTACCTCAGAATTTCACTAGTTGAAAAGTGTAATCTTCGATGTACTTACTGCATGCCCAGCGAAGGGGTTCAGCTTTCACCACGTGAAGAATTAATGTCGGCATCTGAGGTTTACGAAATAGCGAAGGTCTTTGTGAGCTACGGTGTAGATAAAATTCGGTTGACCGGGGGAGAGCCCTTGCTAAGAAAAGATTTTGGGGAAATAGTGGAGTATTTGTCTTCACTCCCTGTTTCCTTAGCGATAACCACTAATGGTGTTCTGCTTGATCGATATATTGATGTCTTAAAAAAGGCAGGTGTTAATAAGCTCAATATCTCTATAGACACCTTAAATCCAGACCGATTCAAAGGGCTAACACTCAGAGATCAATTTCATCGAGTGATGAAAAATATTGATTTGGCGACTGAAGAAGGATTCAATGTAAAACTGAATGTCGTACTGATTAAAGGTCAGAACGAGGATGAGATTATTGAGTTCATCGAACTTACTAAAGATGCTTCTGTACAAGTTCGATTTATTGAATTCATGCCTTTCAAAGGAAATCAGTGGGATCAATCAAAGACGATTTCTCTAGAGAGTATTTTGAATCGGGTTTCTGATCATTATAACAATTCAGCGCTAGAACGAATTGAAGATGAACCTAATGACACTGCTAAGAACTACAAGATTCGTGACTATCTGGGATCTTTTGCGGTGATTTCTACCGTTACCAATCCTTTCTGTGACAGTTGTAATCGTTTGCGTCTTACGGCTAATGGTAGGCTAAGAAATTGTTTGTTTTCAGATAAGGAGCAAAGACTCCTTGAACTGTTTCGTTCTGGAGCACCTATAGAGCCGATTATAGCCAAGGCTGTTGGTATGAAAAAAGCGGTTAGAGCAGGTTTAGATTCTCCTGAGGAGTTTGAGAATTATCAGAATCATCAGAACAACCGATCGATGATTAAAATCGGCGGCTAATCTAGATTTAGACTTTGGTATTGTTCGTAGGTATCGATATCGATTAGGCTGTCTGAAGGTGCCTTCACCGCTTTAACCGTCGATCGATGATTTTGGATAATTGATTTAGCCCCTTCGTCCCCAGTGAGTTTACTTAATGCCTTAAAGTGATTCGATTTGAAAAGGGTGGGGATTCCTCTCCATCCGACCTCTGATAAGGATTGAATAATACTAAAATTTGTCTTGCTTGCTGTAGAAAGCAAGTTTTTAAAATGATCAAGGGGTATGAGAGGTTGATCAATTGCGCAAACTAGAATCGCATCGATTTCTGGGTTGGTATTTTGAATGCTAGTAGTCCCGAATGCGATAGAGGATCCCATCCCTTTCTCGAAGTCTTTGTTGAGAACTAAGCGAACTTCTTTTGAGGTCGCCGCATTGGAGATGGCATCGGCATAGGCTCCTAAAACTACGGTGATGGGAAGACCTAATTCTTTCAAGCGATCAATTTGATAGCTGATTAGCGATTGCCCTTTGATCGAAAGCAGGGCTTTTGGCTGACCCATTCTTGAAGATTTTCCGGCGGTGAGCAAAAGTATTTCTGCCTTAATCATGAATAGCTCCCGATTTGTCTTTTAATGAAATCAATTCGGCTGATCGAGTTACGGCCAAGATCTCGCTAATGATTGAGATCGCAATTTCTTCGGCAGATATAGCACCGATGTTTATTCCGGCGGGTCCTCTGAGAAGATCAATAAAGGTGTCGTCGGTTTCTGGTTTAAATTCTAGTACCTGTTCGATCAGACGTTCTCGGCGATGTGCAGGTCCTAATAGGCCGATATAGGCCGGGCGTTTCTCGGTGAGTTCAAGCAAATACTGTACATCTTTACTAATACTATGGGTCATAAGTATTACCGCTGATTTTTCGTGAATCGGGAGATTGCCGACTTCTGAAAAGAGTGGAGTGAGTAGAGATGATGCGCCCTTAAAATCTTCAATAGTCTTTTGCTCATCGGCTGGAGCAATTAGAGTGATTCGCCATCCTAATTTCGATGCTATTTCAGCTAATACAACGCTGTCGTGTTCGGCCCCAAAGATGAAAAGCTCGAAAAGCGGATCTAATTTCTGCTTAAAACAATCTCTGCCTTTTGAATCGATTGAGGTATGAATGTTGTAGTCTTTTTCATCGATAGTTAAGATACTCCCTGAGCCCGGATTTACACCTACCTCGAGAGGGTAAAAGGTATTTGCTGTGGCAGTTAACCTCGCTTCAAGATGGGTAATAATTGTATTGGTGTCGTTAATCGACAATTCCATAGGTTCAATAAGTAGGTAGAGAATTCCCTCGCATCCGAGGCGATAACGACCATCATAAGTCATTAGTTTGGCTTTACCCGTATGAAATACCTCCTGAGCTTGTAGTTTAATTTCTTTTTCTACACATCCACCACTTACGGCGCCTACCATTTGACCAGACTCTGATATAAGCATTCTAACCCCCGGCTTGCGATACGAAGAGCCCTCTAGAGCAACAAGTGTGACCAAGACCGATCTTTCGTTCAAGGATCGAAACTGATGGTAGGCTTTTAGAAGACGATAGAGTTCGTGAGTCATAGTATTAATTGCGCTGGATTACATCCCAGAGGTTGCCGTATAAGTCTTTAAATACAAAAACCTTACCATAAGACTCTGATCTTAATTGTTTGGCTATTTCTACTTTATGATCGACTAATTTTTGATGAAGCCTCTCGATATGATTTGTGTATAGAAAAAGAAAAACACGCCCTCCTGTTTGATTCCCGATCGCCTTTTTTTGATCAGGGGTATTGGCTTTGGCTAGGAGTAATTTACAACCTTGTTCTTTAGATGCTTTGGGTGCAATAACTACCCAACGCTTCTCAGGTGACATAATAGTATCCTCTAATAACTCAAAATCGAGGAGCTCGGTATAGTAAGATAGGGCCTTATCGTAATCGTCTACTAAAAGAGTGATCTGACCTAAAATATTTTGCATCGTTCTATTTTTCCCAGATCGTGTAACCTGGTTGTGATTTAATTGCATTCCATCCGCTCGGCGCTGAATAACTTCCAGGACCTATTTTGACGAGTAGTTTATTGTCGATAGAGGCAACATAATAGCCGCCTGAGCCGTTTACGGTGGTTATCACTTCAACGGTACTTTCAGCGGTGATCCCTGCTGCTTTTCGAATAGCGATGAGGTCATTAATCTCAGATTGTAGCCCTCCTGAAGTGTCGGTAAAAAAGTAGTGATACCCCCAAACCATCGGAATGCCTGGGTGGGTTAGTAGGTAGGCATATCCGTTCTTGATATGATTCAAAGAACTGCTATATAGGTTGTCACAATCACCTCGGTTGACACAACCCGTATCGTGGTTGTCTAGAAAGGTGATTGATTTAGATCCGTATCCAATCGAAGCTAGGGAATGACCCTCCTTTAGACGATCGAAATTTTGATCGATGAGCGCCTCTTTTAGTTTGTATTTAAGCGCGAAATCGAAGGCTTTCGAAGCACTTGTTGTTGCTGAGGTTACTGTAGCGGAGGTTGCATCAATCCATTTTTTTATTTCTTGAAGATTACCATCCCAGAATTCTCCGATAGTAATGTAGTAGGGGGTAGAAGCGTTGTATTCACCTACATACTTAGCAGGGAATCCTTTCACGAAGTCGTAACGCCATGAGTCGAATCCAAGACTTTTGAGACGTTGTAAGTAGTCTTTTAGTCCATCTTGAACTTCTTCACTTTGATGGTTGAGGTCTCTTGCTCCTCCCCAACCTAGTCCTTCATCTTCTGGGCCGCAAGGTTTGGTCCCAAAGGCATCAGGATTAGTAAACCCTTCATCATCAATAACAATAGATTCACACGACCATGCCGGCTCAGTGAAGTCTGTCCAAGTAGAGGTTCCTACTCTATGATTAAAAACAAGATCAGCAATTCCATGCATTTCTCTTGATTTCATGGTGCTTAAAAGCGATTCTAATTGAGTTCTACTTCCATGAAGCGAATTAAAATCAAATAGCCTTCTGGGGTGATAGCCCATGCCTTCACCTTCACTCACTGGTGGCAACCAAATGCCATCAATATGGGCATTTGAAAGAGTAACTACTTTATCTTCTAGAAATTGATAGAACGATTGCGACCCAATTTTTGAGTCGTTAAAGCTATCCCACCAAAACCCTTGTAAAAGCACATCGTTGAGTGGATTATTATCTGCGTAAGAACTGGTTCCCTGGTCAATCGGAGGTTCATTGCCTCCTCCATTGTTGGTGTCTGGAGTTTCTGTAGAATCGCTGCTGCAGGCGGTAAGAAAAAGACTAGCTAAGAAAATAGCGCTTATTCGTTTCATGTATTGTCGGTTGTAATAAGCTTCTAATTTAGGCTTATTTCTTGAGCAAATTCAGCGAAATGGTATCCTTCTTGCTCGAGTTTTAGTCTAGTGGGGTGATTCTTATCACGTACCGGATTCGTATGATTGAAATGGGTAAACCAGACTTTATTTTTTTCAGTTTTTGGCAAAGATTCTAAAAGGGCTATCGTTTCACTGATAAACGGATGTGGAATTTCAGACATGGGTCGTTCTAGTTCTCCTTCAGCTAAAAAAGTACCGTCTATAATAGCATAATCAATGGATTGAATGAGTTCGATAATGGATTGTTCCCACACGTTCCATTTATCGATATCTGGTAAATAAAAGGCGGTTTTGTTGGCACCTTTGATGAGGTATCCGACCGTTTCAGAATATTCATCGCGATGAGGCACCTGTATGGGAGTCACTGCAATCGTTTTTAGATTCTCAGTCCCCCTTAATCTTTTGACTTCAATATTTTTCAGTTGAACGAGTTGATCCCAAGGGCCATTGGTTTCAAGAAAATCAGCCATTCGAGGCATGGTGTAAACAGGTAGAACTCTTTCATTAGAAGCCTCTCTACCTATATGCATTAAGCCCGTGTAATGCCCCATATGAGCATGTGTTAGAAATACTCCTGAGAGTTTCGTTTTAGATCGTTTCTGTAGAAAACTAGCTTGATGCGTAAAATCTGGAGTTGCGTCAAAAAGAAAAGCTTCTTCGCCTGAATAGACCCCAATACTTGCTACAAATTCATTCGGTCTTTCAACAAGACAACAGCTCTTATCACAGTTGAATTGTGGAGCTCCTGCATCTTGAAGATTACCTAGAAACACGATTTGCTGGGCGCTTAGGTATTGACAGCTAGCCATCATGAGAAGTAAGAGTCTATTTTTGAACATATACTTTCCCTTTTTTCATAACAAGATCGACGTCTTGAAGCAGAGATATGTAGCGCAAAACATCTCCTTTAACAGCAATAATATCTGCCTGTTTTCCATTAGAAATGGTTCCAACTCTATCATCAACTCCCATAAAAACTGAAGGCCAATAAGTAGCAGATTTAATTGCCTCGAGCGGAGAGACTCCCATTACATTTACCCAAACATCTAACTCGTTCCAAGTACTTTGAGAGTGAAATTTCATGGGTATTCCACTATCGGTACCGATGAGCATAACCACTCCGGCATTTTTCAACTGATGAAACTTGGTGGTAAGTGTCGGTTTACGGGATGGAGTAAGCTGAAAGTAAGGTAATTCTCCAGGAGCTTTAATAGATTCTTTGATGTCCTTCACAATCGAATCAGGAAGGCCTAAATGCCATGAATCATTATCTAATTTTTCTGGATTTTGAACCAGATATTCATAATTGTATAATCCCTCGATGGTCGGAGTCCAGAACAAAGGACCTTTGTTCATTTGGGCGGTTCGTTCGACGATACCTGCGATAACGTCATCTGGATATCTAGGAGCTGAAGATAATCCTGTGTGTTCAAAATTGTCAACTCCAGCTTTTAATCCTAATCGAATTTCTTCTGGGCGATGAGAGTGCGCAACTACTTTTAATCCATGCTTGTGTGCTTCGTCTACAATGGCCGATAATTCATCATAGCTAAGCTGGTCTTGATCAATTAATTTGATGACATCAACACCTGCTTGAGCTAATCTTTGAATCTTTGAGCGGGCATCTTTAACACCTTCAATTCCCCATCGAAAAGCTTCAGTCCCAGGATAAGGCTTCTTTTGAATAAAAGGGCCACTCATATACATTGTAGGACCTGGAATTTCTCCGTTATTAATAGCATCTCTGACATTTATACTCGCATCAAGTGGTGCACCTAAGTCTCTTGCGCTAGTAACTCCTGCCAGTAAAAGTTGATGGGCAGAGGCTGGCATGATTACTTCTTCAAAAAGAGGTAAATAGGTTTTATCCCAATAAGTGTAATTGGAGTGCCCAGTAATCATAAGATGCACGTGCATATCCCACAGTCCTGGCAATACGCTCATTCCTTCGGTTGAAATCACCTCATATTCATCAGGCACCTCTATATTATCCGTAGTTCCTACTGCTACGATTTTCTCTCCTTCGATCAGAATTACGCTGTTGCGAATCGGTTGGTTTCCGAAACCGTCAATAAGGGTTCCTCCGACTAAAGCCTTTTTTTGCCCAAAACTTAGGGAGGAAATAGTAATCGCAATAAGAATAAGTAAACTTCTCATAGTGTTCGAATTAAGTGCTTTTAAGGTATAATAAATCCTAAGAATATTTCATTACATTGAAGCAAATTCACGTTTATGAATAACCTAACTCTACGTTCGATTTTATTGGCTTGTGTTTTTTCTTTTCAAGGGATGCAAGTGATGGCTCAACAGAATGACTCTGAATATGAGCAACTAATCAAGCAGTACACCACTGACGATCGATTCTATCCCTCATCGGTGGCAAAAATTGTTGACCATGTTTCAATTTCATCGCCTTTGGATCATTTTGGAACCATTATCGGGACTCCGATGGTTATGCACAATACCACAGAAATCTATGGATATTATAAGTTATTAGCCGAGCAGTCAGATCGATTGATGGTAGAACAGGTCGGGACTAGCGAGGAGGGTCGAGCGATTCATTTGATTGCTATCTCAGATGCTGAAAACTTGGTAAATGCTGAAGTCTATAAATCGATGCTAAGAGAATTAGCTGATCCAAGATCAACGGATGAGCAGCGAGCTAAAGAAATAGCGATTGAAGGAAAGAGTGTTTATTACTTAAACGGAGGAATGCATTCTACCGAGATGGGTTCTCCTGAAATGCTGATGGAACTCGCCTATCGATTGATCACTGATGAATCAGAGGAGATAAAACACATCCGTAAGAACGTAATTGTACTGATTAATCCCGTTTCAGAGCCTGACGGTAGAGATAAGCAAGTCGATTGGTATCACCGGTACTCAAAACATCGTGAGCAGTGGGATGATGGTTTTCCGCGATCTACACCTTATTGGGGTAAATACGTATTTCACGACAATAACCGAGACGGGCTTCAGATTAGTCAAGAGATTACCAAGAATATTTTCAAGATTTTCTACGATTGGCATCCAAATGTGATGCTTGATTTACATGAGTCGGTTCCGCTTCTATACATTTCTACGGGTACCGGTCCCTACAACGATAACGTTGACCCGATTACGGTGGGAGAATGGCAGACTATCGCGAATTATGAGATGACAAGTCTTTCTGCTCAGGGACTTCCAGGGGTATTTCACTGGGCCTTTTATGACGGATGGTGGCCGGGATACGGTGTTTGGGTTGCCAATACGCATAACTCTATCGGTCGATTTTACGAAACCTTTGGGAATGTAGGAGCGAACACCTACCTAAGAGATCTCACAAAGAGTAAATATGCTGGAGATCCGGTTACTTCAAAGGAGTGGTATCGTCCTGATCCTGCTTCGGGAATGGTTAATTGGTCGGCGCGTAACAATACGAATTATATGCAAGCGGGTGTACTTGCATCACTCACTTATGCTGCTGATAATCGTTCAGGTCTTTTAAAGAACTTCTACAAGAAGGGACAGAACAATATAGCTTTTGGATCGAAGAATAAGATCAAACAGTTTAGAGTACTGAATAATCAAAAGGACCCAGTAAAAGCGGCCTATCTAATTAATCAATTGATGGCTCAAGGGATTGAGGTGCATAAGGTAATTGGTGGAGAAGATGAGGGAGATTACCTGATTCAGCTAAATCAGCCGTACAGTAAACTAGCTTATGATTTACTTACTGAGCAGAACTATCCGAAAGATGCCAAGTTTCCGCCTTACGATGCTATTGCATGGACACTCGATCTACTTTATGGTGTTGATGTTGAAAGAGAAGATCAGTGGCATGAGAACCCTTCGATGCTTCAACTTCTTACCGAAAATGTAGTGTATAGTGGGAAGGTTGAGGGAGCTTCTACTACCTATGCCATTAATTACCAGGCACAATCTAATGTGGTGCCCGCATTATTCGACTTAAAAGGAACGGCTAAGGCCTATGTAGTGAATAGTTCTAAGCAGCTCGGAGCATATACTTTAGCCCCAGGTTCGATTATTATTGAGAATCTTGGCGCTAAAAATGCGAATGAGTTGGCTTCTAAATTCGGTCTTGATTTGATTGCGGTTAACGAAACCTTTAGTGACAAACGCCTTGTAAACCTCCCTAAAATTGCTGTTTATCACAGCTGGACAGACACTCAAGCAGAGGGCTGGGTTCGCTATACTTTTGAGCAGTTAGGGGTGCCTTACACGAGCATTGATAAGGATGATTTAAAAGCGGGTCGATTGTCTAGAGACTTTGACGTGATTGTGATTCCGCATTTTAGAAGAGGAATGACTCAGTTTGTACATGGGGTAGACGAGAAGTTTGGGCCGATGCCTTTTACAAAGACTAAAGAATATCCTTCACATGGATATCCCGATCAGACCGATGATATGACTGGTGGACCAGGCTTCGATGGTTTGAATAAACTGAATGAATTTGTAAAAAATGGTGGGGTACTGGTACCTCTAGATAATGCTGCAGCAATAATCGCTGACCTCGGTATTGGAGGAGTTTTAAGTAGTTACCGCTCATCACGCTTATTTCATCCCGGATCAATCGTAACAGCAAAGGCCAGAAATGCAGAAAGCCCTATTCTCTTTGGTTACCCAGAAGAGTTTCACTTGTATAAAGGAAATACGCCTATGTTGCGATCTGATCTCATTGACCGTAAGTATATGGTTGCTCAATTCGGCGATGAACCTTTAGCTGATGAAAAACCCTATACCGGAGAAATAATGGGATTATCGTCGACGACAGAGACTCCAGAAGAAGTTAAAGAGGCGGGTAAACCAAGAAAGTACGTCATGTCAGGAATGGTTCGAAATGAAAAGGATATCATCGGTACGGGAGCTATTTACAACGTACCTCATGGTAAAGGCCATATTGTTTCATTCGCTTTTAACCCCTTAGATCGCTTCTTGAATCATCACGATAGTGGTCTTTTTTGGAATGTAATTATTCACTGGAATCACCTATAAGGTGTCGCTTCATAAAAGTATTGGCAAAGGACATTGAGGCTACTCTAGCCTCTTTGTTTCCGCCAATCGAAACCCCTTTCTTAGCGCAAAACGCGAAACCCAATTTTTGGAGAAAAGAGTTGCTCATCGCAATACCTAGAGTATTCATGAGTACATCCCCTTCGTCATTCAATTCGAATCGACAATCGGTGAAACTGTAGCCCTTTTCATTTTCTTGAACGGGAATTTCACTGTCATATCCGTGGTGCGCGTTTTCATAAA
>Ga0255760_10001304_pt1 | contig 24088 bp, 18 predicted proteins | sample 071ome_25_FD_179960 | JGI IMG/M metagenome (GOLD analysis project Ga0255760, IMG submission 179960) | Coastal salt marsh microbial communities from the Groves Creek Marsh, Skidaway Island, Georgia - 071410BT metaG (version 2) | ecosystem: Environmental > Aquatic > Marine > Intertidal zone >...
ACACTTCGCGACGGACCCGCTGGGTAACCCGGGTAAACGCCGCGCGCGGGACCATGGTCGCGATAGTCGGGACCTGAGACTCGTGCCAGGTGAAGTGGGTGGAGATAATGGTTGCACCGGCCGCCTCGACTTCTTTCGCAAGCAAGGCCACCTCCTCCCAGCTCATTCCACCCTGCAACATATCCATGGCTGCAATCCGAAAGATCACTATGAAATCTGGGCCAACCGCCTCACGCACTCGACGGATGACGGCGAGCGGGAAGCGCATGCGATTCTGGTAGCTACCTCCCCATTGATCTTGGCGTTGATTGGTTTTCTCGACCAAAAATGTGGATAGGAGATAGCCGGCAGAACCGATGATCTCTACCCCATCGTAGCCCGCTGATTGCGCCAACTTTGCGCAGTTGGCGTGATCAGCAATCTGCTTTTCAATGCCCGCCTCATCCAGCTCCCGCGGCGTAAACGCACCAATCCTCGAACGAATTGCTGAGGGGGCCACCAAACCTTCGTTGTATGCCAACGGGCCCATATGCAAAATCTGCATACAAATTTTTGCATCCGGTGCCGCCTCATGAACCGCCGTCGTTACCAAGCGATGGCCAGCGGCTTCGGTGTCAGTGCTGAGCTTCGAGGCGGCAAAGGCGGCTTCTCCCTGTTCATTGTTGACGACGATACCGCCCTCCTCATTCGGGGAAATACCGCCCGTGATGATCATGCCAACACCACCGGCCGCGCGCTCGGCATAAAAAGCCGCCATGCGCTCGAAGCCATCCGCCATCTCTTCAAGACCGGTATGCATCGAACCCATGATTGAGCGATTACGCAGTCGCGTGAACCCTAAATCCAACGGTGAAAAAAGCCGGGGGTACTGATTGTGACCAGGTAGCGTGGCAGGTGCGTTCATGAGTTCCTCAGCGAGTTAGGCGGTGGCAGAGAATTGGTATTGTCTCGCGGCTTAAATCACTTCGCTCGCCGCAAGCGCATCGACATCGAGACCCATCGCGGCTAAGACTTCATGCGTGTGCTGCCCGGGCAGCGGACACGGCCCCACCTCCTGCGGGGTGGCACTCATCTTTGGCGCCGGTGCTGGCTGAACAATACCATCAATATTTAAAAACGTTCCCCGCGCCACATTATGGGGATGTTGCGTGGCTTCAGTCATATTCAGCACCGGCGCAAAACACGCGTCGGTGCCCTCCAACAGCGCACACCACTCCTCACGAGAGCGCTCCAGAAATAGCGCGCGCAGCTTCTCTTTGCCGGCGGGCCACTGACTCGTGTCCCACTGATTGGCAAACACGGGATCATCACTCAATCCGAGCAGCGTGATGCACTCTCGATAAAAGTTAGGTTCCAGCGGGCAGATAGTAATGTGCTTGCCGTCCGCACAGGTATAGGTGTCATGCCAGGGCGAACCAAAATCAGCCCACCCTGTGCCGGGCTCATCAGACAGTTGTCCGGTGTTGTGCATCATCCGCAGCAGGGAACAGAGATAGGCTGAGCCGTCAGTCATCGCCGCGTCGATAACCTGTCCTTCACCTGTTCGCTGGGCATGCACCAGCGCACTGAGCAGGCCGAATAACAGCATCATCGAGCCGCCGCCGATATCACCCACCAAGGTGAGCGGTGCCGTCGGCACCCGGTCCTTGCTCCCCCCCGGCCACAGTGCACCGCTTAGGGCAATGTAGTTGGGGTCGTGACCGGCGGCATGGGCAAGCGGTCCAGTTTGACCCCAGCCGGTCATGCGGCCGTAAATCAAGCGCGGATTGCGCGCCAAGCAAACCTCGGGGCCTAACCCCAAGCGTTCCATCACCCCCGGTCTAAACCCTTCAACAAACAAATCGGCGGAAGCCAGCAGCGATAGCACCACGTCGGCGGCCTCGGGCTTCTTTAAGTCGAGCGCTATCGAGCGCTTTCCCCGGTTATAGTAGGTGTGCTTGGCACTCGCCTCCGACATGGACACCGCCGCGTTTGCATTGGCAATGCGGCGCTCGATGACGACGACTTCAGCCCCCATGTCCGCCAGCATCATTGCCGCCACTGGGCCCGGCCCAATGCCACCCATCTCAACCACTTTTATTCCTGACAGGGGACCCGCCATATGTGTTACCTCATTGGTCATGCCAAATGATCAGCAGACGTCACTGTCACCTTGGCCTGACAGATTGCCGCTAAGCTGCCAGCAATTCACGTCCGATGATCAGTTTCATAATTTCGCTTGTGCCACCATAAATTCGCTGCACCCGAGCGTCGGCATACGCTCTGGCAATGGGGTACTCCGACATATACCCGTAGCCCCCGTGCATTTGCAGGCACTGGTCGACGACCTTGCCTTGCAACTCGGTCGCCAGCAGCTTGGCCTTGGAGGCCTCAACCGTGGTCAAATCGCCGGTGAGATGGAGCTCCGAACAGCGGTCAATAAACACCCGCATGGCGGAAACCTCGGCATCGAGCTGAGCGAGAGAAAACTGGGTGTGCTGGAAATCAGCGACGCGCTTCCCGAAGGCCTGCCGTTCTTTCACATAATCAACCGTCATACGAAGAGCGGCCTCAGTCGCCGATATGGCCGAAGCGGCAATCGTTAGCCGCTCCTGCGGCAACTCCTGCATGAGATACATAAACCCCATGCCCTCCTGACCCAGCAGGTTTTCCTTTGGCACCCGGACATCATGAAAAAACAACTCAGAGGTATCTGCTGCCTTTTGTCCTATCTTGTCGAGATTGCGCCCGCGCTCAAAGCCCGGCATGCCTGCTTCGACAATCAACAAACTGAACGCTTTAGCCCCCGCCTCAGGGTCTGGATTTGTGCGGCACACAACGATAACGATGTCCGCCTGTTGACCGGAACTGATGAAGGTCTTAGAGCCATTGAGCAGGTAATGATCGCCCTGATCGCTGGCCGTGGTTCGGATGCCCTGGAGATCGGAACCCGTGCCGGGTTCCGTCATGGCAATGGCCGTGACGATCTCACCGCTGATGCAGCCCGGCAGGTATTTTTGCTTTTGCTCCTCGGTGCCGACATTTTCCAGATAGGGAACCACGATGTCGGAATGCAAAATAAACCCGATGCCCGAGAAACCCTTATCGCTGAGCTCCTCGCCGACAATAAGGTTGTAGCGATAGTCTGCCCCGGCCCCACCATAGGTTTCAGAGACCGTTGGACACAAAAATCCCTGGGCCCCCGCCTTATTCCACAGGGCCCGATCGATCTGACCATCATGCTCCCACTGCTCGTAATAAGGCACAGCCTCCGCGTCCAAAAATCGACGGAAAGAATCGCGGAACTGCTCATGCTCAGACTCGTAAAGTGTTCTCGGAATCATTGGGTATCCCCCTTATATTTTGCGCCAGCAGTTTGGTCACAATGCAATGAAAGGTCAACGGGACGGTGAACAATAACGGGACAACTAGGGCGAATCATAGGCTGTTCCTAAATATGCTGGAGAACAATTGGGGTAACGTCGGAAGCAGTGATACCCTCTGGCCCCATCGAAAACTTACGACAAGCGAAGGTCGGCCGTGCGGAGAACTCTATTTCATGAATGGTGCTGATGCCTTAATTAAGTCGCTCGCCGATGCGGGAGTCGACGTATGCTTCGCCAATCCCGGCACCTCGGAGATGCAGTTGGTTGCCGCTATCGACAAGGAACCCAGGATGCGGGCGATTCTTGGCTTGTTCGAAGGCGTGGTGACCGGTGCTGCCGACGGGTACGGCCGGATGATGGACAAACCCGCCCTCACCCTCCTCCACCTCGGTCCCGGTTTTGGTAACGGCTCAGCCAACCTCCACAACGCCCGGCGAGCCCGAAGCCCCATCATTAACATGATCGGCGAACACGCGACCTACCACCGGCAATACGACGCCCCGCTCACCGCCGATATCGAGGGCTTTGCCAAACCCGTATCCCATTGGGTTGGTCTCTCGGCGAGTCCCGAGTCACTTGCACAAACAGGCCTGGATGCCCTCGAAGTCGCCCTGAGCTATCCGGGGAAAGTCGCCAGCTTTATTGCCCCAGCCGACCACGCCTGGACCGAGATTGATGCCGCAGCCGTGCCTAGAACGACCGCATCGACACCCGCGCCCGCAGTCGTCCATGATGACGCTGTAGCGGAGGCCGCGAACGCCCTGAAGACGGGCAACACCGCGGTGTTGTTCCTCGGGGGCATGGCGCTGAGGGAAGAGGCTTTGTTCCAAGCGGGTCGCATTCAAGCCGGCACGGGTGTCCGGCTCATCACGGAAACATTTTGTGCACGCCACCAACGGGGGGCTGGTCGGGTCAGTACAGAGCGTCTTCCCTACTTTGCCGAGCAGGCAATAGCGGCGCTCGAAGGTACGGATCAATTCATCATCGTAGGCTCCAAGCCGCCGGTTTCGTTTTTTGCTTATCCCGACAAACCCAGTGTGCTGGTACCCGAAACCGCCACGACAATCCTTCTAGCCGACCCGCGCACAGATGCCCTGGATGCCCTGACTCGACTGGCCGATGCACTGGATTCGCCGGCGGAACCCGCTCGCGTGCAAACTCGTGCACTCCATGAGCTTGAGCCAGGGGACATCAATATGATCGAACTCGGCAAGGTGGTTGCCAATCGGCTCCCCGCCGACGCTATTGTCTCTGATGAGGGGGCAACCAATGGGTTCGGCGCTTTCATGTACACCAGCACCGCTGAACCCCATGACTGGCTGATGCTAACCGGTGGCTCCATTGGCCAGGGACTGCCGTTGGCCGTCGGCGCCGCTACCGCCTGTCCCGATCGCAAAGTCATCGCCTTGCAGGCGGATGGGTCTGCGATGTACACCCTGCAGGCGCTGTGGACGATGGCGCGTGAAGCGCTCGATATCACGGTCGTCCTGTTAAACAACCGGTCCTATGCGATTCTCAATATCGAGATGGAACGGGTGGGGGTTGCCGAGTCCTCGACAAAGGCCCGCTCCCTGCTCGATCTGAGTAATCCTGACCTCGATTGGGTAAAACTGGCCGAGGGCATGGGCGTTGCGGCAGAACAGGTTGTGTCGGTGGAGCAATTCGATAACGCCATGGGCAAAGCCATGGCAACACCCGGGCCGTATTTGATCGAGGTGATTCTCCCAGGCTATGAGTCCGCCTGATTTATCGCCGACGTCAGGTGACACATCCTGTCGGCGTGGATACGGTAAAGCTGAAAGTCGCATACAATATGCCGTTCGGGCGGCAGTCTCTACCAGGGTGATCATAACCACGCCTTTCGTGGAAACGAGACCGCTAGTTGCATTCCTGAACCAAAATAGGATTTTTTATGGCTCTGCCCATCGCTTCTGCAGGCAAAGCAACCGTCGCCGGTGTGCTGTTATGTTGGCTAACCGCCTGCTCGCAGGACGACGCTCCCTCGAGTAGCCCATGGACCGCTAACCAGCAAGCCATCCCGGTAGTGTTAGAACCGGTGACCCTACTGCCACTGAATGAACGCGTTCAGTCCGTGGGTACAGCTCGCGCGCTGCGGAGTGTGCTCGTTTACCCGGAGACCTCCGGTATTGTGACCGAACTGGCGATTGAAGCCGATCGAACTGTCGCAACCGGGGACGTGTTATTACGACTCGATGCAAGGGATGAGGAACTTGCGGTCGAGCTTGCTCAGGTTCAGCTAGAAGATGCGGAACGCTTGGTGAAACGTTACAAATCCGTCAACACCTTAAACACCAATATTGCTGAAAGCCAGATTGATGAAGCCCAAGCCGCCCTCGATACGGCGCGCATCGCCCTGGCCCAAGCTGAGATTAACCTTACCCGACGATCCATTACCGCGCCCTTTTCCGGACATGTCGGTATTACTGAGATCGATGTCGGTGACCGCATCGACACCAATTCCGTCATCACCACTCTCGACGATCGCAGCCAACTATTAATTAATTTTGCCGTACCGGAAGTCTACGTTCAGCAGGTGGTTCCCGGCAGTCCGGTCGACGTCCAGTTGTGGGATGGAACCCCGCAAGAAATTGGCGGTGAAATCGTAGCTGTCGATTCGCGCATTAATGAAGGATCAAGGGCGTTCATCGCGCGAGCTGCGATCGACAACAGCGACGACCGCTTTAGGCCGGGTATGGCGTTTGAAATAGCCCTTAACGTGTCCCGCGGTAACTTCCTCTCAGTGCCCGATGTGGCCGTGCAGTGGGGTGCTGATGGTGCCTACATCTGGATCGATAACGAGGGCAAAGCGGATCGGCGCGAGGCGCGCCTAATCAAAAGACTCCCGGGTATGTTGTTGGTCGAGGGTGACTTCGCTGAGGGTAATCTCGTGGTCACCGAGGGTATTCAAGCCGTGCGCCAAGGCGCGCAATTAAGAGCACTCAATGCCAATAGTCTCGATGGCAATATTCGCGCCGAGCTCAGCAGTGGCGCTGGAGCGCCCTGAGATGTCCCGCGACCAACTCGGTGGAGGCTTGCCCGAGCTCGGGGTGAGGCGACCATGGCTCACCTTGGTGATGAATCTGCTTATTGCGATTGCGGGTATCGCCGCCCTTCTCGCCATCGAGGTTCGCGAGCTTCCCGATGTCGATCGGCCAATTGTGTCGGTGAGAGCACTCATGCCCGGTGCCTCACCAGAGACCATGGACGCGGAAGTGACCCGACTGCTTGAAGGTGCCGTCGCGCGCGTATCAGGCGTCGTCGAAATCAACTCCGCAAGCGAAGAAAACAACACACGCATCTGGATCGAATTTCGACCCGGGACCGAGGTTGATCAGGCCGCGGCCGACGTTCGAGAGGCAGTGAGTCGCATCGAGCGAGAGCTGCCCGATTCAGTGGAACAGGTCTCAATTTTCAAAGCGGATCAAGAGTCCGAGGAGACAATCCGCATCGCCGTTCAAAGCGCGCTGTACTCCGAGGCGGAACTCGAGCGCATAATCGAACAGGATGTGGTGCCCCAGTTTGTTTCCCTACCCGGGGTGGCAGACGTGCCGTTATTTGGGGCCCGCCAGCGTGTGTTGCGGATTATCCTCGATCCGCTGCGGTTGACTAGCTACGGCCTAACCGTTGCCGATGTAACGGCGGTGTTGCGAGCCGCGCCCCTTGATGTGCCCGCAGGGAGCTTCCGTGCGGGCGATCAGCAGCTGCTGGTTCGGGCCGATGCGGCTGTTACTAAAGAGGATGACATAGCATCGCTTATTGTGCGCGATGACATTCGTATAGGTGACGTGGCGAAAGTCGCATTTTCTCCCGAGGACGCGGAAGGCTTTGTCCGACTCAACGGTGAGCGAGTCGTTGGCATTGGCATCATCCGTCAGGCGGGGTCCAACACGATAGAAATATCGAATGGCGTAGCGACTGTCGTTGAGGATCTCAATCAACGACTTAAAGACATCACGCTATCGGTCATTTCAGATGATGCGGTATTTATTCGTGGCGCCGTGAAAGAGGTTTTCGCCACGCTTCTTATTTCGATCATCGTGGTGATTACCACGATACGCGTCTTTTCGGGGTCCATGCGACTCACACTGATTCCCGCGATCGCCATTCCTATTTCGCTCTTGGGAACACTGGCAGTCAGCTGGCTGCTAGGGTTCTCCATTAACATTCTCACCCTGTTGGCTCTGGTGCTCGCAGCGGGCCTTATCGTGGATGATGCAATCGTTGTCCTTGAGAGCGTGCAGCGACGGCGCGCCGAGGGATTAGGGTCAAGGGCTGCGGCGGTGGTCGGTACCCGCCAGGTTTTTTTCGCTGTGATCGCAACTACCGTGGTGTTGGTCGCTGTTTTTATCCCCATCGCGTTCTTACCCGGCACGGCGGGCCGCTTGTTCCGGGAGTTCGGGCTTGTACTTGCGGTGGCGGTGGCCATTTCTTCTTTTGTCGCCCTCAGTCTGGTCCCCGCAGCCATGGCAACGCTGGATAGCCACCAAGACAGAGACCGGCGACTGACTGGGCTGGGTAATGCGCTCGCTGAGTTTTATCACAGCACCCTGGGCTGGGTTCTTGGTCACCCCAAGCTATCACTCACCTTCTGCTTGCTTGCGACGATGATATCGGCCTCTCTCTATTTCGAGCTCGAGCAAGAACTTCTGCCGCCCGAGGATAGAGGATCGGTAGTTTTATTTGCCCGAGGTCCCGATGGTGTCGGCCTTTCTTACACCGAGCGTCAGGCCGATCGCATGGAAAATATTTTGGTTCCCCTGATAGAAAATGGTGAAATTGAGTCGCTGTATTCAGTGATTGGGCGCTGGGATCCCAATATTGTCTTTATGGTTGCCAGACTCGCACCCTGGAATGAGCGCGAGCGCAGTCAGCAAGAGATCGCCGCCGAACTCAAACCACTGTTTGCCAATCTTCCCGGCATGACCACGCGCATTTTCAGCGCGAACTCACTGAACATTCGGGGCGCCTCCAATGGCGGCGTGAGCCTGGCGCTGCTGGGAACCGACTACGAAGACATCTTCGCTGCCGCGCGGCGCTATTCGGACGCCATTCGTGAACAACTCGATACGGTCAGCAGACCGCGCATCAGCTATGATCCATCGCAGCCCCAGCTCTCTGTCCGTATCGACCGGGAGCGTGCGTCTGACCTGGACATCTCGCTCGAGGATATCGCACAAACCCTGCGCGTCATGGTCGATGGCTTTCGCGTGATCGACCTCAATGCCAACGATCAAGCTGTACCAATAATTTTGGAAGCAGGCTCGGATAAAATCGATGACCCTGATGATCTAGTTAATCTCTATGTGCGAACACGCGCGGGCACCTTGGTTCCCTTGTCCAGTGTGGTCAGTCTGGAGGAACACGGTGTGGCGGGACAGTTAGACCGACGCCTGCAGCGACGCGCCATCGAGCTCGACGTTGAACTAAACCCAGGGGTAGCCCTGCAAACCGCCGTGGACGAGCTTTTGGCTTTGGGACGCGAGGTGCTTCCCAGCGACGTGACGCTTGTTACCCGCGGCGAGGCCGCGGCGCTCGATGAAGCAAATCGCGATACGTTGGCGACTTACGGGTTTGCCCTGCTGGTTGTTTTCCTAGTGTTGGTCGCCCAATTCGAGGGGGTGATGTCAGCCGTTGTCATTATGACTATCGTCCCCTTTGGACTCGCTGCCGCCATTTTCGCCTTATTTCTAACCGGTACCTCTCTGAACATTTACTCTCAAGTGGGCCTGGTCATGCTCATTGGTCTCATCGCTAAGAACGGCATTTTGCTGGTCGAGTTTGCTGATCAGTTGCGGGACGCCGGGCAGCACGTCAGGGAGGCCGTCACCGAGGCGGCAAGAACTCGACTACGGCCTATTGCCATGACCCTGGTATCCACTGTTTTCGGCGCCCTGCCGCTGATATTGGCATCGGGCCCCGGTGCCGAAGCACGCTCCGCCGTGGGCTGGGTTGTGTTTGGCGGCATGGGGTTAGCCACCATATTCACCCTTTACCTCACGCCACTGGTCTATTTGGGGCTTGCCGGATTTGCCAAACCGCGCTCGCAGGCTGGCAACCAGCTTCTTGAAGAATTCGATAGCCAGTAAACCGTCGGGATTCTGAATAGGCAGCGCACTCGAGAGACGGGCATATCAAGAAAAAAGGTCTGGAGTTTTCCGATCATTGGCGGGTGGTTGTGCGTCGAGTTTAATCGCTTCAATCAGCGCCGCGTCGTCTTGGTTGGGCTTGTTCACACGCCGGCTCACGGGATGACAGCGGACACGATGTGTTGTGCTGCTGGCAAATAAATCATGGCCTGCCAGCCACGGCTCGATCGCCCGCTCCTCTAATAAGACGGGCTGTCGATGATGAATCTCGGCGAGATGGTCAATGGCTGCGCGGGTCACAATAGCGCAGCCCCCTTGTGTCGCCTGAATACCCGCAAAAAACAGCAGCTCGCCATCGAGATGGTGGTACCAAGGTTGCTTCTGTCCGTCACGACGCTGCCACTCGTACCAGCCATCGGCGACAAACACACAGCGGTCTGCTTTGCGAAACGCAGGCTTTTCACGCAGGGTTTCGCTGCGCGCATTGGTGAGGCGCATGGGTTCTCGCGCCCAGCTCGGCGAGTAGTCCCAGGGCTTTAACGCATACTCTCCCTCAGACTCGATCACCAACACCTCAGATTGCGGGGCGATGTTAAATCGATCAGCGAGAGGAAGCCCGAGCGCCATTAACTTCGGGTGATGACTGATTTGCAGGGTATAGCGACCACACATCGTCTTTCCCCAAGGCGGGGCGAATACCCGCCTGCTTACTTACACGAACACGCGCTCAGCTTAAACCAGCAATTCGCCCGCCGCTAATTTTTCAGCAACGATCGCCGGGGCCGCAAATCGCTCTCCATAGGTGCTCGTGAGTTCCTCACAGCGGGCAACAAAGCGGGCAAGCCCATAGGTGTTCACGAACTGGATCAAGCCACCCGTCCAGACCGGAGCGCCAATGCCCATGATCGAGCCGATGTTGCCATCTGCCACCGAACGAAGGACGTTAGTCTCGTAACACTTCAGTGCTTCAATGACCTGCCGGAACAACAGCCGATCTTTGACATCTTGCTCGGCCACCACGGTCTCCGGCTTGTAATAAAGATCCAACAGTTGGGGCCAAATCTTTTTGCTGCCATCCTCCGCGTATTCATAGAAACCGCCGCCGTGATGACGACCTCCTCGCTGATGTTCGTTCACCATGGTGGCCACAACATCGCGCACGATACTGCCATCGCCCCAGGGGTCTTCGATGCCCATCTCTTTCCAGGTCTCTGCGGCTTTGCGGGACAGCTCCAAACTCACCTCGTCGTAAACCGACAGCGGACCGACAGGCATCCCCACTGCCTTACCGAGATTGTCGATCTTGACCGGGTGCACGCCCTCGCTCAACAAACGCACGCCCTCGTCCAAATAGGTACCAAAAGTCCGCGAAGTAAAGAAACCGAGGGAGTCATTAACGACAATCGGTGTTTTGCGGATTTGCTGGGTGTAATCGAAGGCCTTAGCGAGGGCTAGATCGCTGGTATGTTCACCCATGATAATTTCCACCAGCGGCATCTTGTCGACGGGGGAAAAGAAATGAATGCCGATAAAGTTTTCTGGCTTGGCACTGGCTTCAGCCAAACGCGTGATTGGCAGCGTGGAGGTATTCGAACCCCAAACGCCGCCCTCGGCTAAATACCCCTCAAGCTCCTGGGTCATCTTATGTTTGAGACCGATGTTTTCAAAGACCGCCTCAATAATCAGATCGCAACCCGCCAAATCGTCGTTGCTCGCTGTCGGTTTAATCAATGCCAACACCGACTGCGCTTTTTCCTCGGTCATGCGGCCTTTTTCGATGCGCTTTTTCAACAGCGCCTCCGAGTATTGCTTACCCTTCTCAGCCGCCTCCTGCGTCAGATCCTTGAGCACAACTTCAATCCCTGCCATGGCAGATACATAGGCAATACCCTGCCCCATCATGCCAGCACCCAAGACGCCCACTTTTTTCGTCAACTGCTTTTCAACCCCTTCGGGTCGCGACGCGCCACCATTGACCTGGTTCATCTGAAAGAAGAATGTATTGATCATGTTTTTGGCTTGGGGCGTGTTGGCTAGATACGCCAGCCCACGACTCTCAACCCGCATCGCGGTTTCGAAATCCACTCGCAGCGCAGTCACGGCCACGTCCAGGATCTTCTCGGGGGCAGGCAACAAACCCCGGGTTTTTTGACGCAACATGGCGGAGGCCACCGGCAACATTTGGGCTACCGCTGGGTGGCTGGCGTTGCCGCCCGGAATTTTGTAACCCTTGGTATCCCAGGGCTGTGTTCTCGCCGCCTCATTGTCTTTGTTTTCCAACAGCCAAGCTTTGGCGCGCGGCAGCAGTTCCTCATGCGTAGCCACAGTCTCATCAATCAAACCGGCTGCCTGAGCCTGCTCGGGTGCGACTCGCTTGCCCTCGAGCAAATACTCGTTGGCCGCCATCAAACCCATGAGGTAAATACCTTTCACTACACCGCCGCCCCCCGGCAACAAACCCAAAGTCACCTCAGGAAATCCAAGCTGCACGGATTTATGATTCACCGCAATACGATAGTTACACGCCAGCGCCAGCTCGAGACCGCCACCCAACGCGGCACCGTTGATCGCTGCGACAATAGGCACCGGGAGCTTCTCTAGGCGGCGCATTTCCGCTTTAGTGGCTTCAACACCATGAAAAAACGTCTCGACGGTCTCGTCGGTGACCTGGCAAAGCATGTTTAAATCACCGCCGGCAAAAAAAGTGCTTTTCGCCGAGGTCAACACAACGCCAGTCAGGCCGGCCTCCGACTCGAGCTTGGTCGCAGTCTCGGCGAGCAGGGGCAAGAACTCTTCACTCATGGAATTGACGGGGCCCGCCATATCCATGGAGATCGTCACAATACCATCGCCGTCTTTTTCGTAATTAAATCCGCTCATGTGATGTAATTCTCCGTAAGGTGGCGCTAAACACGCTCGATGATTGTAGAGATGCCCATGCCGCCGCCCACGCAGAGCGAGAGCATGGCGCGCTTGGCATTGCGGCGCTCGAGCTCATCGAGCACGGTGCTGACCAGACAACCACCGGTGGCGCCCAGTGGATGGCCCATGGCAATGGCGCCACCGTTAACGTTGGTGATCTCAAGATCGAGATCTAAATCCTTCATGTAACGCAAGACCACCGAAGCAAACGCCTCGTTGATTTCCCATAGATCGATATCGGCCGGTGTCATTCCCGCCCGCTTCAGACACTTTTTCGCCGCCGGTCCCGGACCCGTGAGCATGATGATGGGGTCGGTCGCCAGGATCGCAGTAGCGACTATACGACCGCGAGGAGTCATACCGAGATCCTTGCCAGCTTTCTCACTGCCAATAAGTACGGCCGATGACCCGTCGACAATGCCCGAGGAGTTCCCGGGGGTGTGCACATGATTCACGCGGTCGAGCTCGGGGTACTTCGCGATGATGATATCGTCAAAGCCCAAGCCGCCGTGCATCTCAAAAGACGGCTTGAGTTGGCCTAGCCCCTCCAGGGTGGTTTGCGGCTTGATAAAGTCATCGCGCTCTAGAATCGTGACCCCATTTTCATCACGCACCGGAATGACCGAGCCGTCGAACCATCCGCTATCTCGGGCATGAGTCGCGCGCTGTTGAGAGGTAACGGCGTAGGTATCGACATCCTCACGACTCCAACCCTCGAGCGTGGCGATGGTATCCGCGCCAATGCCCTGTGGAACGAAGCCGGTTTTCATCGAGAACCCGGGGTCCGAACCCATGACGCCACCGTTTGAACCCATGGGCACCCGGGACATGCATTCCACGCCGCCCGCCACCACAAGGTCTTCCCAACCCGAGGCGATTTTCTGGGCGGCGATATTGACCGCCTCCAATCCCGAGGCACAAAAACGATCCAGCTGAACACCCGCTACCGACTCATCCCAATCGGCGTTTTGCACGATCATCTTGGCAATGTCGGACCCCTGTTCGCCAATCGGGGTCACGCATCCCATCACCACATCATCAACGTAGGAAGTATCCAGGTCTTGACGCTGCTGTAAGGCACGTAACAGTCCCGCAGCCAAATCAACGGGTTTCACCTCGTGCAGGGTGCCCTCTTTCTTGCCCTTGCTGCGGGGTGTTCGGACAGCGTCGTAAATGAATGCTGAGTGAGTCATAGCTCCTCCAGTAAAAGCGCAATGGGTGGTCAGGCTAAACGATGAAAGCTCTAAGCCTGCAGCCGCAAAAAATTGCCGGCGACAGGCAAAAAAACCGAACAGGAGAAAAACATACTCCAAGTTCAAATTCAATCGCCGCGGGGTAATTTGACGGACAAAAAGGGCGCGCTGCGAGGGTTTATTGCCCTACCAGCGCCTATTGGGCGGGAAGTAGCATCACCGTATCGCTGAGGTCAGCGGCAATCACATCCCGAATACGGTCGGTCAACTGTCGATAAAAACGTCGTGAGGGAGCCTGGCGCCGATAGAGCAAGGCGTGCTCTCGGTAGAGGCCGCGACCTTTCGAACTTTGGATGCGAAGCTCCTCAGGGCGATGGATTTCACTGCGTACATAAAGGGCCGGCAAAAAGGCCAAGCCCATTCCCATCACCACCATCTGGCGGAGGGTGTCCAAGCTCGTGCCCTCGTAGTCTCGGTTTAATTTAGCCCCGGTTTGTTCACAAATCTGCTCAACTTCGCGACGCAGGGTGTGCCGTTCATCCATCGCCAAAATGTCGAGGCCGCTTAAGTCACTCTCTGAGAAATCATCTCGGGGGGCTAGGGCCATATCGACGGGACTGGCGAGCAGTAGAGGCTCACGAAACAGCGGCACGCGAACGATTGACTCCGACTCTGTGTTAATCGGGCCAATAACCAAATCAAACCGCCCTTCCTCCAGTCCCTGCAACAGCTGATCCGGCACCTCCTCCCGCACGTGCAAGCGGAGATTGGCAAAACGCTGGTGAATGGAGGGAAGTAACTGGGGCAACAAGTAAGGCCCCAGGGTCTGAGGTACTCCAAGCCGATATGTCGAGTGCGCGTCGTCGCTCAGCACATGGGCATTTTCGACAACGTTGCGCCATTGGGAGAGCAAATTCATAGCGTCTGGAAGGAGCTCTCGCCCCGCGGGACTCAACAGGGTGGCCTGTCGGGTTCGCTCGAACAACTGTACCCCCAGCGTTTCCTCAAGAGCCGTAATCTGAACCGTCAGTGTGGGCTGGGTGACCCCCAATCGCCGCGCCGCCTGCCTCAGCGAGCCGGTGTCAGCCACTGCCACGAGGTATTCCAGTTGTCGCAAAGAAGCCATGGTCTCTGGGCCTCGACCCGGGTGATGATGTTATATAGAAAAAATCTATATCAAATTGGTAAATCTGTCCATATATAAGTGCACGTAAGCTCCACCGCTATCATTTCTTGGAGATTCCAGCCCATGCTGTCCGCGTTCAAATTCGACCTGACCCATCTGCGTGGAGATATCTACGGCGGGCTGACGGCTGGCGTCGTTGCCATTCCGCTCGCACTGGCTTTTGGTGTCGCCTCGGGGCTTGGGCCGATGGCCGGCATGTACGGCGCAATCATCGTCGGGTTCTTCGCTGCCTGGCTGGGGGGCACTCCAACTAACGTATCGGGACCAACAGGCCCTATGGTCGTCGTCTTGGCCGGGCTTTTTGCGAGCCTATCTGGTGACGTGGGATCAATATTGACCGCGGTCGTTCTCGCGGGGCTTTTCCAGATTGCCTTCGGACTGGTCAAAATCGGCGACTTTATCCGACTCGTCCCCTATCCCGTCGTGTCAGGCTTTATGAGCGGCATCGGGGTCATCATTATTATTTTGCAGCTCGATGCCACCGTCGGGCACATGGCACCCGCGGGCACGATCCCAGCTCTGCTTTATCTTCCCACAGCATTTTTGGATATTAATTTTTCGGCCTTCATTGTGGCTGCGGTGACCTTAGTGGTGGTGTACACCTGGCCCACCGCCAGGGGTAAATACCTCCCCGGCGCACTAGCCGGTTTGATCGCCGGGACTGTGCTATCGCTTTTTCTTGGTGAGCTGCCGATTCTTGGCAACATTCCGAGCGGGCTTCCGGAGTTTCACATGCCGGTGTTCGAAAAATCTGCAATGCTGTTGGTCATCGAAGCCGCGTTCATCTTGGCCGTCTTGGGTTCCATTGATAGCCTGTTAACGTCACTGGTCGCAGACAACATGACCCGCACGCGCCACGACTCCAACCAGGAGCTCATTGGACAGGGTGTCGGTAACGCGATCGCTGGGTTGTTCGGGGGCATTGCCGGTGCAGGCGCCACCATGCGGACCGTGGTGAACATCCGCTCCGGGGGCCACACCAAAATCTCCGGCATGATCCATTCAGCAGTACTTGCCGCCATCGTCTTGGGCGTAGGACCCATCGCCGCTTATATCCCGCACGCAGCCCTCGCGGGCGTGCTGATCAAAGTGGGGCTAGATATTATCGACTTCAGCTATCTCAAAAATGCTCACCGTGGTCCGCGCTGGGACCTCGCGCTGATGGCTTTGGTCTTGGGCCTTACTGTGTTAGTTGATCTCATTACTGCGGTAGCGGCTGGCGTCGTGCTTGCTGCGCTCGCCTATGTGCGACAGGTAGCGAAAGTGCAGCTCGACGAATTGATGTCGCGACCACTCAGCGCCAGCGACGACGAAGAGCTAGCGTTGCTTGATGCTCTGGGTGATAGGGTCACAGTGTTTGAATTCGGTGGTCCCCTCAGTTTCGGTGCGGCAGCGGATGTCGGCCACCATGTGCGGGAGCGCTATAAGGATGACATGCACGCCATTATTCTCGACTTCCAGCGCGTGCCTTTTATGGATGTGTCGGCGGCACGTGCCGTTGAAACCATCGCCTGTGATGCCGATCGCGCAGGGAAAAAGGTCTTTATCGCCGGCATGTCCGACGAGATCGCCGAAACCATGGCTGGGCTGGAAGCCGACTGCTGTCTCGACATGGATGGGTGTCGATTTAAGGAGCGACTCGAGGTGCTAAGAATGCTGCACGCCAAGTACAGCTAATCCAAAAAAGGCGCTGGGGATGTTAAGGTTGCTCGCCCCGCGGCTGATCATTGAGCAACCCCACGGAACAAGGGACTTCAACTGATGACTCACGATGACATCATTCAGCTTTTCAGTAACTGGAATGACGCCATACAAACTGGCGACCCCGACAAGGTCACCGCCATGTACGCCGACAACGCCGTGTTGCTACCCACGGTGTCCAACCAAGTACGCCACAACCACGCAGAAATTCGCGATTACTTTGTCAGCTTCCTAGGCAAAGTGCCCAGCGGCGTCATCAACGAAGCCAACCCCCGCCAACTCACCGACGACTTAGTGAGCAATACCGGGGTTTACACCTTTACCTTTGGCGATGGCGCGCAGGTCATGACTCGTTACAGCTATCTTTACCAGCGTATTGATGGTGACTGGAAAATTCTTGAGCACCACAGCTCGGCGATGCCTGAGCCGGTCTGACCGGCGTTCCGACTTTTCTTGGGTCTATCGTACCGGCATAAAAAACCCGCCAAGGCGGGTTTTTTTATAAGCCAAGGGGGCGGAAGTAGAGGGTACCTTTAGGTGTCCCCGAGGCGATCTAGGCTTTCTCAAAGCGGCCCATGTAACTCTTCGATCATTGCCTCAGCAGCCTTGCGCAGGACATCAGGATCAGGACCAATCAGGGTGATATGCCCCAGCTTACGCCCCTTACGAGAGCCCTTGCCATAAGTCTGAATCAAACTTCGGATGGGTCCTTCAGGCATTTCCCGGGGCAGTGGCTTATCAAGCAGGTTGATAAGCGCCGCCGACTGCTCAAACACCGGTTGCTCGACGCGGCCGCCCAGCACGCAGGTCGTGTGTTGGGTGAACTGGTCAGGCCCCACAGCACCGATGGTCCAGTGACCGGTGTTATGAACTCTGGGGGCGATTTCGTTAACGATTAGACTGCCCGCAGTTACAAAAAATTCAATGGCGAGTACGCCCACGTAGTTCATGGCATTCACCAACTTTCGTGCCATCGCTGCCGCGTCATCAGCCATCACTTCATCAATCAATGCAGGGACAATACTGCCGATAAGAATGCCATCGCGCATGTAGTTCTCGGTCACGGGGTAAACCACGGTATTACCCTCGACATCGCGAGCAACAACAATGGCGAGTTCGCGCTGAATGGCAATCTCTGCCTCGGCAATGACTGGGTAGGCATCGTCAGGGATAACACCAGCGCTCGCTGCGACCGGCACTCGCCACTGGCCACCACCGTCGTAGCCGCCCAAAGTACGCTTACAGCGGACCATCTCACCCGGCAGACTCGCCAATACGCCATCCAGCTCAGCTTCTGACGCAACCAGCGCCCAGGGCGAGGTGGGTATTTCCAGTTTATCCAGCATGGCCTTTTGGGTATCACGCTCACGCAGGACCACCAGCGCGTCGTAACAGGGTGCCAATCCCACGCGGTCACGGGCGGCTTGTAACATGGCATCGGGAAGGCTCTCGCGCTCAACCGTGATGGCGTCGCAGGCCGCTAAAAACTCGTTGAATTCAGGCTCCTGATAAACCCTGCCCAAACCATGAACGACAGGCGTCTCATCCAAACACAAAAAACTGACCGTGGCCCCACGTCGCCTGGCGGCCTCGGCCATCATCTGGCTCAGCTGACCACAGCCCATGATGCCCAGGCGTTGCTTCATCCGCGCGGGTCCTCGGGGACCTCCGCCGTCTGGTTGGCACGGTATTCATCCAACGCTTGTGCCAATGCAGGATCGTGATTGGCAAGCATCGCCGCCGCGAAGAGTGCCGCGTTGATGGCACCCGGCTGGCCAATGGCAAAGGTTGCCACCGGGATTCCCTTCGGCATTTGAGCGATCGATAGCATCGCATCGGCGCCATTGAGAACAGTTGCCGCGATGGGTACGCCCAACACGGGTACCGGTGTCATCGCCGCCGCCATCCCGGGCAAATGCGCGGCGCCACCCGCGCCCGCAATAATCGCCTGGTAACCTTGCTCCTTCGCAGACTTCGCGAATGCTACCAGTCTATCGGGAGTTCGATGAGCCGAGACGACTTTCGCGTCATAGTCGATGCCCAATGAGTCTAAGGTTTTCGCTGCGCCCTCCATCACCGACCAATCGGAGGTGGAGCCCATGATGATTGCAATTTTCGCTGTCATGTTTGTTGCCGTGTTTGCTGCCGTCTCTGATATTGAGGTCGCTTCTCCGCAGTGCCTATTATGATCTTTTTAGGCGTGCTCTCTTCTGGCGCTCCATCTCTAGAGCCCATACGCCAGAGCCCAAAATAAAAACCCCCTTGCGGGGGTTTGGCGGATTTTACTCCAAAATCTCTATAAAAGCTCTATTAACCGCGACCGTTAAACGGTGGCCAGATTTGCCAATCTCAGCTCCTGCAGTGCCGAAAAAAAATCATCCTTGCGGGTCTTAAACTGCTGGCGCGCTTGCCGCAGTTCTGTGCGCACGGCACCGAGACGCTCCTTCAAATCACGCAGCATCTCCTCTTGTGTGCTGCCCAATCGTTTAATCTGCTGCTTTAGCCGGCGGTGCTCAAGCCTGAACTGGTCGCAAGCCTTGGCCGCGGCTAACCACTCGTCGCTGAGGGCTGATAGCCTCAGCTCCCACTGCTGCCATAGCGAGGGGCTCGAAGTAGCCGCACTGTCCCTGACTTTTCGATGACTGATGATCTGGGCTTCTTGCAGGCGACTAGCGTGGTTGAGCCCGCCAACCAAGCCAAGGGCCCTCAGGAGTAAAATGGCGTAGCGGGTCGGGTCGAGCAACCAGCCAGTCCAACCAAAGCCATTGCGAAAGTCCCTGGGGTGGTCGTGATGGTCTGCGTGGTGATTGCCCTCGCCCAATGGGCCTAACCAGACATAGTTGTTTTTGGCTGAGCTCCACAACCCGTCTTTGAAGCCCCACATATGGGTCACGCTGTTGACAGTCCATGTGTTGTGTTGGGCCAGCACAAAGCCGGCACCGCTAGCCATCATCATGCATAGTGCGCCCTGCCACCCGGCGAGCACCGTGCCTAACGCCATAGGAAGCACAAAATTGGCGATAATAATCAGCGTCAAATAGTGGCGATCCTGCCATACGATCGCGGGATGTGATTTGGCTTCGAACGCGGCGTCGAATTCCCTGGATGGGGGATGATTGAATAGATAGGTCAGCATGTGAGACCACAAAAAATTGCGCCAGCCGGTGTCGAACCAGGTCGCGGAATAGGGGTCGAGGTGAATCTGGCCGGTTTTATCTACCGCGTGATGAATAACGTGCTGGGCCGACCAACGCCTGACGCTTCCCTGCACGGCAAACAACTGAAGACATAAAAACACGGCGTGGGTTGGCAGTCGAATGTCATTGGCCGCGCCATGTGAAATAAGTCGATGTGAGTAGACCGTCGTTGACAGGGCACCGACCATCATGTGTGCCAGAGTCCATACCAACATCACTTGCCATAGCCCCTCGGGCGCGTAGAGATAAGCGACCGGCGTGAGTAGCAATACGGCCAAGTGACTGATGACCAAAAAAGACCCAATACCCCAGTCGATACTAAACCCGGCGAGAAAAACATCACTAAAGTGCCGATACAGTGGTGGGGGGCTGGAATCCTGAGAAAACTGTTTGATCGGGGACATCGCTACGTTGGAAACCTCTGCTATCAGACCTTTGTGAGCCAAGTATAAGAAGTATGCTAGCTCAAGCGGTCCTGCGCCAACAGGGCCAAATCGGCCAAAGGCTTGATCGAGTAATCCTAAAAGGCATAAGCCGCCTGCTGACTATCGCCAAAAGTCATTGCCTGCGGGTGTCATAGCTGTAACGAATACTCCCTATGACAAAAAACCATGGGTATGGGTCGCTGTTACGGAGCAAGTTGCTTATCCTTGCGCCCAAACTTCTGAGGTGCCCCATGGATTTTGACCCATTCGTGCTCTCGCGGATCCAATTTGCCGCGAACATCACTTTCCACATTCTGTTTCCGACGATCACCATCGGCTTGGGCTGGTTCCTGTTTTTCTTTCGCGTGCGTTACACCACCTCTGGCAACGCCTACTGGGAGCACGCTTACAACTTTTGGGTAAAGGTGTACGCCCTCACCTTCGCACTCGGTGTTGTCTCTGGCATCACGATGAGCTTCCAGTTTGGCACCAACTGGCCCGGCTTTATGGAGCGAGCCGGTAATATTGCGGGACCCCTGCTCGGCTACGAGGTCCTCACTGCGTTTTTTCTGGAGGCGTCTTTTCTAGGCATTATGCTGTTCGGCAAACAGCGGGTTTCCAATCGCACACACCTGATCTCGACTTTTCTGGTCGCTTTCGGCACATCACTCTCGGCGTTCTGGATACTGGCGCTTAACTCGTGGATGCACACGCCCGCGGGCTACACCATTCAGGACGGACAGTTTTTTGCTGAAAGCTGGTCTGGCATTATCTTTAACCCGTCCTTCCCTTATCGCTTTACCCATATGATGCTCGCCAGTCTTTTGACCGCCGCGTTTTTGGTTGCCGGTGTATGCGCCTGGCGCATTCGCCAACGGGTCGATGGTCCCGCCACCAAGATGGTCCTGAAGTCGGGCATCTACACAGCCGCTGTGGTGATACCGCTGCAAATTCTGGCGGGCGACTTACACGGCCTCAATACCCTGGAGCACCAGCCGGCCAAGGTCGCCGCCATGGAAGCCGTTTGGGAAACCGAGCGAGGCGCGGGTTTCACGCTGATCGGCCTCCCTGATGAGGACGCCCGTGAGACACACTTGGCGATAAAGATCCCTTACGCGGCGAGCCTCATTCTGACCCACGAGCTCGAGGGCGAGGTCAAGGGACTCAACGATTTTGAAGCGCACCCCCCAGTGGCCCCGGTGTTCTGGTCTTTTCGCGTAATGACCGGGGTTGGCACCTTAATGCTCTTGGTGTCTTGGTGGGGCGCTTGGCAATTGTTCCGCCGGGATAAATTGTCGAGCTTGGCACTCTCTGCGGTGTCCTGGATGACCTTCTCGGGCTGGGTGGCGAGCGTCGCCGGATGGTATGTCACCGAAATTGGCCGTCAACCTTGGATTGTTCAGGGATTGGTCTCCACCGCCGACGTGGTTGCCCAACATCCCTCGGCGACCCTGGCCGGCACGCTGTTTGGATACGTCGGTCTCTACATAGCCCTCATGATTGCCTACATGAAGGCACTGCGCATCATGGCTATTAAACCCGCTAAGACGCTTGAGCAGGACTCCAACCCTCTGGGCACGCCGTTAGTTGGTGCTGCAACGTGAGTGAAGCGCTACCCTTATTTTTTGTGTTTGCGATGGGCCTGTCGCTGTTTCTCTATGTAGTGCTTGACGGGTTCGATCTGGGCGTGGGCATGCTGCTGCCCCTTGGCAACGATGCCGAGAAAGACACCATGATTGCGTCAATTGGCCCATTTTGGGACGCCAACGAGACGTGGATTGTGATGGGCGTTGGCGTGTTGCTGATCGCTTTCCCAAAAGCACACGGCATTATCCTCACCGCACTCTACATTCCCGTGACCATCATGCTGGTGGGACTTATCTTGCGCGGAGCGGCGTTCGATTTTCGGGTGAAGTCAGCCGACCACCGACAGCCCATGTGGAACAAGCTCTTTGCGCTTGGTTCCCTAATGGCCTCAATGGCACAAGGCTGGATGTTGGGGGCCTACATTACCGGACTCACAGGAGATACCCTGAGCGTTGCTTTTTCTGTACTCATCGCACTGACGCTTCCCGCTCTTTACATCATGTTGGGCGGCGCGTGGTTGCTCATCAAAACCGAAGACGTACTTTTTGACAAAGCCGCACAATGGTGTCGCCTTGCGCTGCCAGTTATGGCGTTTTCCCTGCTGCTGGTGTCTATTGCAACACCACTGGTGAGCGCGGACATTGCTGATCGCTGGTTCAAGCTACCCGATGCCATTGGCTTACTACCGATTCCCATGACCTGCGCGCTGGCGGTTCTCGGTATGAATTGGATGCTGGGACGGCACGAAATTCTTCATGCGGGCTACGGTTGGTTTATTTTTGTGGCGCTGATGGTGATTTGCCTAATGGCAGCAATCGGCCTAGCGTACAGCATCTACCCCGATATTGTTATCGGGCGCATGACCTTATATGAAGCTGCCGCCGCCACCGAGTCACTCCAGTTTATCTTTTGGGGTGCCATCGTGACGCTGCCCGCCATCCTCGGCTATACCCTCTATGTGCACCGAGTGTTCTCCGGTAAGGCAACAGCGCTCTCTTACGACTGATCAATCGAGCGACGTAAAAAAGCCCGCACGAGGCGGGCTTTTTTGTTTATGGCGGAGAAGGAGGGATTGACTCGTTCGCCGTTGCCTTCGGCGAACTCACCCCAAGGGGCGCTCCGCCTTTCGGCTCCGCGTCCAAACTCTGCCCCAGGCAGAGTTTGTCGAACCTACGGTTCTCATCCCTCCGACTCAACGTCCAAATAAAAACGCCTCCACGAGGGAGGCGTTTTTATTTGGATGGCGGAGAAGGAGGGATTCGAACCCTCGATACGCTATTAACGTATACTCCCTTAGCAGGGGAGCGCCTTCAGCCACTCGGCCACTTCTCCAAATTCTGTCTAACTCGCTTCGTTCAACCTTTCCCGTGGCGCTCTCGGGTCGCGCGTTACTCGGTGCTTTCACGAGCCCGCATCTTACCACAGACCGCACGGAGATCACCGGCCCGCGGCCGGCAGGTCGCTCAAACGTTACCGCTATCCTCATCGTCATCAGCAGCGCTGTCGGCTTGAATTCTGTTCAGAATCTCTTCCCGATGCACCGCCACATCCCGAGGCGCATTTACGCCAATCCGAACCTGATTGCCTTTAACCCCCAACACCGTGATAGTGACATCGTCTCCGATGATCAGGGATTCCCCCACTCGTCTGGTTAGTATCAGCATGCGATCACATCCATGTTATTTGCCTATCTACGCATTACATCGCGTAGCAGTCCAATTCAGTTGTCAGCGCCCAAATCTTGGGGTTCCGCGTCCAGCCCAAAGGCCGTGTGTAACGTTCTTACCGCTAACTCCAGGTAATTTTCTTCAATAACCACCGAAATCTTGATCTCAGAGGTGCTTATCATTTGCATATTAACACCAACTTCGGACAGCGCTTTAAACATCTTGGCCGCCACCCCTGAGTGAGACCGCATGCCCACGCCTACCACCGAAACCTTCGCAATTTTGGCGTCATCGCGTAGCTCAGCGGCACCCACGCTGGCCACCACAGGCTCGAGAATTTCGCGCGCACGCACAACGTCGCCCCGCGCAACGGTGAAGGTAAAGTCCGTATGACCCCGCTCACCGGTGTTCTGAATGATCATATCGACTTCGATATTGGCCTCCCCAATGGGGCCTAATATCTTATAGGCGAACCCCGGGGTGTCGGGCACTCCGAGTACCGTCAGCTTTGCTTCATCGCGATTGAACGCAATGCCTGCAATGGTTGGCGCTTCCATATCGCCCTCCTCCATGGTGATTAGTGTGCCGGGGCCGTCCTTAAAACTACTCAACACCCGCAGCGGCACCGCGTATTTTCCGGCAAATTCAACCGAGCGTATCTGCAACACCTTGGAGCCCATGCTGGCCATTTCCAACATTTCTTCAAAGGTAATTTTTTCAAGTCGCTGCGCGGTATCA
>Ga0255760_10001308_pt1 | contig 24060 bp, 19 predicted proteins | sample 071ome_25_FD_179960 | JGI IMG/M metagenome (GOLD analysis project Ga0255760, IMG submission 179960) | Coastal salt marsh microbial communities from the Groves Creek Marsh, Skidaway Island, Georgia - 071410BT metaG (version 2) | ecosystem: Environmental > Aquatic > Marine > Intertidal zone >...
CGAAACCAAGCGTCGACGATATGGTAGAGCGTATCTATGGGCTAATGCACGAACGAAATCCACAGCAATACCCTGCCCTTTAAATGTCCATTCACACCCAAAGGTTGTTTCCGAATACCGTTGCTGGAGTTCTAGAAGCCTTAGAAATCACCTTTGGGAAAGGGATATATGCGGATAAGGTAATCGAGCGTATTCTGCGCCAGAATAAGAAGTGGGGATCACGAGACCGTAGCTTTGTAGCCGAACATACATATGAAATGGTGCGCTGGTGGGGGTTATTGTGGGCTATTCTCGATCAAGAGCCCAGTACAAAAAGAAAAGATCTTCAGAAGCTTTTTGGCGTGTATTGGATGTGGCGCGGAGGTATACTTCCTGATTGGCCGAAATTTGATACCATTCGCGATATAGATGTCGCTGCTCGTATGGAAACTATCGAGAGTGTAGCCACGAAGGAAAGTTATGCACCTTGGTTTTCAGAGGTAGCAGAAGAACAATTGGGCCCTGAGAAATGGTCTCGAATCGCTGCGGCAATGAATATCCCAAACACAGTCAACCTACGTATAAACACCTTAAAAGCAAGTGTGGAACAGGTCACTGAATCTCTTGAGGATCATGGGATTACCTTATTCGAACACCCCACATTTAATGGTGCCTACTACATTGAGGGGCGTCCGCGACTGAATCACATCCCGTCCTTTCAAGAAGGATGGTTTGAAGTACAAGATGCTGGATCCCAAAGCATAGCTCCTTATTTACAACCGCAGCCTGGTTCGACTGTTATTGATGCTTGTGCCGGTGCGGGAGGAAAAACATTGCACCTGGGAATGCTGATGAACAACCAGGGTCGATTAATCGCCATGGATATAGAAGGTAGAAAGCTTGGGGAACTGCTCAAGCGTACACAACGTAGCGGTTTGGACATCGTGGAGACCAAGGCTTGGGAAGAGCCAGGAGTATTAGAAAGTTTGAAAGACACTGCGGATTATCTGTTGTTGGATGTTCCGTGCTCTGGTACAGGCGTGATCAAGCGTGAACCGGACACTAAATGGAAGTTGGAACCGGAACACTTGGAGCGTTTAGAAGGCGTACAGCAAGAAATCATCAGCTCCTATTCTGCTATGGTTAAGCCTCAGGGGACTATGGTATATGCCACTTGTAGTATTTTACCGCAAGAAAACGAACGCCAAGTACAACGCTTTTTGGAATCTCATCCTGAATTTGAATTGGTTGAAGATCAAAGTGTAGAGCCTTCCACCTATAATGATGGATTTTACATGGCTCGATTGAAACGAAACGCATGAAAACCACAGAGCAAAGTTCGAATTACAACAATCTAGAAAGCATGGCCGTTGGCGATGTATTGCGCGGAATCAATGCAGAAGATGCGACCATAAGTCAAGCCATTGCGGCAAAGATACCAGCCATTGAAGCGTTCGTAGCGGCATTGGTGGAACGAATGAAACGCGGAGGAAGATTGTTTTACATCGGTGCTGGAACCTCAGGGCGTCTGGGTATTTTGGATGCCAGCGAGTGTCCTCCTACTTATGGTGTACCACATGATTTGGTCATCGGCTTAATCGCAGGTGGCGACAGCGCCATTCGCAAAGCTGTGGAGCATGCAGAAGATGACTTCCATGGGGCTTGGCGCGACCTAAGCAATTATTCGCCTGCTCCCGAGGACACCTTGGTCGGCATCGCTGCGAGCGGATCCACGCCTTATGTGCTAGGCGGATTGAAATCAGCTCGTGAGGCTGGCATGCTTACGGCCTGTATTACGTGTAATGAAGGTTCAGCATGTGCTGATGCCGCGGAGTACCCTATCGAAGTAGTTGTAGGACCTGAGTTTGTTACCGGTTCTACAAGAATGAAAGCAGGAACAGCCCAGAAATTAGTTCTGAATATGATTTCTACGACTGCAATGATTCAGTTAGGGCGTGTGCAAGGAAATAAAATGGTCGACATGCAGCTTAGTAACGCCAAGCTCGTAGAACGCGGTACACGTATGATAGTGGAGGCGTTGAATATAGACGAAGCTACAGCAAAAGACCTCTTACTCACCCACGGCAGTGTGCGCACTGCTGTTGAACATTGGAACCATGGCAAGAAGTAATCAGGATAAAATCATTGCAGGGTTGTTTAGACTGGCTTGGTCCTTCCCTTTCATATTCATTGGACCAGCGCTGTACATTGGTAAAGGAACGGGCGGTCACTGGTCTTGGACAGCCATTTCCTTATTGATTATGGCTGCCGGAGTATTCCTCGCTGTGGCAGGACTACGTTTGGTTCTTAAAGGGTTCTTTAATGACTAATCCCTCAACTTTTCTGTTGAGAATTAGATGGTTTTAATCACACGTAATCGTTGGAATTCGTTACCTCGCCTGAGATATAGGATGTACATTCCTGGAGGCACATGATCTCCAGGGCTCCAAAGAGTTTGATAGCGTTTACCTAGCAAAGTGCCCTCAGCGACTTTTCGATCCATAAGATCGTATAATTCTAGCTCTATATCCAAGGCTTCACCATCCGGCAAGAATAATTCAACGTAATCTGCAAAGGGATTAGGATAGACCAAGGTACGAGGTACCTCCCCACCTACTACTACATCTAGATTACGCTTCGCCAATCCTAGATTAGGAATCCCATATCCTATGCGAATGTTGTGGCTATAATAGTGTGAGGCACTTGTTTCGAGTGCTTTAATAATCTGTTGGGCTGTTGCATTGGGCTGGGTTTGCCAGAGGCAGGCCGCTGCACCTGCCATAATAGGCGAACTGAAACTCGTGCCGTTTCCCCAAGCTATTTGACCATCTGGTCGAAATACAACTGCGCCTTCGCCCCTAGCGCAAACATTTGGTTTAACGCGTCCGTCGACAGTATATCCTCGAGAACTAAAGGCGCTGGCCATGCCGTATTGATTCACACTTCCTACGGTGAGCACGCTATCAGCATCTGCAGGGAAAGTGATTTTATCCCAAGCACTACCTCCGGCGTTTCCGGCACTGGTTACTACAAGCATTCCTGTACGAGCCGCAGCCAAGGCACCCAAGGAGATAATACTGGTACGTCCGTCAAGGTCGTATACTGTGTAATCGTCCGCAGGATCGTCAAAGGTGCTGTAGCCTAGGGAACTATTGATGATATCTGCGCCAATGGAATCGGCAAATTCGGCACCAGCTATCCAGTTGAACATTTCCTCTGGTGTTTCGCTCAACTCTTTTTCGGTTTTAATCAAGGCGTAAGAGGCTTCTGGCGCAGTTCCTACATAAACATCTGGTTGGTAAGTGGCCATGGTGGAAAGCACACTGAATCCGTGAGAGGATCCTTGGTAGACATCTGTACCGCCCTCAACGAAGTTTCTTGTGGTGAGGATGTTTAGGTTGTCGTTGATATTGACGGAATTGGCCCCAACAAATCCCGCATCTAAAACAGCAATGAGCATGCCTTCGCCGCGGGCAATTTCTGTGTCGTATCCATTATTTTGATAAGCATGTATTGCCCCCAAATTAATCTGATCATTTTGAGACTCCGCATACCCGTAAAATCCATGCGTTGCTGTACCGCCAGTAATGGGTTGAATCTTCGCGACAAAGGGAAGGCTATGGATTTGAGCAAATTCTGAAGGTGTTGCTTCTACATACATGCCGTTCAACCATTTAGAGGTGTGGCCGGCGTAAGACGCGAGGTTTTCGACGGTTTCTCTTCGGATGTTTGATACGGGGATATCAGCGGGGCCTAAGGCAATTCCCTGTTTTTCACGACGTGCGATGGCCCTTTCGGAAAGGAACGTGGTGGGTTGCTGTAGTTGCCAAAGGTTTTCTTTCGCGGTGAAGGAAATCAAATAGGCCTGCTGGTCTTGACCTTGAAGGGACAAGGTGCAGAGTAGGAATGTAATAAGGCCCAATTTCTTCATCCTATTCCGCAATTATTCCTGACCCTATGAGTTCTTCTCCATCGTACCAAGCAGCGAATTGGCCCGGTGTAATGGCTTTTTCTGGTGTTTCGAACTCCATGTACAAACCCTCCTCAACCTTGTGTAAGGTTACAGGCACCAAAGGTTGACGGTATCTAATACGTGCAGAATACTGCGCTGTTTCACCAGGCTGCATGCTACGGTCTGGTCTCACCCAATGCTCTTCGGCAGCCGTGATGAACAATGCTTTGCGGTAGAGGCCTGGGTGATCATCGCCTTGCCCAACATAGATGGCATTGTACTGTGTATTTACCCCAAGCACGAACAACGGAAGTGGACTGCCACCAATATTCAAGCCTTTACGCTGCCCCACTGTGTAATAATGAGCACCGCGGTGTTTTCCACGCTTGGTTGCATGCTTGGGATGAAAATCAAACGGTTTAGCCTGCTCCGCCAATGTGTTTCGAGGCTCTTGAAGAAAAGCTGCATCGCGTGCTACCTCCCAAACGTTCCCCTCCTTAGGTTCTAACTTCTGCTGAAGGAAATCTGGCAAGCGTACTTTACCGATAAAGCATAGGCCTTGTGAATCTTTCTTTTCTGCAGTGGCTAAGCCTGCCTCGCGTGCAATATCGCGTACTTCGGACTTTAGCAGTTCGCCTATGGGAAAGAGTGCTTTGGATAATTGGTCCTGGGAAAGCTGACAAAGAAAATAACTCTGGTCCTTATTAGGATCCTTCCCTCCTAATAATTGATATACGGTTTGGCCATCGACATCCTCAGAAGATTTGCGCGCATAATGTCCTGTGGCTACAAAATCAGCGCCCAATGACAGGGCCGTTTTCAGGAATAAGTCGAATTTGATTTCTCGATTACAAAGAACATCCGGATTTGGGGTGCGGCCTCGTTCGTATTCACCGAACATATAATCCACGATGCGCTCTTGATACGGGGCGCTCATATCTATGACTTGGAATGGAATACCCAATTTATCGGCCACCAACATGGCATCATTAGAATCCTCGACCCAAGGACATTCATCGTGTATAGTAACGCTCTCGTCCACCCAGTTGCGCATGAAAAGTCCTATGACCCTATAGCCCTCTTGCTTCAATAAATATGCTGCAACTGAGGAATCTACACCGCCGCTCAAACCAACTACAACCGTAGTATCACTCGTCGCTTTCTTCATTGTAGAGGTTTTCTCCGGTTAGGGTGCCATATCGATAGGTTTCTATTCGAACGACTTTGTTGTCCTCGAAATAGTACCAAGCTTCGTGTTTCTTGTTGTTGTGGTAGCTGCCTTTCGCGATAAGTTTACCTTCTTCATTGAAATACTTACACTCACCTTCGAGCTGGCCATCTTCGAATGTCCCCTTTGTTCTGAGTTTACCGTCCTCCCACTTGCGTAACCAAGTACCTTGTTCTACGCCATGTTCGTAAGTGATGCGCTCAGCGACATTGCCGCTTTCATAATAGGTGATTTGATCTCCGTGGAGTTCGCCTCCTTTATAATCTTCACGCTGGGTTAATGTGCCTTTAGGATCATAATAGGTCCAAGTGCTGTCTTTTAGTTGGTTCTTATAAATCCCCTCCGCTTGTATCATTCCATTGCGGTGGTAGGCCTTAGCATACCCTGTCCCCGTGATTCCACGATAGAAAATTTCGGACATGATACCGCCTTCACCTTCGTAATAATAGATAAAGTGACCCACGGGTACATCATCCTTAAACGCACCCTCGTAACGCTTTTTGCCGCTTTCATAGGTCTTCACCCAAGCCCCTTGTTTTCTGCCTTTGGCATCGGTATGATTGACTTGGGCCATCGAAACCAAGCTAAATAACATTATAAGGGATGTAAGAATGTACTTCATATTGCAAATTTACGCACTTACCATAAGTGAACAGGCAAGGATTGAATTAGTTCCACACCAAAATAAATGGGACTGTAGGTGCCGCCTGGGAAGTATTTTTGTCTGAGGTTCATTTTGAGATTTGATAAGGGTCCAATTTCATATTCCACCTGCACACCAGATGCAATCATTAGGCCAGAACCCACCTCTATTCCACCACCACCAGCTATTCCAGATGTCAGGTCAACACCGTATCTAAACGTCTCACCTTTTTTCATAAACGCTGCACTAAACAACCCCTCTGCATAAGCACCGTAACCACCACTGGCCGCCCAGAACGTATGACCATAGGCATCCAAAGAATAGTTCTCATTACTCCAAGCCTCAATGCCTAGCCCCATGGCTATACCTGACATAGGATTGTAAGGATTGCCGTTTCGATCTAGACCGGGAGAACGCTGTTGACCCACGCCAGCCGAGACTTTTAAGGCTACCTCGTGTGAGTCATTGTAAGTATAGTCTACCCCTTGACGATGAAAGCCTAAAGAGCTCTTGAAATCTATATGTCGGCTGTACGAAACAAACGGAATAGAAGCTTCATCGCTTAGCGCAGTCCATTGTCCCACGCTGAATTGATGCCCACCAAACTGCGCTCCAGCACTTACCATAGTGGATATTCCACCACCTGTGTACACACCGCCACCACCGCCGGATCCAAGATGGGTACGAAAGAAAAGGCGTTGAGAAGGCGTGTTGAATCGTAACCCCATAGAATAATTCATGTACCCGTCAATATTACCTAATGCACCTGCCCCTAGTTGCAGTTCAGCTCCAACGGTATGATTGGTATTTAAATATTGTCCGACACGTACACCCGCATAGGCACTTTGCACCGGTTCACTGTTGCGGGAAGCATCTTCCGGCCCCAAGAACCAAAGCCCCGTGACTAATTCAAAATAGGTGGGATAATAGCTGTTATGGCCGCTATATTCTATTCGATACGGCAATACATGTGTGTAGCCGATGGAAATATGATTCGAGGTAATGGCTCCTGAAGGAAAATCGATGTGGTTGTAGGCTAAATCTACTAATCCGTGTTTATGTTTGACGCTCAGCCCTGCATAACCGCGATACATTAATCCATCGCCGTCAGGAGCACCCGCACCGCCTCCAGAGGCTATTGATCCGCCCATATGAGCAAATACCCATGGGCGAATGTTTTGATAAATACCTCCTGTAAATCCGAAAGCATAAAAACCACCATAATTACCCCATACGGCACTTTGAGTTTCTAGACCGGCCGTAATAGAAGTTTTTGTGTAATCCTTGACCAACTCAAATCGTTGGGTCACCCACATCATGTCATTAGTGGATTCTAGCGGCTCAAACAAGAGTGTCATAGAAGTCCCTTGACCTGCACAGTGCTGATGGGCTATAAAGAAAAGAGTGAGTACTAACCGGCGCATCAAAATTGGGTGTTAAAAGGAATATTGAAGGTCATGCCCAATTGCCAACCGTAAGTAGGAAATGCCTGAGAGGAATATAAGTTGTAGATACCGCGACCTGCAACATCCCAATAATCATTTACAGGTATTTCAAAACCCGCATTGACAAAGGCTAGCGCGGCAGCACCCCATAGGTTAATCCCGCCACCGGCTCCGGCGCCCACCTGCGTTTCGACAAACCAAATATTTGGCTGAAGGCGCAAGCCAAACAAACCTTCCGCATAAGCACCTCTACCGTCTGTAAAGGCCCAGTAACTCTCTCCCCACAGCTGGACCATACCTTTTCTATATAGCCGGAAAGCTATGCCCAGGTTTGAGAAGCCATCTTCCCCGAGATACGTTCTGACCCCGTTTTCAATACTGAGATTCATGGGTAAATAGCCTATTTCATTTTGAGTACTGGTGAAATTAAAATCGGTACCCAAATGCAGGCCGATAAATGAAAAGTAGAACGGTCCGTCCAGGCTTTTTAACACTCCGGAACTCACACCCACGAATTTTCCACCATTGTGCCATTGAAGCTCTCCTTGTATCCCGCCTAAGAGTCCACCGCCTGAAGGTGTTTTTCCGCCTCCTCCTGTACCAGCATTCATTTCACCGAGCAATCGGATGTCGCCATAATCCCCAAATATGCCATAGCCTCCATACACATCCATGTAACCTCCTAGGTCAGTAACGGCGGCAGTGAGGTATACGCTCTTGTAGGTGTGATTATCAAATAATCGGCCCCCGACTCCCACAAATCCTGTATTTCTTTGGTGCTCATTCCACTTAGAATACATCACATTCGTAAAGATTTGAGCCTGAGAAACTACATAGGGTTGTCGCTCAAAATTTTGGTGCAAGCGAACGTTTAACATAGGGCTCCAGCCTTGAATCACACCCGTGCTCACATAGCTGTATTGCCCGCCTATTCCCCATTCCAGTGCATTTGTACGGTGTTGCAGGAGCAATGCTGTGGTTAAAAATCCCCCCGAGCCATCGTTGCTTTCCGCACCTCCACCGGTGGTGAACATCAGTTTAGGATGTAGGGACCAATTCTTTCCTATATCCATCGTCGTGCCTGCCTGATATCCAAACGTATAATATCCCGCCCGAGTACCCACTGCGGCGTTGTTCAATCGTATGCCAAAATAGTTCTGCCCGTCTTTTACATGGTAATTCGCAGCCGTACCTATAAAGCCTATTGGACCCTTTGGTGCCTCTAAGACCTGGAAATAATCAAATTCTATTGACGTCGTTTGTGAGAAACAAGAAGAAAATTGGCCCACGAATAGAAGAATCAATAATTTTGCCTTTATGAGATTTCGCAGCATTTTTTGGGTATTGGTAGTCATGTTGGTCACAAGCATTAAAGTTAATGCGCAAGAAGCCAAGGATTCTACTGCTGTGGAAGAAATCATTGTTTTCTCTACTCGAGGGATCAATCCTTCGGGAGCCCGCTACCATATTGACGGGTGCCGCTACCTTAAGAACGGTCAAATAAAAGTTGATGAACGACAAGCCCTCGAACGCGGGCTCATGCCCTGTTCCATTTGCTTGCCGGAGCGACCGAAAGACTTACCATACTTGCGGACTAAAAAGGATAATGGGCCTAAGAAAGTCTACCGCAAATGTGTCTTTAAAACCAAGAGTGGCTCGAAATGTGACCGCCCTGCTCAAAAAGATGGACGGTATTGTGAGCTCCACGAATCCAGGGAAAAAGTCAAACGATAATAAATAGAAAAAAAAAACCCGAGAGCAATGCTCTCAGGGTTTGATTTTTGTTGGCGATCCGGACGAGACTCGAACTCGCGACCCCAAGCGTGACAGGCTTGTATTCTAACCAACTGAACTACCGGACCAGTTTTCCTTTGCGGTCTGCAAATGTAAAATGGAATTTCAATCTATCAAGGGATAGAGTGAAAAAAAGTGAAATATTTTTAGTGTGAGCTTTTGGCTTGCAGCCTGTGGTAATTGGGGGTGATTCCGTAGGTTTGGCCTAAACTATTGAAGACCATGCAGACAGCCGTAATTCTCGCTGGAGGAAAAGGAACAAGATTGGCTTCGGTTCGAAAGGATATTCCTAAACCGATGATGCCTGTCTTGGACAAACCCCTACTCCAGTATCAAATAGAGCTATTAGCGGAGCACGGATTCACAAAAGTTTGGCTCATTGTAGGGCATTTGCACGAGCAGATTCAGGAATATTTCGGTAACGGATCACGCTTCAGCATTGAAATTCAGTACTATATAGAAGAAATGCCTCTGGGTACCGTGGGCGGAGTGAAAGCGCTCGAAGCGCATTTGACCGAGCCTTTCTTGGTGTTGTACGGGGATGTTATGATGAATATGGATCTAGAGAAATTGGTCCTCTTTCATCAGAACAAAGGGGCGGATGCCACATTGGTGGTTCATCCTAACGATCATCCTTACGACAGTGATTTATTGAATGTCGACGGTCAAGACCGCGTGACGGCCTTCTATCCTAAGCCTCATCCGGAAGGTTTGAGCTATAGAAATTTAGTCAATGCCGCAGCTTATGTGTTCAATCCGTCGGTGCTTACAAAACTGGAAGCTGGTGTAAAGGCGGATTTTGGAAAGGATATTTTCCCTTGGCTCTACAAGGAACTAAAGGTCTACGCCTACAACACTCCGGAATATTTGAAGGATATGGGTACGCCTGATAGATTATCAAAGGTCGAACAGGCCATATCTTCCGGTAAAGTGGCAAGAAGAAATTTGAGAAATCCACAACGTTGTGTTTTCCTAGACCGTGATGGCGTGATCAATATCGATACGGATTTGATTCACAGGGCGGAAGATTTTGAACTCTACCCCTATGCTGGCGAGAGTATTCGCAAGATCAATAAGATGGGCTTCCTAGCCGTAGTGGTGACGAATCAAAGTGTTTTGGCCCGTGGCATGTGTTCGGTGGCCGATTTGGATGAGATTCACAAGAAGATGGAAACAGAATTGGGCCATCAAGGCGCCTTCGTAGAAGCCATCTATTACTGTCCTCACCATCCGCACGGAGGTTTTCCCGAGGAAGTGCCTGAACTAAAGATTGACTGTCATTGCCGTAAACCCAAACCAGGTATGCTCTTAGATGCGGCGAAGCGTTTCAATATTGACCTCACTCAGAGTTATCTCATTGGAGATAGCCCAAGAGATATTGAGGCTGGGCAAAATGCTGGTGTTACGACCATTCGTGTAAAGACAGGGCATGGTCTCAAACTAAGCGAGGCAATACCAAATCACCACGTACAAGATTTAGCTGCTGCGGTGGCATTGATCGAATCGCTCGAGAAATAAATTACTTTCCGTCGAAGTCTTTTCGGAATTGAATCCCGACTCCTTGGGTATAGGGTCCCGTGTTTTGGAGTAGCGGGTCGTTTCTATTACTTCTATTGAACGCCCTAAGCACTGTACGACCATCTTTTGTCAACTCATATTCTATCTGCGTATCCCCGAGCAACAGCGTAGAAGAGCCGTCTGAGGCAATAGGGACATCCAAAGAAGAATTGATGCGCAATCTGCCGTCCATAAAATCTTTGCTCACTCCTAGGCGTATTTCATCACCACTTTGGACCAAGGAATTATAGGGGTTATTGCCCGTCGTGTAGTCCAATTCCACATCCACATAGGAGCCTAAACCTGCGGCGATCCAAGTACCAAATTGGCTCACCAAAACCTCTGAGGTAGAGCGTGTAAAGGATTCACTAAGATTAATTCCTTCCTGAACTCCTAAATTCTGGCGATAAAAATCTCCCAACATCAATAGTGAAAACGCCTGGTAGTTCATCGCATCAGCAGTGAGTATGCGACGTTCTAATTCTTGCTGGTACGAAGAAGGACTATTCGGCAAGACAATATCAAAGCCTATTTCCGGCTGCATCAGCGAACCAGTCAGGGTGATGATCAAATCTACATCTACGTTCTCGTTGGAATAATTGGCATTCGTCACTAACCCCTTTAAATCCGTATTCACCGAATACTTCGCTTGTAGATTTACCTCTGCCTCGTACAGGTCCCCTGACCATAAAATGGTACCACCTGGGATCAATTCAAACGGCTTGTTAATGATTCCTTGCAAGGTGAAGAGGTAATCTCCCGAAGCAATGGTGTAGAGTCCGTACAGCTCAAACGATTCATCTTCCAAGATCTTCACGCGCATATTTCCTGTCCCTCGTGAAGAAATAATGTCCCCCATGACCTCGTCTAGAATGAGCTCAACCATAGCATCTGGCAACACCTCTATTTCCATATCCGTGGTGAAATATTCCAAAGATTTTGCCTTGGAAGTGTCGACCGGAGCCCTAGACTCATTGGTAATAAAACGCAAGAACGACGGGGTCTCCACTTCTGTAGGGTTATCTAATGGAATCTTCAATATCGACCCTTCTTTAGTCGTAGCATTCAGCCCCAAGTGTATCTGTTCCAATGGGCCGTCTACAATAAGATCACCATCGACTATTCCTGTGCCATAGAAGTACGAATCATATGCCCTATTCAACTGCATTCCCAGCGCGCTATCGGCCTTGAGGTGAATATCAAAGTCTAGGGTTGAAAAACGGTCATGTTCAATTCCTCCCCAGGTCAACGCGGCGGTGGTGTTGGTGCCATCTGTCCAATACCCAGAGTCCAAAGCTATGCGCTGTTCATTCAATCCAAAATCTAAGGTAGAAGCAGATAATGAAGTACCGGTGATAGGAATATTGAAAGTAGGTTTTACGAGTGAAAACTCCCCATCCGCTTCCCAATCCTTTACAGGGCCTGATACACGAGCGCTACCGTTTAAAATCCCTGAGATTTGCGTTAGAACGCCGCCCAATAAAGGTTCAAACGGGTGAATATCTAGTTGATCCACCACCACAACCATATCCAAATCGTCAATGCTTGGATTGTAGTGTCCTGATAATCTTGCCCTTGTTGCTCCTGGCTGCAAAAGTGTTCCGTTCAAGAAAACATCATTAGCCGCGGTAGACCACTGTAACGTGCTATTAAAATTACCTAGCAACTCTCTGTTTAACTGTACATTCGACCATTGTAGAGTCCCCGACCCTTCTAAATTTGGGAAGGATTCTTCAACACGAAGTATGGCATCCAATCGACCATCGAACTGCATTCTTGGTTCTCGGTACCAGTAGTTCAGCCAATGTGCGTTAATGTTCGACAATGAAATGCACAAAGGATTTGTGGCTAATGCTCCCAATCCTCCACTCATTCTAATCGTACCCAAGGATCCTTGTAGGATTAAACTATCGGAATCAAAACTGGTGCTGTTCCAAAACACCGGTGATGTGCCTACTAAAGAGGCTTGATGAGCCCCCATTTGAAGTTCTAACAAATTGGGAATGAAAGCGCCCTCCTTGTACTCTGCCCCCGCCAATAGACGCGTCGGTATACTATCTCTAACTTGTGCTAAGGCGATGAATTGTTGAAAATCGGTTGGTGAATCCCATCTCAATGCTAAGCTATCTAAGGGCGTCGAGATGCCATTTATGGCTCCAGCCTTGAGAAAGGCTTGAATACCACGGCGTTCCTTTGACCCCTCACCTTCTATGGCGAACGCTTCTATCCCATTGTAGCGTAAATGTGGGACGTTCAAGCTGTAATTCCATGAAGAGGAAGGACCAACAAAATTGGCCACCATATATCCCCCCTCTGGTAGGACTACTCCAAGGTGCAGCAACTGGCTCAACCAATCAATTGTACTGGCTTCGAAAGCCACCTTCGCATTCACATTAGAGGCAACCTTCGGACCGCCGGCTAAATCACTAAATAAAACACCAGGTATGGCGCTTAAACCATTCCAATCAAAGCTGCCTTCAATGTAGCCTTGCATTACATCACTGCTAACCCCGATCCGTCTGCCAGTCCCTTGCTTTTCGTGAACTACATCAAAGGCGTTGATGAATACAACATCTGTGGGACGTTGAAGTAATATATCTTGGGCGTTGAAGAATCCTGTGAAGTTGTCCTCTAGGGAACCAACTACATGTGCACTTAAGATTTGCCCTGTGTCCAATGGATCCAGTAATTCCAGTCCTAACGAATTAATATTGGATTGCGCTTTGAACACACTCTGAACTATTACTAAAGAACCATCAATGTCCATTAAGCTATCAAGACAAGACCACCATATGGAATCTTTATCACTATGATGCTGCCATTCAAAACTAAATCCTCTAACTGTATAATCATCGAAGATTAGCGTTGGTGCTACTCCCACTATTTCCGTATTGTCATCCATTAAAAACGTAGGTAAACTGGGTTTAATAGCTGCCTTTACGGTACCTCCATACAACGGTCCGTTCGGAAATTCAGGCAGATCTAATTCCAGCCTTGCAACACCTTCCCATTCATCTGCCCATATTTTTGCGGAATTAATTCCTTTCCTCGCATCAATCTGGTAAGCAATTGTGCCCTTTTTTAATGAACCATGAATAGAATAATTAATAGCTGAGACCTGCATTATCGGGTCAGGTAACCATTCTTTTAGAATGGTACTATCGTATGCCAGTTGTTCTAAGGTTAGATTGCCTGATATTTTATAGTCCGAATCTTTTATTTTAGTCGTTGCTGCCCCAGTAAATAAGTTGTGGGAGAATTGAGTATTGATTGTCAACGAATCTACTGACGTACCTTTGATGAGAACATCAATCGTTGCATCATCTGAAAAAACACTCCACTTTTCAGGAATAATTGAATTCTTAAAATCTTGGGAAGTGTTTACACGTGCACTGCAAAATATCTCATCCTCATTCCATCGTGCGTCGCTATGGATTATTAAACCAAAGTTACTCGAGGCATCAAACTGTAACGAATTACGTTTTCCAAGATTGAGCTCGGTTATGTGTATATCCGTTTTTATAGTATCTAATCGTAAAAAACTAATTAGGTCAGAACATTGGGCCCCGTCTTTAAACGATAATAAACGAGTATTTACTTCGCCCGTTATTCGTTTATCATCTACCAGTTCTATTTCTAGATACTTTATACTGTTATTGGCGATTGAGATTGGGAAATCAATTGTTGAAGTATCCGAAGGTAAAGCACGCAGCCAATTTCGTAACAAGGCAGTATCCCTCGCATTAATACTTAGTGTGTCGCAATAGACTGACTCTACGTGTATGACGCCTGCATCCAAGCCAGCGTTTGAAACGGTCACTCTTTTTAGCGTAGCTACCTTGGTTTGATGAAGATAAATATCAAGTTTGGGAAGGAAAAAATCTCCATCAGAATACTCCATGCCGGAAAAGCTCGTACTGACGCCGATATTTTCTAGTGCGGATGAGGCATAAGTGTGATAAATGAAACGTTGCACAGATTTTGAATGCAACACTAGAAAAACACCTAGAGTGAAAACTATCAATATTGACGCCAAACTAATTCCCAATCTACGGGTGGCTCTCATGGCGGTTCTTTGATGTATTTTTGGGGCATTCATGAAGCGACAACCTTATATTCTAGCTATTGAAAGTTCGTGTGACGACACAAGCGCTGCTGTATTGCATGGCAACGAGCTGTTGTCTAATATTGTCGCTTCCCAAAAGGTACATAAAGAATATGGCGGAGTCGTGCCAGAATTGGCCTCCAGAGCGCATCAACAAAATATTGTACCTACGGTTAATCATGCGTTAAAGGTAGCAAATATCAAGCCCCAAGAGTTAGACGCCGTCGCATTTACCAACGGCCCTGGACTTATGGGATCCTTACTGGTTGGTACCTCTTTTGCCAAGAGTTTAAGTTTAGCGCTGGATATTCCGCTAATCCCTGTACATCACATGCATGCCCATATATTGGCCCACCTAATCTATGGCGCTCACGAGGAGCCCATCTCCTTCCCATTTATATGCCTAACGGTCAGCGGAGGGCATACCCAACTAGTCAAGGTGAATGGACCTAAAATAATGACTGTTTTGGGAGAAACTATTGACGATGCTGTAGGTGAAGCTTTTGATAAGGCGGCTAAGATCCTTGGACTTCCCTATCCTGGTGGACCTATGATTGACAAGCTTGCCGCGGAGGGCAATGCTAATTTCTTGACTTTCGCAAAACCTAATTTACCAGCATACGATTTCAGCTTTTCAGGTCTGAAGACAAGTTTCTTATATACCCTGCAGCAAAAGGTAAAGGATCATCCTAATTTTATAGATGAACACCTCAATGATATCTGTGCCAGCTACCAGAAAGCATTAATAGACGCGCTCATGCGAAAGGTTAAGAAGGCTGCTAAAGACACCGGAATTCAGAACGTTGCAATAGCTGGAGGCGTGAGCGCAAACAGTGCTCTTCGCGAAGAATTAAAAACATGGGGGGCTAAGCATAAGTTATCTATTTTCGTGCCCCCGTTTGAATACACCACGGATAACGCAGCCATGATTGGTATTGCAGGATATTACAACTATTTGGCCGGTGAAAATGCGCCTTTGAGCACCGGAGCACAAGCGAAAATTAAATTTTAGTAAATTATTTCTACCCTATTGATTCTTAAGAATTTAAATAGGTAATTCGCGCCATGAAAAATCGGAACATTTTAGGTGCCACTGCAGACGTTTGTTTTCCTGATTTAGGAATCAAAAGTGTGCAAGCGCGTGTAGATACAGGTGCCGCTTCTTGTGCGCTACACGCCTCGTTTATTGAAATTATTGATGAGGAAGGAGAAGATCCTTTACTCAAAGTGGTGCTTTTCGATAAAGATTCCGAGTTCTACACCGGCGAAGTGCTAGAGTTCAATGATTTTGTCATTCGTAACGTTCGCAATTCATTCGGAAAGAAAATGGTACGTCCCATGATTAAAACCACGGTGAGTGTTCACAAGCAAGCTTTTCAGGTATTGGTTGGGTTTAGTGACCGTAGCAAACTAACTTACGATATGTTGATCGGTAGAAACCTTCTTGAGAAAGGGTTCATCGTTGATGTCACAAAATAACTTACAGCCATGAAATTAGCCATTCTTAGTGCCAACCCTTCCCTCTACTCTACGAATAGATTGAAGGAAGCTGCGGCAAAGCGTGGGCACGATGTTGAAGTAATCAATCACAACCATTGCTATGTGGCCATGGAAACTGATTCAAATTCGGTCTATTTAGGCGATCATGAACTAGAGGGATTTGATGCAATTATTCCAAGAATTGGGGCGTCAGTAACGTTCTACGGATCAAGTATCATCCGTCAGTTTGAGGTCAAGCATGTATATACTACACTTAGTTCATTAGCTTTAGTTCGTTCAAGAGATAAACTTAGAGCAACTCAGGTATTAGCGAAACACGGCATAGGCATCCCGAAAACAGTATTTGCGAAACAACCCCGTGATGTACAAAACCTCATCAAAACAGTAGGTGGCCCACCATTAGTTGTTAAGTTACTTGAGGGTACTCAAGGCTTAGGTGTAGTGCTTGCAGAAACCAAAACAGCGGCTAAGAGTGTTATAGAAGCGTTTTACGGGCTCAATGCCAACATTCTAGTGCAAGAGTTCATCAAAGAAGCTGGGGGCTCAGACATTCGTGCCTTAGTAGTAGGCGGCAAAGTAGTCGCAGCCTATAAGCGTCAAGGTCAAGAAGGTGAGTTCCGTTCTAATCTTCATCGTGGCGGTATGGGAGTTAAAGTCAAGCTTTCTGCCTTAGAGAAAAAGACAGCCATAGCTGCCACTAAAGCACTCGGCTTAAATGTTGCGGGTGTTGATATGCTTAGGTCTGAGAGAGGCCCTTTAGTACTAGAGGTTAATAGTTCACCTGGTATTGAGGGTGTTGAACGTGTGACAGGCATTGATGTTGCCGATAAAATCATCGCCTTTGTAGAGACTCAAATCGACCGACCACTAACCAAAACTAAAGATAAGGTAGGCGTATAATGCAGCTCTTTTACGGACATATCGAAGGAACAGAATTCCATCTAGATGCTGGCGAAGTACAGCATTGTGTGAAGGTCCTTCGAAAGTCTGTTGGAGATCAGATACACTTCATTACTGGTGACGGGGCACTCTACCTGGGTGAAATCTCTTTTATCTCAAAATCAAAGGTTTACGGTAGGTTTACTGAAGTAGAACATGAATTTGGCAGGATCCCTTATGATTTAACCATCGCTATTGCTCCTACCAAGAGTATGGACCGGATTGAGGCTTTCGTAGGGAAAGCTGTTGAGATGGGAATCAGTCGAATCATCCCTATAATTTGCGAGCACAGTGAACGTCGTTCTATAAAAACGGAGCGCCTTCGTAAAATCGCGTTGAGTGCTACGAAACAAAGCCTAAAAGGTGCATTAGTGCAAATAGATGAAGCTATAAGCTTTCAAGATTTTCTAGATGAAGTGCAGGAACAACTAATGATCGCACATTGTGAAAATGATGAAACGAAGAAAGGCATTCATGAAGTTTTGGATTCTTCTAAGCCCTTATGCATAATGATAGGCCCAGAAGGAGATTTCTCACCTGCCGAAGTACTTGCGGCAACAACAGCCGGCGCTAAGCCAATTCATCTGGGCTCGAGCCGTCTTCGTACCGAAACCGCGGGCCTTGTAGCGGTCGCGACGGTGTATCATTTGTTGGGCTGATTTTCTCCTGATCTAGCTCTCTTTCAAAGGGATGCTTCCAATCGTCCCAAGGTACCTCCTCTTCTTCCACGCGTTCTTCATTCCGTAGGGATTCTATAGGTTCCAATTTTCGATAATACATTGCCAGCATCACACCAACGATAGCACCACTTAAATGACCTTCATAGCTTATTGTAGGATCATGAGGCAACATGCCCCAAACAAAGCTTCCGTATAAAAACACCATTAGTAAACTTTGGGCTAGCAACCTTATGTGTAGACGCAGCACCCCGCTGAAAAATACAAAAGCTACCATGGCGTATAACCATGCGCTCGCCCCTATATGTACATGTGGTCTACCGATAAACCAAAGTAAAAACCCAGGTGCCATAAGACTGATAAACCAAACTCTGTCAAAAATCTTAGGGAAACTGTATCTAATCAATGCTCCTACAAAAAAAAGGCTGATGGTATTACTCACAATATGATTAATATCACTGTGTAACCAGGGAAATGTTATGGGTCCATACCATGAATGAATATCACCAGGCACGATACCAAATTTTCGTAGCGGAATACCTACACCTTCCTCCAATAGGAAGATTGACCAGGCAAGTATTAGCCAAAGACCTGGCCACAAAAACAAACCTTTATGAATTCCATATTTTCTCCAATGGGACATAGCGAAAAGATAGTTACTTTCGAGTTATGAAACCGCTTGCAGAACAGCTTCGACCACAGACTCTGGACCAATATTTAGGCCAAGAACACCTCGTAGGTCAAAATGGCGCATTGCGCCGAAGCTTAGATATCGAAAGATTACCCTCCATCGTCCTCTGGGGACCTCCAGGAGTGGGAAAGACTACGCTAGCCTTGCTTTTGGCAAAAGAACTGGAGGCGCCCTTATATCAACTCAGTGCTGTAAATGCTGGTGTCAAAGATGTGCGTGAAGTGCTCGCTACAGCAGAAAAAAAGAGCCTTTTTGACAGCAAACGCCCCATTCTATTTATCGATGAGATCCATCGTTTTAACAAAGGCCAACAAGATAGTCTGCTCCACGCTGTGGAACGAGGTTGGATCACGCTCATTGGTGCCACTACAGAGAATCCGTCCTTTGAAATTAACGCGGCTCTGCTTTCCAGAATGCAGGTGTATGTGTTGAATTCGCATTCTAAGGAGGATCTATCCAGGATGATTGACCTTGCAAATGCGACCGATTTCGCCGCTCAAAAGGACCTGACGATTACTGCACATGATTTTTTGATTCGTCAAAGTATGGGCGACGCAAGGAAACTCTACAATCTTGTAGAGCTGTGTTTCCAACAAGGCCAACCGGGTGTTCCTATTGACGAGCAGTTCGCGCAGAATGTTCTAACCAATGCTCAAATTCGTTACGACAAGGGCGGAGATGAACATTACAATGTCATTTCTGCGTTCATAAAATCCATTCGTGGTTCGGATCCGCAAGCTGCGGTTTACTACCTCGCTCGGATGATAGAATGTGGTGAAGATGTGAAGTTTATTGCACGCAGATTGATCATTTCGGCATGTGAAGATATTGGCCTAGCCAACCCAAATGCCCTGATGCTCGCCAATGAGACCTTTAGCGCGGTAGAGCGTGTAGGCTGGCCAGAGAGCAGGATAATTCTGAGCCAATGCACCATTTATCTGGCCACATCACCGAAATCGAATAGCGCTTACACGGCCATTGGCAAGGCGCAAAAACTGGTGCAACAAACAGGAAATCTCGAAGTCCCAGATCATCTTAAAAATGCCTCGAGTGCACTTGCAAGGGATTTAGGTCACGGCAAAGGGTATCTTTATCCACATGACTATCAAGGCGGCTTCGCGCCGCAAGAATACTTGCCAAAAGACATTCAAGGCAGTGTATTGTGGTCGCCTGCAGCCAACTCAAAAGAACAGCAGATCAGCGCCCAGCAAAAGGCCATGTGGAAAGACAAATATGAAGGTTAACGCAAGAGAACCTCAGTACGTCTGTTCAAGGCTCTGCCCTCTTCGGTCTCATTGGAAGCAACAGGTTTATCCATTCCTCTACCTTCCGAGGTAAGTCTGTTTGGATTAATACCGTGCTGTACCAGCCAACTCAGTACCGCTGCCGCCCTGGCCTCGCTTAATCTTTGATTGTAGGCCCTTTCTCCTTGGTTGTCTGTATGCCCAATAATGGTGGCGTTCAAGTTCAAATTGTCCTCAAGCATCCGTAAGAGTGCCATTAGTTCCTTTTCACTTTCAGGCAACAATGTGCTTTGGTCCAATTCAAAAAGAATGTTTCTTAACGCAAATGCCTTGCCTGAAGCTATTGGAATGAGTTTAATCGTTGCCAAATTTGCTCCATGCAGAGGTCTCGCGACATAATCAAGTCCTGAGATAATACTGGAATAGGGCAAATAACCCTTGCGATATGCCGTTAACCGTACTTCTCCACCATCGGTCATTAAACGGACCATACCGGTATTCTTTGCGCTAGTGCCAGAAAAGAATTGGACCCCATCTAAATTAAAAAGTTGCACAGAGGCATCACCTATTGGATGTAGTGTCAAACTGTCCACCACAACAAGATCGTAGTTATCTCTGATCTCCGGTTGAAGGTACTTTGGTAAGTCAAACCGATATAGATCTAAAGAGCTTAGCCCATCATAACTAGGCACAATAGCTTCACCTCTGTCGGAAGCAAGGTATCCAAACTGCCCACTTTTATCTACCACAAGCGAAAACTCCTCCCCAAAGCTATTGAAGGGGAACCCAAGATTAATTGGATCTGACCAGGTAGAATCATTGATTCGCTTAGACTTAAAGAAATCAGAAGCACCTAAGGAAGGACTGCGCTCAGATAGAAAATACAAGGTGTTCCCGTCGAAGTGTATAAAAGGGCAACTCTCTTTGCCGTTGCTGTTAATATTAGAGGGGAGTTTTTGTCCTTTGGTCCAATTCCCTTCATCATCCTTAGTGGACAAAAAAATATCACGGTCTGTTTCCATGCTATTGCTAGCACGTACAAAGTAGATGGTGCGTCCATCTGGGCCTAGACTCGGTTGACTCTCCCAACGTCCCGTATTAATATCACCGGGCAGCGGCTTCGGGATTTCCCATCCATAGGTTGGATTCCAATGGCTGTAATATAAATCGCAACTCCCTGCTCCGTCCGGACGATCGCACACTGTGAGCACCATGAATTGTCCATCTGGGCTAATACAAGCCGCACCCTCATTCAGACGAGAATTCAGATTGCCTCCAAGCGGTATTCCGTACCTTGAAATACCATCAAGGGCAGCTTCAAACAGGTTTTCATCGGTTGGCTTGCTCCCCGAAATGTACCGATGAGTATAGATCAAGTGCTCGTCTCCCCCAGTAATGGTGGGGAAATACTCTAATTGCTCGGTAGAAAAACTCAGCTTCTGGATGTTGTAATCAAAATCCTTTGCCATATATTTTTCATATTCCTCTTTGGCAAAGCGAAGGTTTTCTAATTCCAATTCCGCTATCGCTCGACGCTCCTTTGACAACCTCGCTACCGATAAGTAGTACTCCCATTGTGCAATGCTCTCCTCCCAACGATATAAATATTTGTTGGCCAGACTCTTCTTCAAATATGTAGTAGAAATAGCATCAATGGCTAGACTCTCATCATAATATTCAAGGGCCATTTCATATTTACCCTCCCGAAAACTTTGGTCGCCTGCGAATATAAATGCCTGATAATAGGTGCTTTTGCCTTTCTTCATGCTCTGTTCCAAGTACTTCCAGCCTTTTTCATTCTCGCCATTGCGGAATGACTCCTTGGCATTTTGAAAGGCGGTAATGGCCGACTTTGGCTGAGCAAATGTGGAAAAGCTCAGAAAAAGTAGTAGCGCAATTGCGTGATAAAATCGGACCATTAGAAGTACATTTGAAGTTCTACGAAGATATCTCATACCCATTGAAAACGACGAGAATTGCCATAACGGGGTCTCCTGCCACTGGAAAAACTACGTTAAGCCTTGCATTAGAACAACATGGCTATCCCGTTTTCCATGAACAAGCTCGTGAAATAATTCAAAATTCATTGGACGAAGAGTCGGATCTAGTGCCTTGGAAAGACCTTTTGGGCTTCACTCAACTCGTTTGGGATCTGCGCATTGAGCAGTACCACAATGCATTATTAGAAAAAATTAATTTTTACGATCGCACTAATGTGGATGCCTACGCGTACCTTAATAAAGGAAACGCAGAACTTTCTGAGGATTGGAAGGCAGATTTGCAGGAAATGCGATTTGAAAAAGTCTTTTTCCTACCCGTTTGGCCGGAGATTCACAGTCTCGATAAGCAGCGCATGGAAACTCTTGAGGAGTGCTATGAAGTGGAAGAACACTTGAAGGCGGCTTATACTGAATTAGGGTATGAGTGTATTGAAGTCCCTCCAGCCTCGGTAGAAGAACGCGTTGCCTTTATTTTGGCACGTTTATGATCCTTCAACAGACAAAAGAAATACTAAAACAATATTGGGGTTATCCTGAATTTCGGGGATTACAGGGGGAAATTATCTCTTCAGTTCTCTCGGGAAAACACACTATAGGAGTACTCCCCACTGGCGGCGGTAAATCCATTTGCTATCAAGTCCCAGGATTAGCGTTGGACGGTATCACTATTGTCATCAGTCCCTTATTGGCACTAATGCAGGACCAATTACACGGTCTCACCAAGAGAAACATCAAAGCGTACCAATTCACCGGCTCCTATTCCCCAAGACAGTTAGATGAAGCCTTTCGAAATATAAAATACGGTGGATACAAATTTGTCTTTCTCGCGCCGGAAAGGCTTTCTAACACATTGTTTTTAGAATACCTTCAAAATGCGGAGGTAAGCTTAATCGCCATTGACGAAGCCCACTGTATTTCGCAATGGGGATTTGATTTTCGTCCTTCATACCTTAATGTTCACTTACTCAGAGAACGATTCCCAAATATTCCGGTCCTAGCACTGACCGCATCCGCAACAGATCGGGTCAAAAAGGATTTAGCCGAGCAGCTTCAAATTCCGAACGCTAGGATGTATGAAGGCAGCGTGCGCCGGGACAAGTTACAGCTTGAAAAACGCCTTACACCCAATAAAGACAAGCAGCTATTGCGATTATTGGGTCGCTTGACCGGTACAGGGATTATTTATGCGAAGACCCGGTCAAGTTGTGAATCCATTAGTCATTACATCAATGAAAATGGATTACACTCCACATTTTTTCACGCTGGTTTGGATTATAAGGAGAAGAACGAACGCCAGGAACGTTGGCTTGACAACAAAGTCCCTATCATGGTCAGCACCACCGCGTTTGGAATGGGTATTGATAAAGCAGATGTGATGTGGGTCATTCATTGGGATGCGCCGGATACCATCGAAGGCTACTACCAAGAGGTTGGCCGTGGTGGTCGCGGGGGCCAATTATCTCAGGCTTACCTACTCTACAATCAGCAAGATTTCGCGCGCATTTCAAAGGGAATTACAGACCTTCCACAACCCGAAGAGGTAGAAGCTATTTATCACAAGATTTGCAGTCATTTTCAAATCGCTGTCGGAGCGGGTAAAGATCACCAAGAGAACTTTTCATTGGTGGATCTCGCTTCAAAACTCCAAACCCCAATTCCACAGTTATTGACCTATATCAAGCTGCTTCAACAACGAGGCGTCTGGCAGTTTATAGAGAGTAATCAACTCTATCCAGAATTACGTTTCCTGACCACTCCTGAACATTGGTCTGGATTGCCTGAGGACGATCATCAGTGCTTGATACAATTGTTTCGGGTGTACAGTAGGGCAGCACAACACTCTTCAAGAATACAATTAGATGCCCTAGCCCCGATGCTACATAAGACCGTCAAGAATCTTGACCACTGGCTTCAGCGTATGCATCAGAAAGGATTGATACAGTACAAGGGGGAACAAAACCAGTGCGCCCTACTCTTTTTAGAAAACCGCATAGACAAACGATATTTCAAATTGTCCAAATCCTTCATACAATCTTGGATCACAAGTAAAAAAGAGCGGTCACAAGCTATTCTCAACTTCTTGGCTTCTGAGGAATGCTTGGCCAAGGATGTTGAAAGATACTTTGGTCAAGCACTAGGAGAAGCTTGTGGTATCTGCAGCAATTGTACGCTTAATCACTACCCCGATGGGGAAACAGTTCAAGCCATGCTCAAAGACGGGCTAAGTTTTGACGATATTTGGTTCGATTTAAATTGTCCACCTGATGCCTTACGACAACATTAGCATAGTATATATGGGTACACCT
>Ga0255760_10001323_pt1 | contig 23907 bp, 29 predicted proteins | sample 071ome_25_FD_179960 | JGI IMG/M metagenome (GOLD analysis project Ga0255760, IMG submission 179960) | Coastal salt marsh microbial communities from the Groves Creek Marsh, Skidaway Island, Georgia - 071410BT metaG (version 2) | ecosystem: Environmental > Aquatic > Marine > Intertidal zone >...
TGTAATTCCAGTAGTTTCATCTCTACCTAGAAAACTCAATCGTTCTCCTCTTTCAAACTCGTCCTGCATCTGTTTCAGTATCTGTGCCAATGAGGCATCTAGTGCGTCATATAAAAAATTCTGTGCAAGTGGATCATAGTCCAGTTCGCTGGTCCAAGTATCTTCCTCATTCGCAAGATAGTCCTTGGTTAATTCTGTGTATTCTAAGAAGTCCAAATCAAGTATGCTGGCCAGTGTCTTTATTCTGCCTGACTCTGCTTCATAATCTAGTTCTCTTGGTTTACGAATGATCAGCATATTGTTAATCAAGTCTTCAGATAGATCTAGCAATACAGGCTTGAGTGGGTTACTCTTCTGGGTCTCTACGACCGTTGCTTGGAAGGGTTGATTAAGAATAACTGAGCCCATATCGCTAGAAACTTCAATTTCTCCAGTAACGCACAGTCTATCAACTCCGCCACCCGGCCTAGGTACTTCTGTACAACTAGGTAACAGTATGATCGTTGAGTTGCCTGTTTCGTCTACCGTAAGGGAGAAATCAGTACCTCGTACACCCACTACCGCAGTAGGGGTTCTAATCTTTACATTTTGTCTTGAATTCTTTGCTATCTGTCCACTAGCATATCTTACTGTTCCAAAACTTGCTTTTAGTGCTAGTGAACCTGTGCTTGTGTTTGGATCATACACAAACTCATCAATTACAAGTTTTGAATTTTCTGTTACGTCAACACGGGTTTCATCAAGGAACTGTATGGCAGTTCTGCCGTTCTTGGTTTTAACAGTGTCATAACTTTCAACGTCAAAGTCCTTGTTGATCTTTTCGAACTTTGCTCCGTCTTTGCGATCAATATCAGTAACACCTACCTGCTCGATTACGTCCCCGATCTTGGCCTGGGCGGGGAGAGTAATCAAGCATAATAGGATCACCAAATATTTCATTAGTCACTCTGTGTAATGTCTACGTCAAAGTTGTCACCACTGATAGTAAGATCCACAGTGTTATCATAGATACCACTCTGTGTTACATCAATAGTTCCGCCACCACCTGTTACATCAAGTGTTATACCTTGTCCGTTTACATCACCGTCGCCACTTTGACTGGTTGTAATAGCAACTCCTTCATCGCTGTTAGCACTATTGGTTGATAGTGAAGCACTGTTATCTAGTGTAACAGAAAGTGCCGCACTCTGTCCATCAATGCTTGATGTTAGAATGTTATTGTCACCAGTTACGGTAAATGATACAGTTGAACTTGCGGCATCAGCAGTTCCGCCAATGTCAAAGTCAAATGTGTTGTCACTACCTGTTGTGGTAATGTTAAGTGTTACAGTATCACAGTTACCTGACGCTGAACTTGAACACTGTAGATCTACAACGTTTGTGTCTCCAGTAAATGCCCAAGTACCTACGTAGGTATCACCCTTGATTGTAGCCGCAATAGTATTGTAACTACCTGTTTGTGTAATTGAAAACGTCATGTCATCGCCGGTTAACCCAACGTTGGTACCTGATGTTCCAATCACGTTATCCTGTCCGTCCTGTGTTATGTCCAAGTCCAACCCGTCGCCTGACTGCTGTATATAAATGTCATTTGAAATAGCAGGTGATCCAAAGAATAACATAGAGATGAATAGGATACGTATGTATGAAAATGATTTATTCATCCTCGCTCTCCTTTTCTTTGTTTTCTTCTTTGTAAAGTTTGTCTGAATATTTCCAGAGCCCTTTTGCTTCTCCCTGATGTATTAAGTCAACTACTCCTGCTTCAATAGCAGTCCTTACGGCATAGTTAACAGGTTCATTAACAGCACTCCCGGCTTCTAATTCTAATGCCTTTGTGCCTAGGTCCAGGAACCTAAAGACGTCTGCTCCAGACTTGTGGCTTGCGATGCGTTTTTCCGTAGCAGTTGTAAGCAGTACTTCTCCTGTTTGTACACTTACAATACGCATTGCAATCGTTACTTGATCCACCCTATACTGTGTGTTAGCACCAATACCAAAGTATCTCGCTCCGGCGCCTCCACTTTCTATATTACTCTCATAACCTACTACTCCGCCTTCTAGTAACAATCCAGCGAACAATAATGGTTTTAATTTAATTGCCTCTTTGCCTTCATACACTTCTCTTGTTGATTTAATTAATTGCCTTTCCTTTACTAAATTATCTAGTCCTGCTCTTTCCACAACAGTAAACCAACTTTCGTTGCCTACATTTTTTAGAGCATTGATTACCCATACTTCTGAACCTTGCGTAATAGCACTGGACAGTTGACTAAACTTGTCATTGGGTTTTCTTTGTCCTGTCTTGTCTGTAAACTGATACACTGCTATTGAAATTTTAGGACCACCTAGGTATGGAACTGTATCTAGAACATTCTGAATAGGCGAACGTGCTATTTCAGGTTCGCTCCAATCTTTTTTGGTCATGGTACCAGCACAGCCGTTCAAGAGTAATGTTATCAGTATTATTCCTAGAATTTTATTCAATGCGTTCTCCTAGAATCCAAAGCCAGTGAGAGGTACTACTAATTCTGTGAATGTTCCGTCGGCTTCGGTAATTTGTACTGTAATCGTGCCTGCTGTGGTATCCTTTACCCAATATATTGTTGCGCCTTCAATGTTTGCAGTGCCGTTGAGAGCACCATTTTCCTCGAACATACCATCAACTAGGTTCTTGGAAATGTTGGCGTAAATTCTTGATTCAACGTTGTTGAGGAACTTGGCAAGAGTGGTATTGGCCGCTTCTCTAGCCGCTTCTCTATCAGCCGCTTCTTTTTCTTCTTTTATTGCTTGTTTTCTGTTGGCTTGTAGTTGTTCTATTGCTAGAACATGGTTACTGTAACCTTGTCCTGAAAAACTAGGATTTTTAAACTCAAACGTCATTGTGTCAGCAACTGCTGATCCAGAGATTGCCAGAAATATAGTTAGAATTATCGCTCTCATTTTTTTACCCTTCGCTAGTGTTATTTATGTGTTTTTCTTTATCTTAAAGTACAACTAAATACTAACATGAAGTATTTGACCCATTGGGCTACTGCCCTACTAACACTAGCAATTATCAGTATTATAGGGTTTTCAGATCCTTATGTTAAACAGTTATTAAGACTAAAATCGTTTGATGTTATTCAACAGTACGATACATCAGTTATCAGCGAAGATATTATTCTTGTAGAGATAGATGAAAAATCCATCGAACAATACGGACAATGGCCTTGGAGGCGTGATGTACTTGCTGATACTATCGGAAAACTGCGTGAGAACGGTGCTGGCATTATTGTGTTGCCCATACTGTTTTCAGAACCAGATAGACTAGGGGGTGATGACGCACTTATAGCACAGTTAATGAATAACGGTGTCGTTGTAGCACAGGTAGGGACAACTCAAACAAATCGTAATGCTGTCCCAAGAGGTGTTGCTAAAATAGGTGATCCTATGCCGTGGTTATTTGAACGGCCTGGTATGCTTGGGCCTATTGAAGATATAGGCGAAGTAGCCGACGGCGTTGGTGTGCTTAATACTGCTCCTGAAGTTGATGGTGTGGTAAGAAGGCTACCATTACTAATGCGTGTAGGCGATGAAATATATCCAAGTATTGCTATTGAAACTATTCGTGTTGCTGTAGGAGATCCAAGTTATCAAGTTAAAACACAAGAAGGTGGAATCACTGCAATGCGTGTTCCAAAATATGCAACCATCCAAACTGACGCTAATGCACGTATTTGGTTGCGTTGGAATAAAAAATTTCCAGTAATTAGTTTGGCAGATGAAGAGTCATACAGAGCAGTACAAGGCAAAACTGTAATAATTGGTACAACAGCAGAAGGGTTGGGCAGTGTAATTGCTACACCAAACGGTGAAAAGTATGCACATCTATTACCAGCAACGGCTCTCCAAACTATTATAAATGGCGACAATATTGTGCGTTATGATTATGCTACGTTCGTAGAGTATATAACTTCAATTATTATAGGTCTTATTCTAATTTTAATAGCGTATAAGGCGCCTTACTGGCTTGTAGGCACTGCTATACTTACAGTAGCAATAACACCTGTGTACGGCGCTTATACAGCGTTTATAGGGCATTTACAATTATGGGATTGGAGTTGGATTGTGCTTGTTTCTACGGTTACTGGAATACATGCTCTATTCAATAGATTTACTAGAGAGTTCTTTGAGAAACAAGCAATTAAGAAACAGTTTGCAGGTTATTGTTCACCAACAGTTGTGCGTATGCTACAAGAGAATCCAAAATTAATCAAAGAAGGAATGAAACGTGAGATTTCAATTTGCTTCTCAGACTTGCGTGGCTTTACTCCATTAGGTGAAAGTTTTGGAGATGATGTAAAAGGACTAACCAAATTAATGAACGGATATATGGATAGTATTACACAGCCTGTCCTAGATGCAGATGGAATGATTATCAAGTATATTGGTGATGCAAGTATGCACGTTCACAATGCACCAAATGATGATCCTGATCATCCTAAAAGTGCTGTCCAAACAGGACTTAATATGTTAAAGGCAGTGGAGAAGTTTAATGAGCAGATTACAGCAGAAGGTCGTCCTCCGATTGGTATGGGTGCTGGTATCAATAGTGGTCTTGGCTATCTTGGTGAAATGGGTTCAACCTCGCGTCACAGTTACGATGTCCTCGGAGACGCAGTCAGTACAGCCGCTCGTATTGAAAGCAAGTGTAAGGAATACGGATGTTTACTACTTGTTGGAGAAACAACATACGAAGCAACTAAAGACGATTTCTTCTATCTCAAAGTAGATGATCTTGCTGTAAAAGGCAAGAGTGTTGGCATTGGTATATGGACTGTGCTAGATAAAAATGGTATATGTATGCCTGAGTATATCAAAGCAAAAGAACAACACGATCATATGCACAAAGAATATAGAACGCAACGATTTGATATTGCAATTAAAATATGTAAAGAACTTAAAGGCAAGTTTGATGGACAAATGGACAATTACTATGATATGTGGATTGAACGTTGTGAATATCAAAAGACACAAAAATTACCTAAAGACTGGAACGGTGTCTTTATTGCTACAACCAAGTAACTTATTTTTTACCAGTACTGTTAAATTGTTCGCTTTGGGATTGATACTTCTTAATAATCGCTTCTAGGTCTTTATCAGGTTCCATACCTTTTTGCTGATAGTATTCTAACACCATAGATAGTTTAGTGCTTAATCTAATCATGTCATTGTCAAGCATACGTATACGATCAACTAATTTTATAAGAGTAGAACTAGCATCGCCTAAGACTGGTTTAATTTCTGTTGTTACCCACTTCCATACATAGTAAACAAAGTAACCAAGACCCATTGCCGCAACAATAGGAAACCCAAAGTCTTTAATTGCTGTTGCTAACTCACTCGTCATCTTGTTCCCTTGGTACAAAGCATAACCAACCGTTTTCGTTAACTATAAATCTATCGCCGGGTTTGTACAAGTAATGGTCTTTTTGTGAACCGTCTTTACCTACGCCCATTACTTCGCCTTCCCAGTCACCTTTAACTCTAAAATGTTTTCCTGCTTGTTCTACTGTGTAATCTACCCAGATCATTAATCTCTCCTAGCGTCTTCTTTACCTTCGTTAGCGGCTAATCTTTCGATATTAGGTTTTACGCCAACAACGTGAGAGAGGAGTGCATCGATTTTAATTAAGTCATTATTCATAGTTTGTACACGATTATCTAATGCATTGATAATATTTTTAAGTCCTTGTACAGAACCTGTTACACTTGCTAGAATAAATTTTAATGTTGTGAATACAAATACACCGGCGGCTATCGCGCCTGCTATCGGGAATCCGACTTCTGCTACAAATCCTAAAAAATCCATGTTTTACCTCTCGCTAGTATTATTTAGCAAAAAGTAGCAGTTAATTGTTTCGACGTTTAAGTATTAGTCCGTTTCTAAATGCTATGTTACCACCAAAGGTAACTGTTTTAGAAAGTGTAGGATTTGGTGTTGAAATATCAAAGTCTGCAAGATACAACACCCTAACTTCGCTGGCTTGTGCTTGTGGTAAAGTTCTATCTGCCCAACCACTACCTTCTGGATCTGTTTCTTCTGCACCAACATTAAATTCGTCAGTGTCAACTGCCTGAACATTAGTCTGTATCCATGAACGCAAATCGCTGTAGGTCCAACCTCTGTTGTACTGCATTATAGTTGCTAAAAATCCACATGCAACAGGACAAGCCGCAGATGTTCCGCTGAAACGTGTATCACGACAATCGTATGTCACACTTAGGTCATTGTAGGTATCGTCATGTCGTGCAACGTCTGTACCATATATGCCCACGGTTGCCGCTAGTGTACCATCCGCTGGTGCGTATATATCAATAGCATTTCCCATGTCACTGTAATTAACTTTGCTTTCTTTATTGCTTACAAAAACATCATCTAATGCACCTACGTTAATTGCAGGAAAATCTACATCGTCACCTTGAAAACTCTGACTTGCTGATTTACCAATATGCTGAGGGAATCCTCTACGGTTGGTTGTTCCTGTTACACTATAACCAAAACTAGAAAATGTTGTTTGATATAATCCACTTGTATTGTTTAATGCAATTCTATTATCATAATCAGGGTGATCTGGATTAACTTGTTTTTGTGCTGAGTTGCCAGCCGCCGCCACAAATATTACACCACTGTCTGTTAATTCTTCGCCAGCCTGCGTCATTGAATTGTCATAAAATTCTGACTTCCAACGTCCACTATCTCCATCAATTCCCATGTACCTAATAAACTCGGGTTCATCACTTGATCCACCATATGCTACTGGTCCACTATCTCTGTGATAGTAGTGTGTTCCTGATTTACCAGCACGGTAGCCCCAACTGTTGCTCATCAGTGTAGGATCTTTTGTTCCGTATGTAGGATTGTTAGGTTTGTTCTGATGGAATAATTTTACAATGTCAAACCCTCTTTCAATGGTTCCTGCATTTCCGCCACCATATAAATTCAAATGCCATTTATTGCAGTTGTATGCCCAACCGTGTGTTCTACCATAAATCAAACTTGCACATTGGGTTCCGTGTGTTGCTGATGCAGTCGTTGGGTATGTGGTATTACTTCCATGTACACCGTCACGTGTATACAAACTACTAACAGTTACAGTACCAATGCTGGAAAAAGCCGCTGAACGTTGACTGCTATTGCCCCACCAATTCCTTGCAACACTTTCTACAGGCACTGTTGTACCGTCCCATCGTGTTGTTAATCTGTTGCTAGGGTCTGCATCAAACCATTCTGGATCAATATAGTACGGACCATCTAGTATAACATCAAGCACATCACAGTACCCGTTGCCTGGTAGTACGTTTCCGCCTGTGTAATCCCTAGGGTTTACAGCATTGGTTACACCTGTGTTAATAAATTCTACGTGTCCAATCCAAGTACCATTGTCTGCACAGATTACATCTACATTTTCACCTGCACCTTTTTGTGTAATAGTATCTGAAATTGGTGTTGTTACAGATGTGCTAGAACTAATCCAGTTATTGCGTTGCTGTCCCATTCTTAGCAGTTGTCCCGACGCATGGTTTAGATCTGCGGCACCTGAACCAAAACTTCCTAGAATAGCACCATTGTTTGCCCAAAAATGATAATTTTTTACAGGATCGTCATAACGCTCGTATGCATTACCTGTGATATCCATGCGTAGATCGTCTTCAGTTGCATTAAAGATATCAGGATACTTGTCTGGTGATAGTTGAACGTATTTTATTCTTGCATCAGTCTTAAGTGCTTCTGCTTCTTCATCTGTAAGCAAAAACTCTCCACGCACTGGACTGTGTTGAAAGTATTCTGTATTTTCGACTGCTCTGTCTGGTATAGTGTCTGGACTTGATGCTGTTCCTGTTATTTCTAAAAACAGTTCATCAAATTGTGCTTCGTTGTATGTTGCAAGTTCATAATACTTTTCACTCATGAATTACTCCTAGTGTAAATCAACCCATGAACCGTTAGCATATCCCTGAAACTTATTATCCGTTGAGTTGTAAATCATATCCCCGTTCTGTGCTGAAAGGGCATTTCTTTGTGTTGTTGTATATGAATTTAATTTTAAAGGTGAATTACTAATAATAACTCTAGTACCAGCATCAAGTTCTAAATCTGAACTACTTTCTAATACAGGAGTACCTGCACCTGAAGTTTCAACTGTTCCTGAAAATGTAACATTGTCAGTAAACTCTAAAGGTTGTCCATTAACTGTGCTAATAGTATTACCTACTACTTTAACAGTATCCAATATTAATTGTCCACTTCCGTTTGGAACAATATTGATGTTAGCATTGTTTGAACTTGTTATGTTATTGTTGTTAACATCAAGATCACCTGCTAGGACAGGATTTGTGTCTGTGCTATCCCAACTAAGATTAATATTTTGAATAAAGTCAGTCATGTTCTATCCTACGTTATGTTGTATAATGGAATTTTGTATTCTGTTCCATTAACACTAATTTTTAAGTATGTTGCAGGTGCCGCAGGCAAACCACTTGCCGCTCCATCTGAACCAACTGTTGTTTCTAATGTCGCACCAATAATAAGTGGTTTCTCAATTTGTACACTTCCTGTACCGTTTGTAGTAATTGAGATATCTTCGTTTGAACGTGTACCACTAATATTGTTTTGTGTAATTCTTAAACCTTCTGTGTCAAATGTAGTTGCGTCAACTGTACCATTTACATCAAGTGTTGCACCATTCCAAGTTAGTTTTGGATTATCTGTAAGCACACCGTTGGTTGTAGCGAATGTCATTCTACCACTTGTTAAATTTGCACTACCAATGTCCCCTGTTACATTAAGGTTAGTTGAAACTTCTAATTCACCTGTAACTACAACACCGTCTGCACTTGTGTTTAGTTTAGAAGCGTTGTTATAATATAAATGAACATTGCCTCCGTTGTTTGCACTCATTAGTGTAGCATCGTCGGCAAAGTTTTTAACTGTAAATGTATTTGATTTTAGTGTTAGTGTTTGTGAAGCAATGTCTAAAACATTAGCACCATTACCTGCAATAGTATTACCTGTACCTATTGTAAAATTAACAGCATCTGGCATAGTAATACCAGACTTGATATCTACAACACCCGTTCCGGAAGGATCAATTTCAATATTTGAATTTGAAGTAGTTCCTCTAATTACAGTTCCATGAATTGTTAAATCAGCAGTTGTGATCGCATTAGTGCCTGATGTAGTAATTGTTGTAGCATTAATATTTCCAACAGTAATATCGTTTGCAGTTGTAGCGCCTCTACCTGTGACATCATCTAGTGTATCTGATTCAGCAGTTAGATAAGGTGTAAAGTCTGGTGGAGTATAAGTGAACACACCTGTGACTCCATTATACCCTAAGCCACCACTTCCACTTGCGGCCGCATCAGCACCAACACTAATACTAGAAAGTGCTAGTCCGTCTGTAATTCCGTATCCTACAAGTGTAGTTGGAGTGTTTAAAACTCTAGCAAATGGAACGCCACCTGCTACTGCATCAACAATAGTTGTGCTGTCGTCTGCAAAAACACTACCAGTTACATCACCAGTTACATCACCAGTTACATTACCTGTGACTGCTCCCACAAAACTTGTTGCTGTAATAGTTCCACCGTTTGTAATGTTTTGTGAATTTAAATTCAATGCCGCACTAGGTTGTGTAGTACCATCTAGTCTTAAATACTGATCATCTAATGCATTATGATCTAGTGTAACAGATAGTGCAACATTTCCTGTACCATCATATGATATAGCACTTGCTGTTGCTTCGCCTGTAATTGAAAAGTCATTTGAAACTTGATTAAAGGTAATATTACCTTGTGCATCTGATGCTGATGTTAAACCATCACCACCAATAAATTTAATTGTGTTATCCGAAAGTACTCTAATTTCAGTTGAATCGTCCGCCGCAATCTGCCAGTAGTAATTGCCAGCACCTCCGCCACCCGCGGCTTGTGGAGCAAAACGCAAAGTACCACTACCGTCAGTAATTAGTACATCGTTTGGATTGCCGTCTGTGTTAGGATATCTTAGTCCATCAATTACAACATTACCAGTTCCGTTAGCATCGATAATAACATCACCGTTTGATGCGTTAGTTCTGATGTTTACTTCTGCACCTTGAATTGCTTTACCGTTAACATCAACATTATCGCTTAATGCTGTAAACGACCCATTATAATTTGTAATATAGTTATCTGCCATTATTGTACATCCTTTAGTACAATTATTTAGCCAAAACTATGCATTTAGATATTGTGCTTGATACAGCCACAAAAAAAGGGGGATTGCTCCCCCTTTAATCTAGTAATAATTCTATTACATCATTTGGTGTGGCATATTATCCGGTGCTTCACTTTCCTTTGCAGGAACAAAGTTAATAGCACAGTTAGTTGTTAACAACAACCCAGCCACAGACGCCGCGTTAATAAGGGCAGTTTTTGTAACCTTAGTAGGATCAATAACACCCATATCAACTAGATCGCCATAGGTACCATCGCCTGCGTTGTAACCAAAAGCACCTTCACCTTCAGAAACTTTAGCAACAACAACATCTGGTGAATCACCAGCATTTGAAGTGATAAGACGAATTGGCTCTTCCATTGCTCTTAGAACAATTTGGATACCTGCGTCTTGATCTGCGTTTTTACCTTTAAGTTCTTTGATAGCAGTTTTAGCACGAATAAGTGCAACACCACCACCCGCTACAATACCGTCTTCAACAGCGGCTCTAGTAGCATGTAGAGCATCATCAATACGATCCTTCTTTTCCTTCATTTCAACTTCTGTTGCCGCACCTACTTTAATAACAGCAACACCGCCAGTTAATTTAGCGAGTCTTTCTTGAAGTTTTTCTTTATCGTAATCTGATGCTGATTGATCAATTTGTGCTTCAATTGATTTTACTCTATCTTCAATTAATGCTTTTTTACCTGCACCATCAATGATAATTGTATTTTCTTTATCAACTTCTACACGAGCGGCTTTACCTAGTAGGTCAATAGTTGCACCTTCTAGTTTATGACCTGTCTCTTCACTGATCATTGTACCACCTGTAAGTACTGCAATATCTTCTAGCATTGCTTTACGTCTATCACCAAAGCCAGGTGCTTTAACAGCAACCGCTTTAAGGATACCACGCATACTATTAACTACAAGAGTTGCAAGTGCTTCGCCTTCTACATCTTCAGCAACAACCACAACTGGTTTGCCTTCACGCTGAATTTGTTCTAGGATAGGTAGTAGGTCCTGGATAGCAGTAATCTTTTTATCAGTTAAAAGAATGTATGGTTCTTCCAATACTGCTTCCATTTTTTCTTGATTGTTTACAAAGTACGGAGATAGATATCCTCTATCAAATTGCATACCTTCTACAACATCAAGTTCGTCTTGTAATACTTTACCATCTTCAACTGTGATAACACCATTCTTACCAACTTTTTCCATTGCGTCTGAAATAAGTTGTCCGATAGTTTCTTCATTGTTTGCTGAGATTGAACCAACCTGTGCAATCTCTTTTTGTGTATTACAAGGTTTACTAATCTTTGTTAGTTCTTCAACAGCGGCTTCAACTGCTTTGTCGATACCACGCTTTAGATCCATAGGATTCATTCCAGTTGCAACAAACTTCATACCTTCTTTGATAATGCTTTGTGCAAGTACTGTCGCAGTAGTTGTACCATCACCTGCTTTGTCAGCAGTTCTTGATGCTACTTCTTTTACGATCTGGGCACCCATGTTTTGTAGTTTATCTTCTAGTTCAATTTCCTTTGCAACTGTTACACCGTCTTTGGTAATAACTGGTGCACCAAATTGTCTTTCGAAAACTACGTTACGACCTTTCGGTCCAAGTGTTTGTTTTACAGCATTTGCTAGAATGTTTACGCCTTCTACCATTTTTTCTCTGCTGTCTGCGTTAAATGTTACATTTCTTGCTGGCATATTTTCCTCCTTATTTTACAACAGCCATTACATCATCTTCGTTCATCACTAGATGATTAGTTCCGTCAATTTTAACTTCACTTCCGGCATACTTTCCATAAAGAACAGTATCGCCTTCTTTTAGTACCATAGGAACAACAGTTCCATTTTCAGCAACCTTACCAGTGCCTACTCCAACAACTGTTCCTCGGTTTGGCTTTTCTGTTGCAGTGTCCGGAATAACTAGTCCAGATGCAGTTTTAGTTTCTGCGTCGATAGGTTTTACTAGTATCCTATCTCTAATTGGATTTACTTTCATTTACTTTTCTCCTTGTTAAGCAAGTTATGACAAAACCTTTTTAGCGTCTTGTCATACTATTATATATGCATTGTTTATAATTTGTCAAGACCTTCTGAATAATAATTGGTAGTCCGTAGGGGAATCGAACCCCTCTTTCCGCCGTGAAAGGGCGGTGTCCTAAACCGATAGACGAACGGACCTTAAGCAGAATATTTCTTCCAAAGACTGTGCAGTACATAAAACCAAACTCCATTAATCATTGGTTCTACAACCGCATCAACGGCCGCCAATTTGAAATCAGCACCCGTAATTAAATTATTACATATCATTGCAATAATGATATGACCTATTGTGTACACTACCGCAAGAACTAGACTGCTTCCGCCTAGTATCTTTTTTAGTAGATTATAAATTCCGTATCTAAATTCACTCATTTTCTTTTTGGCCTGCTCGGGAGGACTCGAACCTCCGACCTTCGGTTCCGCAAACCGATGTTCTATCCGGCTGAACTACGAGCAGATGTTATTATAATAACATCTTTTGCTCTTTTGTCAACTAGAAATATTTGTCTAATACTTCCAATTGATCATGATATTCTGCAATAATCTTTAGTTCTTTTTCAATTGCTTCCAAAATATCAGGATGCTCGCCAACGCCGGCCGCATTCTTAAGATACACTTCAACGTTCATTGCGTGTTTTGCAATGTGTCCTTTGGCGTGTTCCTTGATTGCTTCAATTGCGTTTTCGCGATTGTATTCTCTACCTAGTGCCATTGTCTGTCTCCTTTTTGTAAAATACAGCATTAATAATCATTCGAAGACCTTTTGCTTCATGATTTGCATGAACGGCTTTATGTGGTATAATGCTGTCAAACACTACAAGTCTTCCAGGAACGTAATCTATACAATATTCAAATTGTTTTGCATCTCTGCTTTTGAAAACCGTTTGACCGTCCCAATTCTGATCCCATTTAAGGTTAGGATAATATAAAATGCTTTTTGCGTTGTGTAGGTTAAAGTCTGCATGATATCTAAATAGTTCTATACCTGTGTTTACATTTAACCATGCCCTTTGCCAACTTCTATCCCCTAGTTCTTTTTGTACTTCATTCCACTTTTCGTGTCGATCAAGTCCAAAGTTTTCCCATTCGTATTTTGGCCAATGATTTCCTAAACCACTTGTACTTAACATATCTGACAATTGACTATCATATGATATACCAAATGTTAGACTGCTGTTATACAGTGCTTGAAACCAAAGCATTCGTGTAGAATAGTCAAATAGGTCATCAAAGATTACAATACTATCTCCGTCTTTGGTTGTGTGTTCTATTCTATTCATTACTTTATATTATCCTTCCCAATGGTGCCCAGTGACAGAATCGAACTGCCAACTGATGATTACAAATCAACTGTTATACCGTTTAACTAACCGGGCATTATTGTTATTATTATACAGAACTAGATTGAAAAAGTCAAATATTTTATGCGGCTTTAGGTGAACCTTTTATGCCAATTTGAGGTGACTTCGTTGATTGTTTGTCTCGCCAATCAATTCCGCCTGTGAGTCGTATTACATTATCTTTGTAACTACGTTGGTCTACATTACCTGTTCTTCTACGCAGTGTTTCTGAATCTTTAATTACAGAGTAATGACCGTCAAGTGGATTAATTACAAGTACCATATCCAGCATTTCCATTTGATAGATATCAAATAACAAACTACCGTATCCTTGTAAAAATCCTTCGTATGAGATATATCCATTAGCATCTACCATTTGTGGAGTATATTTGTCTAACATTACTTCAAAATTAAATGGTTTGCCTTCTATTGTTTCCATTCCAACATAATTTTCCATTGGAATTTTAATAGCGTCTTTTAGTAGGTCTTGTGTTTTATTTTTATTCCATGTGCCTTGTTCTATAGCCTCTTTAATCCATTCGTTGATATATTTTTTAATACCGTTAGAATTTAAATTTGCATATTCGGTTTTATCTTCACCTTTTGCTGTTTTTAACTTGTGAGCATTGACAGCATTTTTATTTTCTGGAAAATACTTTTTTAATACCTTGTTCCAAGATGGTTCTTGATTACCTTTCTTGGCTTGATCTACATTAAATCTAGCACCTGCAGAAACATCTTTACTTGCCTTAATTTCTATTTGCTGTTTAGATTCTGTTTCGATGTCACCTTTGGTTCCTTTTTTTACAGGCTTACATAGCATTAACAAACCAAGTTCTGCAGGACCCCATGCACCTGCTCCTCCAACGCTAACAGTTGCTGATAACATCGGAACGATCATTCTTTTATAAACATCTTTTTCACCCTCTGTAGGTTCAGCCTGTAAAAATAATTTTTCAATAGTACCATTTTCGTTATTAATAACATCATCTATTGAAATATAAGATAAGTTTGCATCTGCACACTTACTCATAAATCTCTCTAGGTTAATTAAGTTTTGTTCATTTTCTTTAATATTTGAAGCATCAGTTTTTGCTTGTTGAATTTGATCATTGGCAATTCCTAAAATGTTTTGCTGAACATATTCTGCTAGTTTCTTGGTTTGATTTTGTTTGTTCTTCATCTCTTTATATTCTTTTAATTCTTGTTCACTAGCGTCTTTAGGATTAAAACCTATTTTTATATATTTTTGCATACTTGCATAGGCTTTGGCACTATCTAAAACTTTTCTTGCTGTAGTTTTTGCAAGTTCAGTAATTCTATTTTCGTACTCTAATAAAACTTTCCAACTAATATCAGCCGCACTAGTACTAGTTTGACTAGTTGCCTTCATTAGATATTCTTGGAATACTTTAAACTGTTGCTCTGTAACACCTTGCAGTCTAGCATCTCTTTCTAACTCAGGAGTAATTGCATTTACAACTTCTTCTGCTTCTTTGCGTAATTGATTATCCAGATAAGTTTCTTGTTCTAGTTGTGGTGTAGGCTTACCTGTTAGTTTTTGTTTTAAAAATTGTATAAATTGCAAAGCCTTTTTCTTCATAGGATCGTTTGCTGGCAGATTATCAGCCAAATTAGCAATACCAATAATATGCTGTGATGCAGTTAACGAACTTGCATTAGCACTTACTAATTTTTGCTCTTGTGGTGATAAAGGCTCAATTCCTTGCTGTGCATTTAGTCGTTGCACATCAGGAAGTGTTATTGGTTCTTCGGTCAAACGTGTAAATTCTAAGGCTCTCATAGCAGTATTTAGTCCAGTTTTGGGAATAAAGCATCTGTGCAAAATATCTCAACATCACGCTCGTTAAGTCCTAGTGACTTCATTACTTTTGGAGTATGTGGATTCTGTTGCTGATTATGACAGTAAAAGTTTTGTGCGCCTTTGGTAATATCTATATTTGCATTACCTGTGTATTCGCCAATGCTATCAAAATATGTTCTTAAATTTGCAGTTGCAAGATCGACTATTGCTGTTGCTTCTTCTTCCGTGCTTACATTACCTGCGGCAATCATGCTAGGTGTAAAGATGTTTTGTGCCCACTCTGGCAATTCTCTCTTTTTGCTAGGAATAAAATCCTTAACAGCATCTTCGTACCATTCTACAAGTGGGTGGTCTTCACCTCCGCTACTTGCTGAAAAATCGTGGAATGCACCTGTCATTTTGTTCTTGCCTGCAATAACATCAAACCCGTAAATAGGTCCGTCATTGTTTAGTACAGGAAAACAGCATACGTGCATCATCCATAGTCCTTTAGATTCACGAGCATCAACAACGTCAATGTGTGCTCTGCGTACATCTCTATTTGCCCATACTCTGTTTATCCAACCGTTGTCTGGTTGATTAAATTGACCCATTCCGGGTTCTTCAACTTCACCGCAGTGTTCGTCGAATATATCAATAATCTCGTCTTTGCATGAAATCAGTTTGTCCCAAATTACACTCATTTAATTTCAATCTCCATCAATTCTTTGAAAGTATTAGTAGCAAATTCGAAACAGATTTTTGCCTCATCTGCCATGCTGTCATCTAGTTTTGCTCTAATGCTATCTTTTAGTTCTGCAATATCACCATCAAACTCGTACATAGTACCAGCACCGGGAATTTTCTTTTTAATCATTTGTCCACCACTTAGGTCGCCCATGTGTCTTACATAGACGTGTGACATTATTTTGTGTGGGTCGTCCATGATGCTTTTGATGTGTTGCATGTACCTATTAGTAGAATCGAGTATAATAGGTTGTTCTTTTTCAGTCCACAGTTCCATAAAGTCGGCATGTATTCTAGAGGCTCTTTTAACTTCAAAGATACCATCTAGTAGACCGTGACTCATAGCAACTGCTTCGAGAATATTATAGCATGGATGTTGATTAAACAAAAAGGTTGCATAGAGTTTAGGATCAATAGATCCACTCATTAGAACCTTTACAAATTCTTGACGTTCTGCGTTTTTATGATGTTCCCAAGTAAGTTCTTTAATAGTAGTCATGCTACTATTTAAACTTATTATTCTGGCTCGACCTTAATTGCGAGTGGAAATCCTGAGTCTCTAGCAAGTACTGTTGTTTCTACACCTTTTTGTTCTGCAATTTCATATGTAAAAACACCTGCGATTCCTTCGCCCTTTGTGTGTACTTCTTGCATGATTTTATTTGCTTTTGCTTCGCTATGCTTAAAGATTGTCATTAACACATTAACAACAAAGTCCATAGGGGTTAAATCGTCATTGAAAAATACAACCTTGTATAGTCCAGGTTCTTCAAATTTGTCAGCAATTTTATCCTTGGTAACTGTTGCTGTAGATTCTTGTGTCATCATTGTTTCCTCTTAATTGTATTTAACTATGTTAACATCATCTAAAAAATAATGCAACACCTAAATATGAGGGAGAGTACCAAAACTCTCCCCCACAATCCAAACTACTTACTTGATTTCAATAGTTCTTGGCTTTTTAGCCTCTGGAATGATTCTTTCCAAAGAGATTTTTAAGAGGCCGTCTTTCAACTCAGCGCCTTTAACTTCTACATCATCAGCAATAGTAAAAGACTTTGTAAAGTGTCTTTTTGAAATGCCTTTGTAGATAGTTCCATCTTCATCGTCTTTGTCTTTTGCTTCATGTACAGATTTGATTGTAACTACGCTGTCAGCGTATTGTACATCAATATCCTTTCTGCTGAAGCCAGCCAAAGCAACTTCAATATCATAGGTATAGTCACCTGTTCTTACGATATTGTAAGGTGGATAGTTAACTGATGGAGTGTTGAAGAAATCATCTTCGAACATTCTTTCGAATCTATCGAACATAGGATCGAATCCTACAGTTACTGGTCTTAGTTGATTAAAGATTGATAGGGATTTGTTTGTCATGTTTTTTCTCCTTTATTAAGCAAGTTTAACGTAGGTCCTATCAAGCAACCTACATTTTTATTTATACAACAACTATTTGCTGTATACATATTATATATGCATTCTTTTAAAAATTACAAGAGTTTTTAACTGATTTTTTTACCAAAATTATAATAAATATAATATACGCAGATAATGAGCATATTATGGAACACCTAGACAAATTTGAACAGATATTAAAACAATTAAAATCGGATGGAAAATACAGGGTGTTTAATGATATCCTACGAGAGTGCGGAGATTTTCCAAAAGCAATTTGGTATTCAAAATATGCAATTAGCAAAATTGTAAATTGGTGTAGCAACGATTACCTAGGTATGGGGCAACATCAGTTTGTGCTAGACGCTATGAAAACAGCATTAGAAACAGCGGGTGCAGGAAGTGGCGGTACAAGAAACATATCAGGAACCACCCACTATCATGTAGCACTAGAATCAGAAATAGCACGTCTGCACAAAAAAGAAAGTGCTTTATTATTCACCAGTGCATTCAACGCAAACGAAACCACACTAGAAACAATAGCAAAGGTCATACCCGATATTACTTTTATCAGTGATAGCAAAAATCACTCTAGCATCATACAGGGAATTAGACATAGTCGTGCTAACAAGGTTATTTGGAGCCATAATGATCTAGAAAAATTAGAGTTGTTAATGAAACAGATTACAGGACCTAAAATGGTTGTGTTTGAAAGTGTGTATTCTATGGACGGAGATATAGCACCTATAAAAGAAATAGTAGAAATATGTAAAAAGCATAATGCAATGACCTATTTGGATGAAGTTCACGGAGTGGGTTTATACGGTCAAAATGGCGGCGGAGTTACAGAGCGTGACGATGTTGACGTTGATATAGTAAACGGCACTCTTGCTAAGGCATTCGGCGTACAGGGCGGTTATATTGCGTCTAAGGCACCTTTTATAGACGCTATTAGATCACTAGCACCAGCATTTATATTCACAACCAGTTTGAGTCCTGTGTTATGTGCGGGTGCTCTTGCTTCGATTCGTTATGTTAAAGAACATCCAAATTTACGAGAATCAATACATGAAAGGGCAACCGTATTAAAAGAAAAATTTAGATCAGCAGGCATTCCAGTTATGGAAAATGATAGCCATATTGTTCCTGTGCTAATAGGAGATGCTGTTAAGTGCAAACAGATATCCGACGACCTGTTGTACAAAGATGGAATATATGTACAACCAATTAACTATCCAACCGTTGATGTAGGAACCGAAAGACTAAGATTCACTCCTACACCAAATCATAGTAACTCCATGATGGACGAACTTGTGGATAAATTACTAGTAGTGTTAGAAAGGCACAAAATAATATGAATAAAATAAAAAGATACTTCTACATGGCGATTGGTTTTCTTTGTGTAGGATTGGCATACATCGGTATTGTTACTCCGGGTATTCCATTTTCAATCTTCCTTGTTATAGCGGCTTGGGCATTTGCCAAAAGCAGTCCAAAGATGGAGGCATGGTTGTATAATCACCCTTGGTTTGGCAAGTTTCTAACAAACTGGAACAAGAAGAGAGTATTTCCTACAAGAGGAAAATATGCAATGGTAATTGTAATGGCTTCAACACTTGCTATAACGTTTCATGCGACAGGTAACCTAAAGGCTGTTCTGTGGTCAGGACTCTTTATGTTAGGTGTTGCTATCTGGGCGTGGAGATATCCAGGCTCTGTTGAAGAACATGCAAGACGCATCAAAGAAGGCAAACGAGTTGCATGGCTAAAATAATACCAAATTATTCTGAAATGGACGGAGTGGAAGTACTTCTATATCTCGTTAAACACGAGCCGTTCTTTTGGGGTATAATAGGATTAGGAATTGTGATCGCTCTAGCCTGTGTTATATTAGATATAACAAGCGACAAGAACGATCACTATCCTTATTAAGCGGCTTCAATCATTTTGTGATTTAGATATTCCATTACATTTTCAGGTGATGTTTCACCGTATGGATCAGGATTATCTGCACTTGCTTCAGGCTCAACGAACATCTTTTCAACCTTACCGTCTTTAATTACGACAGCAAAACGTCTTGATCGTTTACCAAAACCAACTGCACTCATATCAATAAGCATATCTAACGACTTGGCTAGTTCGCCATTTCCGTCTGGAATAACTTTGATATTTTTAATGCCTAGATGTTGTGCCCAAGCATTCATTACAAAACTATCATTAACACTCGACACGTAAATTTCGTCGATATCATTGTCCTTAATAGTTTCATAATTTTCTTCAAACCCAGGAAGTTGGTAAGTTGAACAGGTTGGTGTAAACGCACCTGGTAGCGAAAATACTAGTACTCTCTTGCCACCAAATAGTTCAGTTGTAGTTTTACCTACAAACTCTCCACCAATTGGACAACCACCTTCTTCAGGTTGTTCATCGCCTACGCGACATTGAAAGGTGATCTCAGGGATCACATAGTTGTCATTCATAAGTGTGTGTCTCCTATTGTAGTCTAGACTTATTTTAAATGTTACCGAATACGGTGTTAACTTGCTGTGTACATCTTACAAAAGTCGTACACTTAGGCATATCCTTAATGCGTTGAGCACCGATGTAGGTACACGCACTACGAACTCCTCCAAGTATTTCCGTTACGGTTGGCTCCACAGGCCCACGATGTGTTAGTTGAACTACCTTACCTTCAGCACCTCTATAACCATCTTTTCTAGCACCATGTTTTGCCATAGCGGCATTTGAACTCATGCCGTAAAATGTAACCTTGCCATCTTCAATTGTACCTTCGCTTTCATCGTGTCCTGCCAGCATTCCGCCTAACATAACAAAATGAGCACCAGCACCAAATGCCTTGGCTACATCTCCTGGATAAACACAACCACCATCAGCGATGACGTGTCCTCCAATTCCATTTGCGGCGTCAGCACATTCGATGATTCCACTTAGTTGTGGTACTCCGACGCCAGTCATTAATCTTGTTGTACATACTGATCCAGGACCAATACCACACTTAACAATATCAGCACCACGAAGAATAAGTTCTTCTGTCATTTCTGCTGTAATAACGTTACCTGCGATAATAGTTTTATCCGGATACAAATCTCTAAGACGTGCAATGAAATCACCATAGTTTTCATGATAAGCATTTGCAACGTCTACACAGATGAACGGAACATCTGGGTATCTACGCAAAACTTCTTGCATAGTTGTAAAGTCTTTGGCGTTTGGATCCCAAATTGCTCCCGTTCCTGTGCAAACACTTACGTTCTTTAATTTTAAACCTGAGTTTACTGCTTTTTCCCAATCCTCGATTGTATAGTGCTTACGGAGTACGGTAAGCATCTTATGTTGTTGTAAAACTTTAGCCATTGTAAATGTACCAACGCCATCCATATTACTAGCCATAATAGGAACGCCAGTCCATTCTTTTTTGCTATTGTGGAATTTAAATGTTCTAGTTAAATCAACATCTTTGCGACTTGTTAATTTTGATCTTTTAGGTTTAAAAAGTACATCTTTATAATCTAGTTTAATATCTTGATCAATTCGCATTTGTAACTCCTAATTCTTTGTATGCTTTCTGAACACAAATTGCCTGATAATAACAATCGGCTAAGGCATTATGTGCTTCTTGTTGTATTGCCTTACGAGGATCTTTTGGTAACAAACCAAACAGCGTTCTACTATCTCTAATTTGCCAAAAATTCCATGGTATAGGTAGTTTAAGTTGTCTGTATAAATCTTCTAGTATAACGATATCAAACGCAGGACCTTGTGCCCAAATAATATCAACGCCAACCAAAAACTTGTTTAACTCTTTGGTCATTGTGTCTAAACTAATACGACCTTCTTCTGTGAATGCTTCTTCTTGTACTGACTTAGTTTGTTTACCCCACCATTCGATGGTACTTTCGTCCTGTGTTCTACCTAGTGCATCTTGTTCGTCAATATTAATTTTTTGATAGATACCGTTGTGTGGTTCAGCATCAGAAAAAGGATTAAATTTTATAGCACCGAGTGTTAGTATAACACAATCAGGATGAGTTCCTAGTGTTTCTAGGTCAATCATTGCATGTGTTGCCATTGCAATTTACCTCTTTTTACGTTGATATGCTGGACTAAAATCTTCGTTGGCAATACGTTGCTCTCGTTTAACACGAGCAATACCACGTTTTTTTGCTTCACGTCTTTTTTCGCTAGGCTTTTGATAATATTCTCTTTCTCTAAGTTCCTGTAAGACACCGCTGTCTGCTACTTTGCGTTTAAACTTACGCATAGCCTTTGTGAACTCATATGGAGAATCATTCTTAACCTTAACGGTAAGACCGTACTCGCCGTCTCTGACATTTGCCATCGTTGTTACCTTAACTTTTTTTCCCATTTTCCTCTTCTTTGTAAACAAGTATTGCTCTGTTAGGATCTTCTACTGCTTCCTTATTAATAGTAATACTAGTTAAGCCTTCTTGCACAAGTTTATGTGCATTAAATTGCCAATGTAAAAGTATTTGTTCAATAATATTTTTAATACCTCTAGCATTAGTTTTCATGTCTTTTGCCTTTTCTGCTATGGCTGTCATTGCTTCATTAGTAAACTCTAAATCAGCGCCATCCAATCCAAAAAGATATTTGTATTGTTTAACCATTGCGTTCTTAGGCTCTTTCATTATACTAACTAATTGCTCTTTTGTCAACTCTTTAACGTAAGTAATTAAACCAAAACGACCAACAAATTCCGGAATAAAGCCAAATTTGATTAGGTCTTCGGGTTCTACACCTTCAAAGTTTTCTTCTTTTGTTGTATCCTTAATGTTTACACCAAATCCAATTCCACCTTCATGTTTCCTATCATTAATAATTTTTTCTAATCCAATGAATGCTCCTCCAACTATAAACAAGATCTTGCTGGTATCAACATCAACCATTTCTTGCCCTGGATGTTTTCTTTTTCCTCCTGAAGCATTTACCCTTACTTTGGTACCTTCAATAATCTTTAACAATGCTTGTTGAACGCCTTCACCACTAACATCACGTGTAATAGAAACGTTACTGGATTTTTTGGTTACCTTATCAATTTCATCTATAAAAATAATTCCTCTTTCAGCAAGTTTAACGTCACCTTCGGCTTCTGTAAGCAATCTAGTAATAATACTTTCTACATCATCACCTACATAACCTGCCTCTGTTAAACTTGTAGCATCGCAGATAGCAAACGGAACATCTAAATAATCTGCAATAGTCTGTGCTAACAATGTTTTACCACTACCTGTCGGACCCATTAACATTACATTAGTTTTATCTAGTTTAAGATCTTTGCTAGGATTGTAAATTTTTTTATAATGTTGGCTAACTGCAACACTTAAAGATATTTTTGCTTCATCTTGTCCTATTACGTGTTGATCAAGAATATCTTTAATTGCTGTGGGACCTAACTTTTCCCAATCTAAATCATCACCTGTTTCTTTAAGTGATTTAATTTTTTCTTCTTGTAAAATATTTCCACAAAGGTCAATGCATTCATTACAGATAGAAGCAGAATTACCTACGATTAATTTTGCTACATCGTTTCTTGTTTTACCGCAAAAATCGCAAATGTAATTTTTTTCTTTTTGTTTATCGTTGCTCATAAATCTTATCCAAAAATTCGTTTATGTTCTTAACAAAGTTATTGTTGACCAGTGCAAAAATTTCTTTGCTGTTTTTGTCACTTGTTGTATAGTATGTTCCGCTTAAACTTAACAAGTAACTAATATATTTTACACTAATATCACCTGTATTGTCAAGATTAATATAAGAATTATTTTTACCATTAACGGTATTCAATAACCATGTTGGATTAGATTCATTATTATAAACAAAAATATTTAATTCTTCGTCAGTAGGTTCTTTCGCTAAAAACATCGACACTTTTTCTTGTTCTTCTTGTGTTGTGTTTATTAGGTTAAACGAAAAATTATTATTATGTAGTGTATCAGGTGGACTGATAAGGTTTATTTTTTTACTCACTAATTGCCTCTTTCAATTATTTCGTTAATCTTTTTTGCTTCGGACTTTGATAGGTCGTCTACTTTAATTATGCCTTGTTGGAGCCTTGCTATTAATTTCATGATATGCTGTTGTGATGCATCACGATATTGTTCTTCGGTGATTTCTAACTCTTTTAGTTTTTTTGGATCAATATTGATATCGTTTCTTTTTTGATTTATATCCTTCCAAAGTCCTTGAGTTTGTTCTTCATTTTGAACAAATCCTGTAGGTTCAATTACATCAGTTAATTGTTCTCTTTGGGATGGAATTTCTGGATTCTTTTCTGC
>Ga0255760_10001333_pt1 | contig 23805 bp, 14 predicted proteins | sample 071ome_25_FD_179960 | JGI IMG/M metagenome (GOLD analysis project Ga0255760, IMG submission 179960) | Coastal salt marsh microbial communities from the Groves Creek Marsh, Skidaway Island, Georgia - 071410BT metaG (version 2) | ecosystem: Environmental > Aquatic > Marine > Intertidal zone >...
GTTCTGTTGTCGTCACAGACGAAGGGAATTTTGTCGTTGACGCTGGTGAAGGATTTCAAACCAGGTTCCAACATCAACGAAAACATCTCAAACACATCGACCCTAAATCGTCAATTCGTCCTTCAAAGATCAAAGCTATTTTTCTCACACACGGACATCTCGATCACACTTGGGGGGTACTTCCATGGCTGCAGTCCTTGTCACTTGATGGACGAACACAACCACTTGCTGTCATTGGACCTACGAGCCCCAAAGTGATTGAAGCACTGCTTGAATCAACGGCTCTACCGGCCGATGTTCCTTCGGTTGACCTCGTTCACCAATGTAGGTACTGGATGTCAATGGTCAATAGCGACCATGCTCTATCGTATGATGTGTCATATGTTCTCGGTGACCCTGATACTCAACAATGGGTTCAACTCTCACGAGAAGGTTCTGCAAAGATTCTCTCGACATCATTATCAGAATTCTTAGGTCTTCAAGATGTTGAAGTCGAAGCCTTTGGGACCATCCACTCTGTTCCATCGTGTGCATGGTCGTTTTTGCAAAAAGAACGCTTAGGTTCATTTGACCGAAAGCGAGCAGCAGCATTGAGATTATCCGATGCTCAACGAACAGATTTAGCATCTGGAATGGATGTTGAACATGAAGGTACTTTGCTCACCGCATCCTCGTTTCGAGGACCTTCTCGCCCTGCGTTGCGGCTTGTGATCTCTGGCGATACAGCAGAGATGTCACCGTCGCTATGCTCCTTACAAAGTTGCAACGCATTGATTCATGAAGCAACCTTTGTTGATGAACAACAGGAACAAGCGAATGCTTTTCTTCATTCAACAGCAAGAGGTGCAATGCGAACTGCAAAACAAATGAACGCCCAACATCTTTGCCTAACACACTACAGCAACAGGTTGAGCGACACTGACCTTTCGATGAATCAAGCACAGTCCGAACATCCAGATATTGTTGTCACCGCAGCAAACGATTTCGACAGGATTCTTGTGGAAGATTCCGGTCATGTGGTTCACAAATGTTGGAATGGCAAAGCTTGGAGTCAATGAAGCAATTGAGCAAATCTTTGAAAGCAAAAACTGTGAAGCGGCATCTATGCGAAAAGGTTCGGGCTACCTCGTGGTCATTGCCCTCCTTACAATGCTCCTCGCTCCAATTGCTGCGAGCGAAGGACGTGCAGCCCCGACGTGCCAAGCATATGGAATCAATTCGATTCCATCAATCATTGACGTTGTAGATGGTTCATGTGTCATTGTCGAATTAGGCCAGTTAGAATCAGGAAGTGTCCATGAATTTGAGTTCATCGTTGTTGATGACGCTCTCGATATTCTGTTCTTTGATGAAAACTCAATCCAAGGGTATCAACTCGGTCAATCGTATCGTGCTTCATTTGACCAAACAACATCAACCGAATCTGCAAATGGTTCGCTTGAATTTCACTGGCAGGTCCCCGCATCTATTTCTCCCAAAGAATGGTTCATTGTTTTGGATAATTTAGCACATGATGGTGATGGGGGGCAAGGTGACCAAGGTGGTACAACAAGCAAAGTCGGTTTAGAATGGCAGATGAGTAGCGATTCGTATTGGGCCCCATTTCACACACTTGTCAAGGTCAACCCGGACGATTTCCACGTTCTCCTTACACCAAACGATGCCCAATTTGATGCTGGAACCGTGGTAGTCATTTCGATGTGGGGCCTTGAAGGTGTTGGCGACCTCTTTATTCAAACCACTTCAATGCACTCTACATACACCAATGGTGAAGTTGGTGTTCAGTATGTCACTGGAGGGGCAATTCAAGGTGTTGATAACACAGCCTCGCTCACCTATGTCATACCATCAGACCTTGACGGTCAAGGCCTCTATTTTATTCTCGATAATTCAGATACGCCCCTTGGCGGTGGCGATGGGTCAACCTTGCTTCGTTCAACGGTTCGGATCGAACTTTCACCACCACTATCTCCGGTTATGGATGTGAGCTCAACACTCGCATCAACCGATGAACAAATCGATTTTAGCGCGCAAAATACGCCGAACGCATTGGGTCAAATCGAATCATATTCATGGGATTTTGACCATCTTACTGATACCAACGGGGATGGAAATTTCACCAATGACGTGAATGCGGTTGGCTTGAATGCTCAAACTTCATGGAGTACGCCTGGAACCAAAGTCGTCACGCTCACAGCGCTTTCTGTTGATGGAAGATCCACTTCGGTCAGTGCGAACATCTCTGTTCAAGACAACGAAGCTCCTAACGCAATTATTGCATCTTCAGCGGTTTGGGTTAACACAGCATTCAATCAGTTGTGGGGTCAGAGTGCGATTTATTCCTGTCTTGAAAGCAGTGATAATATTGGTATCAGTACATGTGAATGGAATCTTGATGGGGAGTCGCTGGATGAAAATGTATCATTAACACTGAGTTGGACATCAATCGGTACGCATACGCTTCAACTCATTGTGTATGACGATGCGATGAATCAAGATAACGCTTCGATCACAATTAACATCATCGATACGTCTACACCAATCATTTCCAACGCCAGTCTCGATGCTCTTCCTTCGAAAGCAACATTAGGTCAGGCACAGCGATTTCAAACAGAAGTGTTTGACGAATATGATGATTTAGGGCAATTAAGGATTCATTGGGATGTCAATCCTAGTTTTGATGCTGATAGCAACGGAAATCCAAGAGATGATGCAGATTATCTTGGTTTCAACCCTCAAATCACATTTGAAAAAACCGGACTCCAAGATGTTGTCCTCACTGTGTTCGATGCATCGAATAATTCAGTTTCACATGCGTTTGCGGTTAATGTTGAAGTCGCTGAGACCGTGTCCTCAAACACTGCACAAATGGTCTTTACAGGCTTGCTTGTGCTCATCGCCCTTGGTGGTATAGGAATCTTTTCGTTCCGCTTGAAGCAACAAAAGCAAGCAAAATTGCTGTTGATGGAGCGTGGACTTCCCGAAGAAGAAGCGTTGTTGAGAATCGAGATGGTCCGCCAAAAGCGAAAGGTCTCTCCATTCTCTTCAGCAGAATATATTGCAGGACTTGACCTCGGAGAAGTGCAAACACAAGCCGCTATGGAAGAGGAACAACGCCGAAAAGAAATCGAAGATATTTACGGAACTTCACCCCCACCGCCATCTAGCGAAAGCACGATGCAAGCATCGATGTACCAACCCCAGCAGTCCACCACAATGTATCAACCGCAATCATCGTTGTCGGCTGCAGCATCTGCAGTCGCATCTGAAGCAGCAGACCTTCTTGGTGTCCAACTGCAACAACCTGTTCAGACAACACAAACACAAACCATTGAAAACTTCGAAGACCTCTTTGACGACGACGATGACGAACCTTCATCCTTTGAATCCACAGATGTATTTGAGCAGTCAATGACGAGCACAGAAGTTCAAACGCCAAAAGTTAGTTTACCTGATGCATTCATTGTAACTTCGACCTCAACACCAGAATCAGTTCAAGAACCTGTTTCAACACCGCAGGTTCAGGTTCATCAACAACCTCAAGTCGAGGAAAAAACCACTCGAAAGGTCGTTCATCAATGCACAGAATGCTCGATTCGATTTGAAATCGATGTCCCTTCACACCTTTCCCGTGTTCTCGTTGAATGCCCTTCCTGCCATCAAGACCAAACGCTTGGTTAATGTTGGCATAAATTCAGCATATTTCTTACACAACAATGCAAATGTTTCTCAAAGGAAGTGGTCCGTAGGTAGTACATGGATGAGCGTGAGCCACGTCTTCTTGTCAAGGGATTGATAAGAAAATCAGACCACCGTGGCCTCTCTATCTTCCTTGTATGCCTCTTTTTGGCAGCACTGGCACAACCCGTGACCGCAGACCTTTCGGTCAAAAGAGACGACTTTGGCGTGCTTGAAGCCCTTGCCGAGACACTCGAGAAGCGAAAGAACAGTGGAGAATCTCTTGTTGCCATTGATGGAGCAACCCAAGCGTTAGCTCTTGTTGATGCAAATGCTCGAACAGTAGAAAGCGGGGATGCAATCGTTGATGCACAAGCATTTTTGGACGATATGGAAATGCGGGAAACCACACCTCTTGTCGCTCAACATCCAAGACCGTATCAGTTTCTTCTCGATTCGACGACTCAACCCGATGGGTTGCCAGCAAATCTGTGGCAGACACTGTTCTCAATCGATAACTTTGGGGTGAGCAACCTGCTTGGATTTGGATTAAACTCCTATGTCATTTACATGAATTTCACATCCAGAAACAACGGACCATCGTATGAGGCATGGGAATACGGTACATTTACCGGAGAACTTCTTGTTGGAACAGACCTTGTGTTGTTTGAAAATTACATTGATGTCGATGGTGATACAAATTCTGATGTTTCCGTGGCATTAACGCTTAACGGTCTCACTACATTCGGAGAAGGGTGGGGTGTTGAGTTTTCGGATGGCTTGATTCCGGTGATTGATGAATTATGGATTAGTCCTACGTTCCAATGGGAAGTCGACGTGATCAATCCTAATGATTTACTTTGGGAGAATCTCGAACGGCTTGAAGTATCCATGATGAAAGGTTTAGCCTTTGACATCACACTTTCCAATGCTGAATCATATGCTATTGTCGTTGATACGAGTTTTACACAACCGCCTCATGAAGCAAGTGTTGGTGTTGGCATTGAAGAATTGACCTTTGACGTCAATGCAATTTTCACGAGTGTTGCAGACTTGTTGTTTCAATTTGGCCTCGGTAATGTGAATTCCTCCGACCTTTCACTCACTTCAATTTCAGCACCGTATGCCATCTCTGTTCGAAATCCAAACGCACCGGGAACATCTCGGCAAACTGACTGTGAAGATGATTCGCATTACGACAAGATACTGGACCACGGAGCGGTGAGCCGGCAACACAAATGCAGCTTAGGCATCGGTGTTGGTTATATTCACTTTGATGAGGTTCAAGACCCGAGCAATGTCGATGTGCTTGAATTGGCCTACCTCGACGTAGGCTTTCATCCAGAATATGACCGTACATTTTTGCCGTCTGAAGTTGATATCACCCTTCGGAACGACAATATTGGAAAAAATTCGTTTGATACAGTCGAAATTTTTTCCGACACAGGAATTGATGTTTACCTCCATTATTATGAAGACCGTTCAGAAGTACCTGAAGGCGATTCTCCGTATGGAAATGTCACTGACTCACGTGCGTGGATTCGAGGTCTGCCATCTGGAACGATGCATCCTGATGAGATTGAAGCCATTTTTACAATGATTGGTGAAGAACCAAGCAACAGCAATTTCCCTGGTGAAGTTCCAGAAAGACTTTCGCTTATTGTCGCCATCAAAAATTTCACAGGCGACCAAATTGGGAACGTCAACGACCCTACACTGCCCGTCAATCCAGCAAACCCGCCCAACACACTCATTGTGATTGCAGGCACGGAGCAAATCGAAAGATTGACCTATCATTCAACATTCAAACGTGCAGGATATGAAAGCGATTCCTCTTCGATTCAACTTGATGTTGAGATGCTACCACGAGTCATTGTCATTCAGGGCAGTTTTACTATCCCCTCCACCGGACTCAGTCGGGTGAATTTTAACAATCCCAATTTGAACTCTATTGCACAGATTTTTGACAATGCACTCCTCACACTTGTCGAAGTTGTTCTCGATGTTGGGGCGATATTGAATGGATTGCCAAATGGCATTGTCGGAACGGCAGGTTCTTCAGGTGGAGAAGTCGATATTTCATGTTGGAATCAGGTAAAGCAAAGTTTGCCGTCGTCCTCAAGACAACCCCAATCGCTTGGAACAATAGCATTTGCATTTGGAAGCAGTACGCATCCAGTCATGGCGAACACAGACCATGTGCTGTTGTCTCAAGATGCTCTGCATTCCACAGTCTACGGTCGTCTTGGGCCTCAAGATCCTCTTGTTCCTGTGGCAATGAGCATGAGGATGTCGGGTATTAACCATGTTCGACAGTATTTTGACCCATCAACAGAAATCCGGGACATTATGTTTGAAGGCTCAAACACCGAATCGTTGTTGCTTGGCTATGTGTATCATGAGGGCACAAATATTGATGATGCCATCAAACAGGCTGCCATCGTCTCCAATCGGCCGACGACATTACAGATGACACAAACGCCTGTTTCGCTTGAATACGAAGCAAGTTCCCCGATTGGAACAATCACCTACGGTGGCTCTTCTGACAATCAGCAAAATGCGATTCGTCTTGATGGTCTTCCATCGAATTTCTCCCTTATCCTCGGCGAAACCATAGGCTATTCTGCCCAGGAACCGATGTCGTCAATTCAAATCCAAATGTCGAACGCAAGCGAACATCGTACGATGGATGGCGACCATTTTAGGTACTGGGTAAACAACGACACCAAGGAGGCAAGCCTCAGTGTTCAAATCTCAAACATCACCTCTGTCCAACGATTAAGTCCACTTGTCCCCGGTTCTAGTGGGCCCGAAGGAAATTCGATTATCGAACTCGCACGTTCATCTTCATCGCCGTTTTCTGTCTTATTCGAGGATGAAAGTGACTATGACAATCCATTCTTAGGTCTCAATGGACGAGTTCACATCAATCCACTCCCAGCAGATATTTCGCTTGCTTTCCCGAGCGGCATTAATTCAAATGGAATTGAGTTGCCAAGTTTCGGAGACCAAGAAGGTATTCAGGGTGTTTCATTCTTCCTTAGTGATGTCGTTGAAGTAGGCAACGTCATCAATGATTTTGTCTACCAAATGACCAATGATCTCGCAGGTGTAAATGGTGATGAGCAAACCAACATATCCTTCGGCCTTGACCTCGTCACAGGAGAAAAATTCGATGTCGTCGCCGATTTAAAGAAGGGTGATAATATTCCTGATACGCCAGATTGGCAACATGGTATCGGTGTTGAAGCGGTTGAGAACACATACCTCGAGTTTAATCTCACCCGCATGCCGACATTCACACTTTCTAACCGTCAGATTATGGAAAACATTCTCGAGGATGGCGCTATTAGTTTAGATGAACGAGCACAAGCAGCCACGATTGTAGAATTCCTCAACATAACAGGTGGACTAGACCTCATTTTTGCCTTGGAAGATGGCAAAATTTTCGATACAGAGATTCAAGGTTTGAACTTCACACTCCTCGATGAGCAAGGTGTTACGATCATTCAACGTCGGTCATGGCATCTGCGTGCCTGGTTGCCGAGTTTGCCTTCGGGAGCCATCGATATGGCTTATCAATACACATTTGAAGATGGCGTACCAATCTATCAAATTGATATTTCATTGAGTCAATGGCAACCCGAACGTGAACAGTTTTCGATGGTCATTAACGGCCTTCAAGGACGGGATATCGACCTTGTAATTGATGGGTTTGATACGTCAAAGAGCAATGATGTCCTCATCAATGCACGATTTTCAACACAAGATAATTTCAGCGTTCCAAGATTTACATTTGATTTACATTACGACATTGGAATGAGGCTGAATTCTGCACATGTTCTGTTGGTTGACCACCAAGCACTCTCTCGAGTTGAAGCCTTGGTGATGGGTATTCCTCAATCGACAGATGTATCAGCAACCATCGGTGACATTCTCATTCTCGACCTCACAGTACCCGAGGAATTCAGGATTGACGGGCATTCCGCAGACTCGCTCATGATACAACAAATGCGATATGTAGATGGGTTTTGGTGGCCATCAACAGCGTTCATGCGCAATCTACCGGGCGAAATGCATTTGTCGACCTTAACCGATTCTCGCTTTGATATCCGAGAGCAAATCGCTTTCCAAGGTATGAGAACACTCGATTATTCTTCAAATACAGATGATATGGATTTGTATCTCGAGGCCTTTGGTCGAGCCATTGATTCGAAAGGAAACACGCTCATGCTCGCTGAAAACCTCCCCCAGCGATTTGTCCTATCACCCACAGAAGATTATGGCCTTCGAATTGCTTCGTCAGGGAAAGGTGTTGAGCGAGTATATCTCAAACAGACAGACATGCCTTCTTCCCCGGGTGTGACGATCAAACGAGTCGAGGTCATAGGGCAATATTTGAGTGGTGCAACCATACATATCCATTCTGGCCCGATGCAGTATCCAATAATCATCATCGACGATATCACTACTGGAAGGATTGTTGCCAGTGCAGAGGCCTATGTCGAGCCTGGAGAAATGTATCCAGTTCTCGAAGGGTTCGATCTTAGTGGAAGAGCCGTACTTTTGGATGCTCAATTCACTGGTGTTCTACCAACAGCATCTTCCTTTGGTATCAATGGTATCGTGACTGATTTGTCCATCGTTGGTGAGTTGACTGGTCAACGAGTTGAAACTCGGCACATCTTGGTTGTTGAACCACTTACAACGCTTGTCATCAGCGGGCTATCGATGATTATGGGGTGATCACATGTTACAAAAAGCCATGAATCAGGATGATGATTGGACAGCCTCCCAAGATGCTGCGAAACTCCTTGAAACAGTTCGTCGGGAAGTGACTCCAACTAGAGTAGGTTTTGCCGGCGTCATGATTTTGCTCGTACTCGGTGTTCTTTTGTCGGGTTGGTATTATGTTCTGCCGAGGGACGATGTGATGGTTGAAACTCGATATATGCAACGTAGCGGCCATCTTATGATGACTCAAATTCACAACGATGGTAGTCGAGATATCACAGATGTATCCCTCCAAATCTCATTCGAAACAATCGATGGCATTATACTTGAATCAACACAAATAGATGTCGAACGAATATCCTCACATTCCTCTCTCGCTGGTGACGAACTGGAAATGCACGTTATTGGGTATTCAGTCTGGGATGACTATGTTATTCACATTGAACTGCAATGGAAAGATTACGATGGAGAGCGACGTCAGCAACAGTGGTATCATCATGTCGGTGAATGGTCTCAAGAAATGTTTTTTGATGAGGCGGATGGCAAAATTTGGCCACTTGGTTAAAGGATAAGTGAACACAATGAATCGACAAAAAGCAATCTTCCTCGTCGTGCTCATGATGGCATCAATGATGTCCACTCATCTTTCTGTTCCAGAGCAAAACAATTCAGTTGAGTTTCAAAGCGATTTTGAAATGGTAGAATTTGCAGTTTCAGCAGATACATTCAATGATTTTATTGGCCAAGAAGAAACAAATGACCTCAAGGAAACTAGAGAACTTTCAGCTTGGAGTTCAATCGGACTCTTCAACTCAAATGGTTTTGCCCCATCGCGCCCAATTGCAGCAGATTGGTTGACGCCCAAGGACTTTAATCTGATAGTGATTATTGATGATGATGTGTACATGAAGGATGCAAGAAATTCAATTGATGCATTTTACGGCATCGAGGTTCGAGAATTCATTGCACCATCTGGACTTCTGGTGCAAGGAACACATACTGCTCTTTTGGAACTTATCCATCAACCATTTATTCATTCATATTCATCAGCCCCCCTCGCTCTTTTTCTCGATGAGAGTCTTCTCGATGCAACCTTGTTCAATGATGGAGAGGCCTATATTTCCGGAATACCGTTGAGGGTGGAATCTTGGCGTCACGATGGAGGAATATCCGACGGCGTTAACATCGATGACGGTGAGGGAGGAACCGTCATACAAAATTTCGAGTCGATCACAAATCATCTCGTCGACATAGAACACCGATGGGATATTGGTAGAATTGACGGGTATGTCGATGCCAACAATCTCAAAACGCTAGCGAATCAACCTGCTATTCGAAGTATTTCTCTAGTACCTGAATACCATATCTTCAACGACAATTCTAGAAGTCACATGAGTGTAAATACAATGAAGACCTATTTCAACACAAATTTGGACGGGTCAAATCAAATCATTGCGGTTGCAGATGCTGGACTCGACGAAGACCATGGCGATTTTGGAACGAGAATTATCGGTTCATACGACGTTATTGGTGACGGTTCAACTGCCGATAAGCACTCAGGTCATGGCACCCATGTCTCCTGCACTGTCCTTGGCGATGGTTTCCGTGGAGGATATGCGGGTGTAGCTCCAGAGGCCGAACTGTATTTTCAAGCAATGGAAAACGACAATACAGGAAATTTCCAGTCTCCATCACTCAACAGTTTGCTCGATTCATCTTACAATGCGGGGGCAAGGATACATACAAATTCATGGGGCTCCTCTCAGGCGAACCAACAAGGAAAATACAATTCAGATACAGAGGACGTAGATGATAACACCAATTACTACGACCGGTATTACACTGGTCGTGAAGGACTTACTGTGCTCTTTGCCAATGGTAATGACGGCCCCGGTTCAGGAACAGTATCCCCTCCAGCAACAGCAAAAAATGCTATTTCGGTCGGTAGTCACATCAATCGCGGTCAAGCCTCTCCAAATACAATTGCAGATAGCTCATCGCGTGGTCCAACAGAAGACAACCGAATCAAGCCAGATGTCCTTGCTCCTGGAGGGTTTGTTCGTTCCTGTCTCGCCCAAGAAGCAACAGATACTGCAGGTGGCACGACTCAACCAGGAGGATGGTATATCCAGTACTCAGGTACATCCATGGCAACACCAAATGCCGCCGGTGTGGCCTCGATGATACGTGAATATATCATTGAAATCGCACAACGCCCCTCACCCCAAGGCGCCCTTGTGAAAGCACTTATGGTCCTTGGTGCACAAGATATTGGTGCAAAAAACATACCCAACAACGATGAAGGATGGGGCAGAATCAACGTTCGAAATTCTCTCGCACCGTCAAATGGTCAAGGAATCTGGGTTGATGACCGTTCAGTCATGTCAGGGACAGGAAACTCAAAGTCATACTCGTTCAACATTTCACAAGCCAATGCAGAATTCAAAGTCGTTCTTGCTTGGTCAGATGAGCGTGGTTCTAGATTTTCGAGCACTCAACTCGTTAACAATCTCGATCTTGAAGTCACGAGCCCGGATGGACAGACAACATATTACGGAAACGATTTTTCAGGCGGAAAATCTGTGAATACTGGGACTCGTGATTCTATCAACAATCTCGAGGTGGTTTTGATTGAAAATGCGGTTCAAGGGGTGTGGACGGTCAAGGTCGTCGATACCTATCATGGTGGATCAAAAATCCAACCTTATGCTGTAGCGGTCCGTGGACATGGAGTGAATGACCTTCGCCCAGACATCACTGTCATCACCGGTGATTTTGAAATGAGTACGGAGATTCCTCAAGTCGGTGAAGATGTCATCGTTTCAGTCCCATTTTTCAATTTAGGTAATGTCAAAGCGGATACATTCAATGTTGAATTTCAAGAAAATGGAGTTGAGGTAGACACACAGAGTTTTGACCTTGGCCCTGGTGCGACGAAGGTCATTCAGTGGGATTGGGTGCCAACGACTGCAGGTGAAACAACACTTCGATTCATCATCGACCCCCTCGATGAAATGGAAGAGATCAATGAGGACAACAATGAATTTGATTTTGTTGTAAATGTGACGACACCGGGAGTGAAGTTGGAATCTTCCAATCAAGAAATTCTTGTGACGAACTCAAACCAATCAACTTCAACATGGGAAATTGCATTGACAAATACAGCTTTGTTGGCGACAAATGCATCAATAGAAACGGGCACTGTTCATTTCGTTGATTCAACAATCGATTTGGGTTGGTACGTTGGAACGGGTGTGTCAAATTTCTCTCTCAGTGGCCAAGAAAGTGTGACGCTCAATGTTACACTTGTTCATCCAAGTCCACCTAGTCCAGGCCTGTACGTCGTTGAATTGCTTGGTATTGATGTCGATAACGGGGTGACATATCCATATGAGGTTCACCTAAAAGTTCCTGAAATTGCAAAGGCAAGGCTTGAATTTGACTACCAAATCGTTCCAGTTGACCCAATCGATGAGACAAATATCACCGTCCGAATGCACAATGACGGAAATGCTCCAATAGGTTACGACCTCTTCCTTGAAGCACCTGCTGGATGGATAGCAGGATTTTCGGATTTAGGCAGTGAATCAGGGGCGATTTCTGGTTCGACTGGCCTGATTGACGCCGATAGTTATCGTGAGGTTTCACTCACATTTACTCCGCCGCAAATCATGACTGCAGCCCAAGCAGAACGAACAGTTGTTCTTACTGCGATTAGTCAAACCGAGCATCAAAAGTATGTGGAATTTGAAATCCCGATTCGAGTTACAGCAATCAAAGACATACAAGTCCAATTGGAAACATCATTGGGTACAATACGCCCCGATTCGTCGATCACAATGATGCTCAGCATTGAGAACTCCGGAAATCAGGACCTGTATCTCCTACCATCACTTGAGTTACCATCTGGTTGGACATCACAAACAACGCTTGAACCATTCACATTGGAATGGCAAGAGACAAAAAATATTCTTTTTTCACTTAAAGCAAATACAAATGCTAAATCAGGTCAAATTCAATTGAACTTGGATAACGGGTCGACACGATTTATGTGGAATCAAAATGTGAATGTCGAAGCGCTCCCTCAACCGACTGTTGATTTTGTCTCCCTTGAATATTCAGGGCAGACCTATGAAACATTGTCAGGGGGTGGTGCTCAACCGAGTGGAGTCGAACTTGTCTACACCTGGATTCTCAGCAACACAGGAGAAACCGTTTGGTCTCCTTCAACGCTCTTGAATCACGATCAAAATTTGGTGGGCGATTGCGACCAGGTCGGTGAAATCGGTATGAACGATATTGTTCCTGTCAAATGTCGAATTCTCATTCGATATGACGCTGAGCCGATGTCCCAACCGTCGTTTACCGTGACGTTTTCAGATGAAAATGCGAGTGCTGTTCGTACAGTCGGCCTCGTTGTTGCACCGGTTGAAAGTTATTCATGGACACTGAAATCCAAACCAGAATTTACAACAGGTGTTGAAGGAGCCATCGTTCTTGAATTGGAAAACACAGGTAATGTCGCCCTACAGCGCCGAATCACGATAGAGAACGTAGAAGATTGGGATATTTCAGTGGATGGGACGGATATACTCAATCTTGAACCAGGCCAAGATGTTGTCGTGCGATTGAATGTGATTTCTCACAAACCAAGCACGCGTGAAGTCACGTTTGAATTATCGGAAAGCGATGCAGATAGCCGCATTTTCCGAATCGATGTTGCCTCATTTGGTGAACCAGTTGGAAGTGGTGATGACGGGTTGGCTTCATCGGTTGTTGTGACGGGTATTTCATTCCTCATTTTCGGTTTGCTTGCCGCTGCAGGCGCATTGGTGTTGAAACAACGACGTCAACCGAATCCAAAACTTCCTCTCCCTCCACTTGGAGTTACATCACCTGCACCTCAAATGATGATGGCTCCACCAGTTCAACACATTCAGCCCCAAGCAATAGCAGCAACTCCAACACCTGTCCCTCAACCAACCCCACCACTCGTTGTTTGCTGGTTATGTCGTGATGGAATCGAAGGACCATCTCTCGCATGTGGCACTTGCGGAGCAAGGTATCACAATACAGACTCGTGCAAACCAAAATTCTCTGCAACATGTGAAAATTGCGACAACGCTTGTTCAAACTTTTTGCCTGTGATGTCGTGATGATTCGTGGTCAATTTGATTCGGTGAAGGCGAGGCTTTTGATAGGAGAACCTTCACCCATTTTCATGGGAGGAGCGAGAGCATTGTCGCCAATGTCAAAAATCCGTGCAATTGCACTGGTTGGTTTGCTTCTCTTTTCTGTACTGCCGCTGATGTCTTCACCAGTGATGGCTGAAGGAAGAGATGCTTCAATCACCGTGCAAGCTATCCCTACCTCGCTTGAAGTGAACCCTGGTGAAGCTGGTGAATACACCATCCGCGTGTACAATACCGGCTCTGACCCCATCACAGTTTCATTGTCAACAAATGAAGAGGCGACACAAGAGTGCAATGCATACAATTCAGTGATTCAACAGATCTCAGGCCAAATCGAATCAAATTCGTATGAAGAAACCTCTCTCAATATCTCGCTCAGTCAAGTAGCAGAGGGAAGTTGCGACACCACCATTACAGCCAATGCTCAACTTGTCCCTCCTGCTGTAGGCTCACCTGCCCAAGAATCAGTAACGGTGACAACTACCGCTGGTGATGGCTCTGGAAGTGCTCTCTTTGCCATTGATGTTACGATAAACAATCCAGATAGAAACTGGGATGGCGAAGAATCGCTCGACTACACAATAGAAATCGAAAATACTGGGCAATCAGACGCCAACGTCAATCTTGCCCTAAATGATGGAACTGGCTCAGGTTGTACTTCCTCTTCCGATATTACGGTAACACTCAGCGAAACAACATTGACCGTAGGTCAAGACGATACAGAAATTGTCACTGCAACGGTCGAAATTCCTGATGGTCAGGCCGCAGACAAGTACTGTTGGGAGATTGAAGCCGTCGTGACGAATGACCCCTCCCAAGAAGCAACTGATTCCGAAGATTTTTCCCTAAGTGTGCCTGAACTCCACACGTGTGATGTTGTTTTGAGCAAAAATTCTGTGAGTGTTGACCCAGGGAAAGAAGGGTCATTCAAAGCCACTTTTTCGAACACAGGGAATGACGATTGGTCTCTTACAGCCGGAGGTGTTGGTGCAAAAGCTGCATGGATTGGAATGGACGAAGGTCAAGCCGCCTCAGGACTTCTCGAGTATGATAATGGCGAAGGTCAACGAGTCGTGGATATGATTGTGACACCAGATGATAGTGTCAATGCAGGCTCGGAAACAGTTGTCAGTATCGTTGGCAAAGAAGGAAACAGTGTCAAATGTTCTGCTGACCTTCGTATTATCGTTGGGCAATCTCGAGGAGCCAGCATTAGCGCTTCCACCACATTGCTACCAAACATTGAGCCAGGAACAAGTGGCATGATCACCGTCACAGTGCAAAACGAAGGTAACGGCGTCGACACCCTACGAGTCGCTTCATCAGCCCCGGAGAGTGGGTGGGCTATACGCCTTTCAGAATCCAGTGTAAGCGTGGGGTCGAAACATGGGTCTGATGACACAGCGAGTGTGGAAGTGACCGTTGATGTCCCAATCGATGCACTCGCTACCGACGAAATTCCAGTTACCATCAGCGTCTTACCGCAGAGTGGAGGGGCTGCGTATGACAGCGTTACATTCACTGTAACGGTTGCAGAAAACCATGCCATGGAAGCCACAGCGCTATCCACAGACCAAACTGGCCGCTCAGCAACAGAGGTTCGATTTCCTATCGAGGTTGAGAATCAAGGTAACGTACAAGACACGATGCGATTTGCGATGATGTCTCAAACAGCATCTCCTGCATGGGATACTCACTTTGAAACTGAGAGCGGCTCACCATTCACCGAGATTGATATATCCCCGAGGTCGACATTGACCGTGTATTTTGTCGTCAGCATCGATGGTGAAGAAGAACTCGAATACTCTAGATTCACCGTCCGTATCACAAACAAAGACGACCCGAATTCAGCGGATGACGATGAGGACGGGCTACCTGACAATCAACGTGAATTTACGTTCAGAGCCATCCTTTCGAACCGAAACTTTGCAATGGACGTTCGTTTTGATGAACCAGATTTATCTCCAAGGAGTAAATCTATCCTTCTTCCTCCTGATGGCACAATGACGCTCGGTCTTTGGATTCGAAATACGGGTGATGGCGCAGACCGAGCCGTCATCTCAACGAATGGCCTTGAAGGAATTGCAACCCGAACAGTGACGATGTACGGGTTGCCAGTGGACGATGAAATCGATGTACCGATAGGTTTTGGAATTTGGAATGCATCATCATCGTCTTTTGAAATGGATGGAACTGGTGAACCGATTACGGCGACCTCGAAAGCAGGCATTGAAAATAAAATGGTAGAAATCGGTAAGGTCGAAGGTTATACTGCTCGAGAGTATGAAGTGTTCGTCAATCTCACAATTCGAGTATCTTCCGGAGCAGAAAAAGGAGAGGGTGGCCTACTGGACTTGGTGGTAACAAGTGTCTCGAATGCAGCAAACCGCTCTGGTGCTTTGAGCGTTGCACTTGAAGTCAATATCATCCATGAACTTTCTATGGATCCCACAGATTTCGATCCTTCTAAAATCGACATTACATACGGAGAGCGTTCAACCTATGATGTTATGATTCGCAACACCGGAAATATTCGTTCAGAATATCGAATATTCACTTCAGAAGATCTTCGAGGATGGTCCGTTGTACTCGACGGTCCAAATGAGGATTGCAGCCTAGAAAATGGTGACCTCATCTGTTGGATTGAGCCAGGAGAAAGCATACCTATCGAAGTCTCAATTCGTCCACCATATCAATCTGAAATCGATGATATCTACAAATTTACACTCTCAGCAGAACCGGTTGAACTTGAGGAGATTGGACGAGAAAATATTGAATTCAAAGTGTCGGGAACATCTGCCGATAACCTCCTTGGTTTAGACGACCGCACGACGTTATCAATCATCGGAAGTGTGTTTGTTCTAGTGCTCGTTGGAAGCTTGCTTCTCCGAAGGCGACAAACATAGGACTGCGTTGAAGTTTAAACCTCCTTTGAACCCTCTTTAGCATGTGGTTGATGAACAACGCTTATTGAGGGTCCCCAAGTCCGAAAGGGTAAGAGCGTATGCTCTATTGGGTGAATGAAGTGGCTACATTCGATTCTGTACCTGCAGAGTATCTTTCAATCGGCATTCTAACCATCGTTGGAATTTTGATGCCCTTGACGAATTTTATCATCACTTGGGTTGTACGGCCTCGAGTTGATCCAGCCCGCCCGCACATCACCAAATCCTATTTGCTTGAAGGATATGAACGAGACCATAGTTTGTATCCCCGTCGATTGACGACGTTCGAATGCGGTAGCGAACCTGTCGGGGAAGCGATGATACAGTTCCACTTTCAATACTACTGGTATGCGATTATTTTCCTTGTGTTCGATGTTGCTTTCATGTTCCTTGTGTTAGGAGGTATGCTCGTCGGTGATGCAACTTCAGAAACACTATCCGCCGCGGAACGCAGTACCGCTGTCGAAGATGCCAAAGCAGCATCTCTTGTTCTTCTCGGATTTTTCACCATGGTTTCTCTTGGTGTTTGGTATGTTTTTCGCAAGCGAGGACGAATTTACATTTGAGGTGATATGATGGGAACGCAAGAAGAGAATTATGCTGCATTCAACAGTAAAGCATTGCTTGAAGTCGTTGGAGATGTGACCGATGAGGCCCTCAAAGCAACGAAAATCAAGCAATTTTTGAGCGTGCTCGCCGGTCGATTTTTCAATTGGGCTGGTCGAAAATCGTTGTTCACACTTCACCTAGGTATCAAATGCTGTGCAATCGAGATGGCAGCAGCAGCAACCCCCCGTTTCGATGGAGACCGTTTCGGAGTTCTTTTCCGTTCATCACCTCGTCAATCTGACGTCCTTCTCGTCAACGGACCAATTTCAAAGAAATTTGCAGACAAAATCGTTCGACTTTGGGAACAAATGCCAGAGCCAAAATACTGCATCGCTATGGGCGAATGTGCCATCTCCGGTGGTCCTTACTTCCAGTCTTACAATATTCTCGAAGGTGTCGACACAGTCATCCCAGTCGATGTCTACATCCCAGGATGCCCTCCGCGACCCGAAGCACTCATCGACGGTTTCGGTTTGCTTCGTGAGAAAATCATTCGAATTGGTGCAGCACCTAGTTCAGGCCGTAAGAGCGAGAAGCCAGTGATTGTAGGGGAGGACTGAACATGGGAATGGCCATCACACTTGAACAAAATGTTGCAGCTGCAAACGATTGCGTTGCCCGAATCGAGAAGCGATTTGGTGGCACTGGCATCACATCGTCGGTCGAACATCATTCGAACGCTCACAAGATGGCATTTGTTCGAATCACAACACCGCCACAACATTGGTCTGCCCTGGCAAAATGGCTACGATTTGATTTGGATGTGAACCATTGCTCAATGATTACAGGAACTCATTTCCCAGAAGGACCTTCGGATCGAGGTTGGGAAGTTGCCTATCATTTCATGCGTCAACCTGTGAAAAATCAAGCACCCCACACACACTGTGTTCATGTTGCTGAATCCCTCAAAGGTGACGATGTACCAATGGAATTCGAAGTCCTGATTCCTCTCGAGAATAACGACACACCCTCAGTACCCAGCGTGCAAAATATATGGGTCGGGGCAGATTGGAATGAGAAGGAAACGTGGGATTTGGTCGGAATTCAATTCGAGGGTCATGAGAATATGCACCGGGTCCTCAACCCACACGACAGCCCTGAAGGGTTTCACCCACTCCAAAAACAACACAAAATCCGATATCATGACTACAATGAAATGTATGATGATGCACAAGGATTTGCTCGAAAACCAGCGGATGAGGGCCGCGTAAAGTAGGTGGTATCATGGCACAAATGTGGATTACAATGGGCCCTCAGCATCCGATGACCCATGGGTTGTGGACGCTTCGTGTCAAAGTCGACGGTGAAACTGTTGTCGACACAGAAGCTGAGTTAGGATACATTCACCGAGGCGTAGAGAAGATTTGTGAATCAAGAGATTTCACACAAGTCACGCCTTACTGCGACCGTCTTTGTTATGTGAGTGCGATGACATGGGCGAATTCGTACATCTATGCTGCGGAAGATTTACTCGAAGTTGAAGTCCCCGAACGAGCAGAATATATCCGACTTATTGCTGCAGAATGTCAACGTCTTGCCTCCCACCTCATGTGGTTGGGTGCATATGGTCCGGACATCGGCAGCCTGACACTCATGACATGGTGCATGCGAGACAGAGAAATGTTCCTTGACTTGCTTCAGGAACTAGGTGGTTCGAGAATGCATTACAATTATCCTCGTGTCGGTGGTGTCAAGCGTGATATCCCAGTTGGGTTTGCGGACAGACTGATTGCGAAAATCAAACTTTTTGAGAAGCGAATCGATGAATATGAGATGATGCTCGATGAATCGACAATTTGGCTTGTGCGACTTCAAGGTGTAGGTTATGCACAGGCTGAGGACATGGTCAATGCAGGTGTGACCGGACCAAACATTCGTGCAGCAGGCGTCAATTACGACGTTCGATGGGCCCATCCTTATTCTGTGTATGATCAAGTTGACTGGGAACCAGCAGTCGAGAAACCAACCTCGGTCAAAGGTGCGGACTGCTACGACAGATACAGAGTCAGAATGGAAGAAATGCGCCAATCATGCCGCATGATTCTCGATGCGATTGAGAAAATTCCTGGCGGGAAAAACACGAATTATGCCAACGGTGATGAAATGATCATTGCCAAGGCCCCAACACGTGCCCCGGAGGGCGCCACAGGGTTCAGCAACTACGAATGTACTCGTGGTGCCTCACAATTCTACATTCAAGGTGGCGGCGATGGCCGCGGAAAGAACCCATATCGGTTATCGATTCGTTCACCGATGTTCATCACAATTCCATATGTTGCAAAAACAATGATTGGTTACAAAGTCGCTGACATTCCAGCGATTATGGGTAGTTTTGACCCATGTATCGGGGAGACAGACCGCTGAGGTGATATGGTGGATGACGCATACGACCTCCGAAAATTTCTATCCGGTCTTGTTGAAGATATTGTTCATTCAGCAGTTGAAGGCACGGCTCTCGAAGATAATGCAGATGCACTATCGTTTGGTTTGGGCACATTCCTCGTTGTGAATGTCGTCTTCTTGATGCTCTTCTTTTCGCAATTTGCTATCCTGTGGATTGAGCGAAAAGCTGTTGCTCGAATGCAGGACAGGTACGGAGCAACAACCGCTCTTCGTTCACTTTGGGTTGGAGAAAATGGTACAACTGCAGGTGAATGGTGGAACATGTTGCCCTTCGGCCTCGGAAAGCCAATCGGAGCAGTCCACAGTTGGCTCAACAAAAAATTCGGAAATCGAGATGAAAAATTCGCCACCGTCGACCGAGTGAACAATCGTTCATGGATGGGTTTCACGATTCTCCCTGGATTCTTCCAAAATGTAGCAGATGGTATGAAATTCCTTGTGAAAGAACACATGGTGCCTCAAAGAGCCGATAGACTCATCTTCGAGGTTTCACCGTTCCTTATCGTATCGTCGACTCTGTTGATTTTGGGTATGATTCCACTATCGAGCGGCATTTACGCAACGAACCCAGACCTTTCAATACTCTACGCCATTGCAATCTTTGGCATTGCACCAATTGGTGTATTTTTCGCTGGTTGGTCGTCCAACAACAAATACACGTTAATTGGCGGCATTCGATCTGCTGCTCAACTCACCGCTTATGAGATTCCTCTTCTCTTGACACTTCTTTCAGTCGCAATTCTCACTGGCACCTTCAATATCATCGAAAGCATTCACTTCCAACACTCAGCGGGTGTTTGGAACATTTTCCTCATGCCACTCGGTGCCGCTCTATTCCTTGTTACAATGATTGCAGAGGTCGAAAGGGTTCCATTCGACATGCCGGAGGCTGAAGCCGAACTTGTTGAAGGCTGGTGGACTGAATATGGCGGCATGCGATTCGGTATGCTGTTTATGGCAGAATACATTCGAACCTATGCTGCCTGTTTCTTGTTCACGCATTTCTTCCTCGGAGGATGGCATCTTCCATTCCACGGCACAATCGGAAGTATTGAACTGCTGGGCATTGGTGCTGCATATCAATTAATTCCGGGTGCGGGTGTAACACTCATCAAGTCATGGCTCGTGTTCCTCATCGTTTTCGTATGGGCACGATTTGCCCTCGCCCGTATTCGTACAGACCAAATTCTAGAGTTTGGATGGCGAATGCTCCTGCCACTCGCAGTCCTCCAAGTCATTCTAGCTATGGTGTACCGTTTGTACTTCTTTGACGCTAGCGGCATGGATGATTCTGTATCGGGCGGCATGGCTTGGGACCTGTTTGGTATCCCAATGCTTGTGCCAATTCTCACAACTCTCTTTTGGACAGGATTGTTCCTCGTCTATCTCAATGATGAAGGTAAATCAGCCAATGAAGAACGGATGTTCCATGTCTACACGGTGGAACCAGCAGGGACAGTTGTCCCAGGAACGGAGTGAGGTGAACAAATGCCAACGCACCCACATGCAAGACCAAATTTCAGAAACCTTTTTTGGTACCCATTTAAGATTACACTTATTACAGCATTGCGAACATTTCCGTTCTTAGGAAAGCGATTCGGAAAGAAGATGGGGGCCTATCATAACACTTCACACCCAGAATTCCTCGATGAAGGTAGTCGGGCACGTGCGAAAGCATCTGCTGTGATGAACGATGTTGAGAAACAAGAATTCGCACCGGACAGAGTGACATCAGACCTCAAACCGACACTTTGGAAACCTCAAACAGTTCAATATCCTTACGAGCGACTTGAAGACATGGAGCCATGGCTCTTCGTTCCAGGCAATTACAATGGTCGAATTGGTGTCATTTGGGAAACTTGTACTGCTTGTAAAATGTGTGTCAACATTTGTCCAAATGACTGTTTGCACATGACAACCGAACTCAGAGTCGATGTTCTCGACAGTGCAGAAGGAGAATATGGCGGATACGGTGTTGACCTCGAGGTTGGTAAATTTGCAGCAAAGAAACTCGACGATGTTGCAGAAGCTCAACTCGGTTTTAATCACGTCACAGCCCACGATGATGTTCCACAAGAATGGCGTTTCGGCGAAGTCCTCGACCTCTCCTCATCGACCGCAACAATTCGTTGGAATGATACAGGTTCCGAAGAAGTGGTTGAGCAAACCGACCTTCTTACGGCAGATGATCAAATCGTTTCAGGACGAATCGACATTGGCCGATGCATGTTTTGTGGTTTGTGCATGGAAGCATGCGGCTTTACTTCGTTTTTCATGACCAACGAATATGATGGAATGTCAGGATTTACTCGCCAAGACCTATGGTTCGACGCAAGTCGAACTCGGGTCCTCCCCTCTGTTCATCAAGAAGCGGTTGACGAAGAACTTGCAAAGCGTGCTATCAAAGAACGCACCAAGCGTGAAAAGAAGGCAGCAAAGGAGGGGAACTGAGATGGACATAGCAACCACAGTTGAATCTGCAGTCTTCTTTTTGTTTGCCACCATCACAATTGTGGGTGCACTCGGTCTCATTTACGCCCAACGCGTTGCCCATTCCATGCTCTCGCTCATCTTCTGTTTCATGGCAGTGTCAGGAATATTCATCCTTATGGGTGCGGAGTTCCTTGCTGCAATCCAAATTCTCGTGTATCTAGCGAGTGTTGGTCTTGTCGTCTTGTTCGGCATCATGCTGACAAGAAGACAAATTCTAGAGGAGGATTTTGAATGAAATTTCTTTCTCTCATGACCCGAATGGGTCTTTTGGCCCTAGGTTTTATTTTAATCGCTACCGTAAGTGCCGACGCAGTTTGGCAAGAAGCAAGTGACGACGCACCTACAACATCGAAGTTAGCCGATGATCTCCTCAACGAATGGGGTTTGCCGTTGCTAGCACTCGGTATTTTGATGGCAGTTGCAATGATTGGTGCTGCTTACCTCGTTCGAGATGAACGAATGGAAAATCTCCTATGGGAATTTGGAGGTGAGGAAGAGTGATCGATCCATCATGGGTATCAGGCCTCGCCGCACTTCTTTTCATCATTGGTCTTGCAGGTGCATTTACTCGGAAGAATGCCATTATCGTACTCATGTGCATCGAATTGATGCTCAATGCAGCAAATCTCCAATTTGCAGCAGCAGCGGTTCATCACGGAGACACAACAGGATGGGTCTACACACTCTTTGCTATTGCTATCGCCGCAAGTGAGGTTGCTATCGGACTCGCAATTTTCCTTGCCATGTATGGAAAGCATGAATCAATCACATTGGACGACGTCAATGTGTTAAAGAATTGAGGTGGTATGATGGGTTCAACAGGTACAACAGAAACTATCCACAGCAGTGTTATTGAATTTGCACCATACATTGTCTTCCTTCCAATGATTGCCTTCCCGATCATTCTCCTGTTCGGAAGATTGTTCAATGGCAACAAAGTTTGGGTTTCCACGTTCAAAGAAGGTGGAATTTTCGCACTCGTTACTATGGCTACGAGCCTCCTCCTTGCTCTTTTGCTCATCAAAGACTACATCGGAGCCTATGGCGATGACAGTAAAAGTGCCCTGCACGTGTTCGACTGGTTCTCCTCTGCGATGTGGAATGGCGGAGCAACAACAACAGAAATCTCATTTGGATTTGGCCTCTACATCGACCACATCACCGTTATGTTGTTGTTCATCGCATCTTTCCTTTGCTTGCTCATCAACACCTTTGCGATCGGATACATGAACACCGACCCGATCAACGATAATCGAAATCATCGATTCTATGCAGAATTCGTGCTCTTTTGTGCAGGAATGCTCGGTATGATTCTCGCAGATTCATTCCTATGGTTGTTTATCTTCTGGGAATTAATGGGTCTTTGTTCGTATTTGCTTATCGGCTTCTACTACGAACGGCCTAGTGCTGCATATGCCGCAAAGAAGGCTTTCCTCACAACCCGTGTTGGTGACGTGTTCTTGATGGTCGGTCTTGCTATGCTTTGGCATCTGTTTGGCTCCCTTGATTATGCAGTTGTCTTTGATTCAGATAATATCGCAGCCGTTGACCCTGCTTCTCTTCAGTGGGCTCTTGGAATGATGTTCATTGGGGCAGTTGGTAAATCTGCACAATTCCCACTGCATGTCTGGCTCCCAGATGCAATGGAAGGTCCAACACCGGTCTCTGCTCTCATTCACGCAGCAACAATGGTGAACGCAGGCCTCTACCTTGTCGCTCGAATGTTCCCATTCTTTGGTGCTGAAGCAATG